>Ga0136633_1000020_pt1 | contig 109488 bp, 116 predicted proteins | sample AntDrymeUQ832206_2_FD_105494 | JGI IMG/M metagenome (GOLD analysis project Ga0136633, IMG submission 105494) | Polar desert sand microbial communities from Dry Valleys, Antarctica - metaG UQ83 (22.06) | ecosystem: Environmental > Terrestrial > Soil > Desert | place: Antarctica: Dry Valley...
CACCACGGTCGCCACCACCACGGCCGACACCGGTGCCGCAGAGGGCGCCGGCGACACGGCGACCGACACGGCGCCCGACGACGAGAAGGACAGCTAGATGGGCCAGAAGGTCAACCCCTACGGGTTCCGCCTGGGCGTGACCACCGACTGGAAGTCGCGGTGGTTCAACGACAGGGAGTACAAGGACCAGGTCATCGAGGACTGGAAGATCCGCGACTACCTGACCAAGCAGCTCGAGCGTGCGGCCGTCAGCCGCGTCGAGGTGGAGCGCACGCGCGACCGCCTGCGCATCGACCTGCACACGGCCCGGCCCGGCATCGTCATCGGCCGTCGGGGTGCCGAGGCCGACCGCCTCCGCACCGAGCTGGCCCGCATCACCAAGAATCCCAAGGTCCAGCTCAACATCCAGGAGATCAAGCAGCCCGAGCTCGACGCCGCCCTCATCGCCCAGGGCATCGCCGACCAGTTGGCCGGCCGCGTGAGCTTCCGCCGGGCCATGAAGCGGGCCGTGCAGACCGTGCAGAAGGCAGGCGCACAGGGCATCCGCGTGCAGTGCGCCGGCCGCCTGGGCGGCTCCGAGATGGCCCGCCGCGAGGCGTACCGCGAGGGCCGGGTGCCGCTGCACACTCTGCGGGCCGACATCGACTACGGCTTCCGTGAGGCCAAGACCACCTTCGGCCGCATCGGCGTGAAGGTGTGGATCTACAAGGGCGACATCCTCCCCTACAAGGTCTCCACCGAGGACAAGATCAGCCGCGAGGCGGCCATGGCTGTGGGCGAGACGTCCGGCCAGGGCAAGCCCCGCCGCATTATCTCGGCCGGGGGCGGCAGGCGCCGTCCCGACCAGGGCGAGCCCGGTGTCGAGCCGGCGCCCGGTGCCGCCGGCGACGACGGTGCCGAGGCAGGGGAGGCCAAGCCGATCCTGCCCGAGGTCGATCCCGACATCGAGCGCCTCCTCGCCGAGGAAGAGGAGATCGAGCGCCGCACCCGGGAGCACCACGAGGCGCCGCACTTCCGCAAGGAGACCGACTGATGCTGATGCCCAGGAAGGTGAGGCACCGCAAGCAGCAGCGCGGTCGCCTTTCCGGCATGGCCAAGGCCGGCACCACCGTCTCCTTCGGCGACTTCGGCGTGCAGGCCCTGGAACCGGGCTGGATCACGGCCCGCCAGATCGAAGCCGCCCGTATCGCCATGACCCGCCACGTCAAGCGCGGCGGCAAGGTGTGGATCCGCGTGTTCCCCGACAAGCCCGTCACGGCCAAGCCGGCCGAGACCCGCATGGGCTCGGGCAAGGGCAACCCGGAGCACTGGGTGGCCGTCGTCAAGCCTGGCCGCATCATGTTCGAGCTGGCCGGCGTCGACGAGACGCTGGCGCGCGCCGCCATGGAGCGCGCCATCCAGAAGCTGCCCATCCGGGCCAGGTTCGTGGTCCGCCACGAGCAGGAGGTGCAGATCTGATGGCCCGCTCGAAGTCCGCGGACCTCCGCGACATGGACGTCAACGAGCTGGAGACCCGGCTCACCGAGGTCAAGCAGGAGCTGTTCAACCTGCGGTTCCAGCACGTCACCGGCCAGCTGGACAACTTCGCCCGGCTCGGCCAGCTGAGGAAGGACGTGGCACGGATGAACACCATCCTCCGCCAGCATGAGATCGCGGCGTACGAAGCCGCAGCAGGAGTCGAAGGGGCATCCCGTGTCTGACGCCGACGCATCCGAGACCGAGGCACGCGCCGCCCGCAAGCAGCGGGAGGGCACTGTGGTGTCCAACGCCATGAACAAGACGGCGATCGTCGCCGTCATCGACCAGGTGCGCCACCGGCGCTACGCCAAGACGATGCAGCGCACCAAGCGCCTCTTCGCCCACGACGAGGACAACGACGTGAAGGTCGGTGACCGGGTGCGCATCCAGGAGACCCGGCCGCTGTCCAAGCTCAAGCGCTGGCGCGTGATCGAAGTGCTGGAGCGGGCCCGATGATCCAGCAGGAGTCACGGCTGCGTGTGGCCGACAACTCTGGCGCCAAAGAGGTGCTCTGCATCAAGGTGCTGGGCGGCTCCAAGCGCCGCTACGCCTCGATCGGCGACGTGTTCGTGGCCACGGTCAAAGACGCCATCCCCGGTGCGGCGGTGAAGAAGGGCGACGTCGTCAAGTGCGTCGTCGTCCGCACGAAGAAGGAGAAGCGCCGGGCCGACGGCAGCTACATCCGTTTCGACGAGAACGCCGCCGTCCTCATCAACGACCAGCAGCAGCCGCGTGGCACCCGCATCTTCGGTCCCGTCGGCCGCGAGCTCCGCGACAAGAAGTTCATGCGGATCATCTCTCTAGCGCCGGAAGTCCTCTGATGAAGCTGAAGAAGGGTGACCGGGTGCGCGTGCGCGCCGGGAAGGACCGTGGGAAGACGGCCGAGATCATGCGCGTCATTCCCTCGGAGAACAAGGTGATCGTCGACGGCGTCAACGTGGCCAAGCGCCACCAGCGGGCCACCCGCGCCACAATGCAGGGCGGCATTATCGACAAGGACATGCCGATCCATGCTTCAGCGGTGGCCATCGTGTGCCCCACGGACGGCCCCACCCGTATCGGGTACCGCTTCGAGGACACGACCGCCGGGCGCCGCAAGATCCGGATCTGCAAGAAGTGCGGAGGTGACCTGTGAGCACTACGACCGCCGACGCACCGTCGCGTCCGATTCCCCGGCTCAAGCAGCGGTACAACGACGAGATCCGCGTCCAGCTGAAGGAGAGCCTCGGCCTCGGGAACATCATGGAGGTTCCCCGGTTCGAGAAGATCGTCATCAACATGGGCGTGGGCCGGGCCACCCAGCAGCAGTCGCTGATCGACGGGGCCGTGCGCGACCTCACGATCATCGCCGGCCAGAAGCCGCTGGTGACCAAGGCCAGGAAATCGATCGCCGCGTTCAAGCTGCGGGAGGGCAACGCCATCGGCGCCAAGGTCACCCTCCGGGGCGACCGCATGTGGGAGTTCCTCGACCGGCTCATCAGCCTGGCCATCCCCCGCATCCGTGACTTCCGGGGGCTGCCGTCGCGGTCCTTCGACGGTCACGGCAACTACACCTTCGGCGTGACCGAGCAGCTGATCTTCCCGGAGATCGACTACGACAAGGTCGACTCGCCGCGCGGCATGGACATCACCGTGGTCACATCGGCCCGTACGGACGACGAGGGCAGGGCCCTTCTGGCCGCCTACGGGTTCCCGTTCAAGCGTGAGGATCAATAAGTGGCGAAGAAGGCACTCGTACAGAAGCAGCAGCGCAAGCCCAAGTTCAAGGTCCGGGGGTACACCCGGTGCCAGCGGTGCGGCCGCCCCCGTGCGGTGTTCCGCAAGTTCGGGCTGTGCCGCATCTGCCTGCGCGAGCTGGCGCACGCCGGGGAGCTCCCCGGCGTCACGAAGGCGTCCTGGTGAAGGGGGTACTGCGATGACGATGACCGACCCGGTTGCCGACATGCTCACGCGTATCCGCAACGGCAACACCGCAATGCACGACACGGTGAAGATGCCGTCGTCCAAGGTGAAGGAGGCGCTGGCCGCCATCCTCCAGCGGGAGGGCTTCATCGAGGGTTTCGAGGTGCAGGACGACCCCGGTCGTCCAGGGCGCGTGCTCGAGATCACCATGAAGTACTCGACCGACCGCGCCCGCACCATCTCGGGCATCCGGCGCATCTCCAAGCCGGGGCTGCGGGTGTACACCAAGGCCGACCGCCTGCCGCGCGTGCTCGGCGGCCTCGGCGTGGCCGTACTCTCCACCAGCCAGGGCCTGATGACTGACCGCGAAGCCCGCCAGCGGCGCATGGGCGGCGAAATCCTCTGTTACGTCTGGTAGGTCGGTAGACCATGTCTCGAATCGGAAAAGCACCCATCCCTGTCCCGTCCGGCGTGACAGTCACGCTGGCGGACCGGCGCGTCACGGTGAAGGGCCCTCAGGGCACGCTCGAGCGCGAGCTGCCGGGCGCCATCACCGTGCGTCAGGAGGAGGCCACGCTCGTGGTCGAGCGGCCCGACGACGCCCGCCAGAACCGGGCACTGCACGGACTCACCCGCTCGCTGGTCAACAACATGGTCATCGGGGTCACGGCCGGCTTCACCAAGGACCTCGAGATCGTGGGCGTGGGCTACCGGGCCACGCCCAAGGGCCCCGACAAGATCGAGCTGGCGCTCGGCTTCAGCCACATGGTGCCGGTCGACGCCCCTCCGGGCATCACCTTCGACGTGCCGCTGCCCACCCGGATCACGGTGAAGGGCATCGACAAGGAACTGGTTGGCCAGGTCGCGGCCGACATCCGCAGCGTGCGCAAGCCCGAGCCCTACAAGGGCAAGGGCGTCCGCTACGCCGGCGAGGTCGTGCAGCGCAAGGCCGGAAAGGCAGCCAAGTGAGCGAGCCGGAGGCGAGCGAACCAGTGGACACAGCAGCCGCGCTCATCAGCGCCATCCAAAGGATGGTGCGCCAATGAGCGGCAGCAGGCGACGCGAGCTGCGGGGGACCCGTCACCGGCGCGTCCGCCGCAAGCTGTCCGGCACCGCCGCCCGGCCCCGTCTGGCGGTGTTCCGGTCGACCCGCCACATGGTGGCCCAGGTCATCGACGACTCCACCGGCCGCACCATCGCGGCCGCATCCACGGTCGAGCCCGACCTGCGGTCCGGCGCCACCGGCAACAAGACGGCGGCTGCGGCCGTCGGCAAGCTGGTGGCCACCCGCGCCAAGGCAGCCGGCGTCGCCACCGTGGTCTTCGACCGGGGCGGCTTTCTCTACCACGGCCGGGTGGCGGCGGTCGCCGACGCTGCCCGCGAAGCCGGACTCAAGTTCTAGAAAGGTCTGTACATGGCTGATTCACAATTCGAGGAGCGGCCCATCGGGCGGCCCAACCGGGTGGCCAAGGTGGTCAAGGGTGGGCGCCGGTTCTCGTTCGCCGCGCTCATGGTGGTGGGCGACGGCAATGGCAGGGTCGGGCTCGGCTACGGCAAGGCCAAGGAAGTTGCGCTGGCCATGCAGAAGGCGGCCGACGACGCCCGCAAGAACGTCTTCACCGTCCCCCTCGCCGGCTCCACGATCATCCATCCCATCGTCGGGGAGGCGGGGGCCGGGCGCGTGCTGCTCAAGCCCGCCGCTCCCGGTACCGGCGTCATCGCCGGCGGCGCCGCCCGCATCATCCTCGAAGCGGCCGGCATCCACGACGTGCTGGCCAAATCGCTCGGCTCGTCCAACGCCATCAACGTGGCCCACGCCACCATCGCCGGCCTCAAGGCGCTGAAGTCGCCCGACGACGTGGCCCGCCTCCGGGGCAAGACCCCCGAGGAGGTCGCCCCCGCCGGCGTGCTGCGCGCCTACCGCGAGACCAAGCGGGGCGCCCATGTCCCGCAGGAGGTCGCATAGTGGCCAGCCTCCAGGTCACCCAGGTGAAGTCGGCCATCGGCACCAAGCCCAAGCACCGTGGCACGCTGCGGGCCCTCGGCCTGCGTGGCGTGGGCAAGACCAACAAGCTTCCCGATCGGCCTGAGATCCGAGGCATGATCGCCCGGGTCCCGCACCTGGTCACTGTCCAAGAGGTGTCCGAATGAAGCCGCACGAACTGAAGGCGCCGGCCGGCTCGTCGCGCCCCCGCCGCCGCGTCGGCCGGGGCACCGGCGGCAAGGGCGGCAAGACCGCCGGCCGCGGCACCAAGGGCCAGGGCGCCCGCGGCCAGGTCCGTCCCGGCTTCGAGGGCGGCCAGCTGCCCCTGAAGCAGCGGATCCCCAAGCTGAAGGGCTTCAAGAACCCGTTCCGGGTCGAGTACGTCGTCGTCAACCTCGACGCCATCGAGGCCTTCGAGGGCGACGTCATCAGCCCCGACACGCTGCGGACCAAGGGTCTCGTGCACAAGCACGGCCTGGTGAAGGTCCTCGGCCGGGGCGAGCTCACCCGCGCCATGCGGGTCAGCGCCCATGCGTTCTCCCGCAGCGCCGAGCAGGCGATCACGAACGCCGGGGGTAGCGTGGAGGTCATCCCGCCGCCCTTCGGGAACGGGCGCCCGCCGGCCAAGGGGAATGCGCTCACCAACCGTTAGTACGGTCGTCCTCTCGATGCCAGCAGGAGCAGGTGCATGCTCGGAAGTCTGAAGAACATGTTCAAGGTCCCGGACCTCCGGAACAAGATCTTCTTCACGCTGTTCATCATCTGTCTCTACCGGCTGGGCTCCCACGTGCCCGTCCCCGGTATCGACTTCGACGCCGTCCAGCGCCTGCAGGACGCGTCGCAGGCGGGCGGCGTGCTTGGGTTCCTCAACCTGTTCTCCGGCGGGGCCCTCACCCGCTTCGCCGTGTTCGGGCTCGGGATCATGCCCTACATCACCAGCTCGATCATCGTGCAGCTGCTCGGCGTGGTGATCCCCAAGCTGGAGCAGTGGCGCAAAGAGGGTGCGGTCGGGCAGCGCAAGATCACCCAGACGACCCGGTACCTCACTATCGCGCTCGCCATCATGCAGTCCACCGGCCTCGCCTTCGTATTCCACCGGGGCGGGCAGGGCTTCAACGTGAGCGGCGACATCGACCTCATCCCCAACTTCACCGTGCCCCGCGTGCTGCTGGTTGTGCTGTCGATGACCGCCGGCACCGCCTTCGTCATGTGGCTCGGCGAGCTGATCACCCAGCGGGGGATCGGCCAGGGCATGTCGATCATCATCTTCGCCAACGTCGTGTCCGGCATGCCGGCGGGCGGCGCGGCGGTGCGGGCCGAGGGTGGCAACTTCAAGTTCGGCATCATCATCGCCCTCACTCTCGCCCTCCTGGTTGCCATCGTCTTCATCGAGCAGGGCCAGCGCCGCATCCCGGTGCAGTTCGCCAAGCGGGTCGTGGGCCGGAGGATGTACGGCGGCCAGAGCACCTACATCCCGCTGAAGGTGAACCAGTCGGGCGTCATCCCGATCATCTTCGCCAGCTCGGTGCTGTACTTCCCGGCCCTGTTGTCCAACGTCGTGCCGTGGGAGGGTGTGCAGGGCTTCATCAACGACCATCTGACCCAGCCGACGAGTCTCTGGTACATCACGCTCTACGGGATACTGATCATCCTCTTCGCCTACTTCTACACGGCCATCGCGTTCGACCCGCATCAACGGGCCGACGAGATCCGCAAGCAGGGCGGGTACATCCCCGGCATCCGCCCCGGCCTGCCCACCGAGCGCCATCTGGCGGGCATCCTCAACCGCATCACGCTTCCCGGATCGCTGTTCCTCGCCTTCATCGCCCTGCTCCCGTCGATCTTCCTCGCCGCCTGGGACATCACGAACTACCCGTTCGCAGGTACCACACTGCTGATCGCCGTCGGGGTGGCCCTCGAGACGATGAAGCAGATCGACAGCCAGCTGATGATGCGGAACTACGAGGGCTTCCTGAAGTAGGTGGCCACTCGCGGCCCGAGGCTCGTGATCCTCGGCAAGCAGGGCGCCGGCAAGGGCACGCAGTGCGTGCGGCTCTCACGCCACTACCTGATCCCCCACATCTCGAGTGGGGACATGTTCCGGGCGGAGCTGAAGTCCGGCTCCGAGGCGGGCCAGCGGCTGAACAAGTTCATGAAGGCGGGTGAGCTCATTCCCGACGACGTGGTGATCGAGGTGATGGTCCACCGCCTGAATCAGGACGGCACCACCGACAAGGGTTTCATCCTCGACGGGTTCCCACGCACAACCACCCAGGCCGAGGCCCTGTTCGACTACCTCGACAAGGCCGAGCTCGACATGGCGATCGACCTCCAGGTCCCCACCGATGTCGTCCTCCACCGCTTGGCCGGCCGCCGGGTCTGCATGGACTGCGGGCGGAACTACGGCCTCGGCAAGATCCCCGGGCACGAGGGAATCTGCGACCGCTGCGGCGGCGAGGTCATCCAGCGCGAGGACGACACCACCGAGGCCATCAGCCGTCGCCTCAACCTCTACGAGCAGGAGACCGAGCCGCTCATCGCCTGGTACCTCACCCGCGACAAGCTGGTGACCGTGGACGGCCTCAACGAGCCCGACGTGGTGACGAGCCGGCTCGTGCGCGCCATCGACCGCCGCCTGGAGCGGAGCCAGGGCTCGGAGTGACGCGGTGAAGCGCAACAAGGAGGAGATCGGGCGCATGCGCCGGGCCGGCCGTGTGGTGGCCGAGATGCACGAGCGCACGCGCCAGGCTGCCCGCCCCGGGGCCACCACGGCCGACCTCGACCGGGTGGCCCGCGAGGTGCTCGAGCGCCGCCAGGCCAAGTCGAACTTCCTCAACTACCACGGGTTCCCGGCCGTCATCTGCACGTCGCCCAACGACATGATCGTGCACGGCATCCCGGGCTCCTACCGCCTGAAGGAGGGGGACATCCTCTCCATCGATTGCGGCGCCATCATCGAGGGCTACCACGCCGACGCCGCCTTCACCATGCCGATCGGCGACGTCGACCCCGCCGCCCTCAAGCTCATCGCCACCACTGAGGAGAGCCTCCGGGCGGGCATCGCCGCCATGGTCGACGGCAACAGGCTGACCGACATCGGCCATGCCGTGCAGACCGTGGCCGAGGCGGGCGGCTACTCGGTGGTGCGGGAGTACGTGGGCCACGCCATCGGCACCGCCATGCACGAGGAGCCCCAGGTGCCCAACTACGGGCCGCCGGGCAAGGGGCCGAAGCTCCGGGTCGGCATGGTGTTCGCCGTCGAGCCGATGGTGAACTTGGGCGGGGCGGGCACCAAGGTGCTCGACGACAACTGGAGCGTGGTGACGGCCGACGGCAGCCTGTCCGCCCACGCCGAGCACACCATCGCCATCCTCGACGACGGGCCCGAGGTACTCACCGTCGTGGACTGAGGTTGCCCTCGTGGTGGCCTACGCCCGCCGCTGACGAGCGTGAAGCTCGTTCGGGTGCCAAGGGGGGTACAGAGGGCGGCCGCGCCGGGCTTTTCATCCCGCGGGCGGACGCGCTACGCTTGACATTCGGCCGTGGCCCTGTTGGCAAGTTCAACGCGGGCGCGCCGGACACGAAGATTTTCGCAGCTAGGAGTTCATCTGCCCAAGCCCAAAGAAGACGCGATCGTGCTCGAAGGCACGGTCATCGAGCCGCTGCCCAACGCCATGTTCAAGGTGGAGCTCGAGAACGGCCACAAGGTGCTGGCCCACAGCTCCGGCAAGATGCGCATGCACCGTATCCGCATCCTCCCGGGCGATCGCGTGCAGGTGGAGATCACTCCTTACGACCTATCCCGCGGACGAATCACCTACAGGTACAAGTGATGAAAGTACGACCGAGCGTCAAGACCATGTGTGAGAAGTGCAAGGTGATCCGCCGTCACGGCCGGGTCATGGTCATCTGCACCAACCTCCGCCACAAGCAGCGACAGGGCTAGGAGCGCCAGTGGCACGAATCGCCGGAGTCGACATCCCGCGGGAGAAGCGGCTCGAGATCTCGCTCACGTACATCTTCGGGGTGGGTCGCACGACCGCCAAGAAGGTGTGCTCGGAGACCGGGATGAACGTCGACACGCGCGTGCGCGACCTCACCGACGAGGAGGTGGCGCGCCTCCGCAACTGGATCGACGCCAACCTCAAGGTCGAGGGTGACCTGCGCCGCGACATCCAGCAGGACATCAAACGCAAGATGGAGATCGGCTCCTACCAGGGCATCCGCCACCGCCGCGGCCTGCCCGTGCGGGGCCAGCGCACCCATACCAACGCCCGTACACGTAAGGGCCCGAAGAAGACCGTGGCCGGGAAGAAGAAGGTGCGCAAGTGACGTCAGTGCAGCCTGTGTTCATTCAGAAGCGTGGGGACAACTAGGTGGCCAAGCCCAAGCCGGGCGGCCGGCGCCCGCGCCGCCGCGAGCGCAAGAACGTGGCCTTCGGCGTGGCCCACATCAAGAGCTCGTTCAACAACACGATCGTCTCCATCAGCGACATGGAGGGCAACATCATCGCCTGGGCGTCCGCCGGCAACGTCGGCTTCAAGGGCTCCCGCAAGTCGACCCCCTTCGCCGCCCAGCTGGCTGCCGAGGCCTGCGCCCGCAGGGCCATGGAGCACGGCATGCGCAAGGTCGACGTGCTGGTGAAGGGTCCCGGATCCGGTCGGGAGACGGCCATCCGGTCGCTCCAACAGACCGGCCTCGAGGTCTCCGGCATCAAGGACGTCACGCCCATCCCGCACAACGGCTGCCGCCCCAAGAAGCGGCGCCGGGTCTAAAGGGAAGAGAACAGAGACATGGCTCGTTACACCGGTCCCGTCTGCCGCCTGTGCCGGCGGGAGAAGATGAAGCTCTTCCTCAAGGGCCCCAAGTGCGACACGATGAAGTGTCCCATCGAGCGCCGCCCCTACCCCCCGGGTGAGCACGGGCGCGACCGCATGCGCCAGGGCTCGGAGTACCTGGGCCAGCTGCGTGAGAAGCAGAAGGCCCGCCGCATCTACGGCGTCCTCGAGAAGCAGTTCGCCAACCTCTACGTGGAAGCCACCCGCATGTCGGGCATCACGGGCGAGAACCTGCTCCGGATGCTGGAGCTGCGCCTCGACAACGTGGTGTTCCGGGCCGGGTGGGGCGCCAGCCGCAGCCAGTCCCGCCAGTTCGTGCGCCACGGCCATGTGCTCGTCAACGGCAAGCGGGTCGACATCCCGAGCTACCGGGTGAAGAAGGGTGACACGGTGGCCCTCAAGGCCAAGTCGCGGGAGATGATCGTCATCCGCCACAACGTCGACACCCTCGACCGCCAGGTCCCGCCGTGGCTGGAGGCAGGCGACGGCGGCTTCGAGGTCGCCGTGCGCGATCTGCCCCTGCGCGAGCACATCGACGTGCCGGTCCGTGAGCAGCTGATCGTGGAGCTGTACTCGAAGTAGTCAGTGCCCCCGCCGGCGTCAGCCGGCGCCGGGATCGTCGCGACAACAAGCCGAGGAGCGAGGGCTCCGACGCCAAAGGAGTTTGAGTGTTGATCATCCAGCGCCCAACCGTGGAGGCGTTGTCCGAAGAGGACGCCAACCGCCAGTCGTTCGCCATCGGGCCCTTGGAGCCGGGCTTCGGCCACACCATCGGCAACTCGCTGCGCCGCACGCTGCTGTCGGCGATCCCCGGGGCGGCCGTCACCCAGATCCGCTTCGACGACGCTCTCCACGAATTCACCACCCTGCCGGGGGTGAAGGAGGACGTCACCGACCTCATCCTGAACCTCAAGGACCTGGTCCTGCGGGTCGACATCGACGAGGACGTCACCCTCCGCATCGACGTGCGGGGCCCCGCCTCCGTCACCGCCCGCGACATCCAGCCGGCCAACGACGTCGAGGTGCTCAACCCCGACCTGCACATCGCCACGCTGAACAGCAAGGGCCGCCTGGCCCTCGACATCTTCGTGGAGAAGGGCCGGGGCTACGTCTCGGCCGACAAGAACAAGCGGTCGGCCACGATCGGCGTGCTGCCGGTCGACTCGATCTTCTCGCCGGTGCGCCGGGTCGCCTTCACCATCGAGCCCACCCGGGTGGAGCAGTCCACCAACTTCGACCGCCTGGTCCTCGACATCGAGACCGACGGGTCGATCTCGCCCCGTGAGGCGCTGGCCTCCGCCGGCGAGACCCTGCGGTCGCTGGTCGGCCTGGTGGCCGAGATGAGCGACAGCCCCCAGGGCCTCGAGCTCGGCGATGTGAGCGCCGCCAGCACCGGGTCGCCCGACCTCGACCTGCCGATCGAGGACCTCGACCTGTCCGAGCGCCCCCGCAACTGCCTCAAGCGGGCCCAGGTCAACACGGTCGGTGAGCTGGTCCTCAAGACGGTCGACGACCTGCTGGCCATCACCAACTTCGGCCAGAAGTCGCTCGACGAGGTGCTCGTGAAGCTCGACGAGCGGGGCCTGGCCCTGCGTACCAAGGGCGGGGAGTAGCCGCATGGGCGTGCCCGGCACACCGAAGAAGGGCCGCCGCCTCGGCGGCAGTTCCGCCCACCAGAAGGCCATGCTCGGAAACCTGGTGGCCTCGCTGATCGCGGCCGAGGCCGTCGTCACCACTGAGGCCAAGGCCAAGCAGCTGCGGCCCGTGGCCGAGAAGGTGATCACCAAGGCCAAGAAGGGCGGGGTGCACCGCCACCGCCAGGTCGTGTCGTTCATCCGTGACAAGGACATGGCCCACAAGCTCTTCGAGGAGATCGGCCCCCGCTACGAGGACCGCCCGGGTGGCTACACCCGTATCCTCAAGCTTGGCCCCCGCCACGGGGACAACGCCCCCATGGCCCGCATCGAACTGGTGTGAGTCTGTTCGATCAGGCGCCGGGGGGCATCGTCCCTCTGGCGCCGGTCGAGCAGGAGGCGCCGCCGCCGGCCGAGGGCGCGCCTGAGCAGCAACCGCCCGCCGTCGCGGCGGGCCCCACCAGCAGGGTGCGCCTGGTCTTGGCGTACGACGGCACCGGGTTCCGGGGGTTCGCGCCCAACCTGGGCGTGCGCACCGTGAGCGGTGACCTGGCCGGCGCCCTCGGGCGGGTCCTCGGCCACGACGTGACCCTCACCTGCGCCGGCCGCACCGACGCCGGCGTGCACGCCTGGGGCCAGGTCGTGCACTTCGACACCCCGGCCGAGCCCGACCTGGTCGCCCTCCAGCGCTCGCTGAACAAGATGCTCGGCCCCGCCGTGGTGGTGCGTGCGGCCGATGTCGCCCCGGACGGCTTCGACGCGCGCCATTCGGCCACCGGGCGCCGGTACCGCTACACGGTGCTGAACCGGCCCCTTCCCGACCCGTTCCTGGCCACCACCACGTGGCACGTGGACGACCCGCTCGACCAGGGCTCGATGACCCTCGCCTGCGACCCGCTCATCGGCGAGCACGACTGGTCGTCGTTCTGCAAGCGGCCGCCAGGCCCCGATCCCGAGCGCGGCCCCCGGTCGATGGTGCGGGTGGTGCGGGAGGCGGGCTGGACCGACCTCGGCGACGGCGTCGTCCGCTTCGAGATCGAGGCGTCGGCGTTCTGCCACCAGATGGTGCGGTCGCTGGTTGGCACGTTGGTGGCGGTGGGCCGGGGCCGGGCGCGGGCGGGCGACATCGGCGCCCTCATCCGGGCCAAGGACCGGTCCCAGGCGGCCGAGCCGGCGCCGCCGCACGGCCTGTGCCTGTGGGAGGTGTCGTACCGTTCCTGAATTGAGGGTTTTTGAAAGCCACCGCAGGCCCGTAAGCTTGTCGGGCAGTGGAATCGGCGGGCGGAGGAGCGCGGTGAGCGGGACGGTTCGCATCGGGGGCCAGGCGCTGGCCGACGGCGTGCTCATGCGCACCAGCCGGGCGTGGGCGGTGGCCCGCGACGACGGGTCTGTGCAGGTGGGCACCCTCCCGGTCCGGCGTACATCCGAGATCCCGGTGCTGCGCTTCCTGGTGGGCCTGGTCGGCGGCCTCCGGCTGGCAGTCGCCAGGGGCATGTTCGCCCGGGGCGCCGGCGCCAAGGTGGCGGCGGGCGCCAGGCGTCGCAACGCACGCTTCCTGTGGGCCCTGCTGGCCGTCGAGGTGGTGGGGTTGGCGTGCTCCTACGTGATTGACGGCCGGTCGCTGCCGTGGTGGGCGGCCCTCGCCGCCACCATCGTGGCGTGGATCGCCGCGTTCGCAGTCCTGCGCGTGGTCAGCCCTGCATCGCTGTGGCGCTACCACGGGGCCGAGCACAAGGCGGTGGCGGCCCACGAGGCGGGCGTCGGCATGGACGACGTGCAGGCCGTGCTGGCCTGCCCCCGTGTGCACGACCGCTGCGGCACCAACCTCGTGTTCCTGGCCATGATCGGCGGGCTTGCGTTCGCCGGGCTCCCCGTCCTCTTCCAGGTCCCCGCCTTCCTGTTCCTCATGGCCACCACCGCGGAGCTGGTCACCAAGGCCGCCGGCCGCCCCCGGTCCCCTGTGAGCCGCCTCGTGCTGGCCGGAGGCCGCGCCCTCCAGCGCCACGTCAGCACGGCGGAGCCCACGGCCGCCGAGCAGGCGGTTGGCTGCCGTGCGCTGGCCGCGTGCATTGCACACCACGAGCGCGTGGTCACCGGGTCCGGCTCGCGTTCCACCGGGGCGCTCGCCGCCGCCTGAGAATCGGCCCTGTTTTGGGGACGGGTGCAGGGATCGGGCCCGACGGCGCCACGCTGGCCGAGCTCTACGCCCTGCGAGGTGGGCTCGACAAGATCAGCCGGCGGGAGCCGGCCAAGGTGGTCGGGCTGTACCTTTCACGATCCACGACGCCACGCCCCTCCTCCTCGGCATCGACGTCGGTACCAGCCGCACCAAGGCCGTCCTGGTCGACGCCGCCGGTGCCGAGGTCGGTGTGGCAGTGCGGCCCACACCCTTCGCGACGACGGACGATGGCGTGGAGGCCGGCGTCGAGGCCCTGCTGGCGGCGGTGGCGGAGGCGCTGGAAGAGCTCGGCAGTCGGCTGGCGGGCGTGGTGGCGGTGGGCATCGCCGGGCTGGCGGAGAGCGGCGCTGCCCTCGACGGCGCCGGCCTGCCGCTGGGCCCCGTCATTGCCTGGCACGACCCGCGCGGCGCCGAAGTGGTCGAGCGCCTGGAGCAGCGGTTCGGGGACGATGTCTCGCTGGCCATGGGGCAGCGCCTGCGCACGGTGTCGTCCGTGGCCAAGCTCGGCTGGCAGGTGGCGCACGGGGCGGGAGCGGCTCGCTGCTGGCTGGGCGTCCCCGAGCTCTGCCTGCACCGCCTCACCGGCGAGCGGGCGACCGACTTCTCGCTGGCCGCCCGCACGGGCGCCTATGACGTCGGCCGCCGGGCTCCGATGCCCGAGGTCCTCGCCGTGCTCGGGCTGCCGGAGGACATGTTCCTGTCGCCGGTGGCCGCCGGATCCGTGATGGGCGCCGTGTCGCCGTGTCGTCGGTCGGCGCCGCGTGGTCCGGGCTGGGGGCCGGCATCCCTGTCACCGTCGCCGGACATGACCACCTGGCCGGCCTGGTGGGCGCCGGCGCCGGCCCTGGTGACCTGGGCAACTCGGTGGGCACGGCCGAGTCGGTGGTCTGCCGCAGCGCGGCGCTTCCCGACGTGCGCGCCGCCATCGACCGTCGGGCCTTCGTCACGGTGTGGCCGGACGGGGACGGGTGGGCGGTGCTGGCCGGCGGGGCCAGGGCGGGCCTGGTGCTGGCCGCGGCGGGCGACGCCCTGGGCGCCTCGCCCGCCGACCTCGACTCGGTGGCCGCCGGTGCAGGGACGGGACGCCGCCCCCAGACCGGGCCTGAAGCCGGTCTGACCGCCATTCCTTGACGACGTGGTGCCCCGGAATCCGGAGCCCGGCGCCGGCGAGGTTGGGCCCGTGATCTCGCCGGCGGGGGCGCCGAGGCCCGCCGGTCCGCGAACGCTGCGGTGGAGGCGCAGGTCCGGCCGTCAGCGGACCTGGTCGACCTGGTAGCCGGCGGCGGCAAGTGCGGCGACCACCTGGTGGCGGTGCTCCGCGTTGCGGGTCTGGAGGGTGAGCATGACCTCGACCTCGTCGAGGGCCAGGTCCACGCCGGCCCGGTGATGCTCGACGTCGAGCACGTTCAGGCCGAGGCGGGCGACCTCGGCGGTGAGCGAGGCGAGGGCGCCCGGGTGGTCGGGCAGGACGATGCGCAGCATCAGGTAGCGGCCGGCCGACGACAGGCCGTGGTCGATCAGCTTGATCAGCAGCTGCGGGTCGACGTTGCCCCCTGACAGCACGGCCACCACCGGGCCCCTGCCGCCGGCGCTGCCGTTCAGGACGGCAGCCAGCGCCACCGCCCCGGCCGGCTCCACCACCGCCTTGGCCCGTTCCAGCAGCAGGAGGATGGCGGCGCTGATCTCCTCCTCGGTCACGGTGACGACGTCGTCCACCAGCGCCTGCACGTGGCGCAGGGTGAGCTCCGAGGCCGACTTCACGGCGATGCCGTCGGCCATCGTCGCCAGCACCGGCACCGGCACGCAGCGCCCTGCGTCGAGGGCAGTGCGCATGGTGGCGGCGCCGGCCGCCTCGACGCCGACCACCCTGGTTCCCGGTCGCACGGCGGCCAGGGCGGCGGCGATGCCCGAGATCAGGCCGCCGCCGCCGATGGGCACCACCACGGTCGTCGCCCCGGGGGCCTCCTCGGCGATCTCGAGGCCGATCGTGCCCTGCCCGGCGATGATCAGGGGGTCGTCGAAGGGCGGCACCAGGACGGCGCCGGTGGCGGCCGCGTGCTCGCGGGCGGCGGCCACGCAGTCGTCGACCGAGTCGCCGGTGAGGCGGACCTCGGCGCCGTAGCCGCGGGTGGCGTCGACCTTGGGCAGCGACGCGCCGGTGGGCATGAACACGGTGGCCCGCCTCCCGGTGAGCGAGGCGGCGAGGGCGACGCCCTGGGCGTGGTTCCCGGCGGACCCGGCCACCACGTCGGTGATGCCGGGGTCGATGGCGACCAGGAAGTTGTACGCCCCCCGGATCTTGAACGAGCCGGTGCGCTGGAGGTGTTCGGGCTTGAGCAGGACGGGCCGCCCGGCCAGTCGCGACAGGGAATCGGAGCGGTCGACGGGCGTGGGCCGCAGCACCCCCGCCACCCGCGCCCTGGCCGCCTCGATGTCGGCCAAGCCGATCACGAAGCGGAGGCTACCGGCGTAGCCCGGCCTCCCGAGCCCGCCCGCCCGCCAGGTCCTGTGGCGAGCCCCGGACGGGCGGTTGGCGACCGTCCCCGGTCCGCCCTATCCTTGGACGCCCGCCGACGCGCGGCCCGAGCCGACCACGAAGGCGATCTCCCTTGCGTACGTACTCCCCGAAGCCCGCAGACATCCATCGCGTCTGGCACGTCATCGACGCCGACGGCATGGTGCTCGGCCGCCTCTGCACCGAGGTGGCGCGCCTGCTGCGGGGCAAGCACAAGCCGATGTTCGCCCCGCACATGGACACGGGTGACCATGTCATCGTGGTCAACGCCGCCAAGGTGGTCATGACCAGCGACAAGGCCGAGAAGAAGCTGGCCTACCGCCACTCCGGCTACCCGGGCGGCCTGCGCAGCCAGAGCTATGCCGCCCAGCTCGTCACCAAGCCCGAGGAGGTGGTGCGGCGGGCGGTGAAGGGCATGCTGCCCAAGAACACCCTCGGCGCACAGATGCTCGGCAAGCTCAAGGTGCACGCCGGCCCCACCCATCCCCATTCGGCCCAGAAGCCGCAGCCGCTCGAGCTGGCGCACGCCCGCCGGGCCCCCGCCGGCAAGAACTAGGAACACAGATGCCCAAGCCGCTCATCCAGTCCACCGGTCGTCGCAAGCGGGCCGTCGCCCGGGTCCGGGTCCGCCCCGGCACCGGCACCGTCACCATCAACAAGCGCGCCGTCGAGGAGTACTTCCCGTCGGCCGTGCAGGTCACGCTGGCCACCGAGCCGCTCCGGGTCACCAACACGGCCGACGTCTACGACATCGACGCCACCATCGACGGCGGTGGCACGTCCGGCCAGGCCGGCGCACTGCGCCTCGGCATCGCCCGGGCCCTGGTCGAGCTCGACCCTGAGCAGCGGCCGGCCCTGAAGAAGGCAGGCTTCCTCACCCGCGACGCCAGGGAGAAGGAAAGCAAGAAGTACGGCCTGAAGAAGGCCCGCAAGGCGCCGCAGTACTCGAAGCGCTGAGCGGACACCCGTGCCGCTCGAGTTCGGCACCGACGGCGTGCGGGGCCTGGCCAACGCCGAGCTGACCCCGGAGCTGGTCCTCGCCCTCGGGCGGGCGGCCGCCCGGGTGCTGGGCGGGCCCTTCCTCCTGGGCCGCGACACCAGGCGGTCCGGGCCCATGCTGCAGGCCGCCTTCTCGGCCGGCGCCGCGTCGGAGGGCGTGGCCGTGGTGGACCTGGGGGTGCTGCCCACGCCGGGTGTGGCCTTCGTGTCGGCCCGGTGGGACGCCCCGGGCGCCGTCATCTCGGCGTCGCACAACCCGTTCCCCGACAACGGCGTGAAGCTGTTCGCGCCAGGCGGCCGCAAGCTCACCGTTGCCGAGGAGCGGACCCTCGAGGACGAGCTGGCCGCCATCGTGGCGGGCACGGCCGGCGGTGCGCGGCCCACCGGCGCGGGCGTGGGGAGCCTCGACGCCGACCCGGCCGCCCTGGAGGCTTACGCCGCCCACCTGGTCGCCTCCATCGAGGGCCGCACCCTGGAGGACCTCACGGTGGTGCTGGACTGCGGCCACGGCGCCGCGTCGGTGGTCGCCCCCGACGTGGTCAGCGTCACCGGCGCCACCGTCCACGTCATCGGGGCGGAGCCGGACGGCACCAACGTGAACGACGGCTGCGGCTCCACGGACCTGGGCGCGCTGCGCAAGGCGGTGGCCGAGCACGGCGCCGACTTGGGCCTGGCCTTCGACGGCGACGCCGACCGCGTGCTGGCGGTGGACGCCGGTGGCGGGGTCGTCGACGGCGACCACCTCATCGCCCTGTGCGCCCTCGACCTGCGCGGGCGGGGCCGGCTGAAGGACGACACGGTGGTGGTCACCGTCATGACCAACCTGGGGTTCCGCCGCGCCATGGAGGCAGCGGGGATCGCCGTCCACGAGACGCCGGTGGGCGACCGCCACGTGCTCGAGGCCCTCGACGCCGGCGGCTGGTCACTCGGCGGCGAGCAGTCCGGCCACCTCATCTTCCGGGCCCTGGCCACCACCGGCGACGGCATCCTCACCGGGTTGCAGGTGCTCGACCTCGTCGCCCGCACGGGCCGCCCGCTGGCCGACCTGGCGTCGCAGGCCATGACCCGGCTGCCCCAGGTCCTGCACAACGTGGCGGTGGCGGCGAGGGCCGACGGCGACGCCACCCGGCTGCTGGCGCCCGCGGTGGAGGCCGAGCAGGCCCGCCTCGGCGCTGACGGGCGCGTGCTCGTGCGCCCGAGCGGCACCGAGCCGGTCGTGCGGGTGATGGTGGAGGCCACGACCGAGGAGCAGGCCGAAGGGGTCGCTCTGCGCCTGGCGGCGGAGGTGGCCCGGGTCCTCGGGCCGTAAGCTTTCCGGGTGCTCCATCCTGTATGTGTCGCGCGCGTCCCGGCGAGCCGGCGGGACGCCACAGAAACCTGCGGGAGGGTTCGCTAGGGCATGTGCGGCATCGTCGCCATCCTGCGCCGGCCCAGCCGGCGCCTGCCCCCTCCTGCCGCCGAGATCACGGCCGGCCTGGAGGCGGCCCGGGCCGCCCTCGGGGCCACCGGCACCCTCGGTGACGCGGCCACCGCCCTGGAAGCGGTCGACACCGCGCTGCGGGGCACGCCCGGCATGCGGGCCCTGCTCGACACCCACGACCTGGTCCCCGTGCTGGAGGCGGCCCTCGGCCTGATCGACGAGGCGGTCGATCGGCTCGAGGCGTCGCTCGACGCCGGCGACCTCGGCCTGTCGCCCGACGACCTGGAGGCGGTGAACGCCGCCATCGTGCGCATCAAGGACGCGTCCTGGGCGCTCGGCCACGACCGCATCCCCGCTGCCCGGGCGGTGGCCAGCCTGGCGTGGCCGGGGGCGGGCGAGGCCACCGTCGCCGCCTACGCCTCCATCCACTCGGCCCTGTCGAGCATCGACCGCCTCGAGGTGCGCGGCCGCGACTCGGCCGGCGTGCACGTGCTCGTGAGCGGCCACGGCCTCGACCTCGCCGACGAGCGCATCCGCTCGCTGCTCGACGGCCGCACCGCCGACCCGCTGTTCCCGTCCATGGCCGTGCGCACGCCGGCCGGCCATCTGGCCTTTGTCTACAAGGCGGCGGCCGAGATCGGCGAGCTCGGCGACAACACCCGTGCCCTGCGCACCGCCCTGTCCGCCGACCCCCTCCTGCAGCTCGCCCTCACGGCCGACACGGCCCGGGCCACGGTGCTCGGCCACACCCGCTGGGCCAGTGTGGGCATCATCTCCCAGGCCAACGCCCATCCCCTCAACCAGGAGGAGGACGGCGACGCCGGCGGGCCGTACGTGGCCGCCGCCCTCAACGGCGACGTCGACAACTACGCCGACCTCATCGCCGCCGCCGGCCTGTCGATCCCGGCCGCCTTCACCACCGACGCCAAGGTGATCCCGGCGCTGGTGTCCCGCCGGGTGCGCGACGGCGCGGCGGTGGCCGACGCCTTCCGTGCCACCGTCGACTCCTTCGAGGGGTCCACCGCTGTGGGCGCGGTGGCGGCCGACGCTCCGGACCAGCTGCTGCTGGCCCTGCGGGGCAGCGGCCAGGCGCTCTACGTGGGCCTGGCCGAGGACGCCTACGTGGTGGCCAGCGAGCCCTACGGGCTGGTGGAGGAGACGAGCCGATACCTGCGTATGGACGGCGAGTCGGCGCCCGAGGGCGGCGGGCGGTCCGGCCAGGTGCTCGTGCTCGACGCGGCCGGCGCCGGCACCACCGACGGCATCACCCGCCTGGCCTACGACGGCACACCGCTGCCCGTCACCGAGGCGGACGTGCGCACCGCCGAGATCACCACCCGCGACATCGACCGGGCCGGCTTCGCCCACTTCCTCCTGAAGGAGGTCACCGAGGCGCCCTCGTCGTTCCGCAAGACGCTGCGGGGCAAGATCGCCGGCGACGGCGGCGAGCTGCACGTGGTCCTCGGCAACGACACGCTGCCCGAGGACCTGCGCCGGCGCCTGCGCGACGGCGGCATACGCCGGATCCGGGTTATCGGACAGGGGACCGCCGTGGTGGCGGGCCAGAGCCTGGCCACCGCCCTGTCGGCGTGGTTGGCGGGCGCCGGCATCATGGTCGACGCGCTGCCCGCCACCGAGCTTTCGGGGTTCGGCCTCGATGACGACATGGGCGACACCCTGGTGGTGGCCATCAGCCAGTCGGGCACCACAACCGACACGAACCGAACCGTCGACCTGGTGCGGGGCCGCGGCGCCGCCGTGGTGGCCATCGTCAACCGCCGCGACAGCGACCTCACCCAGCGGGCCGACGGGGTGCTGTACACCTCGGACGGGCGTGACGTGGAAATGGCGGTGCCGTCCACCAAGGCCTTCTACGCCCAGGTGGCGGCCGGGTTCCTCCTGGCGCTGGCCCTGGCCGACGAGGCCGGGTGTGCCGACCGGCGGCGGGCCACCGAGCTGCTGGCCGGCCTGCGCGACCTGCCGGCGGCGATGGAGGACGTACTGGGCCGGCGGGCCGTCATCGGCGCCGCCGCCGCCCGCCACGCGCCGGCCCGGCGCCACTGGGCCGTGGTCGGCAACGGTCCCAACCGGGTGGCCGCGGCCGAGGTGCGGATCAAGCTGTCGGAGCTGTGTTACAAGTCGATCGCCTGCGACGCCACCGAGGACAAGAAGCACATCGACCTCTCCTCCGAGCCGCTGATCCTGGTGTGCGCGGCCGGCCTGTCCGGCCCCAACGCCGACGACGTGGCCAAGGAGGTGGCGATCTACCGGGCCCACAAGGCGGCGCCCGTGGTCATCGCCACCGAGGGAGCGGCCCGCTATCCGGCCGCCCTCGACGTGCTCGAGGTACCGGCCGCCCACCCCATGCTGGCCTTCGTCCTGTCGGCCATGGTGGGCCACCTGTTCGGCTACGAGGCGGCCCTGGCCATCGACGCCCAGGCCCTGCCGTTCCGGGAGGCCCGGGCCGCGGTGGAGGCGGTGGTGTCGTCGGCGACCGACAGCGCCGACCTGCTGCACGACCTGGCCGCCCGGCTCGACGCACCCGCCGGGCGGTTCCTCGAGGCGCTGCGGGGCGGCGTCTACGACGGCAGCCTCGACGCAGCCACAGCGGTGCGGGTGAGCTCGCTGCTCCGCTACGCCCGGGAGCACTCGCCCCTCGACGGCTACGAGCTGGAGTTCGGCAAGGTGGGCACGCCCAGCGCCGTGATCCAGGACCTCACCGACGCCCTCACCCGCGCCATCGAGGCGCTCACCCGTCCGGTCGACGCCATCAAGCACCAGGCCAAGACCGTCACCGTGGGCATCTCCCGTTCCGAGGAGGCGCTGTACCGGGTCCCGCTGGTGGGCGACCTGCTGGCCGCCGGCGCCGCGCGCGACCGCCTCGGCTACCGGGCCCTGCGCACCCTCGCCGCCCTCGACGGCGCCGTGGCCGAGGTCACCGGCTTCACCCGCTACCGCATCGAGGGTTCGGTGGCCGACGGCACCGCCACCATCGGTGTCCTCGACCGGGGTGGGGTGGCCGCCGACCTGCCATCGAGGGTCAACGACAACCCGGCGCTGCTCGGTACCAAGCACCGGGCGGCCAGCGAGCGGGAGGTGACCGTGGCCCGGGGCCGCCGGGACGGACGCACCTTCGTGCTGGTGCCCGAGACCAAGGACACCCACGTCGTGGGCATGACCCTGCTGCACACCCGGTTCCACGACCGGCTCCCGCCGGCCGGCGCGCTGGCGGTGCTCCAGGGCTACCGCGACCGCTACGACGCCCTGGTCGACGCCGTCACCGAGACCGAGCCGGTGTTCGACGAGGAGGTGCTCGGCCGCATCGACCTCATCGACCTGCTCACCCAGCCCGTCCACATCCTGGCCGACCGCTGGCACTCATGATCGGGATCGGCCTCGACGCCGTGGAGATCGGCCGGTTCCGCCGGGTGCTGGCCCGCACACCGGGCGTGGCCGAGCGGCTCTTCACCGAGGCCGAGCGGGCCTACGGCGCCCGCTTCAGCGACCCGGCGCCCCGCCTGGCCGCCCGGTTCGCGGCCAAGGAGGCCACCATGAAAGCGCTGGGCGTCGGCCTCGGCGCCTTCGACTTCCGCGACGTCGAGGTGCGCAACGCCCCCGGCGGCGCCCCCTCGTTGCAGCTGTCGGGCCGGGCCGCCGCCCTGGCCGACGAGCGCGGCGTCACCTCGTTGCGGGTGTCGATCACCCACACCGACACGATTGCGGAAGCGGTGGTCGCCGCCCTGTGACGGCCCGCGCGCCCGTGCCCCGCCGTTCTGGCAGCGAAAGCCCGCCCCAGGGGGCCGGATTCCGCTGCCAGAAGGCGCACGGGAGGCGCAGGGCCTTGTGATCCCGGTCCTCACGCCCGAGGAGATGCAGGCGGTGGACGCCGCCTCGCCGGAGCGGGTCGAGGTGCTGGTGGCGCGGGCGGGGGCGGCGGTGGCCCGTGCGGCCGAACGAATGCTGGGCGGCGCCTACGGGCGACGGGTGATGGTCGTGGCCGGGAAGGGCAACAACGGCGCCGACGGGCGGGTGGCGGCCGACCGCCTGCGCCGGCGGGGCATGCGGGTCGCCGTGGTCGACGCTGCGTCGGTGCCGGCGGACCTGCCTTCCTGCGACCTGGTGATCGATGCCGCCTACGGCACCGGGTTCCGCGACTCCTACCGAGCCCCCCGCCCGCCCGCCGGGGCCAAGGTGCTGGCCGTCGACATCCCGTCGGGGGTGGACGGGCTCACCGGCAAGGCCGGGGACGGGGCTGTGCGGGCCGACGCGACCGTGACCTTTGCCGCCTTCAAGCCGGGCCTCCTCCTGGGCGCCGGCCCCGACCACAGCGGGCGGGTCGAGGTGGTGGACGTCGGCCTCGACACGACCGGCGCACGCATGTTCGTGGTGGAGAACGCCGACGTCCGCGCCCGCCTGCCCGGACGGCCGCGGCAGGCGCACAAGTGGCAGACGGCGGTGTTCGTGGCCGCCGGCTCGTCGGGGATGGCCGGTGCCGCCCTGCTGGCCGCCCGGGCGGCGCTGCGGGCGGGCGCCGGCAACGTGCGACTCGGCGTGCCGGGCGCCGACCCGGCCCTACTGCCCCTGGGCGAGCTGGTGGGCGTCCCGCTGCCGGCCGAGGGTTGGGCGGAGCAGGCGCTGGAGGCGGCCGAGCGGTGCAGGGCCCTCGTCGTCGGGCCGGGCCTCGGGCGCGACGACGCCACGGTGGCCGAGGTTCGCACGCTCCTGGCCAAGGCGGGCCAATCGGCGGTGGTCGACGCCGACGGCCTGGCCGCGGTGGGGGAAGGCATGGCCACCGCCGCCCGGGTGCTCACGCCGCACGAGGGCGAGTACCGCCGGCTCTGCGGGTCGCCCCCCGGCGCCGACCGGGTGGCCGCCGTGCGGGCCCTGGCCGCCCGCACGGGCGCGGTGGCCCTCCTCAAGGGCTCCACGAGCGTCGTGGCCGCCCCCGACGGCGGCGTGCGCTTCGTCACCAGCGGCGGTCCGCGGCTGGCCACCTCCGGATCGGGCGACGTGTTGTCCGGCATCATCGGCGCCTTCCTGGCCTGCGGCCTCGACGCTCTCGACGCCGCCTCGCTCGGCGCCCACGTCCACGGCGCCGCCGCCGCCCTCGGGCACGAGCGGGGACTGGTGGCCGGCGATGTCGTTGCGCTCCTGCCCCGCTGGCTCTCGGCGAATGCCTGACCGTTGCCCCTTTCGGGCCTGTCCGTTCGTCCGGGCATGGAATCGCGCCCCAGGGCGCTCGATTCCGCGGCCAGAACGCCGGGCACGGCCGGCAGCATCGGCCGGCCCGACGTGGGCGTGGCAGTACCATTCCCGGTCGTGCCCGCTCTCGCCGAGCTTCGCCGGGACGCCCTGGCCTGCACCCGCTGCCCGCTGGCGGGGGGGCGCACGCAGGTGGTGTTCGGCGTGGGCGACCCGGCCGCCGACCTGCTGTTCGTGGGCGAGGGCCCCGGGGAGCAGGAGGACCTGCAGGGCGAGCCGTTCGTCGGCCGCTCCGGCCGGCTGCTGGACCGCCTGCTCCACGAGGAGGTCGGCATCGGGCGCGAGCAGGTGTACATCGCCAACGTGGTGAAGTGCCGGCCGCCCGCCAACCGCGACCCGCGGCCCGAGGAGGTCGCCGCCTGTCGGCCCTGGCTGGAGACGCAGATCGAGCTGATCGAGCCCCGGGTCATCGTCACCCTCGGCAACTTCGCGGCCCGGCTGCTGCTCGACACGACGGAGGGCATCAAGACCTTGCGGGGCCGGTCCTACCCGTACGGCCAGGCGTTCGTGGTTCCCACCTACCACCCCTCGTACGTGCTGCGCAGCGGGTCGGTCGGGGCCACGATGGCCGGCATCCGCGCCGACCTCATCCGGGCCAAGGAGCACCTGGCGGTGGCGGTGTGATCACGGCTGCCACCAAGTCGGCCGAGGACACCCGGGGCCTGGGCGCGGCGCTGGCGCACCTGGTCCGGCCGGGCGACGTCGTCCTGCTCTCGGGCGACCTCGGCACCGGCAAGACCACACTGGCCCAGGGCTTCGCGCGCGGGCTCGGCGTGGCCGAGCAGATCGTCAGCCCCACCTTCGTGCTCGTGCGCCTGTACAGGGGCAGGCTGCCGCTGATCCACGCCGACGCCTACCGGATGGACAACCTCGACGAGGTCACCGACCTCGACCTGCCCGAGCTGCTGGACGAGGGCGGCGTCGCCCTGGTGGAGTGGGGCGACGTGATCGCCCCGATGCTGCCGGCCGACTATCTCGACGTGCGCATCGAGCTGGGGGACGCCGACGACGACCGCCGCTTCACGGCCCGGGCGGTCGGGCCCCGCTGGGCGCCGAGGGAGGCCGCCGTGCGCGCCGCCATGGGACGCTGGCCGTCGTGATCATCCTCGGTATCGAGACCGCCACCCTCCAGGTGGGGTGCGCGGTCGGTGGCGTGGAGGGCGTGCTGGCGTCGTTCACGGCCGCCCGCGGCCGCCGCCACGCCGAGACGCTGGTGCCCGCCGTGCAGTTCGTGTGTGCCCAGGCCCAGATCGGCCTCGACGAGGTGAGCGTGGTGGCCGTCGACGTGGGCCCCGGGCTGTTCACCGGGCTGCGGGTGGGGGTGGCCACGGCCAAGGCGCTGGCGCTGGCCCTGCGGGTGCCGATGATCGGCCTGTCCAGCCTCGACCTGCTGGCCTTCGCCCTCCACCACAGTGACGGCCTCATCGCCACCGTGGTCGATGCCCGGCGGGGCGAGGTGTTCGCCGCCATGTACCGCCCGGTGCCCGGCGGTGTGCAGCGGGTCGCAGAGCCCCGGGTGTGCGCGCCCGACGAGCTGGCCTCGGAGCTGATGGCCATGGGCGAGGACTGCCTGCTGGTGGGGGACGGGGCGATCCGCTATGCCTCCACCTTCGACGACGCCCGCCACCTGTGCATCGCCGACGGCGCCTTCGCCCATCCGTCGCCCGCCGCCCTGGTGCGCCTGGCCCACGCCCGAGCCGTGCGGGAGGAGTTCGTCCAGCCTTCCGAGCTGGAGCCCATGTACCTGCGCAAGGCCGACGCCGAGATCAACTGGGAGCGCCGGGCGCGTGTCTGACCTGTCCCGCCAGCGGGGGCGCTGCGACCACGGTGGCGCCTGACGTGGCGGTGAGGGCCCAGGAGGAGTTCTACGGTGAACCGGAGATCACGCTCGCTCCCATGCGCCGGCGCCACCTCCGCGCCGTGCTGCGCATCGAGGCCCAGGTGTACCCCCGGCCGTGGTCGCTGCGCCTGTTCATGAGCGAGTTGGCGCTGCGCTCCACCCGCACGTACACCGTCGCCCTGGTGGACGGCGTCGTGGCCGGCTACTCGGGCCTGATGGTGCAGGCCGAGGATGCCCACGTCACCACCATCGCCGTCGACCCCCGGTGGCATCGCCAGGGGATCGGCTCGCGGCTGCTGCTGCAGATGGCGCGGGCGGCCGTCGAGCAGGATGCCCGGCATCTCACCCTCGAGGTGCGGATGTCCAACGAGCCGGCCAAGAAGCTCTACACCGCTTTCGGGTTCGCCCCAGCCGGCGTCCGCAGGAACTACTACGTCGAGACGAACGAGGACGCCCTGGTGATGTGGGCCAACGACATCGGCGCCGCCGAGTACCTTGCCCGACTCACCCGCATCGAAGCAGCGCTGCCTGCGCCACTGGTCCCGAAGGGCGCGGCGGTGCAGGACACCGGGGCGCCGGGCCCGGGTGGGGCGACACCGAAACGAGGTCAGGGATGAAGGTGCTCGGGGTGGAGACGTCGTGCGACGAGACGGCGGCCGCGGTGGTGGTCGACGGCCAGCAGGTCCTGTCGTCGGTGGTCAGCAGCCAGGTCGACCTCCACGCCGCCTTCGGGGGCGTCGTGCCCGAGCTGGCCAGCCGGGCCCACGTCGAGCTGCTCACGCCCGTGATCGCCGAGGCGATGCTCGAGGCGGGCGTCGAGGGCAGGGACCTCGGCGCGGTGGCAGCCACGGTGGGCCCGGGGCTGGTGGGCTCGCTGCTCGTCGGCCTCAGCGCGGCCAAGGCGCTGGCGCTGGTGTGGGACGTGCCCTTCGTGGGCGTCAACCACCTCGAGGGCCACATCTACGCGTCGTTCCTCGAGGAACCCGACCTCGAGCCCCCGCTGGTGGTGCTCCTCGTCTCGGGCGGCCACACCATGCTCATCGCCATGGAGGCCCACGGCCGCTACCGGCTCCTGGGTGCCACCCTCGACGACGCCGCCGGCGAGGCCTACGACAAGGTGGCCCGCTACCTCGGCCTCGGCTACCCGGGCGGCCCGGCCATCGACGCACTGGCCCTCGAGGGCGACCCGTCCGCCATCGACTTCCCCCGGGGTCTGCTGCGGGAGGGCTACGACTTCTCGTTCAGCGGCATCAAGACGTCAGTGGTCACCTACGTCCGCAAACACCCGAGCGTGAGCACGGCCGACGTGGCCGCCTCGTTCCAGGAGGCGGTGGTCGACGTGCTGGTGACCAAGGCGCAGCGGGCGGCGGCCGAGATCGGCGCCACCGGCATCGTCCTCGGCGGTGGAGTGGCGGCCAACTCCCGGCTGCGCGAGCGCATCCTCGACGCCTGCATCGCCGACGGCCTCCGGGCCTTCCTGCCCAGCCGGGCCATGTGCACCGACAACGCGGCGATGATCGCCGCCGCCGGCTGGTGGCGCCTCAACTCCGACGGCCCCACGCCGCTCGGCGCCGGCGCCGACCCCGGCCTGGGGCTGCCCCTCGTCACCACCTGAGGGCGGGACCGCCTGACGGGGTACGGCGAACCGGGCGGTGGCGCCAGCGTCCGGATTCCGAACCCTCACGCCGCCGCACCTGTGTCACTTGCCGAACGGGCCCGGTCGCGCCTATCGTTAGCACTCGACAGGCGAGAGTGCTAACGAAGCCGGAGGCCGAACATCATGAACCTGCAGCCCCTTGACGACCGCATCGTGGTCCGTCCCGTCGAGGCCGAGGAGACCACCGCATCCGGTCTCGTGATCCCCGACACCGCCAAGGAGAAGCCCCAGCAGGGCGAGGTCCTGGCCGTGGGCCCGGGCGCCCGCTCGCAGAACACGGGCGAGCTCATCCCGATCGACATCAAGGCAGGCGACCGCGTCGTCTACTCGAAGTACGGCGGCACCGAGATCACCATCGACGGCGAGGACCTGCTGATCCTGGCAGGGCGCGACGTCCTGGCCAAGGTCGCCAAGTAGTGGCAAAGCAGATCAGGTTCGATCAGGCTGCCCGCCGCGGCCTCGAGGCCGGCGTGAACCGCCTGGCCAACACCGTCAAGGTCACGCTCGGCCCCCGCGGCCGCAACGTGGTGATCGAGAAGAAGTTCGGTGCGCCCACCATCACCAACGACGGCGTCACCATCGCCCGGGAGATCCAGCTCGAAGACCCCTTCGAGGACATGGGTGCCCAGCTGGTGAAGGAAGTCGCCACCAAGACCAACGACATCGCCGGCGACGGCACCACCACGGCCACCGTGCTGGCCCAGGCCATCATCCACGAGGGCCTGCGCAACGTGGCCGCCGGCGCCAACCCGATGTCGCTCAAGAAGGGCATCGAGGCGGCCGTGACGGCTGCGGTGGCGTCGATCAAGGAGCAGGCCAAGGAGATCGACGACCGCAGCGAGATCGCCCAGGTCGCTTCCATCTCGGCGGCCGACGCCGGCATCGGCGAGATCCTGGCCGATGCCATCGACCGCGTCGGCAAGGACGGCACCGTCACCATCGAGGAGTCGAACACCTTCGGCATGGAGCTCGACTTCACCGAGGGCATGCAGTTCGACAAGGGCTACCTCTCGCCCCACCTCGTCACCGACGCCGAGCGCCAGGAGGCGGTGCTGGAGGATCCTTTCATCCTCTTCGCCAACTCCAAGATCTCGGCCGTGCACGAGATCGTGCCGCTGCTGGAGAAGGTCATGCAGACCAGCCGGCCGCTGCTCATCATCGCGGAGGACGTCGACGGCGAGGCCCTCGCCACGTTGGTGGTCAACAAGATCCGGGGCACGTTCACCTCGGTGGCCGTCAAGGCGCCGGGCTTCGGCGAGCGGCGCAAGCAGATGCTGCAGGACGCGGCCATCCTCACCGGTGGCACCATCGTGTCGCCCGAGCTCGGCATCAAGCTCGAGAACGTCACCCTCGACATGCTGGGCAGCGCCCGCAGGGTCATCATCACCAAGGACGACACCACCGTCGTCGAGGGCAAGGGTGATCCCGATGCGCTCAAGGAGCGCACCGCCCAGCTCCGCAAGGAGATCGAGGACGCCACCTCCGACTGGGACCGGGAGAAGCTCTCCGAGCGTCTGGCCAAGCTGGCCGGCGGTGTGGCGATCGTCAAGGTCGGCGCCGCCACCGAGGTGGAGCTCAAGGAGAAGAAGCACCGCATCGAAGATGCGCTGTCGGCCACCCGGGCCGCCATCGAGGAGGGCATCGTCCCCGGCGGCGGTGTCGCGCTGGTGCGGGCCCGTCCCGCCGTCGATGAAGTCATCGCCAGCCTCACCGGCGACGAGGCCACCGGCGCCAGGGCCGTCCGCAAGGCGCTCGAAGAGCCCCTGAAGTGGATCGCCTACAACGCCGGCCTCGAGGGACCGATGATGGTGCAGCAGACGGAGCGGGAGACCGGCAGCATCGGCCTCAACGCCGCCACCGGCCAGTTCGAGGACCTGCTGAAAGCCGGCGTCATCGACCCCGCCAAGGTCACCCGGTCGGCCCTGCAGAACGCGGCGTCCATCGCCGCCATGCTGCTCACCACCGAGTGCCTCGTGGCCGAAAAGCCCGAGCACGAGCCCGAGGTCAACCTGGCCGGCGCCCGCGCCTACCAGCGTGAGTACTCCAACCCCGGCGCCGCGATGTCGGGCATGGGGATGATGTAGTTGGAGGAGATTCCTCCGCCGGACCCCGAGAAGCTGCTCGTTACCTGGATGCAGTGGGAGAAGGGCGAGATCACGCCCGGGCGGGTCATGGCCGACCTCAAGAAGGGCGGCCTGCGCGACCTGCTGGAGTCCACCGTCCAGGCCCACCAGGAGATCGCGGCGGGCTGACGGCAGCGCAGACGTACCACCTGGAGCCCCCGCCCCCCCGGCGGGGGCTCCGTCGCGGTACGCCCTGCGTCGCAGCCCGACATCGAGGTGGTCGCCGAGGCCCAGGCCAGCAGCTACCTCGGGACCAGCCTCCTGGGCCTACCCGCTTGTGGCGGTTATCGGTTGCGCGCACAGTGTCCGCGCCCCTTACCTGGCGTGTCGGACTTGGGTACCGTCGCTCGCAGAGGTTCCGAGATCCGAGGGGAGTGCATGGCCCTGCCGTTGCCGAAGCCCGAAGAGGTGGAGGAGCAGGCGCTCCGCCTCGTGGCCGAGCGGGCGTGTTCTGTGACCGGCTGTGCGGCCGCCGGCGCCACGGTGGTGCGTGCGAAGGGCACGCCGCTGATCCTGGGCACCTCGCTGCTCGGCGCACAGACGGAGCAGGCGCAGTGGGATTCGGGCCACGGCCCGGGGCTCGACGCCATCGGCCAGCTCCAGGTGTTCAACGTGGCCTCGCTCGCCACCGCCCGCTCGTGGTCCCTGTTCGTCCAGTACGCCATCGCCCGGGGCGTCCGCAGCTGCCTGGCTGTGCCCATCATCCTGCGGGGCCGGGCCCTCGGGGCGCTGAACCTGTACTCGACCGAGCCGGCCGCCTTCGACGGCGCCGAGCAGGTGGGCCTCCACTTCGCCGGCGAGGCGGCGTTGGCCCTGTCACGGATCCAGGTGGGACAGCACGGCCTGCTCCCGCTGTCGGTTCCCCGGCCCGACGGCCGCGGCCGTTCGCGCGCCGCGTCCTGAACGGGAGCCGGCCAGGGCCGGTATCGGTTGGTGCGACCGGGGGGTCCGTTCGACCACGAGGAGAACCACTGATGCGATTGTTCGGAAAGAAGCCGTCCACGTCCGTCCCCCCCCGTTCCACGTCGGCAGGCGCCGAGGAGGAGGCGGCCGAGGAGATTCGGCGGGCGGCCGAGGCGCTGCAGCTGTCCATGCCGGCGGGCGCCGGGAGCGCAGGGCGGGCGCCGGCGCCCGCCGGGCCCCAACCGCGGTCCGAGGAGGCGGTCGAGGAGCACGTTGCGGCGCCGCACGAGGCCGATCTCCCATGGGAGGAGGCCGGGGCGGGTTTCGAAGGTACCGACGCCGGGCTCGCCGATCTCCTGCCGGAGGACGCCCAGCCGGTGCGGCGGAGGGTGCGCAAGACGCCGCCCCGTCCCGCCGGCGTGGCGCCGCCACCGGCAAGGTCGTCGAGCCCGACATCGAGCCCGGGTCGGCGCTGACGCGCCTGCGGGGGAGCGGGCGAAGGGGCGCGGGGGGGACCGTTGCCGCGCGGGCGTCTGTGAGGCACCTGTCACCCAGCGGCCTCCGGAGTACCACCGTGACCGGGGCGTAGAATCGTCTTTTCGGGAGCGGAAGGGGTTGCGCGTGCCAGAGGTCGAGATCGGCATCGGCAAGTCGGGGCGGAGGGCATACGGGTTCGACGACATCGCCATCGTCCCCAGCCGGCGCACCAGGGACCCGGAGGACGTCGACATCGCGTGGGAGATCGACGCGTTCCGGTTCGACCTGCCGCTCATGGCCTCGGCCATGGACGGCGTCGTCAGCCCGGCCACGGCGATCGAGGTCGGCCGGCTCGGCGGGGTGGGGGTGCTCAACCTCGAGGGCCTGTGGACCCGCTACGAGGACCCCGAGCCGCTGTTCGAGGAGATCGCCGACCTCGACAACGAGAAGGCCACCGCCCGCATGCAGCAGATCTACTCGGAGCCGGTGAAGCCCGAGCTGGTCACCGAGCGCATCCGCGAGATCCGCGAGGCCGGCGTCACGTCGTGCGCCTCCGTCACGCCCCAGCGGGCCGAGCAGTTCGCCAAGGCGGTGGTCGACGCCGAGCTCGACCTGCTCGTCATCCAGGGCACGGTGGTGTCGGCCGAGCACGTGTCCAAGACGGTTGAGCCGCTGAACCTCAAGCAGTTCATCCGCCAGCTCGAGGTGCCGGTGATCGTGGGTGGCTGCGCCTCCTACAACGCCGCCCACCACCTCATGCGCACCGGCGCCGTGGGCATCCTCGTGGGCGTGGGCCCGGGCAACGCCTGCACCACCCGGGGCGTGCTCGGCATCGGTGTCCCCCAGGCAACCGCCATCGCCGACGCGGCCGGCGCCCGCATGCGCCATCTCGACGAGACGGGCGTGTACGTCCACGTCATCGCCGACGGTGGCATCAGCCGGGGCGGCGACATCGCCAAGGCCATCGCCATGGGCGCCGACGCGGTGATGATGGGCTCGCCCCTCGCCGCCGCCCACGAGGCGCCGGGCCGCGGCTTCCACTGGGGCATGGCCACCTTCCACCCCACGCTGCCCCGCGGCACCCGCGTCCGCACAAAGGCCCGCGGCAGCCTCAAGGAGATCCTCGTCGGCCCCGCCCACGAGAACGACGGCCGGCTGAACCTGTTCGGGGCGCTCCGCACCTCCATGGCCACGTGCGGCTACCAGACGGTGAAGGAGTTCCAGAAGGCCGAGGTCATGGTGGCGCCCTCGCTGCAGACGGAGGGCAAGAGCCTCCAGCGCGACCAGCAGGTCGGCATGGGGCAATGACCGTCCTCTGCTTGCAATGAGCTTCGACACCGTCCTGGTCGTCGACTTCGGCGCCCAGTACGCCCAGCTCATCGCCCGCCGCGTGCGGGAGGCGCACGTGTACTCCGAGATCGTGCCCCACACCATGTCTGCGGCGGAGATGATGGCCAAGCGGCCGGCCGCCGTGATCCTGAGCGGCGGCCCCAAGTCGGTCCACGTGGAGGGCGCGCCGGTCATCGACCCGGCCCTGTACGACACCGGCACCGCCGTTCTCGGCATCTGTTACGGGGCCCAGCTCCTGGCCCGGCAACTGGGCGGCGAGGTGTCGCGCACAGGCCAGGGGGAGTACGGCCGCACGGCCATGACGGTGCTGGACGGCTCGGTGCTGTTCGCCGACCTCCCGCTTACCCAGGACGTGTGGATGAGCCACTTCGACTCGATCTCGGCCCCGCCCCCGGGGTTCCGGGTGGTGGCCACCACGCCGGGCGCGGCGGCCGCGCTGGAGCACCCCGAGCGGCGCCTCTACGGCCTGCAGTTCCACCCCGAGGTGGCCCACACGGCGCGGGGCCAGGAGATCCTCAAGCACTTCCTCTACGACGTGGCCGGCTGCCGCCCGTCGTGGACGATGACGTCGGTCATCGAGCAGCAGGTCAACGCCATCCGGGCCCAGGTGGGCGACGAGAAGGTCATCTGCGGCCTGTCCGGCGGGGTCGACTCGGCCGTGGCGGCGGCCATCGTGCACAAGGCGGTAGGAGACAACCTCACCTGCGTGTTCGTCGACACCGGCCTCATGCGGGCGGGCGAGGCCGAGCAGGTGGAGGACACGTTCCGCCGGCAGTTCCAGGTCGACCTGGTGCACGTGAAGGCGGCCGACCGGTTCGTGGAGGCGCTGGACGACGTCGTCGACCCCGAGCGCAAGCGCAAGATCATCGGCGAGACGTTCATCCGCGTGTTCGAGGAGGTCGCCCGCGATCTCCAGGACGCCCGCTTCCTCGTCCAGGGCACGCTCTACCCCGACATCATCGAGTCCGGCACCAAGGACGCGGCCCGCATCAAGAGCCACCACAACGTGGGCGGCCTGCCCGACGACATGGACTTCGAGCTGGTCGAGCCGCTGCGCAACCTGTTCAAGGACGAGGTGCGGGCGGTGGGCGAGGAGCTGGGCCTGCCGGAGGAGATCGTCTGGCGCCAGCCCTTCCCGGGGCCGGGCCTGGCCGTGCGCATCGTGGGCACGGTCACGCCGGAGCGGCTCGAGATCCTGCGGTCGGCCGACGCCATCGTCCTCCAGGAGATGCGCCGGGCCGGCCTCGAGCGGGAGGTCTGGCAGAGCTTCGCCGTCCTCATCGCCGTGCGCACGGTGGGCGTGATGGGCGACGAGCGTACCTACGCCTACCCCATCGTGATCCGGGCCGTCACCTCCGACGACGCCATGACGGCGGACTGGGCCCGGGTGCCCTACGACGTGCTCGAGCGCATGTCGAGCCGCATCATCAACGAGGTGCCCGGCGTCAACCGGGTGGCCTTCGACATCACGTCCAAGCCGCCCGGCACCATCGAGTGGGAGTAGCGCCGGCGCCCCTCCTTGACGCTGCGGGCGTGCTCTGCGACCCTCGTCCGATGGCGCGGGCCCCATCGGTTGCCACCACTCCCGGGGGCGCCGATGTGCTCACGGTGCTGCGGGCGCTCGCCGATCCCAAGCGGTTCCGGCTCCTGTCCGCCCTCCGGGAGAAGGAGCGCTGCGTGCGCGACCTGGTGGACGGCGAGGGCATGGCGCAGCCGCTGGTGAGCCACCACCTGCGGGTCCTGGTGGAGGCCGGCCTGGTGAGGAGCCGCCGGGCCGACGGCTTCACCATGTACGCGGTGGACCCGGGCGGCATGGCCCGGGCGCGCGAGGCGGTCGTGGCCCTGCTCGACACCGACGTGCTCGACCCGCTGGCCATGCCCGGCGGCAACCAGGAGTGCTGCTCGGACTGACGGGCCTTGCGGCCGCTGCCCCCTCGGCCACAGGCCCCGGTTAGGCCTGCGGCAGCAGGTGTCGTAGAGCGACGATTGCTGCCGCAGGTGCCGGGCGTCGCCGGCGCGCCGGCGGGGTCCGCTGCGGATGGTTGAATCTGGCATGCGCAGCCAACGGCGATCGGTCCTGCATCCTGGTGTCGCCGCCGCCGTTCTTGCGGTGGCGGCATCGGTCGCCGTCCCGCCCCCGGCGGTGGCCGGCGTCCCCGCCATCCAGCCGGGCAACCGTCCGACGGCGCTGTCCGGGGCCGAGAACGGCTACGTCGGCGCCGAGCGGTTGATCACCGTGGTGCCGGGCTGCCGGGTGGCACGGGAGGCGGCGCCCAGTCTGGCCCTGCTGTACCGCATGGCCGCCGCCGCCAAGGTCGGCCTCGGCGCCCGGGACTGCTACCGGCCCCTCAGCGGCCAGGTGTCGGCCTCCGCCAACGCCACCGCCGCCGGTAATAGCGCCTGCGCGGCCACGCCCGCCACCTATCCCGACGGCCGGCCCCGGGGCACGTCGATGCACGGGTGGGGCAAGGCGGTCGACTTCTCCGAGCCCCGCGGCATCACGTTCTCGTCGCCCGGCTACCGGTTCCTCAAGGCCCGGGGCGCCGGCGTGGGCTGGAACCACCCCGGGTGGGCCGAGCCCGGCGGCAGCGCCTGCCCCGAGCAGTGGCACTGGGAGTGGGTCGGCGACGGCGGCACCGCCGGCGGCGACCCGGTGCGGGCCGACGTGGTGGCCCTGCTTCCGGCCGCCGACGGTCGCGGGTACGCGTCGGTCACCGGCCTGGGCGCCGTCATCCCCCGGGGCAGCGCCCGCTCCTTGGGCGCCGTCGACGCCATCCCGCTCAACTGGGTGATCGTCGGCGCCGCGCCCACAGCCGACCGCACCGGCTACTGGCTCCTGGGCGGCGACGGCGGCATCTTCAACTTCGGCAACGCCGCCTTTCACGGCAGCACCGGCAACCTCCGGCTCAACGCGCCCGTCATCGCCATGGCCTCCACGCCCGACGGGGGCGGCTACTGGCTGGTGGCGGCCGACGGCGGGGTGTTCGCCTTCGGCAACGCCACGTTCCACGGCAGCACGGGCGCCATGCGGCTGAACTCGCCGGTGGTCGGTATGGCCCCGGCGGCCGACGGCAAGGGGTACTGGCTGGTGGCGGCCGACGGCGGCATGTTCGCCTTCGGCAGCGCCGCCTTCAAGGGCAGCACCGGCGACATCCGCCTGGCCCAGCCGATCGTCGCCATGGCGCCCACGGCCACCGGGGGCGGCTACTGGCTGGTGGCGTCCGACGGCGGGGTGTTCGCCTTCGGCGACGCCACCTTCTTCGGGTCGGCCGCCGGTCGGGGCCTGGCCTCGCCCATCGTGGCTCTCACCCGCACGCTCAAGGCGGACGGCTACTGGATCACCGCCGCCGACGGCACGGTGGTAAACCTCGGCGCCGCCGGCGACTTCGGCCCCGCCTGACCCGGGGGCGGCGGCCTTCCGGGTGGAGGGACCCTCAGCGCAGGCGCTCAGACCACCGGAGCGGGCTCGCCGGCCGCCCGGAAGGGATCGGGGAGCGTGACCACGCCGTCGCACAGGCGGTCGAGCTGGGCGCCGTCGTGGGACACCATCAGCACGGTGCGCCGGCCCCGGAGGCCGGCGACGGCCATCTCGACGGTGGCGGTGGCGGCGGCGTCGAGGGCGCTGGTCGGCTCGTCGAGGAGCAGCAGGCTCGGATCGAGGGCCAGGGCGCGCGCCAGGCACAGGCGCTGGCGCTGCCCGGTGCTGAGCTGGCGAGCGGGGGCGTCGAGGCGGTCGGCGACCTCGTCCCACAGCCCCGCCTCCTCCAGGGCGCTCCGGCAGCGGGCCCGCAGGGCAAGGCGCGGCAACCGCTCCAGGTGCCTCAGGCCGAAGGCGGCGTTGGCCAGGATGGAGGCGGGGAAGATCACCGGCGTCTGACCCACCAGCACGGCCCTGGCCCGCAGGGCCGGGAGATCGCCGGCGCCGGGTTTCACGTCGACGCCCAGCACCCGCACGTCGCCCCCCAGCTCGAGCTCGGGGGGGAGCAGGCCGACGAGGGCCCGCAGCAGGGTGGACTTGCCCGCCCCCGACGGGCCCCGCAGCCCGAGGGCGGTGCCGGCCGGGAGGCCGAACGAGACGGGGCCGACCAGCCGGCTCCGCCCGGCGGACACAGTCAACGCCTCGACCCGCACCGCCGCCGCCCGATCGTCGACCGACACCGCGCCCTTCCACCCGTCGCTCATGCCGCCCTCGCTCCGAGCCGGCGCCGGGCGGGGACGGCGGCCAGGACGAGGAGCGTAGCGACCACGATGAGGGCCAGGGCGGCGCCCCAGGCGGCCTGGCGGGCGGCCGGTTCGGCCGAGTCCTGGGCGAGGGTGAAGATGTGGGTGGGTAGCGACGCGACCGGAGCGTTGCGCACGCCGACCGGGATGGTGGGGGCGCCGGAGAACACGGCCGCCGTGAACAGCAGCGGCGCCGTCTCGCCCGCCGCCCGGGCCAGGCCCAGGAGCAGCCCGGTCACCAGGCCGGGGACGGCCTGGGGCACCAGCACCGATCGCACCAGCTGCGCCCGCCGTAGCCCGAGACCGAGGGCCGCCTCCCGCCGCTCCGCCGGCAGGGCGCCGAGGGCGGCCGCCACCGCCACGGTGACCGGGGGTATCACCACCATGGCCAGCACGATGCTCCCGGACAGCCAGCTCTTCCCCCACCCGAGGCGGGTGGCGAACAGCCAGTAGCCCCACAGGCCGAGCAGGATCGACGGCACCCCGCCCAGGGTGAGGGTGAGCGACCGCAGCCACCGGGCGGTGCGGGGCCCGGCGTACTCGGCCACGACCAGCCCCAGGCCGAGGCCCACCGGCGCGGCGATGGCGCCGGCCACGGCGACGAGCAGGAGGGTGCCCGCCAGCTGGTCGCGGATGCCGCCGCCGCTGCTGCCCACCGAGGGCGACCACCAGAACGAGGGGTGCAGGGCCGCACCCGCTCTGCCCACGACGGCCACGACCACCGCCGCCACCAGGAGCAGCGTCACGCCCAGGGCGGCCGCCAGCAGCACCCGCAGCAACCGATCGCGCCCCACCCGGGCCCGGGCCGCCCCGCCGAGCCGGCCGGTCCGGTCCACCCCCCGGCGGAGCAACAGCCGCCGGCCCGGGGCCCCGGCTGTCGCACCGCCGTCGCTTTCCCGGTCCGCCCCCCGGCGGAGCACCAGCCGCCGGCCCAGGCCGGCGGCCGCCGCACCGCCGTCGTCGCCCCGGCCCGCCCGCCGCTGGCCGGCCACGGTGAGCAGGGCCACGCCGGCCAGCAGCACGAGACCGATGGCGCACAGGGCGGCCCAGTGCGCGCCCGACGTCCCCGCCAGGACGCTCTCGGGCCCGTTCAGCTTGGTGGTGAGCGTCTGGCCGGGCCGCACGAGCCGCTGGGCGACATCGCCCACCGACGACGGGAAGCGGCCGTCGGCCCGCCCCACCAGCAGGAACACGGCGATGGTCTCGCCCAGCGCCCGGGCCAGGGCCAGGAGGGCGGCCGCGCCCATGCCCCGCCGCGCCGAGGGGAGGACGGCCGAACGGATGACCTCGCTGCGGGTGAGGCCACAGGCGGCTGCCGCCTCCCGGTGGCCGGCGGGCACGGCCTCGAGGGCGTCGGCCGACACGGCCACGATGGTGGGCAGCACCATCACGGCCAGCACCAGGCCGGCGGCCAGCAGGCTGTCCCCGCCCGGGACGCCGGCCAGGTTGGCCACGAACGGGCGCAGGTAGGCGATGCCGATGAGGCCGTAGACGATCGACGGCACCACGGCCAGCAGCTCCGCTCCGCCCCGCAGGACGCCCTTCCACCGCCGGGGGGCCAGCTCGACGATGGCGATCGCCGCCGCCCACCCGAGCGGCGCGGCGAGGGCCAGGGCGACGACGGCGACGGCGACGGTGCCCCAGAGCATGGCCGAGGCACCGAAGTGCTGGCGGGCCGGGTCCCACACCGACGAGGTGAGGAGCGCAGCCCAGTCGACCGGGCCGGACCGCACGCCGATGACGAGGAAGGCCACGAGGGCGGCGAGGGCGAAGCCGGCGGCGGCCGCCGCCAGCCCGGTGCCCACGGGCACCCAGCGCAGCCGGGCGGGTGGGCGCCGGCGGTTGCCGCCGATGACGGTGGCGACTTGGGCGGTCAGCTCACGCCAGCCCGAGGTCGGCGCGGCTGAGGTAGCCGTGCCTGTTGACCAGCTTCTGCCCCTCGGCCGACAGGACGTAGTCGATGAACCGCTTGGCCGCGCCGGCGGGCGGCCTGTCGGTCACCAGGAACAACGGCCGTGACATGGGGTACGAGCCGTCCTTCACGGCGGCGGGCGTGGGGGCCACGCCGTCCACCTCCAGGGCCGCCAGCTTGGGATGGCCGGTGATGAACGACGACGACAGGGGTCCCACGGAGCCAGGCGTGGACTCGAGCTTGGTCCGCGTCTCCTCGTTGCCGCCCACGATGGCGTAGTTGTCGGACTGCGGCGGCGGCGGCGCCTTGACGTCCTTGCCGTAGAGGTACTTGTCGAGCACCTCCCGGGTGCCCCGGCCCGGCTCCTTGTCGTAGACGAAGACGGCCAGGTCGGGCCCGCCGAGCTCCTTCCAGTTCGCCACCCGGCCTTCGAAGAGCTCCTGGAGCTGCGCCTTGTCGAGCCCGGTGACGCCGCCGTCGACGACCTCCCTGCGCAGGATCACGCCGACCGCGTCCTGGCCGATCTCGGTGCTCACGAAGTCGACATCCGGGAACTGGGCCTTGTCGGCGTCGGACACCTCTTTCGAGCTCATGGCGATCTCGACCTGGCCGGCGCCCAGCTGGGCCAGGCCGCCCGCCGAGCCGCCCTGGCTGTCGACCGTGATCCTGATCCCCTTGGCCCGCAGGACTTCGGCGGCGTCGGCGGCCACGGGGTTCACCGTGGTGGAGCCGCTCACCCGCAGCGTGGCCGACCCGGCGCCGCCCGTTGCCCCGCCGACGCCGGCGGTGGGCCCCCCGCTCCCGCAGGCGCCGGCGACGATGGCCGCCACGGCCACCAGGCCCGCCCACCGGGCATGCGCTGTTCTCGACACCGTCGACCTCCGTCTTCTGGGAGCGATCAACATGGGTTGATACCGGCGGGACTCTTTCAGAAGCCGGCGCCTGCGGTCAACCCGCCGGCGGGCGGGGCCGTGCAGCCCTGCGGGCTGCACAGGGCGGCGCTTGAAGTCGGCGACCCGGGCCGGCGGAGGCGGCCGTGACGGGTCATGGGCCGCCGGTAGCCTGCAACCGGTGGAATCGCTGCTCGACGGCCTCAATCCCGTCCAGCGGGAGGCCGTCCTGCACGACGAGGGACCGCTGCTCATCGTGGCAGGCGCCGGCTCGGGCAAGACCCGGGTCCTCACCCACCGCATCGCCTACCTGGTGCGCGAGCGGGGCGTCTCGCCCTTCTCCATCCTGGCCATCACCTTCACCAACAAGGCGGCCGACGAGATGAAGAGCCGGGTCGGAGCCCTGGTGGGGCCGGTGGCCCAGCGCATGTGGGTGTCCACCTTCCACGCCGCCTGTGTGCGCATCCTGCGGCGCGACGGCGGGCGCCTCGGCTACCGGTCGTCGTTCACGATCTACGACGAGGCCGACGCCAACCGCCTCACCGGCTACGTCCTGCGCGACCTCGACATCGACGCCAAGAAGTTCACCCCGCGGGCCGTGCACGGGGCCATCAGCGCAGCCAAGAACGAGCTGGTCGACGCCGCCGCCTACGCGGCCCGGGCCCGAACCGTCTACGAGAAGCGCATCGCCGACGTCTACAGCGAGTACCAGAAGCGCCTGCTGGCGGCCAGCGCCATGGACTTCGACGACCTCCTCACCGTCACCGTCGAGCTCCTGCGCACCGCCCCCGACGTGCTGGCCCACTACCAGGACCGCTTCACCCACATCCTCGTCGACGAGTACCAGGACACCAACCGGGCCCAGAACGAGCTCATCCTCCTGCTCGGCCGGCGCCACCGAAACGTCTGCGTCGTGGGCGATTCAGACCAGTCGGTGTACCGATTTCGCGGCGCCGACATCCGCAACATCCTCGAGTTCGAGGAGGCCTACCCCGACGCCACCACCGTCGTGTTGGAACAGAACTACCGCTCCACCCAGACCATCCTCGACGCCGCCAACGCCGTCATCGCCAACAACGCAATGCGCAAGCCGAAGGCGCTGTGGACCGAGCAGGTGGGTGGCGAGGTCATCAGCCGCTACCACGCCGAGGACGAGCACGACGAGGCGGCGTGGGTGGCGGGGGAGATGGCGCGCCTCCACGACCTCGCCGACGCCACCTGGGCCGAGATGGCGGTCTTCTACCGCACCAACGCCCAGAGCCGGGTGCTCGAGGAACAGTTGGTGAGGCGGAACATCCCCTACAAGGTGGTCGGGGGCACCCGGTTCTTCGACCGGCGCGAGGTGAAGGACCTGCTCGCCTACCTGCGGGCGGTGGCCAACCCGAGCGACGAGGTGTCGCTCAAGCGCATCGTCAACGTCCCCAAGCGGGGGGTGGGGGATACGAGCATCGCCCGCCTCGACGGGTGGGCGGCGGCCAACGACGCCACCTTCGCCGCCGCCCTCGACGCGGTGGAGCGCAGCGGCGTCACCGGCCGCGCCCTCGGCGGCGTCCTGGAGCTACGCGGGCTGCTGCACCAGCTGCGTGGCTCCCTTTCGGAGGGCGCGTCGCCCGCCCGCCTGCTGTCCGACGTCCTCGACCGAACCGGGTACGGCCACGACCTGGAGGCCGAGGGCACCATCGAGGCAGCCGGCCGGCTCGAGAACATCGCCGAGCTGCTGGGCGTGGCCGACGAGCACGATTCGCTCGACGACTTCCTCGAGGCGGTGAGCCTGGTCTCCGATGCCGACGACATCGACGGGGACGAGAGCAAGGCCGTGCTGATGACCCTCCATACGGCCAAGGGCCTGGAGTTCCCGGCCGTGTTCGTGATCGGCCTGGAGGAGGGCGTCTTTCCCCACCTGCGCTCGCTGGGCGAGCCCTCCGAGCTCGAGGAGGAGCGGCGCCTCTGCTATGTGGGCATCACCCGGGCGCGGGAGCGCCTGTACCTGTCGCATGCGTGGTGCCGCACCCTGTGGGGGTCCACCCAGTACAACCCGCCCAGCCGCTTCCTGGCCGAAATTCCCGAGCAGCTCACCAAGCCGGCGGGCGGCGGCCGGCCCCGCCTGTCGGCGTACTCGTCGGGAGGCGGTTCCCGCCCGGGCGGCGGCTCGTCGGGTGACCATCGCCGCGACGTGGTGGAGGCCGCCCTCCGGGGCCGCATGGCCTCGCCGGTCAAGACCACGGGCGCTGAAGATCTCGGGCTGCGGGTGGGCGAGGACGTGGTGCACGGCAAATGGGGCGAGGGCGTGGTGCTCGAGGTCATGGGTACGGGCGACAAGGCCGAGGCGGTCGTGCGTTTCCCGGGCCTCGGCGAGAAGCGCCTCCTGCTCTCCATGACCCCCCTCAAGCGCGCCTGAGGGGGCCCCGGCCCGAGAGCGTCGGGAAAAGTGCCTGCCCTGCTTGACCTGGCCCTTGGGGACACGTCATACAGTGAATGCATCTAGAGTCAGCAGAACTACAGTGGTAGGTGCAGGTGCACTTGCGTCGATCACTCCGACATCCGGTCGGGCATTCCGAGAAGAGGTCTTGGATGGTGCAGATGATGCAGGACGACGCTGCGATCCGAAGGTTCGAGGACGAACTTTCGTCGCCGCGGAAGATCCTTCGGGCGTGCCTTCTCCTCCTGCTCGAGGAGCGGCCCGGGCACGGCTACGACCTGCTCACCCGCCTCGAGCCACTCGGGTTCGAGCGCAGCAACCCCGGCCGCGTGTACCGGGCCCTGCGGTGGCTGGAGAGCGCCGGTTTCGTGCGACCCAACTGGGAGACCACCGGCGTCGGGCCCGCCCGACGCGTGTACGAGCTGTCGCCGTCCGGTCGCCACGCCCTCGAGATCTCCGCCGCCACACTGCGGCGCCAGGCCAAGTCGGTCGACGACCGCCTGGCCCGCTACATCCTGAGCCGCCTGCGCGTCCTGTCGAACAACAAGCAGGTCTTCGACTTCACCGTCGAGGCGCGGCTGTCCGTGCAGGCCATGGACGAGACCTCGGCCCGCCGCAAGCTGGAGCGGGCCTTCGGCCAGCCCCACGTGCTCGACACCGACGTGCGCACCACCGGCGGCGTCTCCATCCGCGCCACCGAAGCGGACGGCTAGCGGCCGCTAGGCGCCACCCGCCCCGCTGGTCGACGTAGTCCCGTCGGACGAGCCGGTCCGCAGGTCCACCCTGACCTGGCCGTTCTCGACGACGCCCGGATAGGTCACCAGGCCGTCCCCGTCGGGCGAGTGCAGTTCCTTCCTGCAGTCGATGAACCTCTCGCGCCGGCGGTCCCAGATGACGGCGCACGCCTCGTCGTCCGGCAGGCGGGCCTCGATGGCCGACCACCCCTTGTCGGGGTCGTCGCCCAGGTGCTGGATGTAGAGGTTGCGGCCCCGCCCGAGGGAGAGCGGGTCCTGGAAGAGGAACGGGCCGCGGTCGTCGATCTCCCTGGACAGCCGACCGGCGCTGCCGACGTTGAACACGGGGTCGCCCAGATTCGCCTTGTCGGGGTTTTGCGAGGCGAACTTCACGACCGACCACACGAGCAGGGCCGACAGGCCGATGCCGAAGACGGTGGCGATCAGGATGCTGGTGGGGTTGCGCCGGGGGGCGGGGCGGGGAGCGGGAGGCACCTGCGTAGTATTCCCCCGTGCAGCGCCCGTACCGAGTCGTGGTGGCCAAGCCCGGGCTCGACGGCCACGACCGGGGCGCCAAGGTCATCGCCCGGGCGCTGCGCGACGCCGGGTTCGAGGTGATCTACACCGGCCTGCACCAGACACCCGAACAGGTGGTCGAAGCCGTGGTGCACGAGGACGCCGACGCGGTGGGCCTGTCACTTCTCTCCGGCGCCCACATGACGCTCGTGCCCCGGATCCTGAAGCTGCTGGCCGCCTCCGGCGGGGGCGACGTGCTGGTGGTGTGCGGCGGTATCATCCCCGACGCCGACATCCCCGTGCTCAAGCAGGCCGGCGTGGCCGAGGTGTTCACCCCCGGCGCGCCGCTGCAGCGCATCGCCGAGTGGCTGGCGGGGGCGCTGGACGCACGAGAGGCGGAGGCCATCTGATGGACCTGCTGGAACACCAGGGCAAGGCCTACTTCGCCCGCTTCGCCATCCCCGTCTCCACGGGCGGTGTGGCGACCAACGTGACCGACGCAGTGGCCGCCGCCGAGCAGGCCGGCTACCCGGCCGTGGTGAAAGCGCAGGTCCACGTCGGTGGCCGGGGCAAGGCGGGCGGCGTGCGCCTTGCGGCCGACCGGGTGGAGGCGGAGGCTGCGGCTACGGCCATCCTCGGCATGTCGATCAAGGGCCACGTGGTGCAGGCCGTGCTGGTGGAGCGGGCCACCGACATCGCGGAGGAGTACTACGCCTCGTTCACCCTCGACCGGGCGGCCAAGCTCCACCTCGGGATGCTGTCGGCCGAGGGCGGGATCGACATCGAGCAGGTGGCGCTCGACACGCCCGACGCCATCGCCCGCCTGCACGTGGACCCGGTCGACGGCTTGAGCCGCGAGCTGTGCCAGGCGTGGGTCCGCCGGGCCGGTCTGGCCCCCCAGGCAGTCGCCGGCACCGTCGACCTCCTCCTCGCCTTGTACCGGTGCTTCGTGGAGGGCGACGGCGACCTGGTGGAGGTCAACCCGCTCGTGCTCACCACCGGCGGCCGGGTCCTGGCCCTCGACGCAAAGGTCACCCTCGACGACAACGCCGCCTTCCGCCATCCCGAATGGCAGGAGTACGAGGGCACCCAGGAGCTCGACGAGCGGGAACGGCTGGCCCGGCAGAAGGGCCTCCAGTACATCGGCCTCGACGGCAGCGTGGGCATCATCGCCAACGGCGCCGGCCTGGCCATGAGCACCCTCGACGTGGTGAACCAGGCGGGGGGGCGTCCCGCCAACTTCCTCGACATCGGTGGCGGCGCAAGCGCGGCGGTGATGGCCAACGCCCTCGAGGTGATCAACACGGACGAGAACGTGCGGGCCATCTTCGTCAACGTCTTCGGAGGCATCACCCGGGGCGAGGAGGTGGCCAACGGCATCGTGGAGGCAATGGGCCGGGTCGAGCTGGCCTCGCCCCTGGTCGTGCGCCTCGACGGCACCAACGCGGCGGAGGGGCGGGCGATCCTGGCCAGGCACGAGTCCGACCGCCTGGTGAGCCGGGCCACCATGCTCGACGCCGCCCGCACTGCGGTGGAGCTGGCCGGCGGCGGGAAGGAATAGTCGTGGCCATCTTCGTGGACGAGACCACCAAGGTCGTGGTGCAGGGCCTCACCGGCAGCCAGGGCCGCTTCTACGGCCTGCGCAACCGCGACTACGGCACGAAGGTCGTCGCCGGCACCAACCCCCGCAAGGCCGGCACCGACGTGGAGGGCATCCCGGTGTTCGCCACGGTGGCCGAGGCGGCCGCCGCCACCGGCGCCACCGCCTCGTGCGTGTTCATCCCCGCGCCGGGCGTGTTCGGGGCGGTGCTGGAGGCGGCCGAGGGCGGCATGGAGCTGATCGTCGTCATCACCGAGGGCGTGCCGGCCCAGGACGAGGCGCGGCTGTACAACCTTCTGGTCCGCGACTTCCCGGGCACCCGGCTCCTCGGGCCCAACTGCCCCGGCATCATCACGCCCGACCGCTGCAACATCGGCATCACGGCGGGCGAGATCGCGCTCGGCGGCGGGCCGGTCGGCATCGTCAGCCGGTCGGGCACCCTCACCTACCAGGCGCTGTACGAGCTGCAGCAGGCCGGCATCGGCGTCACCACCTGCGTCGGGATCGGTGGCGACCCCGTCCCGGGCACCAGCTTCATCGACTGCCTGGCCGCCTTCGAGGCCGATTCGGAGACGGCGGCGGTCATGCTCATCGGCGAGATCGGCGGCTCGGCCGAGGAGGAGGCGGCGGACTACATCAAGGAGATGATGTCCAAGCCGGTGGTGGCCTACGTGGCCGGCCTCACCGCTCCGCCCGGGCGCCGCATGGGCCACGCCGGCGCCATCGTGTCGGGGTCGAAGGGTACGGCCAAGGCCAAGATCGACGCCCTGCGGGCGGCGGGCGCCCAGGTGGCGGCCAACCCCACCGAGGCCGGGTTCCTCATGGCGGCCGTGGTCGGCGGCCTGTAGCCGGCCCAGCCGGCGGCGGAAGGCCGAACTCGTCGGCGGAACGGCGCGAAAATCACACCGGTTCGCCGACGAGAACGGCCGAGTCGAGGCGGCCCCCCCTCAGGGCCGGCGGGCCGTGATCAGCCAGCAGGTGGAGCCGAACAGGACGCCGTCGGGGGTCTCGTGGGCGGCGAGCACGTCCCGCAGCCGAGCCAGCGCCGCCTTCCTGGTGGCGCCGTCGAGCCCGCCCAGGAGATCCCTGGCCAGCCCCTGGGTGCTCACGAGCGCGTAGGCGCCGGCCGGGTCGGAGCCGAAGTTGACCGGTTCGCTGCGCTCCTCGAGGGCGACGTCGACGAAGCCGGCCTCGCCCAGGGTGCGCCGGACGTGGGCCTCGTCCGCCAGGCCGAAGGCGCCGGGGGTGCCCGACGGCCGCTCGGGCGGCGTCCCGCCCTGCGCCAGGGCGTCCCGCACGGCGGTCATCCACTCGTTGTGCCCGGCGTCGCGCCAGGCGAGGAGGGCCAGGCGGCCGTCCGGCCGCAGGGCGCGGGCGATGTTGGCGAAGGCGGCGACCGGATGGCGGAAGTACATAGCGCCCAGGCGGCTGACGGCGACGTCGAACGAGCTTGCCTCGAACGGGTGGACCTCGGCGTCGCCGTGCGCAAAGGTGGTGTTGGTCAGGCCCTCGGCCCGGCTGCGCTCATGGGCCCGCCTGACCATGGCGGCCGAAATGTCGATGCCCACCACCCTCCCTGCGGTGACGATCCTGGCCGCCACCCGGGCGAACGGGCCCGACCCACAGCCGATGGCGAGGACGGCGTCGCCTGCCGTCAGGCCGGCCGCGCCCACCAATGCCGGGTCGTAGCGGTCCGCCAGTTTCTCCAGCTGGCGCTCGTACTCGAGCGAGTGGAACAGCGAGAGATCCTCCGAGACGGCCTGGTCCGACACGCCGAACCGCCCGGCCATGGCGCTGAGGGGCCCGGGCTCGTCGCGGACGAGCTCCAGGATCATCCGCCGGTTGCCGGCGGCCAGGGCGACCAGCGCCTGGTCGAGCAGCCGCCCGCTCCGCGTGGCGAGTGCCCGGTCGCGGTGTTCGGTCGCGGGAGGAGGGGTCATTCGGTACCTCGGGTGCGAAGGAGGGGGCGGGAGGCTCCGACCAGTATTGCTTCTGCCCGCTCCCTACCCCGAATCAGGCCCGGTCCGACCGCCCGCCGGCACGTCATGCCATCATCAACGACCCCCATGCCCCGCACCGTCACCCTCCGTCCCTGGCAGAAGGCCGCCCTCGAACGCCTGGCCGGCGCCACCTCGCCCGACTTCCTGGCCGTGGCGACCCCCGGCGCGGGCAAGACCACGTTCGCCCTCACGGCCGCCCGCCACGCCCTGGCCGCCGATCCGGACCGGCGCCTGCTGGTTGTCGTCCCCACTGCCCACCTGAAGGCCCAGTGGGCCCAGGCGGCGGCCGCCCTCGACCTGCATCTGGACCCGCGCTGGTCGGCGGCCGACGGCTCGTTGCCCCACGACATGCACGGCGTCGTGACCACGTACCAGCAGGTGGCCGGTTGCGCCCCGCTGGTGCGCACCATGGCCGCCGGCGCCTTCGTGGTGTTCGACGAGGTGCACCACGCGGCCGACGACCGGGCATGGGGCGACGCCGTGCGCACCGCCTTCGAGCCCGCCGCCCGCCGCCTGTCGCTCTCCGGGACGCCGTTCCGCTCCGACACCCAGGCCATCCCCTTCGTGCGCTACCTGCACGAGGAAGCGGTGGCCGACTACGAGTACGGCTACGGCGACGCCCTGGCGGACGGCGGTGTGGTGCGGCCCGTCTACTTTCCCCGCGTCGACGGGAGGATGGAGTGGAGCGCACCGGACGGGAGCCTCCACGCCCACGGCTTCGACGACGACCTCGGCTCAGCCCTGGCCGGCCAGCGTCTGCGCACGGCGTACTCCCTCGACGGCGAGTGGCTGCCCCACGTGCTGCGCCAGGCCCACACCCAGCTGCTGGCCATCCGGGAGCGCCAGACCGACGCCGGCGGCCTGGTGATCGCCACCGACCAGGACCACGCCAAGGGCATCGCCCGCATGCTCCGGGACCGCATCGGGGTGCGGGCGGTGGTCGCCACGTCCGACGATCCCGACGCGTCCGACCACATCTCCCGCTACGTCGGCGGCACCCAGCCATGGATCGTGGCCGTGCGCATGGTGTCGGAGGGCGTTGACATCCCCCGCCTGCGCGTCGGCGTGTTCGCCACCACGGTGACCACCGAACTGTTCTTCCGCCAGGCGGTGGGCCGGCTGGTGCGCTGGACCCGGGGCACGCGTGGGCAGAAGTCCTTCTTCTACATCCCCGACGAGCCCCGCCTGCGGGCCCGGGCCTTCGCCATCGCCGAGCAGCGCCGCCACTCCCTGCGCCACGAGGACCGTGACCCGATGGCTGCCCTGTTCGACCCGGCCGCCGGCGAGCTGGGCGACGCCGAGGCCCAGCCCTCGCTGTTCGCCGCCATCTCGGCCATCCCCCTGGGCGACGGGCCGGTGCCCGACTGGGTGCATGACGACGACGCCGCCCTCGACCCCGCCGACGACGAGAGCCTCACTGTCGCCCTTCCGCCGCTTGCTCCCCGGGGCGGCGCCGCAGCAGCGTTCGACGGCCGCACCCGTCGCGAGCACAAGGAGCTCCTGCGGGAGGCCAACGCGGCCAAGATGCGCCTCATCGCCCACCACACCGGCATGACGCACGCCAAGGTGAACGCCGAGCTCAACCGGGTCAGCGGTCTCCGCAAGATCAGCGAAGCCACCGTCGAGCAACTCGAGAAGCGCCTGCACAAGGCGGAGGCGTGGCTCCGCCAGGCGTCGGCCCGCCGGGTTTCGGGCTGACACGGGGCGCCCGGCCAGCCGTTCTGGTGTCGGAAATCGACCGGTGGCGGTCGATTTCCGACACCAGACCCGGTTCCGTCGGAACAAGGTGCCCGTCGGGCCGGGTACCCTTTCGCCTCCATGGTTCGGCTGGCGGTGGCGGTGCTGTTTCTCGCGTCCGTGGTGGCTGCGGGCGTGGTGGACGACCGCCAGGACGGCCCGCCGTCCCGGGTGGCCAGCACGGCCACGAGCACGACCACCACGACGACGGCACCGGAGACGACCACCACGACAGCCGTGCCGGTCACCGAGGCTCCGACGACCACGGCCGCGCCCACCACCACGCTGCCGCCGGTCACCCCGGCCCCCACGGCGGTGGCGCCGGTGCCGCAGCCGGCGGGCGACGTGAAGGTGCTCGTCACGCCGTCGGGCGTCGTCGTGCCCGTGACGGGCCGGGAGGCGAGCGGCTACCGGGTCACCACGCCGTGCGGAAGGAGCGCGGTCGTGGCCGACGGCACACCCGTCACCGACGCCGACGTGGTGCTGGACGCCGGCCACGGGGGCAAGGAGCCGGGCGCCATCAGCCCGACTGGCCTGTCCGAGAAGGGCATCAACCTGGCCGTCGTCGACCACGCCCGGGCCGCCCTCGAGCAGGCCGGGGTGCGCACGGTGCGCACGAGGACGGGCGACTACCGCGTCACCATCGCCACCCGCACCGACATCGTCAAGGCCCTGAAGCCGAAGGCGTTCGTGTCGGTCCACCACAACGCCGAGCCGGACGGGCCCCGCGACGGCCCCGGCAGCGAGACCTACTACCAGATCGCCTCGCCCGAATCGAAGCGGCTGGCCGGCCTCATCTACGAGGAGACGGTCAAGGCCCTGGCCGCCTATCAGATCCCGTGGGTCGCCGACTCCGACGCCGGCGCCAAGTACCGCACCAACGTGAACGGCGACGACTACTACGGCATCCTGCGCAACGCCAAGGGGGTCATCTCCGCCCTGGCCGAGCTGGCATTCGTGTCGAACCCCCCGGAGGCCGACCTCCTGGTGCGTCCCGACGTGCAGAAGGTCGAGGGCGAGGCGCTGGCCCGGGCCATCCTGCGCTTCCTGAACACCCGCGACCCCGGCTCGGGCTTCACCGAGCCCTACCCCCGCACCAGCCCGGCGGGTGGCGGCGGCGGGTCGTCGAACTGCGCCGACCCGGCCCTGTAGGCGCCGGAAACCCGGGTAACCGCCGGGCGGCTCCGAGGTAGCGTGGGCCGTGACCATCGGCGTGCTGGCCTCGGGGACGGGCACCATCCTCGCCGCCCTGCTGGAAGCCGAGTTGCCGGTCGCCGTGGTGCTGGCCGACCGTGCGTGCCGGGCCCTGGAGCTGGCCGCCGACGCCGGCATCGCCGCCCGACTGGTGGCCCGCCCCACCTTCGACGCCACCTTCGACCGCCTCGGGTACACCCACCGCATCGTCGACACCCTGCAGGACGCCGGCATCGACCTGGTGGTGATGGCCGGGTTCGCGACCGTGCTCGACAAGCCGCTGTTCGACGCCTACGCCGGCCGGGTGCTCAACACCCATCCCTCCCTCCTCCCGTCGTTCCCCGGCTGGCACGCCGTCGAGGAGGCCCTGGCCGCCGGGGTGAAGGTCACCGGCTGCACCGTCCACGTGGCCACCATGGAGGTCGACGCCGGCCCGATCCTGGCCCAGGAGGCCGTCCCCGTCCTGCCCGGTGACACCGTGGGCTCCCTCCACGAACGCATCAAGGCGGTGGAGCGCCGGCTCTACCCGCAGACCGTGAAGGAGGTCATGCAGCAGTGAGAGCGCTGATGTCCGTCTACGACAAGACCGGCTTGGCCGCCTTCGCCCAGGGACTGGTGGACCTGGGCGTGGAGCTCGTCTCCAGCGGCGGCACGTCGGCCGCCCTGGCCGAGGCCGGCATCCCCCACACGGCGGTGGACGAGGTGACCGGCTCTCCCGAGATGCTCGGCGGTCGGGTCAAGACCCTGCACCCCCGCATCCACGGCGGCATCCTGGCCGACCGGTCCAGGCCCGAGCACCTGGCCGACCTGGAGGCCCAGGGCATCGAGGCGATCGACCTGGTCGCGTGCAACCTCTACCCGTTCCGCAGCCAGCCGTCGGTGGAGATGATCGACGTCGGCGGGCCCACCATGGTGCGGGCGGCGGCCAAGAACTGGGCGTCGGTGGGCGTGGTGGTGGACCCCTGCGACTACGCCGAGGTGCTTGACGAGCTCCGCACCGACGGCAGGCTGGCCGAGGACACCCGCCGCCGGCTGGCCCGGGCCGCCTTCGCCCATACCGCCGCCTACGACGCCGCCATCGTGGCCTGGTTCGACGAGACCGCCGGCGACGAGGTCCTGCCTCCCACACTGCACCTGGCCCTCGAGCGCATCGACGAGCGGCTGCGCTACGGCGAGAACCCCCACCAGCGGGCGGCCCGCTACCGCGAGGTCGGTCGCACCTCGTGGTGGGACGACGTGGAGCAGCTGGCCGGGCTGGCCCTGTCCTACCTCAACATCTACGACACCGAGGCGGCGTGGCGGCTCGTCCACGACATCGGCGAAGGGCCGGCGTGCGCCATCATCAAGCACGCCAACCCGTGCGGCGTGGCCGTGGCCGCCGACCTCGTCACCGCCTACCGTCGGGCGCTGGAGGCCGACGAGAAGTCCGCTTTCGGCGGCATCGTGGGGCTCAACGGGCCGCTCACCGAGGAGGTGGCCGACGCCATCGTCGGCGCCCCGCAGGCCGACGTCATCATCGCCACCGACTTCGAGCCGGCGGCCGTGGAGAAGCTGATCGCCCGCCGCAAGGCCACCCGCCTCCTGCGGGCGGCCGCCCCCGATCTCCGACGTCGCAGCTACCGCGAGGTGGGCGGCGGCTTCCTCGTGCAGGACCCGCACCACTTCGAGACCGAGCGGGCCGACTGGCGGGTGGTCACCAAGGCCCAGCCCACCGACGACCAGTGGCGCGACGCCGAGCTGGCGTGGCGCATCGGCGGCTGGGTGAAGTCGAACTCCATCGTGCTGGTGACCGGCGGCGCCGCCGTGGGCATCGGCGCCGGCCAGCAGAGCCGGGTCGACGCAGCCGAGCTGGCCGCCCGCAAGGCGGCCGGCCGTGCCGAGGGCGGGGCGTGCGCCAGCGACGCCTTCTACCCCTTCCGCGACGGCGTCGATGCGGCGGCGGCGGCCGGCGTGTCGGTGGTGATCCAGCCCGGTGGCAGCCTGCGCGACGACGAGGTCATCGCGGCGGCCGACGAGCACGGCGTGGCCATGGTCCTCACCGGCGAACGGCACTTCTTCCATTGATGTCCGTTCCACTGATGCCTGGGCCGCGATGACCGCCCGCCTGCTCCACGGGGCGCCCGTGGCCGACGCGGTGCTGGCCGACGTCGGCGAGCGCGCCGCCAAGGTGGCCGCCGCCGGCCACCCCCCCGGCCTCGGCACCATCCTGGTGGGCGACGACTCGGCCAGCGCCGGCTACATCCGCATGAAGCAGGAGAAGGCGGTTGCGCTGGGCATGCACTCGGCCCACCTCCACCTGCCCTCGGACGCCTCCCAGGCCGACCTGGAGGCCGCCATCACGGCGTGGAACGCCGATCCGGCCATAGACGCCATGCTGGTGCAGCATCCCACGCCGCCCCAGATCGACTTCGAGGCGGCCATCGCCCTCATCGACCCCGACAAGGACGTCGACGGCCTGCATCCGCTGAACATGGGCCGCCTGGCCACGGGCACCCCGGGCCCGGTGCCGTGCACCCCGGCCGGCATCGAGGCGTTGCTGGCGTTCTACGAGATCCCGGTGTCCGGCCAGGAGGTCGTGGTGCTGGGGCGGGGCACCACCCTCGGCCGCCCCCTCGCCCTCCTCCTCAGCCAGAAGCGCCCCACCGCCAATGCCGCCGTCACCGTCGTGCACACGGGCGTCCCCGACTGGCCTCGGTACACCCGGCGGGCCGCCATCGTGATCGCCGCCGCCGGCGTCCCGGGCATCCTCCAACCCGCCCACGTGAGCCCGGGGGCGGTGGTGATCGGCGGCGGCGTGCGCTACGAGGGACGGCGCCTCCTGCCCGACGTCGACGAGTCGGTGGCCGAGGTGGCGGGCGCCATCACGCCGCGCGTCGGCGGCGTGGGCCCCACCACGGTGGCCATGCTCTTGCGCAACGCGGTCGAGGCGGCCGAGCGGCGCCTCGCCGCCGGAGGCTGACATGGCCCACATCTCGGATCTGCTGGCCGGCGGCCGCACCTACTCGTTCGAGTTCTTCCCGCCCCGGACCGACGAGGCCGAGCGTCAGCTGGAGAAGACCCTGCACGAGCTGGAGCCGCTGGGGCCGTCGTTCGTGTCCGTCACCTACGGCGCCGGCGGGTCCACCCGGGAGCGCACGCGCGACATCGTCCTGCGCATCAACCGGGACACGTCGATGACGGCCATGGCCCACCTCACGTGCGCCGGCCACACCCGGGCCGAACTGGCCGACATCGTCACCGGCTACCGGGACAACGGCGTGGAGAACATCCTGGCCCTGGCCGGGGACCCGCCCATGGTTGCGGAAGGCACGCCGCCGCCCCCGGGCGACCTGCGCTACGCCTCCGAACTGGTCGGGCTCATCCGCTCGCTGGGCGAGTTCTGCGTCGGCGTGGCCGCCCACCCCGAACTGCACCCGCGCTCGGCCGGCGACCGGGCCGCCGACCGGGACAACCTGGCGGCCAAGCTCCGCCTGGCCGACTTCGGCGTCACCCAGTTCTTCTTCCGCGCCACCGACTACCTCGCCATGGTGGACGACCTGGCGGTGCGTGGCGTCGACACGCCGGTCATCCCGGGGATCATGCCGGTCACCAACGCCGGCCAGATCCAGCGCTTCGCCCAGATGGCCGGCGCCGCCTTCCCGGCCGACCTGGCCGCCCGCATCGGCGCGGTGGAGGACCAGCCCGACGAGGTGCGCCGCATCGGCGTCGAGGTGGCCACCCAACTCTGCCGGGACCTGCTCGACGCCGGCGCCCCGGGCCTCCACTTCTACACACTCAACCGCTCTCCGGCGACACGGGAGATTTACGCCAACCTGGGCCTTCCCGGCACCGCCTGAGCGGGGCCGCCCGGGTTCTTGACGGCCCCGACACCCGCAGACCGAGCTTCCGGGCCGACCTCCAGAGCCGGCGGAGGGCCGACGCAGCCGCCGCCCGTTTCCTGGCGGCCTGAACACCGCATACCCGGGGCCGAAGGCCCTAGCATCCGCCGATGGCAGAGATGATCACCATGGGGGCCGATGGGGCGCTGCGCGTGCCCGACGAGCCCGTGATCCCGTACATCGAGGGCGACGGCACGGGCGTCGACATCTGGCCCGCCGCCCAACTGGTCCTCGACGCGGCGGCGGCCAGGCACGGCAAGCGCATCGGGTGGCAGGAGGTGCTGGCCGGCGAGAAGGCCTTCCATCAGACGGGGGAGTGGCTCCCCGAGGCCACGGTGGCCGCCTTCCGGGAGAGCCTCATCGGCATCAAGGGCCCGCTCACCACGCCCGTGGGGGGCGGCATCCGCTCGCTCAACGTCGCCCTGCGCCAGATCCTCGACCTCTACGTCTGCCTGCGGCCGGTGCGGTGGTTCACGGGCGTGCCCTCGCCGGTGAAGCACCCGGAGAAGGTCGACATGGTGATCTTCCGGGAGAACATCGAGGACATCTACGCCGGCCTCGAGGTCGAGCAGGGCACCGAGGAGGCGGCCCGCCTCATCAAGCTGCTGCAGGCGGAGTTCGGCTGGGACATCCGCCCCGACTCGGGCATAGGGATCAAGCCGATCTCGGTGACCGGGTCCAAGCGGCTGGTGCGGGCGGCGATCGAGTACGCCGTGAAGCACGACCGCAAGAGCGTCACCATGGTGCACAAGGGCAACATCCAGAAGTTCACCGAGGGGGCCTTCCGCAACTGGGGCTACGAGGTGACGCGGGACGAGTTCGCCGACGTGGCCGTGTCGTGGGACGACTGCAAGGGCCGGCCCGGCGACCGCATCCTGGTGAAGGACGCCATCGCCGACATCACCCTCCAGCAGGTGCTCACCCGGCCGGAGGACTTCGACGTCATCGCAACCACCAACCTGAACGGCGACTACCTCTCCGACGCCCTCGCCGCCCAGGTGGGCGGGATCGGCATCGCCCCGGGGGCCAACATCAACTACGTGACCGGCCACGGGCTGTTCGAGGCCACCCACGGCACGGCGCCCAAGTACGCCGGCCAGGACAAGGTGAACCCCGGCTCGCTGCTCCTATCGGGTGTCCTCATGTTCGAGCACCTCGGCTGGACGGAGGCGGCGGCCGACATCGTGCGGGCCCTGGAGGCCACCATCGCCGACGGCATCGTCACCTACGACTTCGCCCGGCTGCGCGAGGGCGCCACCGAGGTCCGCTGCTCGCAGTTCGCGGCCGCCATCGTGGAGCGGCTCTAGAGCCCGACGGTTCACCTCCGTCCGAGCGGGTACGTCCCGACGGTGCCCTCGCCTCGCGCCTCGCTCGTGACTACCCGCTTCGGCACGTGGCTCGGGCGACCGCTGGCTGCTGCGGTCCTCGTGGCAGGGTTGATCGTCGGCGTCCCGGGCTCGCTGTCGGCCGACGCGGCGCCACCTCCCTCGGACCCGCTTCCCGCCGAGCCGGCGCTCCACGCGCCGGTGCGGATCATGGGCCTCGGGGACTCCATCGCCGAGGGCTACCCGACGGCGGACGGGTACCGGGCCGGGCTGGCCGCCCGCCTGGACGCAGCTGCCCGGCCCGCCGAGTTCGTGGGCTCGCTGCAGCCGCCGCCGCCCGGGAACCCCGGGCTCCTTCACGAAGGCCACGGCGGCTACCGAATCGATCAGGTGCGGGCCGGCGTCCCCGGCTGGCTGGTCACTGCAGCACCGGACATCGTGCTGCTGATGGCGGGCACGAACGACCTCCTCGGCAACTACGACCCGGCCAACGCGCCGGCCCGGATGCGCATCCTCCTCGACGCCATCGCCGCGACCCGGCCCACGGCATCGGTGCTGGTGGGCACGATGGTGCCGGTCAGGCCGGACAGGTGCGACTGCGACGGCGCCGTCGAGCGGTACAACGTGTCCCTCCGCCGGCTGATCGCCGAGCGGGCCGAGGCCGGCTACCCGGTCACGTTGGTGGACATGTCGGCGGTGGCGCTCGCCGACCTGCCCGACGGCCTGCACCCCGACGAAAACGGGTACGCCAAGATCGCCGAGGCGTGGTTCGGGGCGATCGAGTCGCTGCCGGACGGCCCGAGGGAGCCGGGCCCGCCGCCGGCGGCCGTCGACGACGGGTACTGGCTGGCCGGCGGCGACGGCGCAGTGTTCGCCGTCGGCGCAGCCCGCTTCTACGGTTCGGCGGCCGCCCTCCGGCTGAACCGCCCGGTGGTGGCGATGGCGTCGACGCCGACAGGCAAGGGCTACTGGCTGGCCGGCGCCGACGGCGCCGTCCTGGCCTTCGGCGACGCCCGTTTCTACGGCTCGGCCGCCGGGCTGCGCCTGCACCGGCCCATCGTGGCCATCGCCCCCGTGCCCACCGGGCGGGGCTACTGGCTCATCGCCTCCGACGGCGGGATCTTCAGCTTCGGCGACGCCCGCTTCCGCGGCTCGACCGGCGGGATCGTCCTCAACCGGCCCATCGTGGCCGGGGCCCCCACTCCGTCGGGCGGCGGCTACTGGCTGGTGGCGTCCGACGGCGGCGTGTTCGCCCTCGGCGACGCCCGCTTCGCCGGCTCCGCCGCCGCCCTCCCCCTGCGGTCGCCGGTGGTGGCCATGGCCCCGACGCCGACGGGCGGCGGGTACTGGCTGGCCGCCGCGGACGGCGGCGTGTTCGCCTTCGGCGACGCCGCCTACCGCGGCTCGCTTGCAGGCGTGACGACCACGCCGGTCACCGGGATCACGGCCGATGGGACGGGCAGGGGCTACGTGCTGGCGACGGCGGCCGGCGACGCCCGCCGGTTCGGCGGGGCGGCGGCGTCCGCTGCCGCTGCGGCGGTCACCGTGGGGCCCGGGCCGGTCCTGGCCGGCACGGGGCGGCGGATGGCCGGGGTGGCCCTCGTCGCCCGCTGAGCCGGCCCGGCCGGCGGCCGCCACCGCACTCGCTAGTGTCGAGCCATGGCATCCACGGGCCCGGTCCGGGTGGCGGTCACCGGGGCGGCCGGCCAGATCGGGTACGCGCTGCTGTTCCGCATCGCGGCGGGCGACCTGTTCGGTCCCGACCAGCCGGTGGAGCTGCGGCTGCTCGAGATCGAGCCCGCCCTGCCCGCCCTCGACGGCGTGGCCATGGAGCTGGCCGACTGCGCCTTCCCGCTGCTGGCCGGCATCGAGATGTCGTCGGACCCCGCCGTTGCCTTCGACGGCGTCTCCTGGGCCCTGCTGGTGGGGTCGGTGCCCCGCAGGGCGGGCATGGAGCGCCGTGACCTCCTCACCATCAACGGCGGCATCTTCGGGCCCCAGGGCCGGGCGCTGGCCGCAGCCGCGGCGGACGACGTGCGGGCCCTGGTGGTGGGCAACCCGTGCAACACCAACTGCCTCATCGCCCGCACCAACGCACCGGACATCCCCGAGGACCGGTGGTTCGCCATGACCCGCCTCGACCAGAACCGGGCCAGTGCGCTGTTGGCCGCCCGGGCCGGGTTGCCCGTCGCCGAGGTGGCCAACGTGGCGATCTGGGGCAACCACTCCAACACCCAGTACCCGGACTTCGCCAACGCCACCATCGCCGGGTCGCCGGCGCCCGAGGTCATCGGCGACGACGAATGGCTGCGAGGCGAGTTCATCACCACGGTGCAGCAGCGTGGGGCGGCGATCATCGCCGCCCGCGGCGCGTCGTCGGCCGCGTCGGCGGCCAATGCTGTCGTCGACTCCGTGCGCAGCATCCACACCCCTACCGCCGCCGGCGACAACGCGGCGTTGGCCGTGGCCGGCCACGGCGAATACGGCGTGCCGGAGGGCCTGCAGTTCGGCTACCCCGTCCGTAGCGACGGCGCCGGCTGGGAGGTGGCCGAGGGCTTCGTCCTCGACGACTTCGCCAAGGAGCGGATCCGGATCACCACCGAGGAACTGGTCGCCGAGCGGGCCGACGTGGCGCACCTCCTCGGGTGAGGGAGGCGGTCTGCGTCGGGGCCGGTACCAGAACGCGAAGGGCGCCGCCGCCGGCTAGCTGCGCGCCGGCACCCCGGGGGTGAGGTCGACGCCGCGCCGCTCGAGGAAGGCCAGCTTGCGGGCGATGGCGTCCTCCCACAGTTCCAGGTCGAGCTCGAAGTGGGCGCGGTCACCCTCCTCGTAGGCGTGCTCGAGCGCGTCGAAGGCGGCATCCTCGGCATCCAGCAGCTCCCGATACCGCTTGAGGAAGTGCTCGTCGATCACCTCGGCCAGCGTCACGTGCGATCTCCTCTCGGTGGTCTCATCGGACCTGCGAGGAGCGTACCGTGCACGGCGTGTCGCGTCACGGCCTCGATCCCCCCTCGGCGCCTCGACGGCGGCCGAGGTGGCCGAGCGGGCAGGGCTCGACGCCCGCTCCGCCGCGGTCTACGTGGAGAGCGACGTCAACGCCTCCTCGGCCGGGAGCACCTTCGAGGTGTGAGGGCGCGTCTAGAAGACGCAGCTGGGCATGTCGTTGCCCTTGGAGAAGCCGAAGATGCGCTTGGCCAGCGCCTGGCTGTCGTCGCTGAGGTCCCGGCCGCGGGCCGAGTCCTGGGCGGCGATGCTGTCGGCGTACTGGTGGCCGAGGGCGACGTAGGCGTCCCAGTCGTCGAGCCAGCGGTCGATCTCGGCGCCGTCGGCCGCCGTCGAGGCCGGGATCCCCCGCAGGTCGGCGGCCACCGCGGCCAGGCCGTCGGCCGCCTTGTCGATGCGGGCGGCGAACGCCTTGGGCGTGCCGTTGTCCTCCCGGGCTTCGGGCCGGTCGGTGCGGAGCTTGGGGAGGGCGCCCTTGCACACGGCGTCGGCCCGGCTCGTGTAGGCGGCGTCGCTCACGGTGCGGGCCGGGATCTCGATGCCCGGGCTCAGCCACCCGGGGACGCTGATGACGAGGAAGGCGAACAGCAGGGCGCCGCCGGCCAGCAGGTACCACTTCCGCCGGGACCCGCCCGACGGCGGGCCCGGGCTCTCGCCCTGGGGGCCGGTGGCGGACACCAGGGCGGCCGAGCGGGGCTGTGCCGCCCACGACGGCCGGGGCCTGCGCTCGGAGCCCCATCGCTTGCCGTTCCAGTGGCGCAGCAGCGCGGGGTCGGCGGGATCGGGGTGCCAGCCGGGCACGCGGGGGCGGGTGGTGGGCATCAGTCGTAGGTGGTGCGGTCGCGCACCCCGGCCAGCACGGTGGCGACGCTATGGAGGGCGGCCTGGTGACGGACCAGCGCGCCGATGTCGCCGCCCAGGCGGGCCCGCCCGTCCAGGATGGCGTCCTCCACGGCCAGGTCGCCCCGGCTCAGGGCGACGGCGGTGTCGTAGGACTGGGTGACGGTGACGGTGGGCTGCGGGGCGTCGCCCCGGCCGACCACCACCGAGCCGTCGTCCACCGCCAGCCAGTACCGCACGTCGTCGCCGGCGGGGCGGCCCACGACCTGTTGGATGACCACCCGGGCACCGGCGGTGGCGGCGCGCAGCCGGTCGTCGGCGCCGGCCGTGGTGTTGAGGTCGTCGAACCACGCCGGGCTCAGGTAGGCCGCCACGCCTCAGGTCTACAGGGATTCCCGCCGTTCAGCCAAGCCGCCGTCACGCCCGGCGGGTGAGCTCCACGGTGACCTTGAGGGCCTCGGCCGGACCGCCGTGGTAGATGCCCTTGAGAGGGCTCACGTCGGCGTAGTCCCGCGCCCGGCCGACCACCACGTGGCGCTCGCCCACAGGCTCGCCGTTGGTGGGGTCGAGGGGCACCCAGTCGCCCACCCAGGCCTCGACCCAGGCGTGGCTCTGGCCCGTGACCGTCTCGCCGATGCCCGCCTCCCGCGCCGGGTGCAGGTAGCCCGACGTGTACCGGCCCGGGATGCCCATGATGCGAAGCAGGGCCAGGGTGACGTGGGCGAAGTCCTGGCACACGCCCCCGCCCTGCGCCAGCGCCTCGGCGCCGGGTGTGGAGGCGGTGGTGGCTCCCGCCTGGTAGCGAAGGCGCGACCTGGCCCACTCGACGGTAGCGTGGCAGGCCTGCAGGGGATCGTGCCCGGCCTTGAGCGAGCCGGCGGCGTCGATGAGCTCGTCGTTGATGGTGGCGTAGGGCGTGGGCGCCAGGAGCTCGGCGAACTCGTCCGACACCTCGGGTCGGGTGAGCAGGTCCCAGCCGATGGCGCCGGGCGACTCGATGGGCGGGGAGGTCTCCACCACCGAGCTGCCGGTGACGGCCAGCTCGGTATGGGCCTCGTGCACCTCGAAGGCGTCGACCAGGGTGCCCCAGTAGTCCCAGTAGCGGTAGACGCTGGCCCGGGGCGTGACCTCGACGGCGGCGTCGAGCACCATCTGGCGGTCGGTGGACAGCGGGGTGATCCGCGCCTCGTTGTACGACGAGGTGACCTCGCCACTGTAGCGGTACCCGCTCCGGTGGGTGATCTCGATGCGCCACGTCACCGGTGCACCGCTTCGCTGCTCGGCTCGTCGTCCGGGGCGGGCGACAGGCGCAGGTGACGGTCCCAACCCGCCGGCTCGTCGTCGCCGGTGCCCTGGTTCCACGACTGGGGGGCGCTCTGGCGGAAGAAGCGGCGGGCGATGGCGTCACCCGACTCGGCGCATGCCACCTGGAGGTCGTGCAGGTGGACCGGCAGGTCGGTGATCAGCTCGCTCACCCGGCGGAACTCGAGCTGGGTGCGGGCCCGGCCGAGCAGGCGCCGGGCCTCGTCGTCGACGCCGACCCGGCCGGCGTCGGGCTCGAGTTCGGCCAGGCACTGCTCGGCCACGCCCAGGGCGTGGAACGCCGAGCGGGGGAAGAGCCGGTCGAGCAGGAGGAACTCGGCCACCAGGGCCGGCTCGACGGCCCGGCGGTACGTGCGCAGGAAGGCCTCGTGGGCCGAGCACGAACGAAGCGTGGTGATCCAGCCCGGCTGGCCGGCCGGCTCCCGGAACCGGGCCAGCAGCAGCCTGGTGGTCATGTCGACCCGCTCGATGCTGCGGCCGAGCACCAAGAAGCGCCAGCCGTCGTCGCGGCTCATGGTGGAGTCTCCCAGGCCGGCCATGATGGCGGCCCGCTCCTTCACGTAGCGGAAGAAGTCGTGGGGGCCGGCGTCGTTGGCCCGCGCCACCTGGCGGGGGAGGGCGTTGTGGGTGGCGTTGAGGCACTCCCACATCTCCGCCGACAGGGCGTCACGCGCCCCCCGGGCGTTCTCGTGGGCGGCCCGCAGCGAGCGCACGATCGACACGCCGCCCGTGGGGTCGAAGGCGAGGATGCGGGTGACCTCGGCCGCGTCGACGGTGGCCCCCTCAGCCGGGGCGACGCCCATGACACCGAGGATGGCGGCGCAGGCGACATCCTCGGACACCGAGGGATCCTCGAGCAGGTGGTGGATGTGCACGTCGAGGATGCGGGCCACGTCCTCGGCCCGCTCCACGTAGCGGCCCACCCAGTACAGCGACTCGGCGATGCGGCTCAGCACGGCGCCACCCCGTCGACGGAGCAGGCCTGTTGCTGCTGGGCGATCTGGGCCACGGCCGGCCCGGGGTCGAGGCGGGTGACGTCGTGGCCCACGACCGGCTCGGCCGGCGTCAAGCCACTGGTGACGCCGGCCCCGATGCGCCCGTTGGCCCTGTTGTCGCCGGCGGCCAGGACCCAGGTGTCCTTCGAGCCTCCGCCCTGGCTGGAGTTCACCACCAGGCTGCCCTCGACGAGGGCGACCCTGGTGAGGCCGCCCGGCACGACCCACACCCGTTCCCCGTCGTTCACGGCGAACGGCCGCAGGTCGACGTGGCGGGGCTTCAGGCGGTCGCCGACCTGGGTGGGCGACGTGGAAAGCTGCACGACCTCCTGGGCGATCCAGCCCCGCGGGTCGGCGACGACGGCGTCGCGGACCTTGGCCAGTTCCTCGTCGCTGGCCTGCGGGCCGATCACCAGGCCGTAGCCGCCCGACCCGTCCACCGGCTTCATCACCAGCTGGTCCAGGCGGGGGAGGGCGTGCTCGAGCTGCTCGGTGTCCTCCAGGCGGTAGGTGGTGACGTTGGGCAGCAGGGCCTTCTCGCCCAGGTAGTACTCGATCATGGCCGGCACGTAGGTGTAGACGAGCTTGTCGTCGGCGACGCCGTTGCCCACGGCGTTGGCGATGGTGACGTTGCCGGCACGCGCCGCGTTGAGGATGCCCGGGCAGCCCACCACCGACCCGCTGCGGAAGTGCAGAGGGTCGAGGAAGTCGTCGTCCACCCGCCGGTAGACCACGTCGACACGCTGCTCCCCCTCGGTGCTGCGCATGAAGACGATGTTGTCCCGGCACACGAGGTCCCGGCCCTCGACCAGCTCGACGCCCATCTGGCGGGCCAGGAAGGCGTGCTCGAAGTAGGCCGAGTTGTAGACGCCCGGCGTGAGCAGGACCACCGTGGGCTCGCCGGCGCCGGCCGGGGCGGCCGCCCGCAGCGCCTCCAGGAGCCTGGCCGGGTAGGCGTCGACCGGGCGCACGCGGTGGCTGGCGAACAGCTCGGGGAAGACCCGGGCCATGGCCCGGCGGTTCTCGATGACGTAGGAGATGCCCGACGGGGTGCGGACGTTGTCCTCCAGCACGTGGAACTGGTCGTCGCCCCGCACGAGGTCGATGCCCGCAACCTGCACCCGCACGCCGTTGGCCGGGCGCACGCCGAAGGCGGGCCGGTGGAAGTGGGTGGCGGTGGTGACGCAGCGGCGGGGGATGATCCCGTCCCGGAAGACGTCGCCTTCGCCGTAGATGTCGTCGAGGAACGCCTCGAGGGCGAGGACCCGCTGGGTCACGCCCCTCTCGATGACGGACCACTCCGAGGCCGACAGCACCCGGGGGAACAGGTCGAGCGGGAACAGGCGCTCCTCGCCGGAGTGGGAGAAGGTGATGCCCTGGTCGAGGAAGGCGCGGTCGCGGGCGGTGCAGCGCTCGGCGAACTCCTCGGCCGACAGCACCTGGAGAGCCTGGTGGAGGGCCTGGTAACTGGGGCGCGGCGCGCCGGAGGCCTCGAACATCTCGTCCCACCCCGGGGCGAATGCGTAGTCGTCCAGGAGGTCGCCCACGCACCCATCCTGCCAGCCCTGGATTACCTCCTCGTTTCGGGAGGGTGCCCGGTTGTGAGAACAGCGTCAGGCTTCGACCGGCGTTCACGAGATGGTGACACGTCTGGGTCGGACGGGCGGGCCGAACCGGGGTAAGGATTGGGACATGCGCATCAGGGTCGGGTGCGAGTTCGTGCACAAGGCGTCCGGGCCCACGCCCGCCATCTGGCAGGTGCGGCCCAGGCCGGACGGTCCCGTGGGCCTCGTGTCGTCCCTGTGGGAGTCCACGCCGTCGCTTTCCACCACCAGCTACCTGGACGCCTTCGGCAACGTGTGCGACCGCCTGGTGCTGCCCGAGGGGCACAGCGTGGTGCGCTTCGACGCCACGGCCGAGGTGACGGGCCAGCCCGACCCCGTCGACCTGTACGCGGCGCAGGTCCCCATCGAGGCGCTGCCCGACGACGCCCTCGTGTACCTCCTGCCCACCCGGTTCTGCCTGTCGGACGTGCTGCACGACCAGGCGTGGGACCTGTTCGGGGGCACTGCACCCGGCTGGGCCCGGGTGCAGGCCGTGTCCGACTGGGTGCACGCCAACGTCACCTTCGACTACCAGAACACCTCACCCGTCACCACGGCCTGCGACGTGTGGGGGAGCCGCACGGGGGTTTGCCGGGACTTCGCCCACCTCGGGGTCACGTTCTGCCGGGCGCTCAACATCCCCGCCCGCTACGTGTTCGGCTACCTGCCCGATATCGGCGTGCCCCCCGCCGACGACCCCATGGATTTCTGTGCGTGGATGGAGGTGTACCTGGGCGACCGCTGGTGGACGTTCGACCCCCGCAACAACCAGCGCCGCATCGGCCGGGTCCTGATCGGCAGGGGTCGCGACGCAGTCGACGTGGCCATGCTCACCACCTACGGGGCCACGGTGCTCGACTCCATGACCGTGTGGGCGGACGAGGTCTGATCCGTCCGCCGCCGCCGGGTGGTTCGGGGACGACGGGGGGTCAGGGGTCGACCGGCTCGCCCATCTCCTTGAGGGCGGTGGCCAGGGCGCCCCTCAGGCGCCGTGCGGTGGCTGGTGACAGGTGGGCCACCAGGCCGGTCCCGGCTTCGCCCTCCTCCTCGATTGTCAGTTCCACCCGCAGGTCGTCGCAGCCGTCGCAGTCGTCGAGGGCAGCCACCGCCCAGGCCAGTCGGGAGCGCTCGGGGTCGCCCGGCGGGTGGTCGTCGAGGCCGTAGTCGGCCAGCTTCTTCATGTCGACAGCGAACCACGCGCCGGCCCCGGACGGCCCGACTTCACGTCCGGGAACGGTCGGGTCAGGGGGTCGAGAGGCCTGGGAGGCCGTCGAGGCTTCGGGTGTTGCGGGTTCGTTGGTACTCGGCGATGCCGTCGGGACCTTTGCGGTCCGCCCACTCGTCGAGCTTCGTGCGCTCCTCGTCGAAACGCATGACGGGCACGCCGAAGCCGCACGAGTCCGTCACGCCGGTGACGTCGACCACGATCACCGAGCGGACGCCGGGGTGGTCGTCGAAGCGGGCGACGAGCGACGCGAAGCGGGGGTCGTCGGGGAGGACGGCCTCGCCCCGGCCGTGGAGCCGGACGATGCGGGGCGGCCCCTCGAAGGCACAGAACATCACCACGATGCGCCCGTTGTCACGGAGATGGGCCACCGTCTCGATGCCGCTGCCGGTGAGGTCGAGATAGGCGACGGTGCGGGGGTCGACCACGGCGAAGGTTCCCTCGAGGCCCTTGGGCGACACGTTGATGCGGCCGTCGTCGGCCCGCGGGGCGGTGGCCACGAAGAACAGCCGCTGGTCGACCAGCCAGCCGGTGAGCTTGTCGTCGATACCGTCGAACGCCCGTGCCATGTGGGCAGTCTCCTACCATTCCGGCGATGGTGGAACCCCCGGCCGTCGCCGCGCCCGACCCGGTGTGGGAGCGGCGCCACCCGGGCGGCCCCGAGTCGTGGTCCTTCGACTTCGTGGCCGCCGACGGCTCCCTGGGCGGCTTCGTGGGGCTCACCATCTGGGCCGCTCCCCGTCTGGCCTGGTACTGGGCCGCCCTGGTGGGGCGCCGGCGGCCGTACCTGCTCGTGCGCGACCTGGACGTGGCCGCGCCCCGGTCGCCCACGTCGCGCGAGGTCCGGTCCGAGGGACTGTGGGCCGACGTGAACTGCGAGACGCCGCACGACCACTGGTCCCTCGGCCTCGAGGCGTTCGGGGTCTCCCTCGACGACCCCGACGAGGCGCTCGGCGCCGAGCGGGGCGACCGCACGGGCCTCGGTCTCGACCTGGAGTGGGAGGCGTCGGCCGGCGTGGTGGGCGGCGAGGGCGCCTACGGCCAGGCGTGCTCGGTACACGGGGAGATCCTGGTGGGGGGCGGCGGTGGCCCGGTCGAGACCATCGATGTCGAAGGGCCGGGATGGCGTCGCCACGCCTGGGGGGTCGGGGTCGACTGGTTCAGCCCGGCCCGGCGGCTGGATGGCCACCTCGACGGCGGCCGGCCCTACACGTCGGGCGGCCTCCTGGAGCAGCCGGCCGTGCTGCAACGGGCGCCGCTGCGGCTCGAGCTCGGGTCGCGCCGGTCGGTGCTCGAGCGGGCCCTCTGCCGGTTCCGCACGCCCGCCGGCGACGACGGGGTGGGCTGGTCCGAGCGGATCCTCGCCGGCGGTCCGGCACCGGCGCCGCAGTGATCAGGGGCCCGACGTGTGCGCCCGGGTGGGACGGAGGCGCCCGACCAGCCGGCACACACCACCGATCAACGCCATGAAGGCGACGGTGGCGAACAGCAGGAAGGCGAACCAGCTGACGTTGTTGACCAGGGGAAGGTCGTAGCGGCCGCCTCGTCCTGCGCCGGCGGTCAGATCCGACACCCACCGGGCCAGGCCTGCCAGCGCGAGAGCGGCCACCAGCACGTAGCCGATCGCCGATGGATCGTCCCGACCGTCCCGCGTCAGTGCTGCGTCGTGCATGGTTCCCCCTCGGCTGCTCCCAGGGTGACGGGCGGCGGGAGGCACGGCAATGGTGGTGGCGCCCCGCAACGCTTCACCGTGCCAGCACCCGGGAATTGTCAGGCCCGCCTTCGACCGGGCTGCGCGTCGGGGCGCTCAGGACTGGGGCTGGATGGGCGGGGCGAACGGGGTGAAGAGGATCTGCCTGGTGGCGTCGTCGATGACGCCGTTGGCGGGGAGCCGGGCCGCTCGCTGGTAGTCCCGCACCGCGGCCGTGGTCGAGTCGCTCCAGGCCCCGTCGATGGGCGTCGGGAACCCCAGGCTGGTGAGGAGGGTCTGGTACGCCTTCACCTGGCCGGCCGTGAACGAAGCGGGGTCGCCCACCGGCAGCCGGAACTCGGCGGCGTCCTTGATGGCGTCCCACGCCTCCTGGTCGGCGTGCTGCCACGACCACCACGACACGCCGGCCGCCCCGACCTTGTCGCCGCTCTGCATGAACCGGATCAGTTCGTCGCGCGAGGGCACGCCCGGGGGACCGCCCTCGGCGCCGCCGTCGTACGCCTGCCCGACCGGCAGGATGGGCTTGCCGTGGGCCTCGAGGTCCCGCACCGCCCCCGCGATGTGCTGGACGGGGTCCTGGCCCAGCCAGTAGACCATCGGCGCAATGGCGTCGAATGCGGCCACCAGATCGGCGTAGGGGTACTGCGTCAGCGCCGGCGACGGCCGGGGGACGCAGGCGATGAGGGGATAGTTGGGGCCCACCGCCCGGCGCAGGGCGACGCCGAAGTGCTTGGCCGTCTGGGCGGTGACGTTGACGCCCATGCTCCGCAGCTCGATGTCGGCCGCGTAGCCGTCGACCCGGTGGCCGTCGGGGGTGAGGTAGGTGATGGCCTGCACGGCGCGGGCCACGTCGCCGTCCACGTTGTCGAGGTAGGGAAAGTCCCAGGCGTAGACGCGGATGTTGGCGGCATGGGCCGCCGGGAGGAGCTGGTCGAGGAAGGGCGCGGCGTAGAAGCCCTGGGCCAGTGAGCCGGTGCGTACGTAGAGGTGGGTGAGCCCGACCTCCTGCGCCCTGGCCACGATGGCCCGGGCGTTGCCACCCTCGGCCTGGTCGGCCAGCCAGATCCACATGCCCTTGCCCACGGGCAGGGCGCCCCGCTGGGCCGGGATCGTGCGGTCGGCCCCCGCTTCGGCCGGCGCCGCCGGAGCGGCCGCCTCGGCGCCCGGCGCCGCGCCCGCGGGGGGGCCGACACGATCGGTGGCGGTGCCCTTGTCGGCGGCGGTGCCGGCGCCTCCGGGCGGCGACAGGGCCTCCGCCGCCACCCCGCCGTCGCCCAGGTGCTCGAACACGATGGACTCGCCGCCCGTGCGCAGGTTGGTGCCGGCCAGGCCCACCACCCCCAGGGCGACGGCCACGGGGAGCAGGCGGCGGGCCACCCGCAGCTGGACGTCGGGGGACATCGCGAGGCGGGTCGGGCGGCGGACGGAGCCGTCCGGCGCGACCACCGAGACCCGGGACAGCTGGTGGCGGACGCCCGACAGGGTGGCCCGCGTGCGGGCCTTGGCGCCCGGCCGCCACAACTGGTAGCCGAGCTCGGCCTCGAAGAAGATGCGCACGGGGCGGGGGGCGGTGGCGGCCAGCCGCTGCAGGCGCTCCTGGCGGCTGGCGGTCGGGCGCGCCCTGCCGGGCGGTGGGGTGTGCTCGCTCGTCGCCGCCGTCATCGCCGTCCCCCGGACCTGGCCCGTCGTGGAAACCTCGGTCATCGGACGGAGACGCTGGAGCGACCCGCCCACCTGTGGTGATCAGGTTTCGACGCCCCGGTAGTGATTCCTGCCCTCTAGGGACAAAAAGCACCTAGATAATGGTGGACAGCTACACCTTGTCGGTGAAGACGGCCCGTTTGACCTCCTGGATGGCTTGCGTCACCTTGATGCCCCGGGGACAGGCCTCGGTGCAGCTGAAGGCGGTGCGGCACTTCCAGACGCCGGAGCGCTGGTTCACGATGTCGAGCCGCTGGTCGCCGGCCTGGTCGCGGCTGTCGAAGATGAACCGGTGGGCGTTGACGATGGCGGCCGGCCCCACGTAGCCCGAGTTGCCCCAGAACACCGGGCACGCCGTGGTGCAGGCAGCGCAGAGGATGCACTTGGTCGTGTCCTCGTAGCGGGCCCGCTCCTCGGGCGACTGGAGGCGCTCGGTGTAGCCGGGGTCGTCGTTGTTCACCAGGTAGGGCAGCACGGAGCGGTACTGGGCGAAGAACGGCTCCATGTCGACCACCAGGTCCTTGATCACGGGCAGGCCCCGGATCGGCTCGACCGTGATCCGTCCGCCCTTGGGCCCCGCCGCCTTCTGGACCAGCTCGATGCAGGCGAGCGCGTTGGCGCCGTTGATCATCACGGCGTCGGACCCGCACACCCCGTGAGCGCACGACCGGCGGAAGCTGAGGGTGCCGTCCTGCTCCCACTTCACCGTGTGCAGGGCGTCGAGCACCCGGTCCGTCGGCTCAGCCTTCACCGTGAACGTCTGCCAGTGCGGCTTGGGGTCGACATCGGGGTTGTAACGCCTGATCTTCAGCTCCACGTCCACGAGGGCCATCAGTATTTGCGCTCCATGGGCAGGTAGGCGCCCGTCACGACCGGCTTGTACGACAGAACCACGTTGCCGTCCTCCTGCCTGGCGGCCAGGGTGTGGCGCATCCAGTGCTCGTCGTCGCGGGTGGGGTGGTCGGTGCGGAAGTGGGCGCCGCGGCTCTCGGTGCGGGCCCGGGCGCTGACCACTGACGCCTCGGCCAGGTCGAGCAGGTACCCGAGCTCGAGGGCCTCGGTGAGGTCGTAGTTGAAAGTCGGGCCCTTGTCGTCGATGGTGACCTCCTGGTAGCGCGCCTGCAGGTCGCCCACCGCGGAAAGGGCGCCGGCCAGCAGATCCTCGCTGCGGAAGACGAATGCCTTCTCGGTCATGGCCGCCTGCAGGTCGGCCCGCACGGCGCCGACCTTCTCACTGCCGGAGCCCGACTTCATCACGTCGACCCGGCGCACCACGTCGTCGGCCACGCCGTCCGGCAGGGGAGGGAGATCGGTGGCGGCGGCGAAGGCGGCCATGGCGGCGCCGCCCCGCTTGCCGAACACCACGATGTCGAGGAGCGAGTTGGTGCCCAGCCGGTTGGCGCCGTGGACGCTCACGCACGCGCACTCACCCGCCGCGTACAGGCCGGGGAACACCGTGCCGCCGCCGTCGACGACCACCTCACCGGAGACGTTGGTGGGGATGCCTCCCATGGCGTAGTGGGCGGTGGGCTGGATGGGGATGGGCGCCGTCTTGGGCTCGATGCCGAGGTAGGTGCGCACGAACTCGGTGATGTCGGGCAGCTTCTCGTCGATCTGCTCCGGCGGCAGGTGGGTGAGGTCGAGGTACACGGCGTCGGCCGCCTCGCCGACACCCCGCCCTTCGAGGACCTCCGTCTGGATGGCCCGGCTCACCATGTCGCGCGGGGCCAGGTCCTTCACGGTGGGCGCGTAGCGCTCCATGAACCGCTCGCCCGAGGCGTTGCGCAGGATGCCGCCCTCGCCCCTCGCCGCCTCGGACAGCAGGATGCCGAGCTTGTAGATGCCGGTGGGGTGGAACTGGAAGAACTCCATGTCCTGCATGGGGACGCCCCGGCGGTACAGCAGGCCTGGCCCGTCACCGGTGAGGGTGTGGGCGTTGGAGGAGACCTTGAACATCTTGCCGAACCCGCCGGTGGCGAACAGGGCCGCCTTGGTGTTGAACACGTGCAGGTCGCCGGTGGCCAGCTCGTAGGCGACCACGGCGGCCAGGCGCCCCTCGGCGAACGCCACGTCGAGCACCTGGAACTCGTTGAAGAAGGTGACACCCCGTGCCACGCACTGCTGGTAGAGCGTCTGCAGGATCATGTGCCCGGTGCGGTCCGACGAGTAGCAGGCCCGCCGCACGGGCGCCTCGCCGTGGTTGCGGGTGTGACCGCCGAAGCGGCGCTGGTCGATGCGGCCCTCCGGCGTGCGGTTGAACGGCAGGCCGAAGTGCTCCAGCTCGATGACGGCGTCGATGGCCTCCCGGCACATGATCTCGGCCGCCGGCTGGTCGACGAGGTAGTCGCCGCCCTTGATCGTGTCGAAGAGGTGCCACTCCCACGAGTCGTCCTCCACGTTGGCCAATGCCGCACACATACCGCCCTGGGCAGCCCCGGTGTGCGACCGCGTGGGGTAGAGCTTGGTCAGCACCGCCGTGCGGCACTTGCCGGCCGTCTCGATGGCGGCCCGCAGCCCCGCTCCTCCTGCGCCCACGATGACGGCGTCGTAGCGGTGCTGGTGGATCTCCACGGCGGCCATCGTCGCACGGTGGGTGCACGACGGTGGACGAGGGCAGGCCCGCTGCCCGGACGGCGCTCCCGGATTCCGCGCACATCCACGTCCGCATACCGGGATGCAGACGTGCGAAGAATCTCCGACCGCTCCACGCCGGCGAGGCGCGGAGGATCGGACCGCCGGCGGCCGTAGGCTCGTCGCCATGACCCCACGGCCCGCCACCCTGGGTCAGCTGCGCTCGTCCGGCTGGCGCTCCGAGCCGGTGAAGGAGGAGGTCCGGCGCAACGCGGCGGCGCGCATCGCGGCCGGCCTTCCCCTCGTCGACGGCGTCCTCGGCTACGACGACACCGTGCTCCCGCAGCTCGAGAACGCCCTGCTGGCGGGCCACGACGTGATCCTCCTGGGCGAGCGGGGCCAGGCCAAGACCCGCCTCATCCGCTCCCTCACCGCCTTGCTCGACGAGTGGCTCCCGGTGGTGGCCGGCTCCGAGATCAACGACGACCCCGAGCACCCGGTGTCGGCGGCGGCCCGGGCCCTGGTGGCCGACAAGGGTGAGGACACCCCGGTCGAGTGGGTCCACCGGGACCGCCGGCTGGGCGAGAAGCTGGCGACGCCCGACACGTCGATCGCCGACCTCATCGGCGAGGTCGACCCCATCCGGGTGGCCGAGGGCCGCTACCTGTCCGACGAGGCGACGCTGCACTACGGCCTCGTCCCGCGCACCAACCGCGGCATCTTCGCCATCAACGAGCTGCCCGACCTGGCCGAGCGCATCCAGGTCGGCCTGCTGAACGTGCTGGAGGAGCGGGACATCCAGGTGCGGGGCTACAAGATCCGCCTGCCCCTCGACATCTTGCTGGTGGCGTCGGCCAACCCCGAGGACTACACCAACCGGGGAAGGATCATCACGCCCCTCAAGGACCGCTTCGGGGCCCAGGTGCGGACGCACTACCCCTTCGAGATCGCCACCGAACTGGCCGTCGTGCACCAGGAGGCGGTGGCGCTGTCGGTGCCGGGGGTCGAGGTGCACGTGCCCGACTTCATGAGCGAGATCGTCGCCACCGTGAGCCATCTGGCACGGGCCAGCAGCCAGGTGAACCAGCGTTCGGGCGTCTCTGTGCGCCTCACCATCGCAAACCACGAGACGATGGTGGCGAACGCCGCACGGCGGGCCCTGCGGCTCGGCGAGCCCGACGCGGTGCCGCGGGTGAGCGACCTCGGCGCCCTTGGCGCTTCCACCGCCGGCAAGGTGGAGATCGAGTCACTGGAGGAGGGCCGGGAGGAGGGCATCATCGACCGGCTGGTCTCGTCGGCCGTCCTCACGGTGTTCAAGCGGCGCTGTTCGCCCGCCCGCCTGGCCGACGTCGTGGCCGCGTTCGACGACAGCGAGATCGTGGTGCATGCCGGTGACGACATGCCTTCTGGCGCCTTCGCCTCCGTCCTCATCGCCCTGCCCGCCCTCAGGGCGCCGGTGATGGAGCTGGCCGGGTCGGAGAGCAGGGCCGGCGTGGCCAGCGCCATCGAGTTCGTCCTCGAGGGGCTGCACCTGTCGAAGCGCCTCAACAAGGAAGCCGTCGGCGCCCGGTCCACCTACAGGGGCCGCTGACACCCGGCTCGAACCTGGCGGCGATCGGGAAGGATGCGCCACGGCGCCACGTCCAACCTGACATGGCGAGGAGTGCGATGCAGGGAATTGGGGTCCTTTACGACCCGGCGACCGAATCGTGTGGGGAGGCGCCGAAGGCCAGGCACTGCGCTCGGACGGCGCCGCACTCCGGCCGTGGGTCGATCGCGACGGCAGCCGTCGTACGGTTGCGGCGATGCGTGATCGGCCGGTTCCGGCCACCCAGCCCGGCCGCTGCCACGCGGGCGGGCCGGGGGCCCGCCGGTGAACCCGTCACGGCGATCGTGGCTGCCGGCCGCGCTGCCGGTGGCCGCCGTGGTGGCCGTCGACCCGTGGGGCCTGGCGCCGTTCGGCCCCCTGAAGTGGGCGCTCGTGAGCGCCATCGTCCTCGGCGCCGTGGCGTTCCTGCCCGGGCGCGGCCGCCCGTTCACGCTGGCCCGGCGGCCGGCCCGGGCGTGGCTGGTGTTCCTCGTCGTGGTCGCCGTCGCCGCCGCTTCCGGCGTCGACCCCCTGTACGCCTGGATCGGCACGCCGGAGCGCCACTTCGGGGCGCTGACCTGGCTGCTGTGCGGCGTCGCCTTCGTGGCCGGCCAACAGCTCGACGAGGACGACTCCCGCTTCGTGTCCCTCATGGCGGTGTCCGCGTGCCTGGTCGCCGGCCTGTGGGCCGCCGCCGAGCAGCTGGGCTGGGACCCCATCCGGCTCACGGGCGCCGGCGACCGGCCCGTCTCGACGTTGGGGTCGTCCGCCTACCTGGGCGCCGTCGCCGCCCTGCTCGTGCCGGCCTGCCTCGGCGTCGCCATCGACCCGAGGTGGCAGCGGTCGGCCCGGCGCGTGGCCACCCTGGCGGCGGGGGCCGGTGTGACCGCCCTGGTGGTGTCGGGCGCCAGGGCGGCGTGGATCGGCCTGGCGGTGGTGGGCGCGTCCGGGCTCGTCCTGCGCCGCCAGCGCATCGCCGCCCGCCGCCGTGATTGGCGGGCGGTGCGTCGCCGCATGGTCGTGCTGTCCGCCCTGGCCGTCGCCGCCGTGGTCGGCCTCGGCGTGGCCACCGGCGCCGGCGGCCGCATCGCCGACGCCACCGGTGCGCGCGACGGGGGAGTGTACGGCCGCCTCGACGAGTGGCGCGTCGCCGCCCGGGTGGTGGCCAACCACCCGCTCACCGGCACCGGACCGGAGGGGTACCGCGTCGCCTTCGGCGAGGCCGTCGACGACGCCTACGAGCAGGACCACGGCCGCACCCCGCTGCCGGACCGGGCCCACAGCGCCGTCCTCGACGTCGCGGCCACGACCGGCGTGGTGGGACTGGTCGCGTTCGCCTGCATGGTGGTCCTGGTCGGCCGCTTCGTCGTACGGGCACTGCGGGTCGGGCCCGTGTGGGTGGCCGGCGTCGCCACCGGTGTGGCGGCCTACGGCGCGCAGGCGCTCTTCCTTTTCCCGGTGGCCGAGCTCGACCCGGTGGCGTGGCTGCTGGCCGGCGTGGTGGTGGCCCGGGTCGTGCGCCGGGAGGAGGTGGTACGTCTGCGGCCGCCCGGGTTCGTGCCCGCGCTGGCCGGCGTGGCCGCCGTGGTCGTGTTCGTGGCGGGCGCCCTCGACGTGGCGGCGGACCGGCGGGCCAGGCGCACGATTGCCGCCATCGCCGACAGCCGTCCGGTGGTCGACGGCGCCGCCGCCGCCCGCCTGCGGCCGGACGCGGTGCGCTACCGCCTGGTGGCAGCGCGGGCGTTCGTGGCGGGCGCCGGGCCCGGTGCCCGCAGGAAGGCGCTGGCCCAGCTCGACCGGGCCCTAGACGTGTCGCCGGGCGACCCGGTTGCCGGCGCCGAGCGGGCGCGTCTGCTCCTCCAGCAGGCCCGGCGCACGGGCGACGTGGCCGACGTCGCCGCCGCCGTGTCCGGCCTGGAGGCGCTGATCGGCCACGACCCCCGAAACGCCGAGCTGCTGTTGCGCCTCGGCATCGCCCTCGACCTGGCGGGGGACGCGGCGGGCGCCGAGAAGGCGTGGCTCGCAGCCGAGCGCCTGGCGCCCCGAAGCGCGGCGGGGTCCACCAACCTGGCTCTCGCCTATGCCAGGGCGGGGCGGTGGGACGAGGCGGGAGCGGCGGCTATGCGGGCACTGCGGCGCGATCCCGGGACGTCACGGCGCGGGGCGTGCTCGACGAAGCCGAAGACGAGGCCGCAGCGAAAGCCGATGGAACCTGAGCGGCCGCTCGTTGGTGTCATCGGCGTGGACAGCCTGGCCGGCCACTCCGTGAGCTCCGAACTGGTTGCCCCCGCACCGTCCGCCGCGCTGTGCCGGTGACTGGGTCGCCACGCCCCTCCACACTGCCGGGCACGCCGTACGCTCGACGTGTGGCTTCCCGGTTCGGGTACTCGCGGTGGGACGGCACGCAGGTCGGCTTCGAGCTCGACGCCGACGACATCCTCGGCGAGATCACCGACGACCTGCTGTACCACGGCGACGTGAGCCCGGCCCTGCGCCGGCTGCTCCAGCAGGGCTTCCGGGACCGCAATGGCGAGCGGGTGGCCGGACTGGCGGAGCTGCTGGAGCGGCTGCGGCAGCGGCGCCAGGAGATGCTGGACCGCCACGACCTCGGCGGTGCCTATGAGGGCATCGCCGAGGAGCTGCGCGAGGTGGTCGACGCGGAGCGGGCCGCCATCGACGGCCTGGTCGACCAGGCCGGGCGCTCGGGGGACCAGCGCCGCCAGGAGATCACCACCGACGCCATGGCCGAGCGCCAGCTGCGCCTCGACCTCCTGCCGCCCGACCTGGCCGGCCGGGTGCGGGCGCTGAAGGAGTACCCCTTCACGTCGTCGGCGGCCCAGGAGCGATTCGAGAACCTCCTCGAGCGCCTGCGCAAGGAACTTCTCCAGAGCCGGTTCAACCAGATGGCCGGCTCCATGGCCGACCTGTCGCCCGAGCAGGTGCAGCGCATGCGGGAGATGTTCTCGGCGCTCAACGACCTGCTCGAGACGCGGGCGGCCGGCCACGACACCACCGCCGCCTTCGACCAGTTCATGGCGGCCTACGGCGACATGGTGCCGGGCCGGCCGGAGAGCCTCGACGAGCTGCTCGAGCAGATGGCGGCCGCCCAGGCCCTGCTCAACTCCATGACGCCGGAGCAGCGGGCCCAGCTGCAGGCCCTGTCCGACGAGCTGCTGGGCGACCTCGACCTGCGCTGGCAGGTCGACCGCCTGGCCCGGAATCTCCAGGAGGCGTTTCCCGGCGCCGGCTGGGAGCGCAGCTACGACTTCGGCGGCCAGGACCCGCTCGGGATGGCCGACGGGGCGGCCGTGCTGAACCAGCTCGGGGCGATGGACGACCTCGAGCACCTGCTCGGCGGTGCCGTCAGCCCCGGCGCCCTGGCCGATGTCGACCTGGACGAGGCCCGCCGGCTGCTCGGCCCTGAGGACGCCCGCTCGCTCGAGCACCTGGCCAAGCTGTCCCGCTCGCTCGAGGAGGCGGGTCTGGTGGAACGGCGGGACGGGCGTTTCGAGCTCACGCCGAAGGGCCTGCGCCGTATCGGTCACAACGCCCTGTCGGAGCTGTTCTCCAAGCTGGCAAAGGACCGCCTGGGCCGCCACCAGGTCGAGAGCACGGGCACCGGCATGGAGCGGGCCTACGAGACCAAGCCGTACGAGTTCGGGGACCCCTTCGACCTCAACATCGAGCGCACCCTGCGCAACGCCCTCGTCCGCCGGGGCCCGGGCGCCGGCCTGCCGGTCCGCCTGCTGCCCGACGATTTCGAGGTGGAGCGCAGCGAGAGCCTCACCCGCACGTCCACCGTGGTGATGCTCGACCTGTCGCTGTCGATGCCGATGCGGGACAACTTCCTCGCCGCCAAGAAGGTCGCCGTCGCCCTGCACGCCCTCATCTCCAGCCAGTTCCCCCGGGACTACCTGGGCATCGTGGGCTTCAGCGAGCTGGCACGCGAGCTGAAACCGCACCAGCTGCCCGAGGTGTCGTGGGACTTCGTGTTCGGCACCAACATCCAGCACGGCCTGGCCCTGGCCCGCCAGATGCTGGGCCGGCAGTCGGGCACCAAGCAGGTGATCCTCATCACCGACGGCGAGCCCACCGCCCACGTCCGCCCCGGCGGCGAGCCGTTCTTCCACTACCCCCCGGTGCGCGAGACGGTGGACGCCACCCTCGCCGAGGTGAACCGCTGCACCCGCGATGGCATCCGCATCAACACGTTCATGCTCGATGCCGACAGCGCCCTCACCGGCTTCGTGGAGAAGCTCACCGAGCTCAACCGGGGCCGGGCCTTCTTCACCACCCCAGACACGCTCGGCGACTACCTCCTCGTCGACTTCCTCGAGCAGCGCCGCTCGGTGCGGCGCCGGGGGAGCGCCGCCGGCCGGCCAAGGGGCCGCCGCCCGGCCTGAGCGCCTGCGACCCGGCCGACTCGCCGGCCACCGGCCTTCTGTGAAGCTTGAACACCGCTATGCGGTGCCAGTCCTTCCGAGAACCGGAGCATGCGCCCTATCGGGGAGTCCCTCGAACGGCGACGAGCTCCTTTTCGTAGAGGGCGAGGGTCTCGTCGTCGAAGGCCACCAGGCGCACGAGTTCCACGTCGGTCGGCGTCGACACCAGCGTGCGCACGGCGATGCGCGCCGCGTCCTCGCGTGGGTAGCCGTACACGCCGGTGGAGATGGCGGGGAAGGCGACCGAGCTGGCGCCCAGCTCGTCGGCCACTTCGAGGCAGCGCCGGTAGCACGAGGTGAGGCGCATCTCCTCGCCGAATCCACCACCGCTCCACACCGGCCCGACCGTGTGGATGATCCATCGGGCCGCCAGCTTGAAGCCTGGCGTGGCCTTGGCCTCGCCCGGCTTGCAACGGCCGAGCCCGGCGCACGCGGCGTGTAGCTCCTCGGCGCCGGCGGCGGTGTGGATGGCGCCGTCCACGCCACCACCGCCGGCCAGCCCTTCGTTGGCGGCGTTGACGACGGCGTCGACCTGCTCGGTGGTGATATCGCCGCGCACCGCTTCGATCCTGGGTTGTCTGCTCATGGCGAATCTCCGCTTGCGTTCAGGCCCTGTTGGGGAGGATGATGACAAGGTTGTAATTACATCGGTGGCACGCCGGTGAGGGAGGATGCCCGATGGAGCGACTGCTGCAGGCGCTCGGCGACGCCGAGGAACTGAGCTGGCAGGACCAGGCCAACTGCATGGGGGTGGACCCCGACCTGTTTTTTCCGGAGCGGGGTGCGTCCACGCGGGAGGCCAAGGAGGTCTGCCGGGGGTGTGTGGTTCGTCTGGACTGCCTGGAGTATGCCCTCGACAACGCCGAGAAGTTCGGGATCTGGGGGGGCATGAGCGAGCGGGAGCGCCGGCGGTTGCGCCGGGCCCGCACGCTCACCAGGCGCGAAGCCGCCTCGTAGGAGACGGCCCGGCGCCGCACCCGGGGCCCGGTAGTGGCGACCACGACCGTCACTGCCGGCGCCCCGAACGAGAACGATCGAGGCCCGCCTTCTCGAGGCGGGCCTCGATCGTTCTCGACGGGTCGAGGTCGAGTTCGGGCCACCGGGCGGGATCGACGGCGGTGAGCACGTCGTGCGGCACCAGTCCAACCAGTTCGGCGCCGTCGACCCGCACGCGGGCCAGCGCCGCAGCCGCAGCGGACACTGCGTCGTAGGCGGCCGCCGGGCCGGTGGCCAGGGGGTCCACCAGGTTGCACGACACCTGGGCCCGCCCGCCCACGTCGAGTCCGAGGCAGCGCAGGGCGCCGCCCCGCACGGCCGTCGCCACCTGCCGGGCCTGCTGGACGGTGGCGCCCGGCGCCAGCCACACGTTGAACGCCACCAGCACCGGCCGTGCGCCGACGGCGGTGGCGCCGGCGGTGGGATGGGGATGCGCCGGCCCGGTGGCAGGCGCCAGGGTGGCGAACGCCTCCCGGCGCACGTCGGGCAGCGAGCGTTCCGGCCCGTAGACGAAGCACGGCACCCCCAACTCGGCGGCCGCCCAGCGCGCCAGCTCGTCCCTCGCCCGCAGTGCGTCCTGCATGGAGGAGGCGGCCAGGGGCACGAAGGGCACGACGTCGGCCGCTCCCAGCCGGGGATGGACGCCGGCGTGGGTGCGCAGGTCGATGCGGGCCACCGCCGCCGCCACCAGGGACCGGGCCGCGTCCTCCACGGCTGGGCCGGCGAGCGTGAACACGCTGCGGTGGTGGTGGGCGTCGGTGTGGACGTCGAGCAGGTCGGGGCCGGCGGCGACGACCAGGGCGGCCAGGATCCCGGCGTCGCGTCCCTCGCTCACGTTCACCACGCACTCGAGCACCCCGCCACCCTCGCGCACGACGAAGCACAACCGGTTCTCGTCGGTGAACCGGCGCGAAGTTCGCGCCGGTTCACCGACGAGAACCCGTCCGCCCCTACGCTCGACCGGTGGACGTCGGCCTGGCCCTGCCGCACTACGACCACTCGGTGCCGGGCGAGCGCCCCCTGCGCTGGGAGACGGTCGTGGCGTGGGCCCGGGCGGCGGAGGTGGCCGGGTTGGGCTCGGTATGGCTGTCCGACCACTTGTTCGTGTCGCTGGCGCGGTGGGGCGGCCCGGACGAGGACCAGGAGGGCTTCGAGCCCCTGGCCGCCCTCGCCGGCCTGGCCGGCGCCACCGAACGGGTGCGCCTCGGCACGCTCGTGCTGTGCCCGCACCTGCGCCCGCCGGGCGTGCTGGCCAAGGCGCTCGCCACCGTCGACGTGCTGAGTGAGGGGCGGCTCACCGTCGGCATCGGCGCCGGGTGGTTCGAGCCGGAGTACGCCGCCGCCGGGCTGGAGTTCCCGTCGGCGCCCCGGCGCGTGGCGCGCCTGGCCGAGACGGTGGAGGTGTTGCGGCTGGCCTTCACCGGCGAGCCATTCGACCACCAGGGCCAGCACGTGCAGATGGAGCGGATGGTCTGCCTGCCCCGCCCGGTCCAGCGCCCCGGGCCGCCCATCTGGATCGGCGGGAGCGGCGACCGCCTGCTCGAGGTGGCCGGCCGCCACGCCGACGGCTGGAACGCGGGCGGCTGGTCGGGGACCGTGGCCGACTTCGTGGAGCGGGCGGCCGCGCTCGACCGGAGCTGCGCGAAAGCCGGTCGCGACCCGGCCACGATCGTCCGGTCGGTGAACCGGCTGGCCCTCGTGGGCGAGGACGAGGCCGACCTGCGCCGACGCTTCGACCTGCTCGGGGCGCGGTCCGTGCCCGGCGCCCTGCGGGGCATGTCGCTCGACGACTACCGCGCCGGGCGCCTGGTGGGCACGGTGGAGCAGGTGCGGGACCAGCTCGGGGAATGGGCGGCGGCGGGGGTCACGACACTCATCGTCGCCCTAGGGGCGCTACCGTTCACGGTGACGGGGTTCGACGACCTCGAGTTGGTGGCGTCGGCCTCGCAACAACGTTAGGAGTGTTCATGGGTGGTCTCGGAGCGCCTGAGCTGATCATCATCCTGCTGGTCGTGCTGCTCCTGTTCGGGTCGACCCGGCTGCCGAAGCTCGCCCGCTCCCTCGGCCAGGCGTCGAAGGAGTTCAAGCAGGGTGTCAGCGAGGGCAACAAGGACAGCGAGGGCGAGGAAACCGAGAAGCACGGCGCCTAGGAGATCGGCGTCACAGCCCGCTGCCGGCGCCCGATTCCAGGCAACGTCGCTCCACCCGACCCTCGATGAGCGGGTCCGGCGGCTCGCCGCGCAGCGCCGACCGGGCCGTATGCCGGCCTCCTGACACCCGCCGGGAACTCATCCGGCGTGACCGTCGTTCCCGATGACGGACGCGGAGGAGCAGCCGGTCCCGGATTGGGAGGAGGTGGCCCGTACCTACGGGCGCTTCCTCTACACCGTCGCCTACCGCCTCGCGGGCAACCACGAGGATGCGCAGGACCTCGCCCAAGAGGTGCTCCTCCGGGTCCGAAGAGGCTTGGAGACGTACAAACCGGGGTCGATGGAGGGCTGGTTGAGTCGGATCACCACGAACGTGTTCCTGGACGAGGTCCGCCGGCGCCGCCGACGGCCTCAGGACGCGCTGCCCGACGACCCCGACCGTGTGGTGCCGCCCGCGCCGGGCGCCGACGTGGCCCTCGCCGAGCAGACCCTCCCCGAGGACGTCCAGGCCGCCATCACCGCCCTGCCCGACGAGTTCCGGGTGGCCGTGGTGCTGTGCGACGTGGCCGGGCAGTCGTACCAGGAGATCTCGGAGTCGCTCGGGGTGCCGCTCGGCACCGTGCGCAGCCGTATCCACCGCGGGCGTGCCATCCTGCGCGAGTCGCTGGCCCGGCCATGACGAGGACGAAGCAGAAGACGACGATGCAGCAGTCGACCCACCGCCGGCGGCGTCGACGACAGGGGGCAGGCGTGGCAGAAACGGGAGCACACCGATGACGGGACACCTCGGCGAGGCGCTGAGCGCGCTGGTCGACGGCCAGTTGGCCTCTGACGACGAGGCCGCCGCCCTCGACCACCTGGCCGGGTGTGACGAATGCGCGGCGGAGCTGGCGTCGGTCACGGCCGTCCGCAACCTGGTCCGGGCCCTCCCTCCCGTGGAGCCACTGCGGCCGCTCGTGGCCCTGCCGGTCGAGCACCGTCGCCCGAGCCGGCTGGCGGGCATGCTGGCCGCCGCTGCTGCGATGGTCGCCATGCTGCTCCTGTCAGGCGTGCAGCCGGACGCGGGCACCGGTCCCCAGGTCGCCCAGCTGGTGCAGGTCCACACCACCTCGCCTGTGAACGCCGACCCCATGAGCCAGCTCGCACCGGCGGCGCTGCCCGTGTCGTTCACGCGGTGAGTCTTCCGGCCAGGACCGCTGCGGCCCTGGCCGGCCTGGGCCTGGCCGGGTCCCTGGCGCTGGTGGCCGGCCCCGGGGCGGCCGCCGGATCGACAGTGTCGGGCCCCGTGGAGGACGCGCGGAAGGCGGCAACGCGTGTGCCCTTCGCGGCCCGGGTGGAGGTGTCCTGGGTCGACAAGGCGGGCGTGCACACGGCCGAGCTGGGCGTGCGGGCGGTGGGCGGCAACATCAGGGTCCAGGGCCCGGCCGGCGACGGCGGCGACAGCCGCGGCGGGTCGCCTCTGGTGCTCCAGGCCAGCGCCGTGACGCCGGCCGCCAGCGCCAGCGCCGACGACCTGCTGGCGCCCGAGCTGGAACGCAAGTACGACGTCGAGCGGAGCGACGGCCCCCTCGTGGCCGGCCGCCCGACCGACCAGTTCGTCCTCCGCTCCGCCGGCGCGGTGCGGGAGCGGCTGGCCATCGACACGGCGACCGGGCTGGTGCTGCGCCGGGAGGTCATCGGCGCCGCCGGCAAGCCCGTGCGGATCGTCACCGTCCTCCAGCTCGACACGGCGCCGGTGCTCGAGGCGGCGGACACCGGCACCGCCAGAGGGAAGGACGGCGCGCCCCGCGCTGTCCGGGTGGACGACCTGCCTTCGGCCTACCGGGCCCCGGTGGCGCTGGCCGGTGGCTACCGCCGGGTGGGTGCCTACCGCCACGACCGCCTTGTCCACCTGCTCTACACCGATGGCCTGCACGGCATGTCGTTGTTCAGCCAGCCCGGCACCCTGGCCGGTGGCTCGCTGCCGCCGGGTGGCGACGCCGTGCGGGTGGGAAGCTCGTCAGGCGTCCATTACACGTGGCCGGGCGGCGATGTGGTGGCGTGGCAGGTCGGCCCGGTGGTGCACACGCTGGTGGGCGACGGCACCTCCGCCGACCTGCTGGCCGCCGCCCGCTCGCTGCCGCCGCCTTCCGAGCCGTCCGTGCTGGGCCGCCTGCGGGGCACGGCCCGCCTGGTGACCGAGCTGGTCAGCGGCGGTCGCTGAAGGTCGACCGAGCCGGTCAGCGGCGGTCGCTGAGGGTTGTGGCAGCGCCTGCGCTCCCGGCCCGCTGCAGGCGCCGGCGCCGGGCGATGCGGCGACGCTCGCGCTCGGACGCCCCGCCCCATACGCCGTGGTCGATCTTGTTGCGCAGGGCGTACTCCAGGCACGGTGCCTGCATCGGGCAGGTGGCGCAGATGCGCCGGGCCACCTCGACCCCGACGCCGTCACTTGGGAAGAAGGTGGCTGGCGCCACCTCGCGACACTTGCCGTCTGCCATCCAGTCGGTTTCCATGACACCTCCGTGTCCGGTTCAACGCAGGGCGTATGTCGGTTGGTTCCCGGGTAGATCTTCGGCGGGACCTACCCTTGTGGATGGAAGATGTTGCGAGCAGAGAGGGACGCCGTGGCCGACGAGACCACTAGGGGCGGCTGGTCGTGGGGACCGCCGCCGGACGAGGCCGACGACGACCGCGCCGGCACCGACGACACCGCCCCCCTCGCCACGCCTGTCGACGCCCCGCCCACGGTCACGATCCCGCCCGTGCCGGCTGGTCCGGGCGATTCCCGCCAGGTGCGCCGGTCCGGGCCGCTGCCAGGCTTTTCGCCGCCCGCCTCCGTGCCGGGCGCTCCCCCCGCCTCGGGCGGTGGCAGGAGCGCGGCGTGGGTGGCCGTGGCGGTCGTGGCCGCCCTGATCGGGGCCGTGGTGGGCGGGGGCGTGGCCGCCCTCGTGGGCGACGGCGGTGGCAACGGCGGGTCGACGACCGCCTCGCGTTCGGTGTCCACCGTTCCCTCGTTCGCCAACAACTCCAGCCGGCTGGCCCAGCCCCAGGACATCCAGGGCGTGCTTTCCAAGGTGCAGCCGGGGGTCGTCGCCATCCGCACCGGCGCTTTCCGGGGCGGGCGGGGCTTCGACCTCGGCCTCAGCCCCGTCCAGGGTGCGGGCACAGGGGTGGTCCTGTCCGCCGAGGGCGACATCCTCACCAACGCCCACGTGGTGCGCGACGCCCAGACCATCCAGGTCACCCTCTTCGGCGAGCGGGAGCCGCGTGAGGCCGTCCTGGTGGGCGCCGACGGGGCTGCCGACCTGGCCGTCATCCGGGTGAACGACACGTCGGGCCTCGAGAACCGGGTGGTGTCGCTGGGCACGTCGGCCGACCTGAAGGTGGGCGACGACGTGGTGGCCATCGGCAACGCCCTCGCGCTGCCGGGCGGCCCCACGGTCACCACGGGCATCGTGTCCGCCCTGGAGCGGTCCATCGACCAGCTCTCCGACCTCATCCAGACCGACGCCGCCATCAACCCGGGCAACTCGGGCGGGCCGCTCGTGAACAGCGACGGCCAGGTGATCGGCATCAACACCGCCGTGGCGGCAGACCGGGCCCAGGGCATCGGCTTCGCCATCGCCATCGACACCGTGAAGCCGCTGCTCGACCGGCTCATCGCCGGCGAAGCGGCCCCCGCCCAGGGCTTCCTCGGCGTCAGCACCGTCACTCTCACGCCCGAGATCCGTGCCCAGTTCGGCTACGACGCCGACGCCGGGGCGATCGTCATCGAGGTGGTGCCGGGGTCGCCGGCCGCCGCCGCCGGCCTGGAGGCCGACGACGTCATCACGCGCATCGGCGAGCAGGCCATCGAGGACAACACCAACGTGCAGACGGCGGTGCGGGCCCACAAGCCCGACGACCAGGTGGAGATCGAGTGGCAGCACGGCGCCGACACCCGCAAGGCCACCGTCACCCTCACCACCCGTCCTCCGTCCTAGGACCCCACGTCGTAGGCTCGCCGCGGAGGCGACGCATGGTCGCCGTGCCGTCCCGGTAGGGCAAGCGAGGAGCATCACCATGTCATCCGTCCCGAGTGGGCCCGACGAACAGCCCCAGCAGCCCCCGCGGGGCCATGTCCGCATCCTCTACCTGGGCCCGGTGGCGCCCCACTGGGACCTCCAGTCGGCCTACGGCGACCGGGTGCTCATCGAGGAGTTCCGCCAACGGGCCATGGCCCGGCTCGTGCTCCTGCCTCCCCACGATCCCCAGTTCCGCCGCAACCGCGAGCGGGTGGCCCGCGACGCCGAGCGGGAGAACCTCCTGCTGGAGTGGGACCTCGGCATGCCCGAGGACGACGGCGGCTCGTAGCACGGGTCCTGGGGCCGCTGCCGGGTAGGTTGTCCCCGTGCAGCGCTGGCGTCGCCGGATCTTCTACCTGCTCCTGGCCTACAGCGCAGCAACGCTGGTGTGGGCGTCGCGGCCGTGGACCGACACCCAGCGCCTGGTGACGCCTCCCGAGGTGACGAACCCGGTGTTCGCGGAGTACCCGTGCCCGTCGGTCTTCTCGAGGGCCGCAGGCGAGCCCGAGGCCAGGGAGCCGTCGCCGTACCCGCCGGCCGGCCGGCCGTGCAGCGAGCGGACCAGTCACCGGGCGCTGTTCGTGGTCGACCTGGCCGCCGCCGGGGTGGGCATGGCCCTCCTTCAGCGCAGCAGTTCCCGCTACCGGGCCGCTGCCAAGGCGGCCGACGAGCGCGACGCCGAGCTGGCCGCTCCCTCCTAGGCGCTCCGTGCGGCCGGGCGCGTCCGCACCACGTGCCGCCGTACAGTGGGTCGACATGGTCGAGCTCTCCACGGGCGCGGCGATCGGCATCGGCGCCGGCGGCGCAGTGGTGGTCCTGGTGCTGCTGGCCCTGCTCGTACGCTCGTCGCGGCGCTGGCGCGCCTTGTCCCGCCGCCTGGCCGCGACCGCCACCCGCCTCGAGGTCCCGGGCTCGCCGGCCGGCGACGACCGCCGCGACCAGATCGGCCGGGTCGAGCGCCAGGCACAGGCTGCCGTCCTGCGGGTGAGCGACGAGGCGGCGCGCGCCGACCGGCTGGCCGGGGCTCTGGCCCATGTCGGCGTCGGCGTGGTGGTGTGCGACGAGCAGGGGGGCGTGGCCTACCGCAATGCGACGGCGCCCGCCGCCGGTGACACTCCCGGTGGGCCCGCCGCCCAGGCGGTCGACGACGCGCTCCGGGCAGCGGTGGGCGGCCACGCCGGGCCATCCCGCACGGTCGAGGTCACGGGCCCGCCGTGGCGTACCCTGCGGGTCACAGGTCACCCGCTCGACGACGGCCGCCGGGTGGTGGGCGCCGCGGCGATCGTGGAGGATGTCACCGAGCACCGCCGCCTCGACGTGGTGCGGCGCGACTTCCTGGCCAACGTGACCGCCGAGCTGCGGTCGCCCCTGGGCGCTCTGGGGCTGCTGGCCGCCACCATCGTGGCCGAGGACGACCCGGCCCTCACCAGGCGCCTCGCCGGCCGGCTGGAGCAGGACGCGCTGCGGGTGGGGCGCATCGTCGACGACCTGGCCGAGCTCAGCCGCCTCGAAGCGCAGGCCCTTCCCGCCCACGAGGTCGTGCCTGTGCACCTGCTGGTGGCCCAGGCGGTGCAGGAGGCGGGCTCCGCCGCGAACGGGGGGAGCGCCACCGTCACGGTCGACGTCCCCGGCGCGGGCGACGACCTCGTGGTGGTGGGGGACCGCCGCCAGCTCGTATCCGCCCTGCGCCATCTGGTCGACAACGCCGTGCGGTTCTCCGGCGACGCCGCCGCCGTGGCCGTCGGCGCCTCGTGCGCGAACGGCTGGATCGACGTCGCCGTGGCCGACCGGGGCCCCGGTATCCCCGCCGCCGAGCTCGACCGCATCTTCGAGAGCTTCTACCGCGGCGGCCCCGACCGGGCGGGCAGACCGGCCGGCACCGGTCTGGGCCTCGCCATCGCGTCCCGGGTCGCGGGCGCCCACGGCGGCCAGGTCCTGGTGGTGTCCACCGAAGGCGCCGGCTCCACCTTCACGCTGCGCATCCCGACCGCCGGCCAGGGGAGCGCCGCCACTCCCGCCGAGGCGTCCTAAGAGATGGCTGCGGACACCGGCTGGCGGCCGATCCGCCACCCGGTCACGCCCGACGGGCGGATCACCACGCCGCCGTTCCGCCGACTGGCCGTCACCCACGCGCTGGCCCTGTCTGGCGACGCGCTCGTCACGGTGGCGCTGGCCGGCTCGCTGTTCTTCGACATCTCGCCCACCGCGGCGAGGGGCAGGGTCGCCCTGTCGCTCGTGCTCACCATCGCCCCGTTCGCGGTGGTGGCGCCGCTGCTCGGCCCCGCCATCGACCGGGTGGAGGGCGGGCGCCGGCTCATGGTGGCCGCCGCCTCCGCCGGACGGGCCGTGGCCGCCCTGTTCGCGGCGGCCTGGATCGACGGCCTCCTGCTGTTCCCCGCCGCCTTCGCCCTCCTCGTCCTGTCGAAGACCCACGCCGTGGCCAAGAGCTCGCTGGTGCCGACGGTGGTGGAGGACCGCGCCGATCTCGTGGGCGCCAACTCCCGCCTCGCCCTCGCCGGCGCCCTGGTGAGCACGGCCGCCGCCCTGCCAGGGGTGGCGGTGATGGCGCTGGTGGGCGCCGAATGGGTGATGCGCCTGGGCGCCGTGATGTTCACGGTGGCGTCCGTGTCGGCCCTGCGGATCGTGCAGGTGCACCCCGACGCCGAGGACCCGTGCGAACGGGCCGAGGCGGCGGAGGACCTCCGCCACGCCGGCGTGCGCCTGGCGGCGATCGCCACGGGGGTGCTGCGGGCGTCGGTCGGCTTCCTCACCTTCCTGATCGCCTTCTCCCTCCGCCGCGCCCACGAGCCCGCCTGGGTGTTCGGCCTCGTGCTGGCGGCAAGCATCGCCGGGAGCCTGATCGCGTCCGTGCTGGCTCCGCTCCTGCGTCGCCGGGTGCCGGAGGAGCACCTGCTGGCGGGGTCGCTCGGGCTGGTGGCGGCGGGGATGGTGCTCGCCGTCCAGCTGGGCGGCCGGCCCGGCGCCGCCCTGGCGGCCGGCGCGGTGGGGCTGGCGGCCGGCGCCGGCAAGCTGGCCTTCGACTCGCTCGTGCAGCGCGACTCCCACGCCGCCGCCCAGGGCCGGGCCTTCGCCCGCTTCGAGGCCGTGTTCCAGCTGGCGTGGGCGACGGGCGCCCTGCTGCCCGTCGCCCTCACCATTCCCCGCCGGGCGGGCTACGTGCTGCTCGCCCTGGGCTGCGGCACGGCGGCCGTCTTTTACGTCACCGGGCTGAGCGCCCACCGGCGCCTCACCGCCCACCAGCCCGACGCTCCCGCCCTGGCCACGCCCGAGCCCGGCCCGCCGGCGAGCGCCGAATGACCACCGAGGTGCTGGTGCTGTCCGACACCCACCTGCGCCCGGGCGGGCCGGGCGGCCTGCCCGACGGCGTGTACCGGGCCCTCGACACCGCTGACGTGATCCTGCACGCGGGCGACATCGTGACGGCCGACCTCCTGCGCGAGCTGTCGGGCTGGGCGCCTGTCCGCGCCGTCCTCGGGAACAACGACCTCGACCCCGCCCTGTCCGCCCTGCCCGAGCGGCGCCTCGAGGTGGTGGACGGCGTCCGCATCGCCATGATCCACGACAGCGGCGCCCGCACCGGGCGGGCGGGCCGCCTCCGCCGCTGGTTCCCCGACGCCGACGTGGTGGTGTTCGGCCACAGCCACATCCCGTTGCAGGAGACGGGCATCGACGGCCAGCTGCTCTTCAACCCGGGCTCGCCCACCCAGCGCCGCGCCCAGCCCGCCCACACCTTCGGACGCCTGGAGCTCGACGCTGGCCGGGTGGTACGAAGCGAGATCGTCGCCATCGCGAGGAGGTAGCCAGCGGGATCTGGTGGCTATCTCCTCGAACGTGAGGCGCCCGGTCAGTCGGGGAGGTCGATGCGCTCCAGCCAGAGGCCGGGCGCGTCCACCTCGGCCGGCGTGGGCAGCTCCCGCTCGGACCTCCACAGCCGGGCCAGGCCCTCTTCACCCGCCCGCTCCACCACGCCCTTCACGAACGTGCGGCCCCGCTCGTACTGGGCCGGGCCCACATCGAGGCCGAAGAGGCGGGCCACGAACCGCTCGCCGTCGCCCCGCTCGGCCCGGCGCCGCCGCAGGGCCTCGACCAGGGCCCCGTAGCCCGACACGAGGGTCTGGCCGACGCCGTCCATGACGTGGTCGGTATAGCCCTCGAGGGCGGCGGTCAGGGCCTCGATACGGGCCAGGATCAGGCGCTGCTCGGGCGTTTCCATGGCCCCGAGCAGCTCGCCCGGCTCGCCCAGGACCGCCTGGAACGACGACGGGTCGGTGGGGTCGAGGGCGGTGAGCTTGTCCTCGAAGGCGTGCGGGTCGGGCCGGAACCCGGCCACGTAGGACCGCAGCAGCCCGTCGAGGCGGGCCCGCACGTGGGGTCGGCCGAGCACGGCGTGGTGGGTGATCTCGTTGAGGCAGAGCCACAGCCGCACGTCGTCGAGCGACAGGCTCCAGTCGGAGGCGAACTCGGTGACGTTGACCGGCACGAGGACCAGCTGGTCCGAGGCGGGGCGGGGGACGGGCAGCTCGTACTCGCCGAGCGCCCGGCGGGCGAGGTGGCCCACCATGGATCCCGCCTGGATGCCGAGCAGCAGGGGGCCGACGACCTCGGTGACCCCCCCGAACATGGCCGCCGCCGGATCGTCGGGTGGCGGCTCGTCGCCCTCGGCGGTGGCCGCCGACAGGCCCTCGGCCAGACCCTCGAACAGGGGCCGGTAGGCCTCGAGGGTGCGGCGGGCCCACTCGGCCCGTCCCACCGGGTCCACCGTGAGCAGACGACCGGTGACCGTGGTGGTGAGGCCCGTCACCTCGGCCACGTGCAGGTCGGCCACCCGCACCAGCTCCTCGTAGCGCATGCGCTCGACGGGGTCGGGGTTGGGCTCCGCCTGGCCTTCGGTGGCCAGCCAATGGCTCATCTGGCGGGCCACCTCGAGGTTGACCGGGCCCTGGTTGGACAGCAGCTTGGCCAGCTCGCCGAACAGTCCCTCGAAGGGGTTGCCGGCGCCGCCTCCGAAGGGTCCCGAACCGCTCACCCGCCCATCGTAGGACCGCGCTCTCAACTCTGGGCCGGGCGCTCCGTCAGCTCCACCCTCATCGTCTTGGCCTCGGTGCCCCGCATCACCGTGAGCGTGACCACGTCGCCCGGCTTGTGGGCCCGGAGCAGAACGCGGAGGGCGCCCATCGACCCGAGCGGCGAGCCGTCGACGGACGTGATCACGTCGTCGGCCGTCAGCCCGGCCGCGCCCGCTGGGCTGCCGTCCTTCACGTCGGCCACCACGGCGCCGCCCTTCACGCCGAGGAGACGGGCCGCCTCCTCGGCGAGGTCGCCGCCCTCGACGCCCAGCCACACACGCGCCACCCTGCCCGTGGCGAGCAGCTGGTCGGCCACGGCCCGGGCCCAGTCGATCGGCGTGGCCATGCCGGCGGGCGGGCGCCCGCCCCCGCCGAGGGCGGTGATGATGCCGACGACGGCGCCGGTGCCGTCGACCAGCGCGCCGCCCGACGAACCGACGGCCACGGGCGCCGACGTCTGGATCATGTCGAGCAGCGTCGGCTCCGGGGATCGCTCGACCTGTCGACCGAGGCCACTGACCACCCCGACCTCGAGCGTCCTCTCCTCGTTTCCGGACGGACCGCCCATGGCCATGACCTTCTGGCCGACGGTGAGGCCGCCGGCCGAGCCCATGGTGACCACGGGCATGGCGCTGCCGTCGTCGACCTTCACCACCGCGATGTCGCTCCAGGTGTCGGCGCCGACTATGCGTCCTTCGGCGCTGTGCCCGTCCGACATAACCACGACGATGCGGGTGGCGCCCTCCACCACGTGGTAATTGGTGAGCACGTGGCCGTCACTGCGGAACACGACGCCGGCACCCCGGATGCGGCGCTCGATGCCCTCGACCTCGACCTCGATGCCGACGACAGCGGGCTGCACGCGCCGGCTGATCGCCAGCGCCTCGGGCGACGCCTTCTCCGTCGCCGCCGTCAGGGCGTCCGTCCGCAGGGCCACCCGCTCGATCACCGGGACCCGCAGGACGCGGCGCAGGTTGCCGGTGACGCCCATGAGTCCCACCGCGAAGAGCGCCCCGCTGATGCCGGCCAGGGCGGCCACCACCCACAGCTTCGGGGGCATGCGCCGCCCGCCGGCCGCCGGCATGCCGTGGGCGCTCACCTCCGACGGGTGCCGCCAGAGCCTGTCGTCGGGGGGCAAAAGGCGGGAATGGGGCACGTCGTCGCCGAGGGGATCGTCGTGCTCCATCAGCGTCGAGGATAACGACGGGGCCCGTCCGAAGGAGGTCGGGGGCCGCCGCACGGCAGATCAGTACCATTGGTCCGTGCAAGTCGCGGCACTTCCCCGCCCTGACGGCGCCGATTGGCTGGGCCTCGCCGTGGGCCCGCTGCCGGCGGCGGAGGCTTCCGCCTGGGCCGTCGTCCCCGGTTGCGGCGCCGTGGTCCTGTTCGCGGGCACGGTCCGCGACCACGCCGAGGGCCGGCCCGGGGTCATCTCGCTCGACTACGAGGCGTACGAGGAGCAGGTGGCGCCCCGCCTGCGCTCCCTGGCCGTCGAGGCCCGTCGGCGCTGGCCCGGCATCGGCCGGTTGGTGGTCCTGCACCGCGTCGGCCCCCTGGCCGTCACCGAGATATCGGTGCTGGTCGTCGTCTCGACGGCGCACCGCCCGGAGGCGTTCGACGCCGCCCGGTGGTGCATCGACACCGTCAAGTCCACCCTTCCCATCTGGAAGCGGGAGACGTGGGAGGGCGGCTCCGACTGGGGCACCTGCGCCGCCCCGGTCGCCGGCGTCACCGACGTGGCGTCGTGATCCCGTGAGCAACCTCCTCTACCTCCTCGCCGCGTTGAGCCTCAGCGTGATCGGGTCGGTGGCGCTGTGGTACCGGCACCGCAAGCCCCGCTCCATGGAGTACGGCGTGGACGAGTTCCAGCGCGAGCTCAAGGCGCTGGCCCCCGAACGGCGGGACAGTGACTGACGGGCACCCGACTGACGGGCACCCCTAGATGGGCCGCGACCTCGCCATCGACCTCGGCACGGCCAACACCCTCGTCTACGCACGCGACCGGGGCATCGTGTTGAACGAGCCCACCGTCATCGCCCTCAACGAGAAGACCCAGGCCGTGCTGGCCATGGGTCACGACGCCTGGCAGATGATCGGCCGCACGCCCGGCTACATCGTGGCCGTGCGCCCGCTGCGCAAGGGCGCCATCACCGACTTCGACATCACCCAGCGCATGATCCGCCTGCTGCTGAAGCGGGCCGGCGTCACCCGGTTCAACCGTCCCCGCGTGCTCATCTGCGTGCCATCGGCCATCACCGAGGTGGAGCGGCGGGCGGTGGAGGAGGCGGCCCGGCGGGCGGGCGCAGCCGACCCGTACCTGATTCACCAGCCCATGGCGGCGGCCATCGGGGCCGGCCTCCCCATCCACGAGCCCCTCGGCAACATGGTGGTCGACATCGGCGGCGGCACCACCGAGACGGCGGTGATCTCCCTGGGTGGCATCGTCGCCCTCCAGGCCATCCGGGTGGGCAGCTTCGACATCGACGCTTCCATCCAGACCTACGTCCGGCGCGACTACGGCATGGCCATCGGGGAGCGCACGGCCGAGGAGATCAAGCTGGCCATCGGCTCCGCCTACCCCGTCGACGACTCCATCAAGGCCGAGGTGCGCGGCCGCGACCTGATGACCGGCCTGCCCAAGACGGTGATCCTGTCGCCCGACGAGGTGCGGGCCGCCATCGACGAGCAGGTGAGCGCCATCGTCGACTCGGTGGTGCAGTGTCTCGGCCAGGCCCCACCGGAGCTGGCCCAGGACCTCATCAGCCAGGGGATCCACCTGGTCGGCGGCGGTGGCATGCTGCGCGGCCTCGACCGCAGGCTGGAGGAGGAGACCGCCATCCCCGTCCACCTGGTCGACGCCCCCCTCGAGTGCGTGGTGCTCGGCGCCGGCCGCTGCCTCGAGGCCTTCGACTCCCTCAAGGTCATGTTCATGGGCGCGGAGCGCTGATAGCCGGGAAACCGGAGACCCCCCGGGTCGCCCCCGCGGGCCGTTCTTGTCGGTGGATCGGTGTGGTTTTCGCGCCGGTTTGCCGACGAGAACGGTAGGTTCCCCCATCGTGACGGCTCGGGCGCTGCTGGCGGGTGCTTCCTCGGCACTTCTCGACGAGCGGCGCCAGCTCACGCTCGATGAGCTCCGGGCGCTGTCCCGGCTGCCGGACGGGTCGGTGCCCGCGCTGGCGGCGGTGGCGCATGAGGTGCGCCTGGCATGGTGTGGGCCGACGGTCGAGGTCGAGGGGATCCTCTCGGTGCGCACCGGGGGGTGCCCGGAGGACTGTGGGTTCTGCAGCCAGTCCGCCCGGTTCGACTCGCCCGTGGTGGCGACCCCGTTCCTCGACCCGGCGTCGGTGGTGGCGGCGGCCCGGGAGACGGCGGCGCTGGGTGCGTCGGAGTTCTGCATCGTGCTGGCCGTCCGTGGTCCGGACGAGCGCACCATGGGCCGACTGGAGGAGCTGGTCCCGTTGGTGCGGCGGGAGACGGGCCTCGACGTGGCGGTGAGCGCCGGGATCCTCGACGCGTCGCAGGCCGCCCGCCTGGCCGCCGCCGGCACCCACCGCTACAACCACAACCTGGAGACGGCCCGCTCGTTCTTCCCCGAGGTCGTCACCACCCACTCGTGGGAAGAGCGGTCCGACACCTGCCGCCTCGTGCGCGCCGCCGGCATGCAGCTGTGCTGCGGCGTCCTGCTGGGCATGGGGGAGACCGACGAGCAGCGCATCGAACTGCTGGGCCAGGTGCGCGACGTCGACCCCGCCGAGGTCCCCGTCAACTTCCTCAACCCCCGCCCCGGCACGCCCCTCGGCGACCGCCGGCCGGTGGAGCCGCTGGAGGCGATCCGCTGGATCGCCCTGTTCCGGCTGGCGCTGCCCGGCGTGATTCTCCGCTACGCGGGCGGGCGGGAGGTCACCCTGCGCGGCCTGCAGGCCATGGGCATGACGGCCGGCATCAACGCCCTCATCGTGGGCAACTACCTCACCACCCTCGGGCGTCCGCCGGCCGACGACCTGGCCATGCTGGCCGACCTCCGCATGCCGGTGGCCGCGCTCTCCAAGGTGCTCTGACGGTCGTGGCCGCCCCGGCCGCCGCCCACTGCCAGGGCTGCGGCTGCCCGGCGAGCACCTGTGACGGGTCCTGCCGCCGGCCCCTGGACCCGCCCCGGCACTGCCCGACCTGCGGGCGCCGGGTGGCCGTCCAGGTCACCCCCGGGGGTTGGACGGCCCGCTGCCGCGACCACGGGCCCGTCCCCGACGTTCCCGGGTAGAGAACCACCAAAATCCGGTGGTCATTTCCTTGAAAGCAGGCGGACGAGGTCGTCGACCTTCGTCGTCAGCCGGAGTCCGGAGCGCTTGGTGAGCCAGTCGGCGTTGCCGGCGTGGACGGGGTCGGCGGGATCGAAGCGGTTGAGGAACACCACCGGTGGGAGGGGGAGGGCGTCGACGGCCAGGAGGACGGCGTTGATGGCGCCCAGGCCGGCGTCGGCGACCAGAACGACCGTGTCGGGATCGAGGTCGGCGGCGAGAGCCACGTTGTCGGCGTCGGCCGCCAGGGGGGAGCGGGGGCCGCCCACCCCTTCCACCAGGCCGATGTCGGTGTCGGGCGGCCAGCGCAGCTCGGCCAGCACGTCGGAGAGGGTGAACGGGGCCAGGCCGAGCGCCTCGGCGGCGAGGGGCGGGGCCATGGCGATGGCGTAGGACCGGTGGGGCGGGCAGACCGCGGCCGGCGACTCGCCGGTGGCGGCCGCCAGCAGGTCGGCGTCGGTGGGCCCCGAGCCCGGCTCGAACGACTGCACGAGCTTGCGGGCCGCCGGCGTCGACCCGGCGCGCCGAAGCGCCTCGGCCAGCCGGGCGGTCAGCCACGTCTTGCCGACGGTTGTGCCGGTTCCGAGCACCAGCACCATCCGCAGCGGGCGGCCCGTCACCTCCGAGCCCGACGACGGGGGCGTCGGGAACGCCGTAGTGACCAGCCGGCCATCCGGCGCCGGTGCGCCCACCGGCTCGGCCCCCGGGGCGATCGCGGCACCGTGGGCGGCCGGCGCCGGCTGCGCAGTGGCGGTCCGGCGCCCAAGGTTCATGGCGGCCAGCGCCCCGGCCAGGCGGTCGACCTGCTCCGGCGTGTGGGCGGCGGTGAGGGAGATGCGTAGACGAGCGGTTCCTGGCGGCACGGTGGGCGGGCGGATGGCGGGCACCAGGAGGCCCTGCGCCAGAAGGTCGGCGGACGCCCTCATGGCCGCCTCCTCGTCGCCCACGACCACCGCGACGACGGGGCTCGGGTGCCCGGGCTGCAGCCGGTCCACGTTGGCCCGCAGGCGGGCCCGAAGGGCGTCGCCCTCGGGCGACCGCACGATCGACAGGGCGGCGAGGGCGGCGGCGGTGTCGGCCGGCGTCGAGGCGGTGGTGAACACGAACGAGCGGGCCCGCTGCACCACCAGGTCGCACAACCCGGCCGGGCCGGTCACGAACCCGCCGAGCGAGCCGAGCGCCTTCGAGAGGGTGCCGATGCGCAGCACCTGCCCACTCCCGTCCGGGATCTCCGGGCCGAGGACGGCGTGGGCGTCGTCCACCACCAGCAGGGCTCCGTGGCGGGCGCACAGCCGGGCCAGCAGGCCGAGCGGCGCCACGTCGCCGTCCATCGAGAACACCGACTCGGTGACCACGAGCACCCGGCCCACCGCGGCCGCAACCGCCGCTTCGACGGCCGCCACGTCGGCGTGGGGCGTGACGACCACGTCGACCTTCGACAGCCGACACCCGTCGACGATCGACGCGTGGTTGAGGCGGTCGCTCACGATGGTGGCGCCGGTCCCGCCCAGGGCCTGGAGCACACCCACGTTGGCCATGTAGCCGGTGGCGAACAGCACGGCCGCCTCGGCGCCCTTCCAGGCCGCCAGCGCCGACTCGAGCCGGCGATGCATGGGCCGGGCGCCGGCCACCAGCCGGGCCGACCCGGCGCCGGCGCCGCCACGGACGACCGCCTCCGTGGCCGCCGCCAGCACGGCCGGGTGGCGGCTGAGGCCCAGGTAGTCGTTGGAGGCGAAGGACACGACGGCCCGCTCGCCCTCCCCGCCGGCGCCATCGCCGGCGCCGGCGATGGGTGACACGGCGGTCGCCGGCCCAGGCCCGTCGACGTCGCGCACGGTGCGCCACAGGCCGGCGGCACGGATCCGACGGGTCTCGTCCTCGGCCCAGTCCGCCCAGCCGCCCATCAGCCGGCGGTGACCTCGGCCAGCGCGGCGGCCAGCACGTCGACGATGCGGTCGACCTCGCCCGCGGTGACGGTGAGCGGCGGGACCACGACCACCACGTCGCCCAACGGGCGCAGCAGCACGCCCCGGCGCACGGCGGCCGCGCACACCCGCCGGCCCCACCGTGCCCCCGGCTGCGGCGGGTCCAGCTCGATCCCGGCCAGCAGGCCCCGCACCCGGACCTCGCGCACCGAGGGCAGGGGCGCAAGACGCTCGTCCAGCCGCCCGGCCAGCTGGCGCGAGCGGGCGGCCACGTTGTCCAGCACATCGGGCTCCTGCACCAGCTGCAGGTGGCGCAGCGCCACCGCCGCAGCGAGGGCGTTGCCGCCGTAGGAGTGGCCGTGCTGGAACGTGCGGGGGCCCGGGTCGGCGCCGAGGAAGGCGTCGAACACGCGGCCCGACGCCACCGTGGCCGACATCGGCAGGTACCCGCCGGTGAGCCCCTTGCCGAGGCACAGGAGGTCCGGTCGCAGGCCGGCCTGGTCGGACGCGAACAGCGTCCCCGTGCGGCCGAAACCGGTGGCCACCTCGTCGCAGATCAACAGCACGTCGTGGTCCCGGCAGGCGGCGCCGAGCACGGCGAAGTCCCCCGGAGGCGCCATGAGCATCCCGGCCGCCCCCTGCACCAGCGGTTCGACGACGACCGCCGTGAGCTCGGCCGCGTGCTCGGCGACGAGGCACGCAGCGGCGGCCAGCGCGGCCGGGTCGGCGAAGCTCGGCGCCCGCAGCACCCCGAAGCGCAGCGGGCCGTAGAGGTCGGCGCCGAGCCCGGAGCCGCCGAGCGACAGGGCACCGATGCTGTCGCCGTGGTAGCCCGCCTCGAAGGCGAGGAACGACCGGCGCTCGGGCTCGCCCTCGTTGACCCGCAGGTGGAACGCCAGCTTCAGCGCCTGCTCGACGGCGGACGCGCCGTCCGACGCGAACAGGAAGTGGGGCCGGTCGACCGGCACCACGGCGGCCAGGGCCTCGGCCAGTTCGGTCACCGCCACGTTGCCGTGGCCGAGCAGCGTCGAGTGGGCGACGCGGTCGAGCTGGTCGCGGACGGCCTGGTCGAGCTCGGCCACCCGGTGCCCCAGGGTCGTGACCCACAGCGACGAGATGGCATCGAGGTAGCGGTTGCCGTCGACGTCGATGAGCTCGTGGCCCTCGGCGCGGGCGACCATCACCGGCGCCTCGTCGAGGAACGTGCCCATCTGGGTGAACCCGTGCCAGACGACGGCGGCGTCGCGCTCGGCCCAGGCGGCGCCGTCAGCCATCGACGGGACCACCACGACCGTCGTCGTCGTCGTTGCCGCCGTCCGGGCCCCCGGCCCCGAGCAGGTCCTCAGCCGCCTGGCGGACCTGCCAGTCGCGGTCATCGAGGGCCCGGGCCAGGGCGGCGTCGACCTCCGGCCCCTCGAAGGGGGCCAGCGCCAGCACGGCCCGCCGGCGCACGGCCGGCCTGTCGGCGGTGGCGGCCAGGATCGCCGGCAGACCGGCGGGGTCGCCCACCGCTCCGAGCGCGGCCACCGCCGCCTCCCGGCACAGGGGGTCGGCGTGCGACGCCGCCACCGACGCCAGGGCCTCCACCACGCCGTCCGCCGGGCCGCCCTCGCCGAGTGCCCACGCCGCCGCTTCCACCACCATGGCATCGGTGTCGGCGAGGAGGGCCAGGACGTCGGCCCCCGGCACGGTCACCGCCACGGCGCACGCCCGCCGGCGCACGAGCGGGTCCGGGTCGCACAGCCCGGCCACCACGTCGGCGTCGGCCGCCCGTCCCAGGCGGGCGAGGGCGGCAAGAGCGGTGGCGCGCACGCGCGGGGAGGGGTCGGCCAGCAGCCGGCGCGCCTCGGCCTCGCCGTCTGGACCGCTGTGGCCGGCCGCCGCGGCGAGGCCCCGGCGGTGCGCCTCGGCGGCCGACGGAGCACCCGTCGCCTGCCCGCCGCTCACCGGTCGGCCGCGCCCGTCGCCGCCGGGCGGGGCGTGGGCGGGAGGTCCCAAGGGTGCCCGATCGCGCAGTTCGGGGCGATCAGGTGGGGTTGCGGGCAAGGCTGGATAGTGCACACTGTTGCACCATGGGAACGACCCGGCGCCTCGCGATCGTCCTGTGCTTCGGCCTCTTCGTGTCCAGCATGGGCGCGCTGTGGGTCCAGCAGGCGGGCGGGGCCTCCGCCGAACCTGACGACCCCACGCTGTCCGCCGCCGAGCCCCTCACCACCACGACGACGGCCGCGGTCACCACCACGGCGCCGCCGGTGTCCGCGGCCCCCGCCCCCGCCCCCGCCCCCGCCCCCGCCCCCGCCGGCCCGGTGCGCGTGCCGAAGGACCCGTACGCCCCCGAGCCGCTCGTGCAGATCGGCACCATCGAGATCCCGAAGATCGGCCTCACCCATGCCATCTTCGAGGGCATCAGCCTGCGCACCATCGACCACGGGCCCAGCCACTGGCCCGGCACCGCCCTGCCCGGCCAGGTTGGCAACGCCGTGTTCGCCGGCCACCGGGTCACCCACAGCAAACCGTTCCGCAACATCGACCAGCTGGCGGTGGGCGACGAGGTGATCTTCACCGTCAACGGGACCCGCTCCACCTACGTGACCACCGGCTCCGAGGTGGTCACCCCCAAGGCTCTCCACATCGTGAACCAGACCCCCACGCCCACGGCGACGATCTTCGCCTGCCACCCGCCCGGGTCGGCCAAGTTCCGGTACGTGGTGCACCTTTCCCTCCGGTCCTGACCGGCCGCCCTCAAGGTGGCGTCGGCCCGGGCCGACAACCAAGGCGGAAAGGAGAGGTCCATGTCGTTCATGGTGAATTTCCGCAGCGCCGAGGGGAAGCCGGGCTACCACCCGACCGATTCCCTGGAGGAGGCGGTCCGTTTCGTCGAGCACCTGCGGAATCAGGAGCAGGTGGCCGATGCGCGTGTCTGGCGACTCCAAGAGGTGCCCCTGGAAGTGAAGACGTACTACAAGGTGGTCGTCCCGACGGGTGTCCCGGCTCCTGCGCCGGCCCCCGAGCCGGCGCCGGCGGCGATCACGCCTCCCGTGGCGGAAGACAGCGCGCCCAAGGCCGATGCCGGCGGCGAAGCCGTCGGTGCCAACGGCGCCCGCTTCGGACGCTTCAACCGGACCTGACCTCCGACTGATCGGTCGGTTCGCCCTCGGCTGCGCCTCGCAAGGGCGCAGCCGTCGGCGCGCCGCCTGTCAGCCCACGGCGTGACGGAGGGCGAGGCTGATGGCGAAGATGGCCACGGTGATCAGCCCGGCGACGACCACGCCGACGGACAGGGCCACACCGAGGAGCCCGAAGGCGGAGCGCACGCGATGGCTGCGCTCAAATGACGGCTCGGGCCGCAGGACGCCGCCGGGCCGGGACGCGGACGCCGGCATGGCCCGGGTGGTCGGTGCGGCCGGCCGCCCGGACGGCGCCGGTAGCGGGAGTGGCGCCGGGGCGACCGGTGGCGGGACCGCGGCCTCGACGGTCGTGGGCGGCTCCTCGCCGAACACCACCCGCTCGGGCTCCAGCACCGGGGCCGACTCCCACCACGCGTGGTCCGACACCCCGGTCCATTCGTCCTCGTCGCCCGGCGCTTCGGGGCCGGCGTCGGGCGCCTGCACCGCTTCGGCCACGGCGGCCCGCTCGTCGTGTCGACGCGCCGGTGACGGCTCCTCATCCGGAGCCGCCGGCGCCATGACGTCGGTGTGCGGGTCGGCGGCGGCCGCCGAGTTTCCAACGTCCGGCGTGGCAGCGACCCAGTCGTCGGACCAGGCCTCGGCCTCCGACGTCGCCGGGCCCTCGCCGGCCTCGGCCGCCGGCGGCCGGTCCTCGGGGCCCTGTTCGTGCCCGGTCTCCACCGGCCACGCCCGCTCGCCCACCTGGGGTGCATCAACGCCACCTCCGCCGTCGGGGCCTGTGACCTGCCCATCGCCGGCGCCCGCCTCCGCCCCGTCTGCGCCGGCCGGCAGTGCGGAGGGCGACTCGGGAGCGGCGACGATCTCGGGCTCCGCCTCGCCCGCAGAAGCTGACGCCGCCGCACCCGCGGCGACGGGCGGCTGCGGCGGATCGCCCTCGGCCGCCCTGTCGCCCTCATCGCCGGCAGGCGTCTCCTCGGTGACAGGCGTAGCCCCCGTGCCGGCCACCGGCAACGAGGCGCCCTGGGCGCTGTCGATCCAGCGGGCCCAGTCGTCGTTGGTCCACTCGAGCACGGGCTTGTCGGCGAGGTCCGACGCATCGGCCCCGCCCGCCGGCGCCGGCTGGCCGCCGGTCCCGTGGCGAGGCTCGTCCCGCCCGCCGGGGTCGACCCACCCCGGAACGGTCACTGGTGCAACCGATCGGGACACGACACTGCCGCCGGGCCGTTCCCACCGCGGTCGATAGGAAGTGGTTCCATGGCAGGCTGTGCCCGACAGACGCGACGCACGGACGTGGACACGATCGACCAGATGGTAGTGCCGCCCCCCCCGGGCTGGGATACGTCAGAGACCTCCAACTGGCGCTGGCTGCGCTGGGGCGCCCCCGCGTTCGTCGTCGTGCTGCTCCTGCTCGGCTCGATGCAGGTCAGCCTCCCGTACTACGCGTTGGCGCCGGGTGATGCCCGCCAGGTGAACGATCTCATCAGCGTCCCCAAGGACCGCGCCTTCCCCCCGCGCGGCGAGGTGCTGCTCAGCACCGTGTCGCTCAGCCGGGTCAACGCCCTCCAGGCGCTCTTCGGCTGGCTCGACGCCGACGTCGACGTGCTGCCCGAGGACCAGATCCTGGGCACCACCCCGCGGGACCGGTTCACCGAGCAGAACATCCAGGAGATGGACACCTCCAAGCAGCTGGCCGCCGTGGTGGCGCTGCGACGCCTGGGCTACACGGTGGCCGAGCAGGGCAAGGGCGCCCTCGTCGTGCAGGTCGAAAAGGATGCGCCGGCGTTCGGCCGCGTGATCCAGGGCGATGTCATCACCGGCATCGACGGGCGCCCAGCCTCGCTGTCACAGGAAGTGGTGCAGGCCATCCGGCTCCACAAGCCGGGTGAGTCGGTGCGCCTCGACGTGCTGGGCGTGAAGGGCGGAACCCGCGTGGAGGAGGTCGTCCTCGGCACCCGTCCGGAGGGGGCCGAGGGGTATCTGGGTGTCGTGCTGCGCACCAAGGAGCAGAAGTTCGACTACCCCTTCGACGTGGTGATCGACTCCGGCACCATCGGCGGTCCCAGCGCCGGCCTGGCCTTCACCATCGGCGTGCTCGACACGCTCACCGCCGGCGAGCTCACCGGCGGCAGGAAGGTCGCCGCCACCGGCACCATCGAGATCGACGGCCAGGTCGGCGACGTGGGTGGGGTGGTGCAGAAGACGGCGGCAGTGCGGGCAGCCGGGGCCTCGGTCTTCCTCGTGCCCCCCGGCGAGTACGAGGACGCCCGCAGGCACGCCGGGCCGAAGCTCAAGGTCGTGAAGGTCGCCAGCCTCGATGACGCCATCACCGCCCTGGCCCGCCTCGGCGGCGACGTCAGCGCCCTCGGAGCTGCCCCCGCCGGCACTCCCGGATGAGCCGCCGCCGCGCCTGGCGCAGGGTAGGCTGTCCGAATTGGGCCGCTCAAAACCCTCCTGAGCGCCTCGCGCCTGCCGATAGAGGCCCTGGATGTCCGCTTCGAGCGCTCAGCTCCAATTTGCCGCCGAATTCGTCCTGTTCCTGGCCGCCGCGTCCGGGCTCGCAGTCGTCGCGCTTCGGGGGGCGCTGCTGAGCGAGAAGGTGGCCGGCGAGGCGGCGCTGACGGCCGGCTTCCTCGCTCTCGGCACCTCCGCATTCCTCCACGGCTCACGCCTGGTCGCCGACGGCGGCTCGGCGGTCATCGTGAGCCTGCGCACGGCGGGGATCGTCGGCGTCCTGGTCGGATGCCTGCTGGGATGGGTCGCCGGCGAGGCTGCCCGCATCCTGCTCGGGGTGGCGGTCGCCTTCGTGGCCGCCGCCACCTTCGTCGACTCGGCTGACTCGACCACCTTTTCCCGCGTCGCGCTCGTGCTCGGGGGCCTCGCCATGGGCGTGGCCGTCCTGGTGGCCAGCCGCCGGTCCATCGCCGCCCGGGTGGCGGCGACCGCAGCCACCACGCTCCTGATCGTGGTGCTCGTGCTCGGCGTGGCCATCTCGGCCGTGCTCGTGAACACCGTTCAGGAGAGCGCCCTCGACCGCATCGACCGGCGGGCCGAGAACGAGGCGAAGAGTGCATTGGAGGACCAGAGGACGGCGAGGATCCGCGAGGCCAAGGTGGTGGCCGGGGCGCTTCTCAGCAGGATCCCCAAGCTCCTCGCCGCGCAGCAGGCGCCCGACACGTCCATCATCGTCAGCTCCGATCTGTCCGAGCTGTCCTCCAACTTCCTCGCAGATGTCGCGCTCGCCTACGTGGCGTCCACCGGAAAGGTCCATGGCGTCGTCAACCTCACCCCCGCCCAGGTGGTCGCCCTCGCCGGCAAGCCGGTCGTCATCGAGTCGCTCAACTCGGGCGGCGAGCGGGCGTCGATCGAGTTGCTGGAGGACCAGGCCTTCACCGTGGGTGTGGCGCCGGTGGAATCGGAGGCCACGAGCGGCCTGGCGGGCGTCGCCATCGCCCTGAAGCGGCTCGACGACACGTACCTCGAGCAGATCGTCAACGACGACGAGACCCTCTCCCTGGCCCTCGTCAGGAACAAGACGGTTGCCCATCGGGGCGACCAGCCCTCGGCCGAGGCGATCGCACCGATGGTGCGAAGGGCGCTGGTGGACGGCCGCAAGAGCAAGGGCATCGTCGGGGACCGCTTCGTCGCCGTCTCGCCCGTCAAGGTGGGTGACGGCACCCCGCAGCTCGCCCTGGTGGCGTCCAGCCCCACCACGCTGGTGAACATCACCCGCGACAAGCTCTTCCGCAACCTCTTCGTGGTCGCGTTGGGCGGGGCCATGCTGGCGCTGCTGTTCGCCGTCGTCATCGGCGCCCGCATCGGCGCCGGGCTCTCCCGGCTGCGCACCGCGGCCGAGGCCATCCAAGGTGGCGACTTCGGGGTGCGCACGGGCATCACCAGTGGCGACGAGGTCGGTGTTCTGAGCCGCGCCTTCGACTCCATGGCCTCGTCGGTGCAGGACATGACGGCAGCCGAGACGCGCCTCCGCGGCCGCCTCGAGGCGGTGGTGGGCGGGATGGGGGAGGCGCTGGTCGCCCTCGACGAGCGCGGGCGGATCACCGACTTCAACCGGGCGGCCGAGGAGCTCCTGGGCGTCCGCCACAACTACGCGGTGGGCAAGCCGGTCGACGACGTCATCCGCCTCAGCGGCGAGGACGCAGCACCCATCCCCATCGAGCCCACGCCCGGCGCCGGCCGGTGGAGCACGCTCGGCTCGGTCCGGACCATCGACGGCCGCCGGGTGCCGGTCGCCGTCTCGGTGGGCGCCCTGCACGGGCCGGGGGCCGAGTCCGGCGGCAGCGTCATCGTCCTGGCCGACCTCACGCGCGAGCGCGAGGTCGAGCAGATGAAGAAGGAGTTCCTCTCCCGGGTCGGCCACGAGCTGCGCCATCCCCTGGTGCCGCTGATGGGCTACGCCGAGATCCTCAATCGCAAGGAGGTGCCGCCGGAGCAGGCGCGAGCGATGCACACCGAGATGCTCGAGCAGTCCCGCAAGCTCCTCCGGATCGTCGAGATGCTCGAGTTCTTCGCCGCCGCCGGCGCCGGCCGGATCCTCCTGCGCCTCGAGGAGGTCGACCCGCGGTCGGTCATCGACGACGCGGTGCGCAGGTGGCAGGCGCAGCTGGGCTCGGCCGAGGTGATCCGGCCCCGGGTGCGCCGCAGCACGCCGCTCGTCGTGGCCGATCGCCTGCGCCTCACCAGATGCCTCGACGAATTGATCGACAACGCGGTGAAGTTCTCCAGCAATGGTGGGAAAATCGTGGTGTCGGCCGAGGCGAGCTCCGAGGGGGGCGTGGAGATCAGCGTGACGGACCATGGCCAGGGCATGACAATGGCGGAGCAGCAGCGGTCATTCGAGGAGTTCGTCCAGGGTGACCCCTCCGATACCCGGCCCCACGGCGGCCTCGGTCTGGGCCTGGCCTTCGTGCGCAGGGTCACCGAGGCCCACGGCGGGGCCCTCACCTGCACGTCCGAGGTGGGAAAGGGTTCGAAGTTCTCAATCTTTGTGCCGAATCTGCCGAAGGAAACGGCGGGATGAGGCGTCTTGCCGGAGTCATGGTCGTGGTGATCCTGGCCCTGGGGGCCGGTTGCTCGGGGTCAAAGGTGCGCTCCGGCCAGGCCGTCGTCGACATCGAGAAGGGCAGCCGCGTGCTCATCGCCGAGCGCGGCCAGAACCTTCGTGCCGCCCAAGGCCGCCGCACGGTGCACCTCGGCGCCCAGGTGAAGGTGCTGGCCGGCTCCGCTGCCGTCACCCTCGCCGGCGGCGCCCACCTCGACGTCCGCTCCGGCAGTGAGATCGAACTCGGCTCGCCGCTGTCGCTGGTGGCCGAGGACCTCCTGGTCACCAGCGGGGACAAGCCGGTGAACGTCGCCGTCGCCGGGTCCCAGGTGACAGTCGACGGCGTGGCCCGCCTCACCCGCGACCTCGCCGTCTCCGTCGGCACCTACCGCGGCAACGTCTCCCTCCGCTCCGCCGCCCACGTCCTCCAGGTGCCCGCCCTGCGCCAGGCCGAGGTCCCCTCGCTCGGGGTGCTGCCGGCCATGCCCGCGCCGCTGGACTACGAGTCCACCGACGTCTGGGACCGCCGCTTCCTCGGCACGGCCATCGAGCTGGGCGAGGAGCTCGAATCCCGCAGCAAGGGCTTCACCAACCAGCTTCGGGCGGGGTCCGGTACCACGCCAGGCTTCTACCGCATCCTGCTGCCCGCTCTCGAGACCGAGCCCGCCTTCGGTGAGGACCTGATCGCCGGGGCCGGCACCCCCGGCGACACGCTCGTCGGCGCCGCCATCACGGTGAGCGGCAGGCTGGGCACGTTCTCCGAGCGGTGGGCGAATGTGTTCGGCTTCAAGGCGGCCGGGGCCACCTGGGGACTGGTGGCCCTCGACCAGCAGGTGAACGACGCCGATGCGCTGGTGCGCACGGTCGACGTCGCCATCGGCAGCCAGGCGTTCGCCTTCGCTCCCACACGCGTCGTCCCGGCCCCCGCGGCGGCCGTTGTGCCCCCGCCGGCCGGCGCTCCGTCCGCCCCGGCGCCGGTCGGCCCGAGCCGGGCGCCGGTCCCCATCAACCCCGCGCCGCCCTCGACGCCCGCCGCTGCGCCGCCGCTTATCACGCTGCCCAAGTTGCCCGAGCTCATCCCGCCGCCCGACCCGAACGAACCGGGGTTGCTCTCGCCCCTGCTGGACGTGGTCACGGAGACCTTGGGCGGCCTGCTCTCCGGCGGGTAGCGCCGGCTCCGGCCGAGCGGGCGCCGAACCCGTCCGGGCATACCACCTCGCGGGTCTGTTCGGTCGTAACCTCGGGCCATGTCCGACGGGCCTCTTTCCCCTGAAGAGGTCGCCCACCGCGGCTTCGGCACCACCTTCCGGGGCTTCGACACGGCCGAGGTCCGCGCCTACCTCCAGCGCGTGGCCAACGACCTGCGGGCGGGCACCGCACGCGAGCGGGACCTCCACAAGCGGGTGGCCGACGCCGAACACCGGGCCGCTCATCCGGTGCTGGAAGGTGACGCCCTCACCCGGGCCCTGGGCGACGAGATGGGCCGCATCCTGGCCTCCGCCCAGGAGGCGGCCAACGGGCTGAAGGACAAGGCCGAGGAGAACGCCGCCCGCATCCTCCGGGAGGCCCACGAGCAGGCACAGCGCATCCGGGCCCAGGCGGAGGCGATCCTGGCCGTGCGAACCGAGGAGGCCGATGCTGAGGCGGCCGAGATCCGCCGGCTGGCCGCCGCCGAGGCCGCCGGGCTGGTGGAGCGCGCCGGAGACGAGGCGTCTGCCGCCATGGCCGACGTGGAGAGCAGGGCCCGCCAGCTCGTGCACGACGCCCAGGCGGCGCGTGCCCGCGTCCTGGGCGACCTCACCCGCCGTCGCCGTCTCCTCCAGACCCAGGTCGAGCAGCTCCGGGCCGGCAGGGACCGCCTCCTCGAGGCGTACCGCAAGGTGCGCAGCACCACCGACGAGGTGGCCGAGGAACTGCAGCGGGTGGAGGACGAGGCCCGCGCGGCGGCGGGTGCGGCCGGTGAGCGGGCAGCAGCGGGCGCCGGGGGCGACGACCTCGACGACGTGCTGGCCGCCTTCGCCGCCGCGTCGGTGCCCGACGGGGACGGCTCCTCCGGCCCGGCCGCCGCCACCGGAGGCGCCGGCGAGGGCGCGTCCGCGGCGGACGGGCCGCTCGACCAGGCCGCCGCCGCCCCCGCCGGGGCACCGGCGGGCGGGGCGGCACCGGGCCAGGATCGGGTCCCTTTCGCAGTCAAGGTCGAGGTGGCCGCTCAGCTCGCCCGCCAGGCGACCGACGAAGCGGAGGCGGCTGCGCTGATCACCGAGGCGGCTGCGCCGGTGGACGCCGAGGGCTCGGCGGCGGCGGACGCCGAGCCTGCGCCGCGGGTCGTCTCCACCCGCCCGGGCGGCGAGCGGCGCCCGCTCCGTCTCCTGCGTCGCTCCAAGGAAGGCCGGCCCCTCGACGTCGTTCCTCCGCCGGCCGACGACGAGGCCGTGCGCGTCCTGCCGCCGTCGCTCGAGCCGGCGGTCGCGGCGGCGTCCACCAGCGCTCCGGCGCCCACCGGCGATCAGGCGGCGGCCGACAAAGCCGCACCGACGACCACCGGCGGCGAGAACGCCGGTGTCGGCGCCGCTGCGGCAACCGGGGGACCTCCCGCCGCTGCCGCCCCTGTGCCTGCGGCAGGGACCGGCGAGGCCGACGCGGCCGCCGGCGGACCCGTGGGCGCAACCGCGCCGCCGGCGGCCGAGGCGCAGTCCGCCCCTCCCGCCCTCCACACCGCGACCCCCGGCGAGGCCGACGCGGCGGACGCCCCTCCCGCCGTCCACACCGCGACCCCCGGCGAGGCCGACGCGGCGGCGGCCGCCGTCGCCGGTGTCGACGAGTTGTTCGCCCGCATCCGGGCCGGCCGGGCCGACGCCGTGGCCCGGGCCCACGAGGTCCTCACCCCCGATCCGGGCGCCCCGGTGCCGCCGGAGGCGGCGGGCCAGCCGCCACCGGCCGCCGCCGACGCCGACAACCCTGAGCCCGGCGGCCCTGGCGAGGATGAGTCGCTGCTCCGGCGCCGGGACACCGCCGTCGAGGGCCTGGAGGCCAAGCTGGCCCGCAAGCTCAAGCGGGCCCTGCAGGACGAGCAGAACGAGGTCCTCGACCGGCTGCGGTCGGCCAAGGCGGGCGCCCGGCCCGACGCGGTGCTGCCTGCGTCCGAGGAGCAGGCCGGGCGTTACGGGCAGGCTGCCGAGGAGGCGCTCCGGGCGTCGGCCGCCGCGGGCATGGCGTTCATGTCCGACGGGGGTGCGGGTGCTCAGGGCGGGGACACCGACATCTCCGGCGTCCTTACCGAAATGGTCTCGTCGCTGGCCGAGCCCCTACGGCGGGCCCTCGAGCGGGCCATGGGCGGCGACGGCGCCGACCAGACGGCCGTGGTGGAGCGAATCGGCGCCGCCTACCGCGAGTGCAAGGCGCAGCGGATCGAGGGCCTGGCGGGCGACGCCGTCACCGCCGCCTTCTCGTGCGGAGCCCTGGCCGCCATGCCCGCAGGCACGGCGTCGCGGTGGGTCGTCGACGACGACGGGCGGCCCTGTCCGGATTGTGACGACAACGCGCTGGCCGGTCCCACGCCCGCCGGCGAGGCCTTTCCCACCGGGCAGGCCCATCCGCCGGCCCACGCCGGATGCCGGTGCCTGCTGGCTGCGGAGGCGGTCATGGCGGCAGTGCGCGGCAACGGCTGACCCACGGACTCCCCGGGCAGTCCCTAGCATCGCCCTATGCGCGCACAAACGGACCGTCCTGGGCGTCGGCGACGGTCCACCGGTCGCATCGGCCTGATTGCCGTCGGGGTCGTCGCCTTCTTCGGCCTCACCTCGCTGCGGGGCGTCGCCGGTTTCTGGACCACGTACCTGTGGTTCGAGGAACTCGGCCTCACCAGCGTCTGGAAGGGCGTGCTCGGCTCCAAGATCCTCCTGGTCCTGGTCTTCACGGCGATCTTCTTCGTCCTCCTTTTCGTGAACCTGGTGATCGCCGACCGCCTCGCGCCACGATTCCGCGCCATCGGGCCCGAGGACGAGCTCGTGCAGCGCTACCGCCAGGTCGTCGGCCCCCACGCCGGCAAGGTGCGCCTGGGCGTGTCCGTGCTGTTCGCCCTGCTGGCCGGCACCGGGGTGTCGGCCCAGTGGCACAACTGGTTGCTCTACCGGAACGCGGTGGACTGGGGCGTCAAGGACCCGCAGTTCGGCCGCGACATCGGGTACTTCGTATTCAAGCTGCCGTTCCTGTCGTTCCTCGTGGACTGGGCGTTCGTGGCCGTGGTGATCGTGGCCGTCGTCACCGTGGTGGCCCACTACCTCAACGGCGGCATCCGCATGCAGGCGCCGATGCAGCGGGTCACGCCCCAGGTGAAGGCCCACGTCTCGGTGCTGCTCGCCTGCCTGGCCCTGATCAAGGCCGTGGGGTACTACTTCCAGCGCTTCGAGCTCAGCTTCTCGACCCGGGGCGTGGTGGACGGCGCCACCTACAGCGACGTGAAGGCGCAGCTGCCCGCCCTGGAGCTGCTGGTGATCATCTCTATCGCCGCAGCGGGGATGCTCTTCTACAACATCCGGCGCAAGGGCTGGGCCCTGCCGGTCATAGGCGTCGGCCTGTGGGCCCTCATCTCCGTGGTGGTGGGCGCCATCGTCCCCGCCTTCATTCAGAAGTTCAGGGTCGAGCCGTCCGAGCTGGCCCGCGAACGGGTGTACATCGACCGCAACATCAAGGCCACGCTCGCCGCGATGAACCTCGACGACGTGGAGGAGGTGCCGTTCAGCTACGACGAGACACTCGACGCCGCCGGGCTGGCCGCCAACGCCGACACGGTGCGCAACGTGCGCCTCTGGGACCCGCTGTACGTGAAGGAGACGTTCCAGAAGCTGCAGGAGATCCGGTCGTACTACCAGTTCAACGACGTCGACATCGACCGCTACCAGCTGGACGGCCGCACGACGCAGACGATCGTGTCGGCGCGCGAGCTCAACTCCGCCGACCTTCCCTCGCAGTCGTGGGTCAACCGCCACCTGTCGTTCACCCACGGCTTCGGGGCACTGGTGGCGCCCGCCAACGCGGTCACTTCCGACGGGCAGCCCAACTTCACCCTCAAGGACATCCCGCCATCGGGGACCCCCGAGCTCACCCAGCCACGCATCTACTACGGCGAGAACACCGGCGGCTACGCGGTGGTGAAGAGCAAGCAGCGCGAGATCGACTTCCAGGAGCAGCAGAACGGCACCACGAGTTTCAGTACCTACAACGGCACGGGCGGCGTGCCCCTGAGCTCGTTCTTCCGCCGCGCCGCGTTCGCCCTGCGCTTCGCCGACGTCAACATGTTGATCTCGAGCCTCATCACACCCGAGTCCCGGGCCATCTTCATCCGCGACATCGGTGACCGCGTGCGAACGGCAGCCCCCTTCCTGCGCTACGACGCCGATCCGTACCCGGTGGTCGTCGACGGGAAGCTCCTGTGGGTGCAGGACGCCTACACCACCACGTCGCGTTACCCCTACGCACAGCGGGGCGACACGGACCGGATTCCTGACGGCAGTGGGTTGCGGGTCGGGTTCAACTACGCCCGCAACTCCGTGAAGGTGGTCACCGACGCCTTCAACGGCACCATGACCTTCTACGTGGTGGACGACAAGGACCCGATCATCAAGGCCTACCAGAAGGCCTTCCCAGACCTGTTCACGCCGGGCACCGAGATCAGCGCCGAGCTGCGCAGCCACCTGCGCTACCCGGAGGATCTGTTCCGTGTGCAGACCACCATGTACGGCCGCTACCACATCACCGATCCCGCCGAGTTCTACAACGCAGGTGACGCGTGGGACATCTCGCAGGACCCTGGCAACGGCTCGCCGGCGGTGCCCAACGCCGCGACGACCTCCACGACGGTGGTCGGCGCCGCGCCGGGGCCTCTGGTGAGCGGGGCCAAGGGCAAGCGGATGGACCCGACGTACCTCCTGCTCCGCCTGCCGGGTGAGGAGGACGCCAGCTTCCTCATCCTCCAGCCCTTCGTCCCCCGGTCCCAGGGCGACCGCCAACAGAACCTGTCGGCGTTCATGGTGGCCAAGAGCGACCCCGACGAGTACGGAAAGCTCAAGGCATTCGTCATGCCCCGGGGCGAGCAGATCGACGGCCCGGCGCTCGTCGACGCCCGAGCGGCAGCCGACACCGAGATCTCCCGTGAGATCACGTTCCTCAACCAGCAGGGGTCGGAGGTCAAGCTGGGCAACGTCCAGGTGATCCCGATCGAGACATCGCTGCTCTACGTCAGGCCCCTGTACGTCCAGTCGTCGCGCAACCCCCTGCCAGAGTTCAAGCGGGCCATCGTGGTGTTCGGCAACAAGGCCGTGATCGGCAACACGCTGGCCGAGGCGCTCACCAAGATCTTCGGGGACGCGCCGGAGACGCTGGAGGAGGCCCCGGGTGCCACGCCACCCACCACCGTGCCGGGGCAGACCACGCCGCCTGGCGGTACGGGGGACACGGCGTCCGTCCAGCGGCTCCTGGCCGAGGCCCAGGGGGCTTACGACGCCGCCCAGACCGCCCTCAAGGGGGGCGACCTGGCCGAGTACCAGAAGCAGATCAACCTGGTCGGCGACAAGGTCAAGCAGGCCCAGCAGGCTGCCGGCACCGCCGTGCCGGCGTCCTCCACAACCACCACCTCGGGTCCCACCGCCTAGCGACAAGCCGATTTGGCACCCCCGGGAGGGCTGCTACGATGAGAAATCCGCCGCGGGGTGGAGCAGTCTGGTAGCTCGTCGGGCTCATAACCCGAAGGTCGTAGGTTCAAATCCTACCCCCGCCACCA
>Ga0136633_1000021_pt1 | contig 102003 bp, 100 predicted proteins | sample AntDrymeUQ832206_2_FD_105494 | JGI IMG/M metagenome (GOLD analysis project Ga0136633, IMG submission 105494) | Polar desert sand microbial communities from Dry Valleys, Antarctica - metaG UQ83 (22.06) | ecosystem: Environmental > Terrestrial > Soil > Desert | place: Antarctica: Dry Valley...
CCATCGGCAAGTTCATCGAAGGCTGGAACGACCGCTGCCAACCCTTCGTCTGGACCAAGACCGCCGACGAACTCCTACCGCGGTGCCGCCCAAGTAAGAAGACTTCGATTACGGAGCACTAGGCCCGTTCGGGCCTGGCTGCTAGGGTCCGTGTTTCGTTTCCAGGGGAGGTAAGGCATGAAGAGGAGTTTGACGGTAGGTCTCATCGCGGGCTCAGTGGCGATCGCGGGGGGGACGGCATGGGCAGAGACGGTGAACGCGGGCTATGTGCTCATCACTGACGGTGCCGAGTTCACTGGATCTACAACGTTTATGCCGCGCGAGTTCTCGCAGGGCTGCATGCAGTTCGATGGTGATCTGGTCGACACGGCTGACGACGGCCGTTCGGTTTATGTGCATGGCAAGGTCATGGGCTATGGGTGGGCCGGGCGCACGGAGATCTACGACGGGCAAGGGTCAACTAGTCCCGCGTCGGCGTGCCTTTACGACCCGGCAGCCACGCAGGTGCAGTACGGCTGGGTGGCGGTGTGTGTTAACCGCAACAACCTGCCAGACAGGTGTACGGAGCAACGCTTCGAGCGGCCCGGGAATTCCCTCCCTCCTGTGAGCGTCGACGACATCCTTCCGTAACGGTGCTGCTCGGGGTCGATTTGGAGTTGTCCTACGGGAGCACGCACGCTCTCAGGGGCGTGACGGCTGAGCTGAAGGCCGGGGACGTGGTCGCTGTCACGGGTCCGAGTGGCTGCGGGAAATCCACGCTACTTCTGTGCCTCGCTGGCTTGCTGCAACCCGATGCCGGGAGCATCAGTCTCGGGGGCCGGGACGTCACCCGTGCGACTTTTGCCGAACGAGCAGCCTTGCGCCGTACCGCTTTCGGTTTTGTGTTTCAAGGTGCCGAGCTCGTGCCAGAGCTGACGCTACGCGAAAATATTGCGCTGCCGCTGGAATTGGGCAGATGGAGTCGCTCGGAGGTGACCCAGCGCGTCGACGAGGTCATTGACTCGCTGGGCCTGTCCGAGTGCGCAGACCGTCGACCCCGCGAGGTGTCCGGCGGGCAAGGGCAACGCGGCGCAGTCGGACGTGCCTTGGTGCATCGTCCGTCAGTGTTGTTCGCCGATGAACCAACCGGTGCGCTCGACAGCATCAATGGGGAGCTGGTGTTCACGGCCTTGCTGGACCTGGCGAGGCAAAGCGGCAGCGCCGTGCTCCTGGTGACGCACGACAGGGATCTCGCCGCCCGCGCCAACCGGGTCCTGCGCATGAAGGATGGCCAGATTATCCCTGAGTCAGAGTGATCACCTTTCGATTGGCACTTCGGCTGCTGAGGGGAGGTGGGCGTCAAGGGCACGTGCGGCTGCTCCTGTTGGCGCTAGGTGTCACGGTAGGCGTCGCCGTGGTGCTCACCGCTCTGGCGGTGACGACCGCCTTCGATGACCGGGACGACAGGGCCCAGCAGCGCGAGCCGGTCGCCGCTTTGGAGAGCGCTCCGGGGCTGCTCGGCGTGAGCGTGCGGCATGAGGTCTACGATGGCCATGCCTGGCGGCGGGTACTGGTCGCCAACGTTACTGCTAATGCTGTTCGACCGCCGGGGGTCACCGACCTGCCCGGCCCGGGAGAGAGCGTGGTTTCCCCTGCCCTTTTCCAAGCCCAATCAGACCCCCTGATTCACCTTCGGCTCGGCAAGATCGTCGGGGTACTCGGGAACGAGGCACTGCTGAGCCCAACCGACCTGATCTCCTATACGGGGGTGGCAGCGTCGCCTGGCGCGATGGGTCAGGTTCGATCGTGGGGGACGCAAGGCAAGGTGGCGGAGGAGTTCTCAGGTCGCCGGCTTTTTCAACTGGAGCTCCTTCTGCTGGTCGGTCTCCCGCTGGTGATGTTCCTACAAGTGGCCTCACGGTTATCGGCAGCGACGCGGTCGAACCGGGTGCAAGCGCTAAGCCTCGTTGGAGTCCCTACAGCGATGATCGTCCGCTCGGCGGCACTCGAAGGCGCAGTTGTGGGAGCCCTAGGGGCGCTCGTGGGGTCCGGCCTCTTTGCCACGGTGAACGCGTCGCTCGCAACCAGCGACGTCCTGGGCTTCACCTGGTTCCCCAGTGCGACCGCTCCGGGACCGGCTCGGTTGCTCGTGCTCGTGCTTGTGGTCTCCGGCATGTCAGCCTGGCTGTCCGCCCGGACGACGCCGCGTGTAGGGCATGCTCTACACACGGGATCGGCGCGGGCCGGCAAGAGACGAATCCCCTTGCGATGGGCTCCTGCCTTCGTGGGGTTGGTTCTGCTGGCTTTCGTGGTGCCTTTGCTCCCGACGCCAGAATCCGACCTTCGCGCAAACCTGACAGTGCTTGGGGTGGCGCTGTCGTCATTGGGTGTTGTCCTGCTTGTTCGTCCGATCGCCATGGTCGTCGGGCGATCGTTGCTCTCCAGGTCTCCACGTGTCGCGACCAGGTTGGCGGTCCGCCGGCTGGAGCTTGAGCCAGATGGCGGCCGAAGCGTCGTCGTGGCCGTGATCTCGCTTATCCTGCTGGCCGGGATAGCCCAAGGCGTTCTGCACGCGATGCAAGAGACCGCCGGTTTCTCCAGCGACCGGGCCGCGATCGATGTGGCGGGCAGTTCACTGGCGCCGGCCAAGCGCGGGCGCGTTGCCGCCATCAGGACTGGCAGGTGGGTCAGCGGCGAGTTCGGGGAGGCACCGGGTGGCGTCACCGGACGGCGCTTTGTTCAGGTGTTCCGTATGCCGTGCAGCGCGCTGGCAGATGCCGTCGGACAGCCCCTACCCAGCTGCGCAGACGGCCGGAACTACGTTCTGCAAGACGCGGACCGTCGCGCGCCGCACCCCCTGCCTGCGGGGACCGAGCTGGTCGGTACGGGACGAGCGGTCATCGTCCCATCACGGGAGTTGTTCGTCACGCGGCTGCTGGGGAGCATGGTTAGTCCAGGCTCCATCGTGGTCACGACGACCGATCCTCATTACCCCTGGAGCGGTAGCAGCTTCTTTAGGTTCGAGGTGGCCACTTCGGAGGTCCCGCGTGTAGAAGCCCTTGTGCTAGCCATCGAACCGACAATGGAGCTAAGGGTGGGTCCCCGTGACGTCGGTCTGCTGACGGATAGCCGCCTCCATCGTGGAATTGTGCAGCTGGGATTGGTGCTCGGCCTCGGGCTCGGGCTGCTCGGCCTGGTCATGGCAGCTGTGGATCGAGTGCTCGAGCGGCGCCGGGCAGTCGCCGCCTTGGTTGTTGTGGGAGTTCCCCTGCGGACACTTAGATGGGCACAAGTCCTACTCTTGCTGATCCCGTTGATGGCCGGGGCGGCGCCAGCGATTCTGGTCTCTGCGCTGTCGGCACACCGATACCTTCGGCTGGGCGATGTGGGCGGCTATTACGCCACGCCGCTGCTGTGGGCGGTGGGGATGGCTGCTGCCGCGTCGCTGGCTGCGATGGCGACGGGGCTCGTGGTCGCGGGGCGAAGACCAACCGGCCCCGAGCTACGCAGGGAATAGCCCGGCTGACCCCGGCGGTGTAGCGACGCTAGGAGCGTCGGAGCCGGAGAACCTTGCCGACGCCAGCCTGCTGCTGCGGGGTTAGCTGGACCAGGTCGATGTTGACGTGCGCCGGCCGGGAGGCGACCCAGCAGATCGCCTCCGCGACGTCGTCTGCGACGAGTGCCTCGACGCCCTCGTAGACCGCGTCGGCCCTGGCCTGGTCGCCACCGAACCGCTGCAACGAGAACTCCTCGGTGTGCACCATCCCCGGCGCGACCTCGCTGACCCGGACCCCCGCCTCGGCCTCCTCCAGCCTGAGCGTCTCCCGCAGTGCCGCGACGGCGTGCTTGGCCGCGACGTAGCCACCACCGCCCTCGTAGACCCAGCGCCCGGCGGTGCTCCCGGTCAGCACGACCTGACCGCGGGACCGGCGCAGCGCCGGCAGCACCGCCTGGATGGTGCGGACCAGCCCGAGCACGTTGACGTCGTACATCCGGGCCCAGGTCTCGACGTCAGCATCGGCCAGCGGGTCGAGGTCGAAGGCGCCCCCGGCGTTGGCCACCAGCAGGTCACAGTCGAGGCCCGCGAGCGCCGACACGTCACCCGTGACGTCGAGCTGCAGCGGCCGGATGCCCGAGCCGAGCTCCTCGAGACGGTCCAGTCGGCGGGCGGCCGCCACCACGTCCCAGCCCTGGGCGGCGAGCAAGCGGGCGGTGGCGGCGCCGATGCCACTGCTGGCACCGGTCACGATGGCTGCAGGCATGCCACGGACCTTAGGGGAAGCATCCAGCTGGTCCGGAGGTTGTGAGGTGGGACAAGATGGACACATGCGAGGAGCAAGCATGAGGAGTATGCGCAGCGTGCGGCCGCGCCGCGCTGCCGTCTTGTCGGTGCACACCTCGCCGCTCGAGCAGCCCGGCACCGGCGACGCGGGCGGCATGAACGTCTACGTCGTCGAGACCTCCAAGCGGCTGGCCGAGCTCGGCGTCGAGGTCGAGGTGTTCACCCGGGCGACCAGTTCCGACCTCGCGCCGGTCGTCGAGCTCGCCCCGGGCGTCACTGTCAGGCACCTCACGGCCGGCCCGTTCGAAGGCCTGTCGAAGGAGGACCTGCCCTCGCAGTTGTGTGCGCTGACCAGCGGCCTGCTCCGGGTCGAGGCGCAGCACGAGCCCGGCTACTTCGACGTGGTCCACTCGCACTACTGGCTGTCTGGGCAGGTCGGCTGGCTCGCCACCGAGCGGTGGGACGTGCCGCTGCTGCACTCCGCGCACACCCTCGCCAAGGTCAAGAACCTGGCGCTGGCCGACGACGACACCCCCGAGCCGCTGCGCCGGGTCGTCGGTGAGCAGCAGGTGGTCCAAGCCGCCGACCTGCTCGTCGCCAACACCGCCCAAGAGGCACGAGACCTCATCACCTTGTACGACGCCGACCCCGCGCGAGTCGTCACCGTGGCCCCCGGTGTGGACCTCGAGCAGTTCCGCCCCGGTGAGGCATCGGGGGCCCGGACCCGGCTGGGGGTGCCCCCTGATGCGGTGCTGCTGCTGTTCGTCGGGCGCCTGCAGCCGTTGAAGGCGCCCGATGTCCTGCTCCGTGCCGCGCAGCGCCTGTTGGAGCAGGACCCATCGCTGGCTGGCCGTCTGCAGGTCGTGGTCGTCGGTGGTCCCAGCGGCAGCGGAGTCGACGAGCCAGAGCTGTTGCACCGCCTCGCTTCTGTCCTCGACGTGGACGTCCGCTTCGAACTCCCAGCCGGGCCAGATCGGCTGCGGGACTGGTACGTCGCCGCCGACCTGGTCGCGGTCCCCTCCCACAACGAGTCGTTCGGCCTGGTGGCCCTCGAGGCCCAGGCCTGCGGCACCCCTGTCGTCGCCGCCCGCGTCGGCGGACTGTCCACCACCGTCGCCGACGCGGTCAGCGGGCTGCTGGTCGACGGTCACTCTGACGGTGCCTGGGCCGGCGCGCTGGCCAAGGCCTTGGAGAAGCGCGACGAGCTGTCGGCAGGCGCCGTCGAGCACGCCGCGGGCTTCTCCTGGAACCGCACCGCCGAAGGGCTGCTCGCGGCCTACCGCGACGTACTGCGTGCGCCCCTCGCCGCGATCTCGTGACCAGTGCGGGGGAGGTCATCCGCACCGGGCTCACCGAGGCGGAGTTGGACTTTGCCGAGCCGCAGCCCGAGCAGTTCTTCGTCAAGCTCCCGGGCACCCACAAGCTGTTCACCAACTGCTGGCTGATCGTCGGTGAGCACGGGCTGCTGGTCGAGGCCTTCGTCTGCCGCAAGCCCGATGAGAACCATCAGGAGCTCTACGCGTTCTTGCTGCGCCGCAACGCCAAGATGTTCGCGGTCTCCTTCTCGATCGACGCGGCCGGCGACATCTACCTCGTCGGCCGGATTCCTTTGGCTGCAGTCACTCCCGAGGACCTGGACCGGCTCCTGGGCGCGGTCCTGCAGTACGCCGACGAGTCCTTCGACACCATGCTGGAGATCGGCTTCATCAGCTCGATCCGCCGCGAGTGGGCCTGGCGCGAGAAGCGCGGCGAGTCGACCGCCAACCTCCAAGCCTTCGCCCGGTTCGCCGCCCCCAACGCCTGACCCATTCTCTTGCATGAACGGAATCCGCATGGGTGCCGCGAGCCGTTCGCTCACCCATGCGGATTCCGTTCATGCGCGGGTGGGGTCGTCCACAGGATTGGCGGCAGGGGCCTGTCGTTGGCCCTGACGTGTTGTCCTGTGAGCATGCAGCTGCGCGCACTGTTCGCCCTGGCCGCCGATCTGGGGGCGGCAACCGCAGGAGTCGTCACCGCTGCCCAGTTGCGGCTGGCCGGCGTGGACCCCGACACCGTCCGGCAGGCGCTCGAACGCCACTGGCAAGCCCCCGTACGCGGTGTCTACGTGCCCCACCGCAACCCCCTCACGGAGGTGGAGCTAGCTCACGTCGCGGTGGCCCACGCCGGCCCTGAGGCGGTGGTTTCCGGGTTGCTCGCCGCCCGCACCCACGAGATGCGCTGGCTGCCTGACGACGTACCCGGTGTGGTCGTCCTTGTTTCGCCCGAGTCCCGTCGAGTGAGCTCGGAGGGCCTCATCCTGGTACGGCGCTGTGCGGCCCTTTCGTCCAGCAGCACGCAGCCCTGGGAGGGGCTGCGGCTCGCCTCACCGGCTCAGGTGGTCGTGGACAGCTGTCGTCAGCTGCTGGCCGTTAGACGTGCCGCCGTGGCGAGACGGTGGGTGCAGGAGCGGGGCGGCTGGTTCGAGCAGCGCTGCTTGCGCGAGGTCAGGGGCGTCGTGCTCGGGGCGATCGCAGACGGGTGGTGCTCCGTGGCCGAGCTTCAGAGCCTCGTGGAGGCCGGTCCGATACGGGACAGCGCACTCCTGCGGCGAGCCTGTCGGGATGCCCTTCGAGGTGCGGCCTCGCCCCCCGAGGCTGAGCTTGTCGACTACCTGCTCGAGCACGGGATCCTCTTCGCCTGCAACGTCGAGGTATGGGACGGCGACGTGCTCGTCGCGGTCCTCGACGTGCATCTTGTCGGAACGGGCGTCGGCGGCGAGCTCGACAGCAAGGAAGCTCACGAGAGGGCCGACCTCCTCGACGCCACGTTGCGGAGGCACACGCGAGTGGAGAAGCGCGGGCTGGTGCTCCGGCACGCCACGCCGACCCGATACCGAGACGACCCTCCAGCGTTCGTGGAGGAGCTCTTCGCCACTGCCCGGGAGCGGCTGGCGCGTGGCCTGGGCGATCCGCCGGGGCTCCGCCTAGTGCCACGGGGACCGGTGATGCGAGGGCCGCGCGTCAGCAATCCGCCGTACCGGCTTGGTGGTCCGGTCCCCGCCGCCGCCTAGCCCCCCCGCCTCAAAACCCCCTCCATGAACGGAATGCGCATGGGTGCCCGAACGCTGTCCCGCACCCATGCGCATTCCGTTCATGAGATACGGGAGGATGACGGCATGGCGACCCTGATCTTGCTGCGGCACGGTGAGAGCGAGTGGAACAAGCTCAACCTGTTCACCGGCTGGGTGGACGTCAACCTCACCGAGCTCGGTGAGGAGCAGGCGCGGCTCGGCGGGCTGATGCTGCTGAAGGCGGGGCTGCTCCCCACAGTCCTGCACACCTCGCTGCTGACGCGGGCGATCCGCACCTCCAACATCGCCCTGGAGTCGTGTGACCGCTCGTGGATCCCGGTCAAGCGGCACTGGCGGCTCAACGAGCGGCACTACGGCGCGCTGCAGGGCAAGGACAAGACGGAAACCCTTGCTACGTATGGCGATGAGCAGTTCACCCTCTGGCGCCGCTCCTTCGACGTGCCGCCGCCGCCGATCGAGGTGGGCACGGAGTGGGACAACTCCTCCGACCTGCGCTACGCCAAACTGGCGCGCGACCTCGTGCCCTCGACGGAGTGCCTCAAGGACGTCGTACATCGGCTCTTGCCTTATTGGTACGACGACATCGTCCCTGATCTCCGCGCCGGGGAGATCGTGCTGGTGGCGGCCCACGGCAACTCGTTGCGAGCCTTGGTGAAGCACCTGGACCGGCTGACCGACGAGCAGGTGGTGGCGCTCAACATCCCTACCGGACAGCCGCTTCGCTATGACCTGGACGACGATCTCCAGCCGCTGACGCCCGGTGGGGTCTACCTCGATCCCGAGGCCGCCGCCGCCGCAGCTGCTGCGGTCGCCAACCAGGGCCGGTAAACGCTAGGAGCGCTGGGCCTCGACGGTGGCGGGGTGCAGCGGCAGGCCGGTGCGCTGCGTGCACAGCCGGAGCAGCTCGTCGTAGGCAGGCTTGCCGATCAGCGCAGTGATCTCCGGTCCGTAGGACACGACCACCGGGTCCGCCCCGACGTGGGCTTCGGGGGAGGAGCTGCACCACCAGTGCAGGTCCTCACCACCCGGTCCCCAGCCGCGGCGGTCGAACTCGCCGAGGGTGGTCTGGGTCACCTGCGTCTCGTCGGGCAGGGTCAGGATCTCCTGCACCCGCCGGATCGGCAGCTGCCAGCAGACGTCGGGCTTGGTGTCGAGCGGATGCAGGTCGATCCGCAGCGCCAGGGCGTGCAGCGCGCAGCCCTCGCCGCCCGCAAAGCCGGGGCGGTTGAGGAACACGCAGGCGCCGTCGACGGTGCGGGTCTTGTTGTTGGGCTCGCCCTCGAGCTCGTCCTCGACCGAGATGCCCTCGCGCTTGCCGAGGGCGTGGAACTGCCAGTCCTTCGGCTTCAGCAGCTTGGCGTACTTCGCGACGCGCGCTTCGTCCTCGGCGTCGCTGTAGTAGGCGCCGTGGCTGCAGCAGCCGTCGTCCGCGCGGCCCTCGATCACCCCGTGGCAGCCGCTGCCGTAGATGCACGTCCACGATGACATCAGCCAGGTCAGGTCGGCCCGGATCACCTCGGTCTCGTCGGCCGGGTCGGTGAACTCCACCCAGTCGCGGGGGAAGCCGGGGTCGATCTCCCGGCGCTGCGGCATGCCGAGATCGATCGCTGACGTCACGGCGGAGAGGGTAATCGTCGTACTCTCGGACGCAGGATGAGTGCACCCACTGAGGACCCGACGCCGATGGCCGGCCCCGTCCGGGTCTCACCGGCCCGGGTGGGGCTATCGACGGCGTCGGTCTACCCCGAGAACACCGCCGCCGCCTTCGAGATCGCCGCCCGGCTCGGCTACGACGGCGTCGAGGTCATGGTCTGGACCGACCCGGTGTCGCAGGACGTCGAGGCCCTTAAGCAGCTCGAGGACTACCACCAGGTCAAGATCCTCTCGGTCCATGCGCCCTGCCTCGTCATCACCCAGCGGGTGTGGGGCACCGACCCGTGGGTCAAGCTGGTCAAGGCCAAGGAGGCGGCCGAGACCCTCGGTGCCGAGACGGTCGTGGTGCACCCGCCGTTTCGCTGGCAGCTCGACTACGTGCGGCAGTTCGTCGGTGGCATCCAGCACATGGCCGACGAGACGGACGTCCGCTTCGCCATCGAGAACATGTTCCCGCTCCGGGCCAGAGGGCGGGAGATCTCGCCGTACGGCCTGGACTGGGATCCCACCGGCGAGGACTTCCGCGACTTCACCCTGGACCTGTCGCACACCTCGGTGTCGCGCACCGACGCCCTCGAGCTGCGCGCGGCGATGGGCTCACGGCTCACGCACGTGCACATCGCCGACGGACTGGGCACCAACCGCGACGAGCACCTGATCCCTGGTCGCGGCGACCAGCCCTGTGCCGAGCTTCTGGAGGACCTGGCGGTCAGCGGCTTCGACGGCCTGGTCGTCGTCGAGGTCAACACCCGTCGCGCGGAGGATCGCTTCGAGCGCGAGGCTGACCTCGCCGAGGCCCTCGCCTTCACCCGGCTCAACCTGGTCGCCCCGGCCGCGCGATGAGGCCAGGATCCCCCACGGCCTTCGAGGACCTCGTCGACCACTACGACGCCGCCCGACCCCACTACCCACCCGCCCTGTACGACGCCCTACCGCCTCTCGGCGACTGCCTCGAGCTGGGTGCTGGCACGGGCATCGCATCGGTAGGCCTGCGGGCCCGATCGTTGGTCGTCACCGATCTGGGCCCGAGGATGCTGACACGAGGGCTCACGAAGCACGCCTGGCCGGGGGCGGTCTGCCGCGCTGAGGCGCTGCCCTTTGCCTCGAGCTCCTTCGACAGCGTCTGCGGCGCGCAGATGTGGCACTGGACGGCTCCGCCAGCGGCTGACGAGGTGGCCAGGGTGCTTCGCCCGGGCGGCCGACTCCTGCTGTGGTGGAACCAGGTCACCGCAGATGGCCTGTGGTGGTGGGATCGGCAGCAGGACCGGATCGAGGCGGGGAACGCGCGCTACACGCGCCACTACCGAGAAGTCGACTACGCCGCGCTGCTCGCGCCCCTGTTCACCGGGGGCCAGCCTGCTGAGTTCGGTTGGTCTCGGACGCTCTCCGTCGACGTCTACGAACGCTGGCTTCGATCGAAGTCCTATGTGCAGGAGCTGCCGGATGTCGACGCGTTCGTGGCGGCCTCTCGGAAAGACCTCCTTTCGGCCTTTCCTGACGGCCAGGTAGTCGAGCCGTTCGTCACCCGACTGTTCTCCGTGGAGGTTGCATGAAGGTTCTGCGCACACCCGTCTCGCAGTTCGAGAACCTGCCCGACTTCCCCTGGCAGCCACGCTATCTGGAGACAAGTGACGGGCTGCGGATGGCGGTCATCGACGAGGGCGCCGGCCCGGTCGTGCTGCTGCTGCACGGCGAGCCGTCGTGGTCGTACCTCTACCGCAAGATGATCCCGGTCTTCGTCGAGGCCGGCTATCGCGTGGTGGCCCCGGACCTGATCGGTTTCGGTCGGTCCGACAAGCCCGGGGCCATCGAGGACTACACCTACGCGCGGCACGTCGAGTGGCTGCGGTCGGTCCTGTTCGACGGCCTCGACCTGACCGGCATCACGCTGGTCTGCCAGGACTGGGGCGGGCTGCTGGGTCTGCGGCTCGCTGCTGAGCACCCCTTGCGCTTCGACAACCTCGTCGCCGCCAACACCGGCTTGCCCGACGGATTGCACCGGCTGCCCGAGGAGTGGTGGCGCTTTCGTGACTTCGTGGCCCGGACCGAGGACCTGCCGAACGGGTTCCTCGTCAGCGCCGGCGTCGTGGACCCGATGCCGCCGGAGGTCGCGGCGGCCTACGACGCACCGTTCCCCGATCCGTCGTACAAGATGGGTCCTCGCGCCTTCCCGGACCTGATCCCGCAGGACCCCGACAACCCGGCAACGGCGGCGAACCAGGCGGCCTGGCGGGTGCTGGAGCAGTGGGACAAGCCGGTGCTGTGCGCCTTCTCCGACTCCGACCCGATCACCCGCGGTGGCGACCGGATGCTCATCAGCCGGATCCCCGGTGCCGCCGGCCAGCCGCACACCACCATCGCCGGAGCGGGCCACTTCCTCCAGGAGGACCGCGGCCCGGAGCTGGCCCAGGTCATCGTCGCCTGGCTGCGCACCCTCGCCCCGCCATGAACGGAATCCGCATGGGTGCGCGCAGCCACGAAAGCGCCCATGCGGATTCCGTTCATGCGACGGGCAAGGGGGGGATTAGAGGTCGAGGACACCGCTGGACGGGCGCCTCGGGCCGCCTCGCCCGAGCCATGGGCCCAGCGCGGGCCCCCTGAAGGCGCCGGCCAGGAGGGCGTCGCGCACTGCGGTACCCCGGCGGGCCTGCAACACCGTGCCGACGAACAGCGACAGCCGGGTCATCTCGCGCACGTGCGGTGCCCGCAGCGGCTCGTACTCCGCCACCCGACCCGCCGGCAGCAGGGCTCCCAGCGCCCAGGCGTCGCGCAGCCCGGCCCCCAGCCCCTGCCCCGCGAACGGCGGCATCGTGTGCGCGGCGTCACCCGCTAGCAGCACCCGTCCCCGCTGCCAGGCCCCGGCACGCCGCGCGCCGAACCGGTAATCGACCGAGCGCACCACCTCGAGCGGCACCTCAGGCGCGACGGCGCCGGGACGCAGCAAGAACTCCCAGCGGTGCCCGCCCGGCATCGGCATGTCCACAGCCGGCATGGCCGGGTCGCAGGTGTAGGTGAAGCCCTGGCGATAGGCGCCGATCGCGTCGATCACTCGCCAGCGCTGCGGCAGATCTCGTCCCAGCCAGGGGATCCCGGCCAGCTGGCGCACCGTGGACGAGGCCCCGTCGCACCCGACCAACCAGGTCGCCCGCACCTCGGCATGCCCCAGCGAGGAGGACCCCAGCGAGACCGTCACCCCGGCATGGTCCTGCCGTAGGCCAGTCACCGCCACGCCCAGCCGCACCTCGCAGCGCAGCATCGATCGCAGTGCCACCTCGAGCGACGGCTGGTGGAAGAACGCCAGCCCGCAAAACCCGTTGCGCCAGGGGAAGCGGATCTCACCGAGCAGACGGCCAGCAGACACGAACCGCACCGGCTGGTCGTGCAGCATCGGCTCCACCAGGCTCGGCCCGAGCCGCGCGAGCAGCTCCTGCACCTCGTCGTCGGCCGCGATGGCCCGCGGCAGGGCGAACACGTCCGCAGACCGCTCCACCACCAGCACCGACAGGCCGGCTCGTTCCAGCCGCAGGGCCAGCACCGCACCCACCGGGCCGAGCCCCGCGATCACGACGTCATAGCTGTCCACGACCGCTAGCCTTCCCGACGTGCTCCGTCAGGTCATCCTCGCCGCCTCGCGCAGCGCCACGACGCGCCGGATCGTCGAGCACGCACCGGTCACTCGCTCGGTGGTCCACCGCTTCGTGAGCGGCGCGAGCACCGAGGAGGCGGTCAAGGCCAGCACGGGCCTGATCGCCAGCGGCCGGACCGTCACCATCGACCACCTGGGCGAGGACACGGTCGAGCAGGGCCAGGCCGAGACGACCACGAAGGCCTACCTCGTGCTGCTCGAGCAGCTGCAGGATGCGGGCCTCACGACAGGCGGCAAGGCAGAGGTCAGCGTCAAGCTGTCGGCCCTCGGCCAGGCCATCGACCAAGGGCTCGCCCTAGCCAACGCCACGACCATCTGCGAGGCCGCGGACCGAGCCGGCACCACGGTGACCCTCGACATGGAGGACCACACGACGACCGATTCGACTCTGGAGGTCCTCCGCGAGCTCCGCCGTGACTTCCCCAGCACCGGCGCGGTCGTGCAGTCCTACCTCCGTCGTACCGAGGCTGACTGCAAGGACCTCAAGGGCAGCCGCGTGCGGTTGTGCAAGGGGGCCTACAAGGAGCCGGCGTCGGTGGCCTTCCAGAGCCGGTCGGAGGTGGACCGCAGCTACGTCCGGTGCCTGAAGGTGCTGATGGCCGGTGACGGCTACCCGATGGTCGCGAGCCACGACCCCCGAATGATCGCGATCGCCGCCGACCTGGCCCAGAGCCGGCGCAAGGGCACCTACGAGTACCAGATGCTGTTCGGCATCCGGCCGGCCGAGCAGGAGCGGCTCGCAGCGTCGGGCGAGACGGTCCGCGTCTACGTGCCCTACGGCGATGAGTGGTATGGCTACTTCATGCGACGCCTGGCCGAACGCCCCGCCAACGTCGCCTTCTTCCTGCGTGCGATGGCGAGCAAAGGATGACCACCTTCGCGCTGATCGGGGTCGGGAAACTGGGGGAGGCGCTGCTGTCCGGGCTGCTGCGCGCCGGCCGCCCGCCCGAGCAGGTGATCGCCGCCGAGCGTCACACCGGCCGGGCCCGAGAAATCTCCGAGCTGTACGCCGTACGCACCGCCACTCCTTCAGAGGCCGTCGCGCTGGCTGACGTGGTGCTGCTCGCCGTGAAGCCGCAGGACATGCGCACCGCTCTTCGTGAGCTCACGGCCGAGGTGATGCCCGAGACCGTTGTCGTGTCGATGGCGGCGGGCATCACGACCGGCCTGCTCGAGGAGGAGCTGCCCGCCGGCACCCGGTGCGTGCGCGTCATGACCAACACCCCGGTGTTCGTGGACGAGGCGATGTCGGTCGTCTGCGCGGGCACCCACGCGACCGAGGCGGACCTCGTGCTGGTCGAGGAGCTGCTGCGCCCGGTCGGCAAGGTCATTCGGCTGCCGGAGCACCAGCTCGACGCAGTGACTGCGCTGTCCGGGTCCGGCCCGGCCTACTTCTTCTACCTGGTCGAGGCGATGATCGACGCCGGCATCCTGCTGGGCCTGCCGCGGGCCATCGCGGCGGAGCTGATCGTGCAGACCGCCGTCGGCTCGGCCAAGATGCTGAAGGAGTCCGGCGAGCACCCGGTGGTGCTTCGCGAGGCCGTCATGTCGCCCGCCGGGACCACCATCAGCGCGATCCGGGTGATGGAGGACCACGGGGTGCGGGCCGCCATGCTGGCCGCCCTGGAAGCCGCCCGCGACCGCTCGAGGGAGCTCGGCGGCAGCTAGCCGTAGACTGGTGGCTTCACACACGACTTTCGAGCAGGGGTAACACGTGGGTTCTGTCATCAAGAAGCGCCGCAAGCGGATGGCCAAGAAGAAGCACCGCAAGCTGCTGAAGAAGACCCGCGTCCAGCGCCGCAACAAGAAGTAGCCTCCACCCCGGGCCACAACGGGGTGGTCCGCGCAGCACGGGAGCTCGCGGCGTGTTCTTGACCTTCCTGTCCGACCTCGGCCACCAGGACTCCTTCCTCGGCGTGTGCAAGGGCGTGATCGCGAAGATCGCCCCCGACGTCACCGTCATCGACGTGCTGCACCTCGTGCAGCCGCAGGACGTCGTACAGGGTGCTGGGGTGCTGGCCAGCTCCATCCCCTACCTGCCGGTGCCTTCGGTGCACCTGGCCCTGGTCGACCCCTTCCGGACCGTCGCGGCGCGCGGCATCGCCGTCCGCACCGGCGACGGCTCGACGTTCGTGGCCCCCGACAACGGGCTGACCAGCCAGGCATGGGAGGCCGCGGGTGGGGTGGTCAGCGCCCACGTCCTGGACGACCGCGAGCTGTGGCTGCCCGACGCCGCACGCACCTTCCGCGCCCGCGACGTGTTCTCGCCGGTGGCCGCGCGGCTGGCCGCCGGGCTGCCGATCGAGCGCGTCGGCACGAGGGTCCCGCTCGAGGAGCTCGAGGTGCTCGAGGTGCGCCCGCCGTCCGTCGACGAGGATCACGTCCATGCCGAGATCGTGCAGGTCGACCACTTCGGCAACCTGACGCTCAACGTCCAGCGCACCCACCTCGAGGCCGCCGGCATCCAGCTCGGCGACGACGTCGAGATGCGCTGCGGCGGCAAGACGATGCACGTGCAGTTCACGCTGACCTACGGCGAGGTCCCCCGCGGTCGGCTGGCGCTGTGCGAGGACTCGTTCCGCACGATCACCATCGCCGTCAACCAGGGCAGCGCCGCCAAGCTGCTTCGCGCCCAGCGCGCCGATCCCCTCGTCATCGCCCGGGTGCACCGGCCGGCACCGGCCGCTGCCGGCCCGATCGGCGTCTACGACGAGCCACCGTCCACCGCGACTGCCTGATCCCCCTCGGGCTGGCGCGCCTTTCCGCCGTACTCGCTCGTGGGCGCTGCCTCCGCGGTCGGGCTGCGAGGAACGGATCCGTTCACGCGCGACACGCGTCAGGAAGCCGCAGAAGGCTTCCGTGGATCACCGCGACAACGCCAGCCGACCGTCAGGTGGCGAGGTAGGTCCTGTCGACCTCACCGTGGAGCAGCTCGCCGGCTAGCCCCATGCCGCGCGGTGGCGGGTGTGGCCCTGGCTGAAACCCCGCGCGCGACGGCGCCGGCCCTGCTGCAAACGGAGCAACGCCGGTAGACTCGCGCTTTCCGACCAAGCCGAAGGAGCCAGCCGTGCAGCCCCGCGTCGTCCTGGTCACCGGCGTCAGCCGCTACCTCGGCACCAGGTTGGCCTCGACGCTCGCCGCCGACCCCTCGATCGAGCGGGTCATCGGCGTCGACACGGTGCAGCCGCGCCGCGACGTGCTCGACCAGCTGGGCCGCACCGAGTTCGTCCGCGCCGACATCCGCAACCCGCTGATCGCCAAGGTGATCACGCAGGCCGAGGTCGACACCGTCGTCCACATGAACGTCATCGCGACCCCGCTCGGCGCGGGTGGCCGCACCGCGATGAAGGAGATCAACGTCATCGGCACGATGCAGCTGCTGGCGGCCTGTCAGCAGGCACCGTCGATGCGCAAGCTGGTCGTCAAGAGCACCACCGCCGTCTACGGCTCCTCGCCGCGCGACCCGGCGCTGTTCACCGAAGACGCCGGCCCCAAGTCGCTGCCCAAGTCCGGCTATGCCAAGGACGCTGTCGAGGTCGAGGGCTACGTCCGGGGCTTCGGCCGCCGCCGGCCCGACGTGACGCTGTCCGTCCTGCGCTTCACCAACTTCATCGGGCCGGTCATCGAGACCCCGCTCAGCCGCTACCTCAGCCTGCCGGTCGTGCCGACCGTCCTCGGCTTCGACCCGCGCATCCAGCTGTGCCACGAGGACGACGGCATCGAGGTGCTGCGGCGTTGCGTCCTCGAGGAGCACCCTGGCATCTTCAACATCGGCGGTCGTGGCGTGCTCCTTCTGTCGCAAGCGATCCGGCGGGTCGGACGGCCGTCCATCGCGATCCCCTCACCGGCCGTCACCGCCGTCGCCCAGGTCTTCCGCCGGGCCGGCCTCGTCGACTTCTCGCCCGAGCAGATGCGCTACCTCGAGCACGGCCGGGTGGCCGACGTGTCCCGCGCCGAGCGTGAGTTCGACTGGGTGCCCCGTTCCACCGCCGAGGCGATGGACAGCTTCGTCGACCGGGCGCCGCGCCTGGTCAGCCCGGAGACCATCGCTGCGGCCGAGCAGCGGCTCCTCGGCCTGCTCACTCGCGCGCCGAAGGAGCCGGCCCGTGCCTGAGGCCAAGATCATCCCGCTGCACGGACCAAGCGACCCCCCTTCTTCACCCGGTACGGCGAAAGCGCCCCCCACTCGCAAGGCCGCGCCCACCCGCAAGGCCGCCCCGGCCGCACCGAAGGCTGCGCCGGCCGCACCGGCGCCCCCGGCTGCCGAGCCCACGGCGTGGGAGTCGAAGCTGGCCGGCGGGCTGGCCTTCCTGCGCCGCCGCCTGACCGGTGACTACGAGATCGACGACTTCGGTTTCGACCCGGATCTGACCGAGCACGTGCTGCTGCCGCCGCTGCGCCCGCTCTACGACAAGTGGTTCCGGGTGGAGACGCGTGGCCTGGACAACGTGCCGGACATCGGCGGCGCGCTGATCGTGGCCAACCATTCCGGCACCATCCCCCTCGACGCCCTGATGACGACGCTGGCGCTGCACGACCACCACCCCGCCCACCGCTCCCTGCGCCTGCTCGGGGCTGACCTGGTCTTCACCCTGCCGCTCGTGGCCCCGCTGGCCCGCAAGAGCGGCAACACCCTGGCCTGCAACGCGGACGCCGAGCGGTTGCTCGCCGCCGACGAGCTGGTCGGGGTCTTTCCCGAGGGCTTCAAGGGCATCGGCAAGCCGTTCTCCGAGCGCTACAAGCTGCAGCGCTTCGGGCGCGGCGGCTTCGTGTCCGCTGCGCTGCGCACCGGCAAGCCGATCATCCCGGTCTCCATCGTGGGCGCCGAGGAGATCTACCCGATCATCGGCAACAGCAAGACGGTCGCCCGCATCCTCGGCCTCCCCTATGCCCCGATCACGCCGCTGTTCCCGCTGCTGGGACCGCTGGGCGCCGTCCCCCTGCCGAGCAAGTGGATCATCGAGTTCGGGGAGCCGATCGAGACCGCTGACCTCGGCGGCCCCACCGCGGCCGATGACCCGATGCTGGTCTTCAACCTCACCGACCAGGTGCGCGAGACGATCCAGTCGACGCTCTACAGCCTGCTCATGCAGCGCCGCTCCGTCTTCTTCTAACTGGTGCCCTCCGCCGCGAAGAACGGATCCGTTGAGACGGACCACGCGTCAAAGGGACGTAGAAGGCTTCCGTGGATCATGACCCTGGCGGAAGCGAGCACGCGCTGGACCCACCCGAGCACTTGCCGCCCCTACCTCCACGGGGCTGCGCCGGTCAGCGGCGGGCGGCTTTGGCGAGCCGGCCGCGGACCGTGCGCTGCTGCGCCCGCCGGCGCCGGAGGGCCAGCCCCGCCATCACACCGGCGACCATGAGCCCGGTGCCGGCCGTGGCGGGCACCCCGACGATGGCCGCCTTGCGCCCGGTGCGGAAGTCGCGGATCTCCCAACCGTGCTGGCGGGCCACCTGCCGCAGCCCGCTGTCGGGGTTGATGGCCACGGCGTGGCCGACGGCGGACAACATCGGCACGTCGTTGACGGAATCCGAGTAGGCGGTGCACCGGGCCAGGTCCAGCCCCTCCCGCTCGGCCAAGGCCTTCACCGCCTCCGCCTTGGAGGGGCCGTGCAGCGGCTCGCCGACCAGGCGCCCGGTGTAGAGGCCGTTCTCGACCTCGGCGACTGTCCCCAGCGCCCCGGTGAGGCCCAGCCGGCGGGCGATGATCCGGGCCAGCTCGACCGGGGTGGCCGTGACGAGGAAGACCCGCTGCCCAGCGTCGAGGTGGGTCAGTGCAAGTGCCCGGGTGCCCGACCAGATCCGCTTGGCCATGAGCTCGTCGTAGATCTCCTCGCCGAACGCCACGATGTCCGCGACGCTCTTGCCGGCCACCAGCGACAGCGCCTTCTCCCGGGCCTCCGCGACGGCGGCAAGGTCCTCCTTGCCGCGGATCCGGAAGCGCAGCTGCTGCCAGCCGAAGCGGAGCAGATCCCCCGTGGTGACCAGCCCGCGGCCAGCCATGCCCTTGCCGAAGAAGTAGATCGAGGCGCCGCGGATCATCGTGTTGTCGACGTCGAAGAACGCCGCCGCCGTGGGGTCCGCCGTGACCTCGAGCGAGGCCTCCAGCTCCACCGCAGCTGCCGAGGCTGCGCCCGCGAGCACGGCGCTCACGCCATCACCCGGGTCGCTGGCCTTGCGGAGCCTCATCACACCCCGAACCCTAGGCCCGCCCCCTGAGCAGCACGAAGCCCCGCTCCAGCAGGAGCGGGGCTTCGTGGTCAGCTGGCGGGGTGACTACTCCGCGATGTGCGCCATGCGACGGCGGCGGGCCACCATCGCGAGGCCGATCAGGCCGGCTGCGGCGACACCCGTGAGGCCCAGGTTGGCACCCGTGCGGGGCAGCGACTCCGACTTGACCGTGATGGTGTCCGCCGACCTCGAGCTGGTCTTCTTCGTCGGCAGGACGATCCGCTGGGCGCTGACGCCGGCCGCGCTGTTGACGAAGGAGAGCGCCAGCAGCGGCTTGGCCGCACCGAGCGGGTTGATGGTGATGCCGGCGCCACTGGCGGAACCGGAGGCACCGGAGCCGTCAGCCGCGATGGTCGGCACCGCGTTCTTGCCGCTGGCGACCTGGATGCCGAGCAGCTTGGTCGCGGCCAGGATCTGGGCGACGGCAGCGTTGACGGCGTTGGTGACAGTGCCGACCGGCAGGGCGGTCGGGAGGCCGTCCAGGCGGATGCCCGTGGCGTCGAGGACCAGGTCGAGGACACCGGCGATGCGGACCCTGACGATCTGGTCGCTCTCCGGCAGGTAGGTCACGTTGGCCTTCTTGGCGACCGTGTCGACCGAGGAGGTCACGCCGCTCTTGAGGGCGTCGACCGTGACGAGGCCACCGAGCAGCGAGATGTTGGTCAGCGCGTTGGTGGAGCTGGCCGAGACCAGGCCGCCCGTGCGGACCACGTTCTGGTCGCTGGTGAGCTGCTTAATGCTCACCAGGCTGTCGTCGGCGGCGGCGACGCCGGCGGCGAGGTTCTGCAGGCCGGTCAGCGTCTGGGTCAAGGTGTCGACGGCGGCGGAGGCGGTGCTGTCCGAGACCACGTTCTGGCCGGCAGCCCGGTTGAGGACGCCGATGGCGCTGTCGACCGACGCGGTCACCTCACCAGCGGGGGCCTGAACGGTGCCGACGACGCTCTCGACCAGGTCGGTGACGTCGGAGAGGGCGACGGGGAGCTGCAGGGCCAGCTTGGGGGCACTGATGCGGATCTGGTCGAGGGCCGTGTGGCTCTCGGACAGCAAGCCGTTGGTGACCTTGTCCGCGTCAGCGACCATGCTGGTGGTGTCGAGCACCTTGAGGGTGAGCCCCGCGGACGGGTTGCTGAGGTCGATGCCCTTCTTGACCGAACTCGGGCTGGCGAGGGTGGACGTCGCCTCCGGGAACAACGCGCTCAACGCGGTCGGCCTGACCAGGTCGGTCAGCGCGCCCTGGCCCAGAGCGGCATGCGAGAGGCCCTTGAGCGCGGTGCCGTTGGCGATCTCACCGTCGCTCAGCGAGATGGTCTGGACGAAGCTGTGTCCCAGGCCGGGCACTGCAGGCAGCGTGGTCGGGAGGTTCACCTCGATCCGGAGAACGTTGCCGCTGGTGTTGGCAGCGAGCGCGAGCTTGTCGGCAATCGGCGTGGCGGCGACAGCGGAGGTGCTGCCGGCCGCAACGAGTGTTCCCGTGGCAAGAGCCAGGGCGGTAAGCCGCGCGACTCGTCCGGTGCTGGTCATGTGGTCCCCTTGAGTGAAGTTCACCTTGTTGGTGATGGTCTCGGCATTACGGACGTTTCGCTTGAACCGGCGCTTTGGGTGCGAAGTGCCTGTTCCTCGTGCCGTCTTGCCACCTCAACGACGCGGGTACGGGTTGGTTACGCGGTGACTAGACATTTGTTTTCAGTTTTTTGGTTTAGGGGCAGCTCGGACCCACTCGTAACTGGACAAAGCTACCTCATGTGAGCACCGAAACACGAGCAGTGACGGCTCGGGGCCATCACAACGGACTAGTCATGAGCGGGAACCGCGAGCACGGTGGGCTCGGCATGCGGGCTGGAAACGTCCAGAGGAAGTCGGGCGAGCTGCAGCTAGGGCAGCTTGCCCAGGAGGTCCTCGACCACGCCGACGACGCTGGGCAGCGGCGCGGGCAGCGGCACCGGCAAGGTCGGGAGCGGGAGCGGCTTGGGTGAGGACGAGGGGCTCGGCGAGGGAGAGGGAGAAGGGCTCGGCGAGGGCGAGGGAGAGGGAGAAGGGCTCGGCGAGGGCGAGGGAGAGGGGCTCGTCGAAGAGCTGGGAGTCGGCTCCGGCTCCGGCGAGGGACTCGGCTGCGGAGCCGGCGACGGCGTGTCCGGCCCGCTGCTGGTACCCCCGGGCGTGGGGCTGGGAGAGGCCACCGCACCGGGGGACGGGGAGGGCTCGACCGGCAGCGTGGGGCCGGGGCCAACCGGCGAGCAGTCGCTGAAGCAGGCGCCGACGGCGAGCTGCTGGTCGGCCTGGCTCTGCACTGCCTGGATCAGCGACAGCGACTCCTGGGCAGCCGGCCGGCTCTCGGCGGGCAGCTGGGGGAGCAGTGCCGTGAGCGCGCTGCGCTGCTCGGAGGAGAAGCGGGTCAGGATCCGCAGTGGCTCCTGCTTGCCGGTGCGGCGGAAGACGCCCTCGAGCAGCATCCGGCCGGAGTTGGTCTCGGCGTTGAAATCGCCGAGCGTGTCGTTGATCCGAGTCTGGAGCGAGCCGCTGAACACGCGGCCGGCGGCGACCGGGCCGCTCGCGACGCCCAGGCTGAGCAGGTCTTCGCCCTCCGCCAGCGCCTTGACCTCCCGCAGGCGGGTGGCGGCGAAGTCGAGGTGCTTGGTGCCCTTGGCCTGGTCACCGCTCGTGAGGTCGAGCTGCACCGACTCGACGGTGCGCTTCAGGCTGTAGAAGGGCTGGCCAGGCAGCGCGCCGGTGGTCGCCATCGCCACGCCGGTGAAGGCGACCACGCCGGCCATCGCGCCGGCGGTCACCCCGATCCGGCGCTGGGCCTTGCGGGTCTGGGTCCAGGCGGTGATGGCATCCAGGGCCTTGAGCCGCTCGACCGGCTCGGCGAACGGGGTGTCGGCTGCAGCCCGGACCTGGGCGACCGCGACCAAGCGGGTGCGTAGAGCGGACCGGAAGTCCGCGGCCGGCATGGCACGGGACTCCAGCTCGGGTGCTAGGGCCCGCAGCCGGAGGGCGAGCGTGACGTGCGCGGCGCTGGCGCTGCCGCGTGCGGAGACACCGCCTTCGAGCAGCTTGGCCAGCTCCTCGACCTGCGCGCGGTTGCCCAACGGGTTCACAGCTGGGCTCCTCTCGCGCGGTGGTCGGGATGCTGATGGGGGTGCGGCAGGCTGTCGCACCGCTGCAAGTGGCCCAACGACGGGGCACCCGAAACAGTGACGGGGAGGTGGCCCTCTTCACACAATTGGCCTGAATTGGCCGGCGGAGCGTACGTCAGGACGTGGGTCTGGGCGCTCACAGCTCTACCCCCTCCGGCAGCAGTCGTCCGAGCGTGCGGATGGCGCGGTACTGGAGCGCCTTGATGGCGCCGTCGTTCTTTCCCATGATCTGCGCCGTCTCGGTCACCGACATGCCCTGCAGGAAGCGCAGCACGATGCACTCCTGCTGCTCAGCGTTGAGCTGCTTGACCGCCTCGAGCAGGACCCGGTTCTGCATCCCCTCGAGCACCTCGGCCTCGGGGCCGGCAGCCGTGACTTCCACAGCGGCCTTGGCGGTGGAGACGTCGTCGGTCGTGAGCTCGAGCCGGTAGCGGCCGCTCTTGTAGTGGTCAGCGATCAGGTTTCGGGCGATCGTGACGAACCAGGCGCCGACGTCGCGTCCCTGCCAGGTGAAGGACGAGATGCGGCGCAGTGCCCGCAGGAAGGTCTCGGAGGTCAGGTCCTCGGCCACCTGCGAGCTCGGCACGCGGTAGGCGATGTAGCGGTAGACCTGGTCGACGTACTTGTCGTAGAGCTCTCCGAAGGCCTCGGCGTCCCCTGCCTGGGCGCGCTGGACCAGTCCGATCGAGATGGCCGTGTCGCCCTCGGGAGCGAGTAGCTCGACGGGGTCGTCCCCAGCCGCGGACGGCGCCGGGACCACGCCGCCGCTCGACGCCATCGCGAAGGCCGGCAGCGCTGAGACGTCCGGCTCGAGCCGGCTCACGCGGCGGCTCCGGGGAGATCAGGGCATGACTGCAGCGCGGCAGACGTGGTCACGTCCAAGGCCGCGGTCAGCTGCGCCGTACCCCGCAATCGAGCTCCGTTCAGTCCTGTGCCGGGTCCCGACCACAAGGTGTGTCCCATCGTAGGTGGCCGGGCCACCCCTCGAGGCGCATTACGGGACAGTCATCGGCACCTGCTCTGGCTGGCCTGAGAAATCGGGGGCCGGGTCGTACGCTGCTGCTATGGCCCCGACTGCGCAGCGCCGGCCGGCCACGCCCCAGCGGCCGGTCGTTCGCCGCCGCCGCCGTCGATCGAGCACGATCGCCCGGGGCCTGCTGCTCGCCACCTTGTGCCTCGTCGTCGGCAGCACGAGCTTCGTGGGAGGGCTCCTTGCCGCGCCGGTGGACTTCGCCGTCGCGCCGCCGCCGACCCCGGCTGTTCTGCTCGCGGCAGACGGGCGGCAGATCGCGACCATCCAGCCGATCGAGCGGCGCGAGCTGGTCAAGGCCGAGGACATCCCGGACGTGATGCGCAAGGCGATCATCAGTGCCGAGGACGAGCGCTTCCTCACCCACAGCGGCGTCGACCCGCTCGCCACCGTGCGGGCGGCCTTCCGGGACCTGACCGGTGGCGTAAGGCAGGGCGGCTCGACGATCACGCAGCAGTACGTCAAGAACGCCTTCGTCGGTGACGAGCGCACCGCGAGCCGGAAGATCCGCGAGGCAGCGCTGGCCGTCCGGCTGGAGAAGAAGCTGTCAAAGGAACGGATCCTCACCGACTACCTCAACGTGCTCTACCTCGGCAACGGGGTCTACGGAATCCAGGCAGCGTCCAAGTACTACTTCAACGTGCCGGTCAAGGACCTCGAGCTGGATCGTCGCACTGGCCAGAAGGACCCCATCCTCGGGCTGGCCCGCGCCTCGATGCTGGCGGGCATCGCGCCGGCACCCTCGGCCTGGAACCCGGTCAAGGACTTCCGCACGGCCAGGCTGCGCCAGCAGTACACCCTCAACCGGATGGTCGTCGGCGGCTACAGCACCTCACGCGAGGTCACCGAGGCCTTCCAGCGCGACGTGACGCCGCTGCGGATCTCACCGCCAGCACCGCCCAACCCGGCGCCGGAGTTCGTCGCCTACGTGACGGAAAAGGTCAAGCGCGACAAGACCTTCGCCAAAGAGGACGGCACGTTCAACGAGGACCTGTTCTTTCGCGGCAGCTTGCGGGTGCGCAGCACGCTCGACCTCGACCTGCAGCTCGCCGTCCGTCGGGCGATCGACGAGATCCTCTCCGACCCGGCGAAGGACCCGCAGGCAGCGGTCGTGGCGGTGGACTACCGCACGGGTGACATCAAGGCGATGGCCACTGCCAGACGGCACCCGGCACGGGTGAACAGCAAGACCGGCGAGGTCACGCGCGCAGCGGTCAAGCGCTACCAGCCAGGCGGCTTCAACCTGGCCCACAACGCCAAGCGCTCGGCGGGCTCGACGATCAAGCCCTTCACCCTCGCGGTGGCGCTGCAGCAGGGGCAGACGCTTGCCACCAGCCGCTACGCCCCTAGCTGCATGAGCCTGCGCAACCCCGGCGGCACCCCCGACCCCTACCGGTTCTGCAACTCCGACCCCAGCGAGGCCGGGCGCTATTCCCTGCGCCGGGCGATGGCCCACTCGGTCAACACGGTCTACCTCCCACTGGCCAAGGAAGTCGGCCGCGCCAAGGTCGCCGAGTTCGCCAAGAAGGCCGGCCTCAGCGGTCGCATCAAGCCGGGCAACCTGTCGTTCGGCATCGGCGCTGGAGTGGAGGTCTCGGCGCTGGACGAGGCAGTCGCCTACGGCACCTTCGCCAGCGGTGGCGTCCACCACCGTCCGCGCAGCTACACCGAGATCCGCACCGGCGCGTCCGGCACCGACAAGGGCGAGGTGCTGGCAACCGCCGGCAAGCCGACAGGTGAGCGCCTCCTCCCACAACCTGTGGCCGAGGACGTCGTCAAGGCCCTCACCGACGTGGTGCAGCGCGGCACCGCGACCAGGGCGCGTCAGCCGTTCACCGTCTTCGGCAAGACCGGGACCACCAACGACTACACCGACGCCTGGTTCACCGGTTGCATCCCCCAGCAGCACCTGTGCATCGCGACCTGGATGGGCTACGAGGACACCTCCTGCCGGGGCGAGAAGACCCACGTGGTCGGCACGGCCTGCGGAGGCATGCGCAACGTCCATGGCACCAAGGTGTTTGGCGGCACCCTGCCGGCCCAGATCTTCTCGCGTGCGCAGGCACTGCTGCGCCAGATCAAGGCCGATCGCGCGGCCGGCCGACCTCCGCTGGCCCCCCTGCCGACGCCAACGCCGACGGTGAAGAAGAAGGTCAAGCCGACGCCCACCGTCACCGCCACGCCGGCGCCCAAGTCGACCACCAAGCCGACCCCGTCACCGACGCCGTCGCCCACTGCTTCGCGCACGCCCGAGCCGACGGTCCTGCCCACATCGGATCCGAGTCCCACCGAGACCGGGCCGCCGCCGTAGTCTGCTCGCGTGACCGCACGGACCTCGGGCAACCTCGCTGACCTCGTGCGTGATGCGGCCGCTGCGACCCCCGACAAGGCAGCGCTGGTCTTCCACGGCGCGACGACCACCTGGGCAGAGCTCGATGCCCAGGTCTCGGCCGCCGCGCGTGGGCTGCTCGGACTCGGCCTGACCGCTGGGGACCGCGTCGCCGTGCACCTGGGCAACACCCCGGAGTTCGCCGCGGTCTACTTCGGCGCCCTGCGGGCCGGTCTGGTGGCCCTCCCGGTCAACGGGGCCTATACCGCCAACGAGCTCTCGCACGTCTTCAGCGACAGCGGCGCGGCGGTCGTGGTGACCGCTGCCACCACTGCCGACACGGTCACCTCGGTCACGCAGGTGCCGGTCCTGGTGGCGGGGGCTCCGTCGTACGCGCCGCTGGTGGGTGACGGCAGCCCACTGGAGAGCGCCGGGGCCGACGAGGACCTCGCGGTGGTGCTCTACACGTCGGGCACGAGCGGCCGCCCCAAGGGCGCCATGCTCACCCACCGTGCGTTGCTGTCCAACCTCGAGCAGTGCTCGCGGATCGACCCGCCGGCGGTGACCGCGGACGACATCGTCCTGCTGGTGCTGCCGCTGTTCCACGTGTTCGGCCTCAACACCGCGCTCGGGTCGATCGCTTGGCACGGCGCGACGGGGGTGCTCGCCGAGCGGTTCGACCCGGTCGAGACCCTCGAGCTGGTACGCCGGGAAGGGGTCACCAACGTGCTGGGCGCCCCCCCGATGTACGTCGCCTGGTCGATGCTGCCCGACGTCGGCGACGCTTTCACCTCGGTGCGACTGGCGCTGTCCGGCGCCGCGCCGCTGCCGCCAGCTGTCCAGGCCAGGGTGCTCGACCTGACCGGCAGGCACGTCTTCGAGGGCTACGGCCTGACGGAGACCGCACCGGTGCTGACATCGACGCTGATGAGCGAGGTGGCCCGGCCCGGCTCGATCGGCCAGGTCATCCCCGGGGTCGAGCTCAGGCTGCTGGATGAGCAGGGCGCACCCGTGGAGGAGGGCGACCCGGGTGAGATCGTCGTCCGCGGCCCCAACCTGTTCTCCGGCTACTGGCCTGATGGCGCCGACGGGCCGGATGCCGACGGCTGGTTCGCAACCGGCGACGTCGCCGTGCTCGACCAGCACGGCGACCTGGTCCTGGTCGACCGACGGCGCGAGCTGGTGCTGGTCAGCGGCTTCAACGTCTATCCCCGCGAGGTCGAGGACGTCATCGCCGCGCACCCGGACGTCGAGGAGGTGGCAGTGCTCGGCATCGCACACCCCTACACCGGCGAGTCGGTCAAGGCGATCGTCATCACCAGGCCCGGTCGCACCCTGACCGCTGAGGACGTCATCGCGCACGCCGCGAAGTCGCTGGCCCGCTTCAAGTGCCCGACCGCGGTCGAGTTCGTCAGCGAGTTGCCGCACTCGGCCACGGGCAAGGTCTCCAAGGGCCAGTTGCGCGACCTGACCGCCTGACCTCTGTGCCGGTCCTCGCGTTCATCACCCGCACCGGCTGCACCCTGTGCGCGGAGGCACAGCCCCTCGTGGAACGGGCGGCGGCCGAGGCGGGCGTCCGGCTCGACGTCCTCGATGTCGACGCGGACCCCGCGCTGGCCCAGTGGAGCGACCACGTCCCGGTGGTGCTGATCGACGGCGTCCTGCACTCGCGCTGGTGGGTCGACGAGGCGGCCCTGCGAGCAGCCCTGTGACCGGCTTCACTGACTTTGTGCGTGCGTTCACAAGCGCGTAGCGTGGCGTGCTGTGGACGCAGTCGGCAGCTCTGGGGCGGTACCTCGGCCTTCGGCGCCCGGCCCCCGACGCGGCGAGATCCCCGAAGCCACGGTGGCCCGGCTGCCGGTCTACCTCAGGGCGCTGCACACGCTCGCTGAGGACGGCCACACGACCGTGAGCTCGGAGGGTCTGGCCGAGGCCGCCGGCGTCAACAGCGCCAAGCTCCGCAAGGACCTCTCCCACCTGGGCTCCTACGGCACCCGCGGAGTGGGGTACGACGTCAGCCACCTGATCGACGAGATCTCGCGCGAACTGGGACTCGCCCGGCGCTGCTCGGTCGTGCTGGTGGGCGTCGGCAACCTCGGCCGCGCGCTGGCGGGCTACGCCGGGTTCGCCTCCCGCGGACTGGCGATCGACGCGCTGCTCGACGCCGACCGCGGCCGGGTCGGCGAGCAGATCGCCGGCCTGACCGTCCGGCACATCGACGAGCTCCCCGAGGTGGTCGCCGGCGGGAGCATCGGCGTCATCGCCACCCCGGCGAGCGCTGCCCAGGAGGTCTGCGACCTGCTGGTGGCGGCCGGCGTGACCAGCATCCTCAACTTCGCGCCCACCATCTTGACCGTGCCGCCCCAGGTCGACCTGCGCAAGGTGGACCTCTCGATCGAGCTGCAGATCCTGTCCTTCCACGAGCACCGCAAGGCGGCGCTCGCCGAGGGGGTCCTCGCGTGAGCGTGCTCGTCGTGGGGCTGTCCCACCGCAGCGCCCCGGTGACCCTGCTCGAGCAGGTGACCGTCGGGATGGGCGACACCACGGGCGTCCTGGGCGAGCTCAAGGCCGAAGCCGTCAGTGAGGCCATCGTTCTTTCGACCTGCAACCGGGTCGAGGTCTACGCCGACACCGAGGGCTTCCACGTGGGGGTCGATGCGATCACCGACCTCTTGGCGCGGCGTTCGGGCCTCCCCCTGGATGAGCTGTCGCGGCACCTTTACGTGCACTGGGAGGGCCAGGCGGTGCGGCACCTGTTCGAGGTCGCCTGCGGGCTCGACTCCATGGTGATCGGGGAGTCGCAGATCCTCGGCCAGCTGCGCCGGGCCTATGCCACCTCGGGTGACTCCACCGGTCGCGTGCTGCACGAGCTGTTCCAGACGGCGCTGCGGGTGGGCAAGCGGGCGCACTCCGAGACCGGGATCGACGAGGCCGGCCAGTCGCTGGTGAGCGTGGGCCTCGAGCAGGCAGCGCTGACGGTGGGCGACCTGCCCGGTTGCACGGTCGTGATCGTCGGAGCCGGTTCGATGAGCGCCCTCGCCGGCGCCACCGCCCGCCGGGCCGGTGCCACCGAGATCGTCGTGGTCAACCGCAGCGCCGACAACGGAGCCCGGCTCGCCACGTCCCTCGACGGCCGGGCGGTCGGGCTCGACGCGCTGGCCGACGAGCTGGTCGGTGCCGATGTCCTCATCGCGGCCACCGGGGCCACCGGCCTCGTCGTCCGACGTGACCTGGTCGCAGCGGCCCTGCAGCAGCGGGCGGGCCGGCCGCTCGCTCTGCTCGACCTCGCGCTGCCGCGCGACATCGAGCCGACCGTGCGTTCGCTCGACGGCGTCACGCTGATCGACCTGGAGGTGCTGCAGGCCGCGCTCACCGGCACCGAGGCGAGCGCCGAGGTGGAAGCCGCTCGCGAGATCGTCACGGAGGAGGTGAGCTCCTACCTCAGCGTCCAGCTGGCGAGTCGGATCGCACCCACGGTCATCGCGCTCCGCAGCAAGGCGGATGAGGTCGTTGGCGCAGAGCTGACGCGGCTGGCCGGGAAGCTCCCCGACCTGCCTGAGCGCGAGCGGGCCGAGGTGGAGCAGGCGATCCGCCGCGTGGTCCAGACCCTGTTGCACACCCCTACCGTTCGGGTGAAGGAGCTGGTCGACGCGCCCGCCGGGTTGTCCTACGCCGAGGCCCTGCACGAGCTGTTCGGCCTCGATCCGGCCGCGCCGGCAGCGGTCAGCGGCACCCCCTTGATCCTCGAGGACGAGTCGTGATCCGCCTCGGCACCCGCGGCTCGGTCCTCGCGCTCACGCAGTCGCAGCAGATCGCTGACGCGCTGACCGCCCAGGGCCACCAGGTCGAGTTGGTCACGATCACCACTCACGGGGACACCTCGAGCGCGGCGATCAGCCAGCTGGGCGGGACCGGGGTGTTCGTCACCGCACTGCGCGAGGCGCTGCTGGCCAAGGACGTCGACCTGGCAGTGCACTCCTACAAGGACCTGCCGACCGCCCCGGCGGACGGCCTGGTCGTGGCCGCCGTGCCGGTGCGTCAGGACCCGCGTGACGCACTGGTGGCCCGGGACGGCCTCACGCTCGGTGAGCTGCCGGCCGGCTCACGCGTCGGCACCGGCTCCCCGCGACGGACCGCTCAGCTGCTGACCCTCGGCATGGGCCTCGAGGTCGTTCCTATCCGCGGCAACGTCGACACCCGGCTCGGCTTCGTTCATGACGGGAAGCTCGACGCGGTGGTGCTGGCTCGGGCCGGACTGGCCCGGCTGGGGCGCCTCGAGGAGATCACCGAGACCCTCGACCCGCTGCAGATGCTGCCTGCCCCGGCCCAAGGCGCACTAGCGCTCGAGTGCCGCGACGACGAGCTGGTCCCGGTCCTCGCCGCCCTCGACGACCCGGACACCCGGGCGGCCGTCGCTGCCGAGCGGGCCCTGCTCGCCGCCCTGGAAGCGGGTTGCTCCGCTCCGGTCGGGGCACTCGCTGACATCGCACTGGGTGACGACGGCCCCGAGCTGTTCCTGCGGGGCCTGGTTGCCGCCCTGGACGGCTCGGACGCGATTCGCCTGTCGGCAACCGGTGCGACGCACGACCCCGTCGAGGTGGGGAAGCGGCTCGCTGCAGAGCTGCTCGACCTCGGGGCCGCAAAGCTGATGGGTCCCAACCGGGACCCCGTGATGGGAGATACACGATGAGCACCACTCGCACCCGCCGGCCCGCCGGACAGGTGTCCCTCGTCGGTGCCGGCACCGGCGACCCGGGTTTGTTGACCCGCCGAGCCGCAGAGCTGCTCAGTAGCGCCGACCTGATCCTCGCGGACGCGCGGGTCAGCGACGGCGTGCTGGCGCTGGCGGGTGAGGCGTCGGAGATCCAGCTCGTGCCGGCCGGCGAGCTGCAGGGCGCAGCCCTCGTGGCCGCGGCCAAGGAGGGCCGCCATGTCGTGCGGCTCTACGGCGGCGACCCCTTCTCGGGTGACGAGGGCGGCAAGGAGGCCGAGGCCGTCGTCAAGGGCAAGCAGCGGCTCGAGGTCGTGCCGGGGATCCCCGCCACGCTCGCCGTGCCCACCTACGCCGGCATCCCGATGAGCCTGGCCCGCACGACGGCGCGGGTGGAGGACGGCCTCGACTGGGCCGGGCTTGCCGGTGCCCCCGGCGGCCTCGTGCTCACCTGTGAGGTCAGCCAGGTCGCCAAGGCAGCGGCGGCCCTGATCGAGCACGGACGCAAGGGCGACGCACATGTGGCGGTCACCGTTGCAGGGGCGACCGCCGAGCAGCGCACCGTCGTGAGCACCCTTAACTGCGTCGAGACCGACACCGCCGAGCTCTCCGGGCCCGCTGTCATGGTGGTCGGCGACGCAGTCAAGAAGGCAGAGCGCCTCGCCTGGTTCGAGCAGCGGGCGCTCTACGGCTGGCGGGTCCTCGTGCCGCGCACGCGCGACCAGGCCGGAGTGCTGTCCAACGCGTTGCGGGCTCACGGTGCGATCCCGGTCGAGGTGCCGACCATCGCGGTCGAGCCGCCGCGCACGCCGGCCCCGATGGAGCGGGCCATCAAGGGCCTCGTCACCGGGCGCTACCTGTGGGTCGTGTTCACGAGCACCAACGCGGTCAAGGCCGTGCGGGAGAAGCTCGACGAGTTCGGCCTCGACGCGCGTGCCTTCGCCGGCGTGAAGGTCGCCGCCGTCGGCGCGGCCACCGCGGCGGCGCTGGTTGAGTTCGGCATCAAGCCCGAGCTGGTGCCGAGCGCCGACCAGAGCTCTGAGGGGCTGCTCAAGGACTGGGCTCCCTACGACGAGGTCTTCGACCCGATCGACCGCATCTTCCTGCCCCGGGCCGACATCGCCACCGACTCCCTTGTCGCCGGCTTGAAGGACCTGGGCTGGGCTGTCGACGACGTCACCGCCTACCGCACCGTGCGGGCCGCGCCACCGCCGGCCGAGACCCGAGAGGCGCTCAAGGGCGGTGGGTTCGACGCCGTCCTGTTCACCTCGTCCTCGACCGTGCGCAACCTCGTCGGCATCGCCGGCAAGCCGCACGACTCGACCATCCTCGGGGCCATCGGACCGCAGACCCTCGCCACGGCGGAGGAGCTGGGCCTGCGCGTCGACGTCGTCGCCGCCAAGGCTGACGTGCTGTCCCTGGTGGAGGCGCTAGCCGACCACGCCCTGGCCTTGCGGGCAGCCGGTGAGCTGCCGCCGGCCGCCCGTCGGCGCAAGGGCGCGAAGAAGGCGTCGGCGCGGGCCAGGAGATGACCTTCCCGGTCAGCCGGCCGCGCCGGCTCCGCCGTACACCTGCATTGCGGCAGTTGGTCGCCGACGTGCGGGTGTCTCCTGCCGATCTCGTGCTGCCCCTGTTCGTCAAGGAGGGGATCAGCGAGGCAGCGCCGATCGCGTCGATGCCCGGGGTGGTCCAGCACAGCCGTGAGTCGCTGCGCAAGGCGGTGCACGACGCGGCGGCGGCGGGAATCGGTGGCGTGCTCCTGTTCGGCATCCCGGCCGTCAAGGACGCCCGCGGCTCCGGTGCTGACTCGCCCGAGGGCATCGTGCAGCTGGCGCTGGCCGACGTGGTGACGGAGGTCGGCTCCTCGCTCGTCGTCATGTCGGACCTGTGCCTGGATGAATACACCGACCACGGCCACTGCGGGTTGCTCACCGACGCCGGCGAGGTCGACAACGACAGCACCCTCTCGAGGTATGCCGCGATCGCCGTCGCGCAGGCTGCTGCGGGTTCTCAGGTCATCGCGCCGAGCGGGATGATGGACGGGCAGGTGGCGGCCATCCGCGCTGCCCTCGACGGGGCCGGCTTCTGCGACCTGCCGGTGCTCGCCTACAGCGCGAAGTACGCCAGTGCGTTCTACGGGCCGTTTCGCGATGCCGCCGAGTGCGCGCCGTCCTTCGGCGACCGCTCGGCCTACCAGCAGGACTTCGCCAGGGCCACGTCCGAGGGCGTGCGCGAGGCGGTCACGGACGTCGCCGAGGGAGCGGACGCCGTGATGGTCAAGCCCGCGCTCGCCTACCTCGACGTGGTTCGGGCCGTCGCGGAGGCCGTCGACGTGCCGGTCGCTGCCTACCAGGTGTCCGGGGAGTACGCCATGGTCGAGGCCGCCGCGGCCCACGGGTGGATCGACCGGCAGCGGGTCATCCTCGAGCAGCTGGTGGGCATCCGCCGGGCCGGTGCGTCGATGGTGATGACCTACTGGGCCACCGAAGCCGCGGGCTGGCTCAGGTGAGCGTCTCGCAGGAGCTGTTCGACCGGGCCCTCCGGGTCACCCCGGGCGGGGTCAACTCACCGGTCCGCGCCTTCCGGGCAGTGGGTGGCACGCCCCGCTTCATGGTCAGCGGCAAGGGGGCCTACCTCACCGACGCCGACGGCCAGACCTACGTCGACCTGGTCGGCAGCTGGGGGCCGATGATCCTCGGCCACGCCCACCCGGCCGTGGTCGAGACCCTTCAGCGCGCCGCCACCAAGGGCACCTCCTTCGGCACGCCCAGCCCGGGTGAGGTCGAGCTGGCCGAGCACATCGTCGGCCTGGTCGGTCCGGTCGAGCAGGTCCGCCTCGTCAGCAGCGGCACCGAGGCCACGATGAGCGCGCTGCGGCTGGCCCGCGGTTTCACCGGCCGCAGCAAGGTGATCAAGTTCGCCGGCTGCTACCACGGCCACGTCGACGCGCTGCTCGCCAGCGCGGGCTCCGGTCTCGTCACCTTCGGCCTGCCGGACAGCCAGGGCGTCACCGGCGCCACGACGGCCGACACGATCGTGCTGCCCTACAACGACCTCGCCGCGGTCGCTCAAGCCTTCGCCGAGCACGGCGACCAGATCGCCTGCGTCATCACCGAGGCCGCGGCCGCCAACATGGGCGTGGTGCCCCCGGTTGCCGGCTTCAACCAGGGACTGCGCGAGCTGTGCGACCGGCACGGTGCGCTGCTGATCCTGGACGAGGTGATGACCGGCTTCCGGGTGTCAGCGGCCGGCTGGTGGGGGCTCGAGGGCGTCGACGCCGACCTGATGACGTTCGGCAAGGTGATGGGCGGCGGGCTGCCCGCAGCCGGGTTCGGCGGCCGCGCCGACGTGATGGCGATGCTCGCGCCGGCCGGCCCGGTCTATCAAGCAGGCACGCTGTCCGGCAACCCGCTCGCCGTCGCAGCCGGCCTGACCACCTTGCAGCACTGCACGCAGGAGGTCTACTCGCGGGTCGACGTGTCGGCGGCGACCGTGGCCCGACTGGTCGGCGAGGCGCTCTGCGTCGAAGGCGTGCCGCACCAGGTCAACACCGCCGGTTCGCTGTTCAGCGTCTTCTTCACCGACCAGGAGGTCGTCGACTACGACTCGGCGACCAAGCAGGAGGCGCAGCGCTACAACGCGTTCTTCCACACCATGCTGGCTGAGGGCGTCTACCTGCCGCCGTCGGCCTACGAAGCGTGGTTCGTCAGCGCCGCCCACGACGACGAGGCGCTCGAGAAGATCGCTGCCGCCCTCCCCAAGGCAGCCAGGGCCTGCGCGGCATGAGAACCACCGTTCACCTGCTCCGGCACGGCGAGGTCCACAACCCGGACGGCATCCTCTACGGGCGACTGGGTGGCTTCGGCCTGTCCAAGGACGGCCTTGACATGGCCCACGCTGCCGCAGCGGCTCTGCAGGGCCTGGACGTGACGGAGGTCGTGTCCTCGCCGTTGCAGCGGGCACAGGAGACGGCGGCACCGATCGCCGCGATGCTCAAAGCACCGGTGACGGTCGACGACCGGCTGATCGAGAGCACCAACCACTTCGAGGGCACCCAGTTCGGCGTCGGTGACGGAGCCCTCAAGAAGCCAGCCAACTGGCCCTACCTTTGGAACCCGTTCACGCCTTCGTGGGGCGAGCACTACCTCGACGTCGCGCGCCGGATGCTGCACGCCGTCGAGGAGGCCCGTGACCGCAACCTGGGCCATGAGGTGGTCTGCGTCAGCCACCAACTGCCGATCTGGACGCTGCGCCGCTATGTCGAGGGCCGCAAGCTCTGGCACCGCCCCGACCGCAGGCAGTGCGGGCTGGCCTCGCTGACCTCCCTGACCTGGGAGGAGGAGCGACTGGTGCACGTCACCTACAGCGAGCCGGCGGGGGAGGCCTCCCGGCGGCCTGGGGTGGGTGCCTGATGCGCTCCCGGGCGCTGCTGCTCGTCCTCGTCGCGCTGCTGGCGGGCTGCACCGGCCGGGCCGGCACCGGCAATGTGGCCACCGGCCCGCAGCAGAACAGCATCGGGGGAATCGCCGGCGGGGTCTTCCCCGCCGACGACAGAGAGCCGGCCCCCAGCCTTGCCGGCAGCACGCTGACCGGCGAGCACCTCGACGTCTCGACGTTGCGCGGGCAGGTGGTGGTGCTCAACTTCTGGGCCTCCTGGTGTGCCCCCTGCATCGCGGAGGCCCCCAACCTCAATGCCGTCTACGCCAAGACCAGGAGTGCCGGCGTCGCCTTCGTGGGCATCGACTTCAAGGATGACCGCACATATGCCCAGTCGTTCGAGCGCAGCAAAAAGGTCGCATACCCCTCGCTGTTCGACCCGGATGGCCAGTTGCTGCTGAAGTTCCGCGGGCTGGCGCCGCAGTCACCGCCGACCACGCTGATCCTCGACCGACAGGGTCGGGTCGCCGCGCGCTTCCTGCAGGCTGTCACCGAGACCGAACTGCTGGCCCCCGTCCAGGTGCTGGCGGCCGAGCGGGCATGAGCCTCGTCGAGACCGTCTCCGACGGGTCGCTGCTGCTGGCGATGCCGATCGCCGTGCTCGCCGGATTGGTCAGCTTCCTGTCTCCTTGTGTGCTGCCGCTGGTCCCGGGCTACCTGTCCTACGTGACGGGCCTCAGCGGCGTCGACCTGGCCGAGGAGGAGCACAAGCGCTGGCGGGTGACGCTAGGGGCGCTGTTGTTCGTCCTCGGCTTCTCGGCCGTCTTCGTCAGCCAGGGCGCGCTGTTCGGGCACCTCGGCTCCGAGCTCGCGGTCCACCAGCGCACGGTCGACATCGTGCTCGGCCTGGTCACCATCGTGCTCGGCCTCGCCTTCCTCGGGCTGATCCCGGGGATGCAGCGGGAGCTTCGCTTCCACCTGCTCCCCAAGGCCGGCCTCGCCGGTGCGCCGCTGCTCGGCGTGCTGTTCGGCGTGGGCTGGACCCCGTGCGTCGGGCCGACCCTGGGAGTGGTCAACACCCTGGCGTTCGACGAGGCCAGCGCCGGCCGCGGCGCCCTGCTGACCTTCGGCTACTGCCTCGGCCTGGGCATCCCGTTCATCATCACGGCGCTGGCGTTCCGGTGGGCGCTCGGCGCGTTCGCGGTCGTCAAGCGGCATTACCAAGCGGTGCTCCGCACCGGCGGCGCCATGCTGATCGTTGTCGGGCTGCTGCTCGTCAGCGGGCTGTGGCAGGACCTGATGATCCAGCTCCGCGTCACCATCAACGGCTTCACCCCGGCGATCTGATGACGGTGCAGGAGGACCCGGCCCTCGCCCAGTTGTCGACCCAGCCGGAGCCGGTCCGGCCGGTGCGGCGCGGCGAGCTGCTCGGGCCGCTGCGCTACGGCTGGCGCCAGCTGACCAGCATGCGCACCGCCCTGCTGCTGCTGTTCCTGCTCGCCGTCGCGTCCATCCCGGGTGGGTTCCTGCCGCAGCGCCGGATCAACCCCCTGCGGGTCCAGGAGTTCGTGCAGGAGCACCCCCGGCTGGGTCCGTTGCTCGACCGGCTCTCGATGTTCGAGGTCTTCAGCTCGACCTGGTTCGCCGCCATCTACCTGCTGCTGTTCATCTCACTCGTCGGTTGCCTCGTGCCTCGGACCCGGCTGCACCTGCGCGCCCTGCGGAGCACCCCACCGCAGGTCCCTCGCACGCTGGCCAGGCTGCCGGTCTCCGACCGGTGGCAGACGACCCGCGACCCTGACGAGGTTCTGGCGCACTGCCAGCAGACGCTCTCGGGCTGGCGCACGGTTCGGCGCGACCAGGAGCTGTCGGCAGAGCGCGGCTACTTGCGCGAGACCGGCAACCTGGTGTTCCACCTCTCCCTCGTCCTGCTCCTGATCGGCATCGCGGTCGGCGCCTTCCGCGGCTTCACGGGGACCGTCTTGGTGGTGGAGGGGCGCGGGTTCGCTAACACCGTCGCGCTGTTCGACGACGTGCAGCCCGGTCGCAGCTTCTCGCCGGGCTCGTTGGTGCCCTTCAGCCTGACGCTCAAGGACTTTCGGGCCACCTACTCGGCCGACGGCAAGGCGCTCACCTTCAACGCCGACGTGGCGTGGCAACGCCCCGGCATGACACCGCAGCCCTATGACCTCCGGGTCAACCACCCCTTGGAGATCGACGGCGCCAAGACCTACCTGATCGGCCACGGCTACGCCCCCCACGTCGTCGTAAAGGACCGGGACGGACAGGTCATCGACGACCGGTTCGTGCCCTGCCTGCCGCAGAATTCCCAGTTCCTGTCGACCTGCGTCATCAAGGAGCCGTTCACCAGCGGCAAGCAGCTCGGCTTCCGGGGCGTGTTCACCCCAACGACTGTCACGGACGCCGACGGTCGCGTCGGGTCGGCCTCGCCTGCCCTGCTCAACCCGGCGCTCACCCTCGCTGCGTTCGAGGGCGACCTGGGCCTCGACAGCGGCGTACCCCAGTCGGTCTACTCGCTCGACACCTCGCTCATGACGCCTATCGACCAGGGCCGCGCGCAAGCCCTGCTCCCAGGCCAGTCCTTCGCGCTACCTGGCGGTGGCTCACTGACCTATGCCGGGACGGCCGAGTGGGCGACCTTCCAGGTGACCCAGGACCCCGGCAAGCTGCTAGCGCTCGTTGCTTCCGTTGGCATCGTGGGAGGCCTGCTGCTGTCGTTGCTCGTCCGCCGCCGCCGAGTCTGGGTGCGCGTCCTGTCTGCACCGGGGTCCCCGACTACGGTGGAGGCAGGCGGTCTGGCCCGCACCGACGCCGAGCGGTTCTCCACCGAGTTCGCCGAGCTCGCCACACGCATGAGGAGCGAACGTGCCTGACAGCGACCTCGGTCAGCTGGGCGACGGCCTGCTGTTCGTCGCGGTCATCGTCTACACGATGGCGATGCTCGGCTTTGCCGGAGAGCAGGCCTCCCGCCGAGCCCGCCGTCAGCTGGTTTCGGCGGGCGGCTCGTCGGCCGAGGGCACGGTGCTGGAGCGCACAGTGACGCTGACGGAGTCACCGTCGCGCGCCGGCCGCTTCGCGCTCGCCCTGACCGGCTGCGGCTGGCTCGTGCACGTCATCTCCCTGATGACCCGGGGCTTCGCTGCCGACCGGGTCCCCTGGGGCAACATGTACGAGTTCTCCAGCGCTGTCGCGCTAGTTGCCGTGACCGCGTTCCTGGTGCTGGTCATCCGCGGCAAGGTCGAGCGGTCGCTCGGCGCCTTCGTGATGCTCCCGGTCGTCCTCTACCTCGGCCTCGCAGCCACCCTGCTCTACACCGAGGCCGGTCCGCTGGTCCCCGCCCTCAACAGCTACTGGATCAAGATCCACGTGGCCGCCGCCATCATCGCCTCCGGCGCGTTCCTGCTGTCCGGTGTGGTGGCCGTGCTCTACCTGATCAGGAGCCGGTACGACGAAAAGCAGTCGGCCGGGGCAGAGCTCCGGTTCCCGGTCACCCTCGGGCCCCAGCTGCCGTCAGCCCTGGTGCTCGACCGGGTGTCGTACAGCGTGATCGCCTTTGCCTTCCCGATCTGGACCTTTGCCGTCATCGCCGGTGCCATCTGGGCCGAGGCGGCGTGGGGCCGGTACTGGGGTTGGGACCCGAAGGAGACCTGGTCGTTCATCACCTGGGTGCTCTACGCCGGCTACCTGCACGCCCGGTCGACCGCTGGCTGGAAGGGCCGGAAGGCGGCCTGGGTGGCGGTCGCGGCGGCGGTCGCACTGATCATCGACTACTACGTCGTCAACATCTTCGTGGTGGGGCTGCACTCTTACGCTTAGCCCATCAGACGGGCGGGGGCTGCTCCTCGTCGCGAATCCGCCTGGCGTCCTCGGCGGCGCGCTTGCGCTGCTCCTCAGCCCGCTGCTTGAGGTGGGCCAGGAAGGCCGCGTCGTCGTCAGGGCTGGCAGCGGACGCCCGACCCGGCCGGTCGTACTCCGGCGGGATGCCCCGGTTGCCCTTGTACGGCAGCCCGCTCGAGCGCGGGCTCTGCGGCCGGCCGGCCACCAGCCAGGCGATGCCGCCCACGATCGGAAAGAGGATGGCGAGCAGCAGCCACACGATCTTCGGCAGGTTGCGGCAGGACTCAGCTGGTGTGGTGATGATGTTGAACACGCAGTAGACGAGCAGGCAGATCTGCACGAGGAACAGGCCTTCGTAGGCTATGAGCACGATCACCACCCCTTCGGCGCCCCAGGCTAGTGGTCACTGGGAGGATGGGGGAGTGTCCAGCCGCAAGTCCTACGCCGACCTCCGCGACTTCCTGCGCGACCTCGAGCGCGACGGCGACCTGAAGCGGGTCGGAGCACCCGTCGACCCGCACCTCGAAGTCACCGAGATCGTCGAGCGGGTGGTGCGCGCCGGCGGGCCCGCGCTGCTGTTCGAGCACCCCACCAGCGGCTCGATGCCGCTGGCCATCAACGTGTTCGGCACCCACCGGCGGATGGCGAAGGCGCTCGGCGTGGAGTCCCTGGACGAGATCGGTGACCAGATCCGGGAGCTGCTCAAGCCCGAGATCCCGCACGGGCTGTCCGGGTTCCGCGAGGCACTCGCCAAGGTCGCCTCGCTGCGCTCGGCGCCGCCCAAGACGGTGCGCAGCGGCTCCTGCCAGGACGTGGTCCTGCGGGGCGACGATGTCGACCTGATGCGGCTTCCCGGGCTGCAGGCGTGGCCCGACGACGGTGGCGTGTTCCTCAACCTGGGCCTCACGCACACCAAGCACCCGGAGACGGGCGGGCGCAACCTCGGGATGTACCGGCTGCAGCGGCACAGCCGCAACCAGGTCGGCATGCACTGGCAGATCCACAAGGACAGCAACGCCCACCACGCCGTGGCTGAGCGCAGGGGGGAGCGGCTGCCGGTCGCGATCGCCTTCGGCTGCCCGCCGGCCGTGACCTACGCGGCGTCGGCGCCGCTGCCGCCCGACATCGACGAGTACCTGTTCGCAGGGTTCTTGGGCCAGCAGCGGATCGAGATGGTCGACTGCCTCTCCGTGCCGCTGCAGGTGCCCGCCAACGCGCAGGTCGTGCTCGAGGGCTGGCTGGAGCCGGGCGAGCGGTTGCCCGAGGGGCCGTTCGGCGACCACACCGGCTATTACACGCCGATCGAGCCGTTCCCCGCGCTGACCGTGGACGTCATGACCATGCAGCGCGAGCCCGTCTACCAGACCATCGTGGTCGGCCGTCCGCCGCAGGAGGACGGGCCGCTGGGCAAGGCGACCGAGCGGATCTTCTTGCCGCTCATCCAGCTGACGCTGCCCGAGGTGGTCGACTACGACCTGCCCGTCGAGGGCGTCTTTCACAACTGCTGCATCGTCAGCATCGACAAGCGCTACCCCAAGCACGCGCACAAGGTGATGAACGCGATCTGGGGGGCGGGCCTGCTCAGCCTGTCCAAGCTGATCGTCGTCGTCGATGCGGATTGCGACGTGCACGACTACTCCGAGGTCGCCTGGCGGGCCTTCGGCAACGTCGACTACAGCCACGACCTGCTGGTGACGAGCGGCCCGGTCGACCACCTCGATCACAGCTCCTACCGGCAGTTCTGGGGCGGCAAGCTGGGCATCGACGCCACCAAGAAGCTCGCCTCCGAGGGCTACACCCGCGAGTGGCCTGAGCCGCTGGTGCAGGACCCGGCGATCGTTGCCCGGGTCACGGAGCGGTGGCATGACTACGGCATCTAGCCACGCGCCAGCAGCGCCCCCCGTCCGCTCCTTCCTGCGGCTGGTCGCGATCGAGCACTCTGTCTTCGCCCTGCCGTTCGCCTACCTTGCTGCCCTCACTGCGATGCACCAGCCGGGTGAGGAGTTCGTCGACGAGGTCGTGCTGGCGCTGATCACCGTCGCCATGGTCGCCGCCCGCACCTTTGCCATGGCTGTTAACCGGATCATCGATCGTGAGATAGACGCGGCCAACCCGCGAACAGCGCAGCGCGAGCTGGTCGTCGGGACGGTCTCCACGAGGGAGGCCTGGACCGGTGCGCTGCTCGCGCTGGCTGTCTTCCTGGGCTGTGCGGCGGCCCTCGGTCCGCTCACCTTGGCGCTGGCGCCCGTTGCCGTCGTACCGCTGATCGGCTATCCCTATGCGAAGCGCTTCACGAGCTATCCGCACGCCGTTCTCGCGCTGGCGCAGGCGGTAGCTCCGGTCGGGGCGTGGATCGCCGTCACCGGGCGCTGGTCGTGGTCGGCCGTGGTCCTGGGCGTCGGCGTCGGGCTCTGGATCGCCGGCTTCGACCTGGTCTATGCGTGCCAGGACACCGAGTCCGATCGGGCGCAGGGCGTGGGCTCGTTTCCGGCCCGCTGGGGCAACCGCGCGGCACTGCTGACCGCGAGGGTGCTGCACGTCGTGGTGCTGGGGCTCTTCGTCTGGTTCGGCGCCTTACAGGACTTCGGACCCCTCTGGTACGCCGGATTGGTGGCCGCAGCCGTGGGCTTCGTCTACCAGCACGCGATCGTGGGTCCGGACGACCTGTCGAGGGTCAACCGCTCGTTCTTCACCACGAACGGCTTCGTGGGCCTCGCCCTCGGTGCGGCGGGCGTTGTCGACCTGGTGCTGCGATGAGGGTGCCCTGGGTCGTCGGGGTCAGCGGTGCGAGCGGGACGCCTTACGCAGCAGCGGTTCTGCGGGGCCTGCTCGGCGCGAACGAGGCGGTCGACCTGGTCGTGAGCCGCTCAGCCCGCCTCACCCTGCTGGACGAGACGGGCGTGTCCTGGCACGACGACGAGGCCTCGCTGCAGGCCTGGCTCGGCAGCGGAGGTGACGTGCGGTTCTGGGGCCCTGCCGACCTGGCCGCCGGGCCGTCGAGTGGCAGCTACCGCACCAAGGGGATGGTGGTCGTCCCAGCCTCGACCGCGGCTGTGGCCGGCATCGCGATCGGCCTGAGCAAGGACCTGCTGCAGCGGGCAGCCGACGTCACGTTGAAGGAACGACGGCCGCTAGTGGTGGTGCCTCGGGAAACGCCCCTGGGCCGCAGCACGCTGGTGCAGATGCTCGCCCTCCACGACGCGGGGGCCATTGTCCTGCCGGCCAGTCCGGGCTTCTACGGCGGCGCGGACTCGGTCCAGCAGCTGGTCGACTTCGTGGCCGGCAAGGTGCTCGACGTGCTGGGGGTGGAGCACGACCTGCTCCGGCGGTGGACCGGGGAGATCGGCGGCGGGCGGGCCTAGTCGGCCGGCGTTTCCTGGACAGGCACCTCGACGCCGTCGGCGAGAAGAGCGCGGATCTCCGCCTCGTGGAACCGCCGGTGGCCGCCGGGGGTGCGGATGCTGCTGATGCGGCCGGCGAGGGCCCAGCGGGTCACCGTCTTGGGGTCCACGCGGAACATCGCGGCGACCTCCCCGGGGGTGAGCAGGCCGCCTGGCGCACCGGTCGCTCCTGAGGTCTGGTCGACCATCGTCATCTGTCCTCCTCGTGGCTCTTTGACTGCTCAACGACGGATCGGGCCAAAAGTTGCGGCTTGTCCGGTTCCGGTGCGATCACCGAGCGTGGCCAGGCTGGGACCTGGTCACCGGTGCAGAAAGGGACCAGGCCGAAATGACAACAAAGGGTCATGGATGTCGGACATGGCGGTCGCAATGGTGAACGGAGCAGATCCACCACCCTGCATGAGGAGAGCCCCGTGTCCACTCGTCCCCTGCTCGTCGCCACAGCGGCAGCATCAGCGCTGCTCCTGGGCGCCGCGACCGCCAGCCCGGCGCTCGCCGCCACGCCTTCCGCACCCAAGGGCGTCGGCACGTCCACCGTGTCCCTGCTCGACCTCGTCGCCGGCGGTCATGAGTTGGCCGTCAGCGGTATCTCGCTGGTGAGCGACACTGTCAACGGCGACGCCATCGCCACGGCCACCATCACGCCGCTGGTGGTCGACGGCACGGCGTACGGCAAGCAGGTGGTCACGCCCTCCAGCTCCCCGAAGACGGTCGCGTCGGTCACCTCTCCCGCGACGGTGGCCGGCATCGTCTCGGTGACCACGCCCGCGATCAGTGCCGCCGCCACCTCCGGGCCGTCGAGCAACGCCGGCGCTACCTCGCTTGGCAGCGTGACGCTGCTGGGCATCCCGGTGCCGCTCAGCGGCGACGTCACCGTGGGCTCGGGCGTCAGCAGTGCCGGTGCGGTGGCGCAGAAGTCCGTCAGCGTCAGCGACCTCAGCCTTCCGAGCATCGGTGCGATCCTCGCCGCCCTCGGTCTCGACGTGAGCAAGCTGCCGACCGGCACGCTCACCGAGCTCATCGAGGAGCTCGACCTGACCAACACGGCCATCAACGCCGCGCAGGCGACCGTTGACGGTGCCCAGGCCCAGGTCGACTCTGCCGCCACTGCGGTTGCCGCGGCGCAGGCAAGCCTCACCGCCGCCAACGCCGCCAGCGCGGCCGCCGCTGCGGCGCTGGTCACCTTGCAGGGCCTGCTCGACCAGGTGAGCTCCGGCACGACGGCGCTGTACCCCGGTGCCGACACGGTCACCGGCTACGCCGGACTGGGGACGGCCGGCACGGATGCGGTCGAACTCGACGCGCCCGGCACGGCCGCGGCGTTCGTCGCCTACACCGACGCCGTCACCGCTGCCAACGCGGCAGCGGCCGCGGTGGCCGCGGCGCAAGCCGCCCTGGACGCGGCGCAGGCGCAGCTCACGACCTTGATCGCCACCCTGACAGCGGCGATCGCGGTCGTCGACGGCCTGGCCGCCACGCTCCTGAGCAGCACCCCGCTCGTCAGTCTCGACAGCCTCTCCGTCGGGACGAAGGCCATGAGCAGCAGCGGCACCCTCGCCGGCCAGACCGCTGAGATCACCGGTGGAACGGTGGCGGGCCTCAAGGTGCTCGGCACCGACGTCCTGGATGCGGCGCTCGGTGACACCCAGCTCGCCCTAGTCGACCTGGCTGGCGGCAAGCTCACCTCGGTCACTGCCGCGATCGACGAGCTGACAGGAACCCTGTCCTCGGTGCTGTCCACCGTCCCCGGCCTGCCCGCGCTGGCGATCCCGGCGCCTCAGGTCGAGCTCCTGACCCGCACCACCAAGACCTGGGTCGAGGGCGGCTACGGCCGGGCCATGAACGCGGTTCAGGCCCTCAGCATCACGCTGCCGGCCGTCACCATCCCCTCGGCAGTAGCCCTGCCGGGCGCGGTCTCGCTGCCCGCGCTCACCGGGGTTACGCAGACCGTCGGCCAACTCGTCAGCGCACCGGTGTCGTTCACCCTGCTGACCGTCGCAGACCAGTCGGCCTTCGCGTCGACCGCCCTGCCGAGCACCGGGACCAAGACCACCCAGCCACCGACGCTCGCCCGGACCGGGCTGCCGGTCGGGCTGGCCGCACTGGCGCTGCTCATGGTGGGGGCCGGCGTCATCGTGCACCGCCGCCGCCTGACCCCCGTGGAGTCCTAGCCCCACCCCCGCCATGAACGGAATCCGCACGGGTGCCGCGATCCCTTGTCGCGCCCATGCGGATTCCGTTCATGCGTCCGTCAGGGGGAGGGGTGTGAGATAGGCCGCGCTGCTCTCTCACCTCGGCCCGCGCTTGCCGCCGTACGCTGAAGGCCTGGTTCGTGAAAGCTTTCACAAGGGAGCAGCGGTGGACGCCGGACGCAAGCGCGAGCTCGAGGACAAGGTCTTCGGCGGCGAGCGGCTGACCTACGAGGACGGGGTCGCGCTCTACGCCTGCGACGAGCTCGCCTGGCTGGGCGAGCTCGCGCACCACGTGCGGCGGCAGAAGAACGGTGACCGCGTCCTGTTCAACGTCAACCGGCACCTCAACCTGACCAACGTCTGCGCGGCGTCGTGCGCCTACTGCTCCTTCCAGCGAAAGCCGGGGGAGAAGGACGCCTACACGATGCGGGTGGAGGAGGCGGTCCGGCTCGCCAAGGCGATGGAACCCGCGGGCATCACTGAGCTGCACATCGTCAACGGCCTGCACCCGACGCTGCCCTGGAAGTACTACCCGCGGGTGCTCCGCGAGCTCAAGGCCGCGCTGCCCCACGTGTCCTTGAAGGCCTTCACCGCGACCGAGGTGCAGTGGTTCGAGAAGATTTCCGGCTTGCCGGCCGAAGAGATCCTCGACGAGCTGATCGACGCCGGGCTGGAGTCGCTGACCGGTGGTGGCGCGGAGATCTTCGACTGGGAGGTCAGGCAGCACATCGTCGATCACGACTGCCACTGGGAGGACTGGTCGCGCATCCACCGGATCGCGCACAGCAAGGGGCTGCGCACCCCGGCGACGATGCTCTACGGCCATATCGAGGAGCCTCGGCATCGCGTCGACCACGTCCTGCGGCTGCGTGAGATGCAGGACGAGACCGGTGGCTTCATCGTCTTCATCCCGCTGCGCTACCAGCACGACGGCGCGGGCGACAGCACGCGCAACACGCTGATGTCGCGGACCACGATGGCCTCCGGCGCGGAGTCGCTCAAGACCTTCGCGGTCAGCCGACTGCTGTTCGACAACGTCGACCACATCAAGAACTTCTGGGTCATGCACGGGCTGTCGAACGCGGCCCTATCGATGTCGTTCGGTGCCGACGACCTCGACGGCTCGGTCGTCGAGTACAAGATCACGCATGACGCCGATCACTACGGCACGCCGGACACGATGACCCGCGAAGACCTGCTGCAGGTCATCCGCGATGCTGGCTTCACCCCGGCCGAGCGGGACACCCGCTACAACATCGTGCAGTCCTTCGACGGGCCGCCCTCGATCGCTGAGCTGCGCGCCGAGCCCCAGCCGATGAAGGCCTGGGCGTGAAGCCGCTCTGGCGGCTCGTGCTGGTCTACACCGCCGCCCGGACTGGCCTGCTGCTGCTCTTCGCGCTGCTCATCTTCTCGGGCGCGGGTCTGCTGGGCCGTGAGCTGAACGGCTTCCTGGTCCTGCTCCTGGCGCTGATGGCGTCCTCCCTCGCCGGCCTGTTCCTGCTCGCCAAGCCGCGAGATGAGCTGGCCCAGGCCATGGCGGAGCGCCGGCTCTAACCTGCGCGCGTGCTGGCTGTCGTCCTCCGGGGCTCCGAGGTCGGCCTCGCCGACGGCAGCCGCTCTTGGCTCGGCTCGCTCGACGAGGTGGCGGACAGCGACCAGCGGCTGGTGCTCTGGAGCGCCGGCACGACACCGCTGCTTCCCTTGCGCCCCAGGCAGGTCTGGGACCTCAGCGCAGTCCACAAGGTGCTGTACGGCGGACGCCGCGGCGACCCGACCGCGGTCTGGGCAGCAGTGCGTGGCCTGCCCCCAGCCGGCGATCCTGCCGACGAGCTGACTCTGCTCGACACCGGGCTCTCGGTGGTCGAGGACTTCACCGACGCGGTCTGCGCTGACGGTTCGCTGCACCCGTCAGCCTTTCGCCTGGCGACCTTGGAGCGGCTCGCTGCGCTGGCCCTGGAGGTCCAGGCCGGGCAACAGGCTGCGCTGGAGGCACTGGGTGACCCCAGGCAGTCACCCACCGGCCCGCACCTGCGTCTGGTGACGGCCTGGGCGGAGTCAGCCGCTGCCGTGCTGTGCGTCGAGCTCGAGGCCGATGGGCTGCCCTTCGACCGGTCCACCGGGTTAGACCTGATCGCTGCCGTCATCGGTGTGGGGGACCCGGCCGATCGGGACCGCCCGGTGCTCGAGCTGTTCCGGGGTGACCACGTCGACCTCCGCAACCCGGTGTCGGTTCGCGAGGCGCTGGCCCGCATGGGCATCGACGTGCCGGACACCCGGTCCTGGCGGCTGGCGGCCTACCAGGCAGCACATCCCGTCGTGGCGGCGCTGCTCACCTGGCGCAAGGCCGAGCGGATGGCGACGACCTACGGCTACCGCTGGATCGCCGAGCACGTCGGTGAGGACGGCCGCCTGCGTGGTGAGTGGACGGCGGCTGACGGCGGCGCCGGGCGGATGACGGCTTCGGCAGGGCTGCACTCCTTCCCTGCCGAGCTGCGGGCCGCTGTCGCCGCCGAGTCCGGGCAGGTGCTGGTGCGCGCGGACCTCGGTCAGGTCGAGCCGCGGGTGCTGGCGGCAGTGTCGGGCGATCCGGCGTTCGCCGCTGCCGCTGCCGCGGATGACCTCTATACGCCGGTGGCCACCCAGCTCGGCTGCGACCGGCCCACCGCCAAGGTGGCGGTGCTCGCCGCGATGTACGGCCAGACCTCAGGCGCGGCCGGCGAGGCGCTCAAGCAGATGGACCTGGCCTACCCCCGGGCACTGGCCTTCTTGCGCGCCGCCGAGGAGCGCGGCCGGTTGGGCGAGGACGTGCGGACCCACGGCGGCCGCCTCGTCCCGCTGGGCAGCGGTGGCCTCGGGCGTTACGCCCGCAACGCTGTGGTGCAGGGCGCGGCCGCTGAGCTGTTCAAGGCCTGGGCCGCGGCCGTGCGCAACCTCCTCCCCGAAGGGCAGATCGTCCTGTGCCTGCACGACGAACTGCTGCTGCAGGTGCCGGCCTCGCAGGCGCAGGACGCGGTGCGGGTGGTGCATCAAGCGCTGGAGCAGGTCTCCGGGCACTGGGCGGCCGGCAGCGGGGTGCGGTTCGTGGCCGATGTGGCCGTGGTCCAGCGGTGGTCCGAGGCAAAAGGCTGACGTAGGACGTAGGTTGCTTCCCATGGCGGACTGGGTGGTGTGGCTGGCACTGGCGGGAGCGCTGCTGCTCATCGAGCTGTTCTCGCTGACGATCGTGCTCGGGTTGCTCTCCGCTGCCGCAGCCGTGACCGCTGTAACCGCGGTCCTCGGCTTGCCGCTGGCCGGTCAGATCGGCGCCTTCGCCGGTTCGAGCGCCCTGTTGTTCGTGCTGGTGCGGCCCTTCGAGAGGCGGCACCGCCAATCGCCTGCACTGACAACCGGCACCGCCGCCTTGACCGGCCGCAGCGCCGTGGTCCTGGAGGAGGTCACCGCCACCGCAGGCCGGGTCAAGGTGGGTGGTGAGTCCTGGGCCGCCCGGCTGCTCACGCCCGGCAACAGCGTCGCGCCTGGTTCCACTGTGCTGGTCGAGTCCGTCGACGGCGCGACCCTGGTCGTCTACTCCGAGGAGTTCTGATGGATGCGCTGATCGTTGCGTTGGTCCTGCTGTTCGTCGTGCTGGGCATCGTCTCGCGGGGGGTGCGGGTCGTCCCGCAGGCCACCGCGCGCGTCGTGGAGCGCTTCGGCCGCTACCAGCGGGTCCTCGAGCCGGGCCTCAACCTGGTCGTTCCCTTCGTCGACAAGCTCGGGCCGAGCCTGGACCTGCGGGAGCAGGTGGTCACCTTTCCCCCGCAGCAGGTCATCACCAAGGACAACCTCGTCGTCGGCATCGACACCGTCATCTACTTCCAGGTGACCGACGCGAAGGCCGCCAGCTACGAGATCGCGGACTACCTGCAGGCGATCGAGCAACTGGCCACGACGACGCTCCGAAACGCGGTCGGCAACCTCAACCTCGAGGAGTCGTTGACCAGCCGCGAGACCGTCAACGCCCAGCTCGGCACCGTTCTCGACGAGGCCACGGGCAAGTGGGGCATCAAGGTCGGCCGGGTCGAGATCAAGGCCATCGAGCCGCCGCCCAGCATCAAGGACGCCATGGAAAAGTCCATGCGCGCCGACCGGGAGAAGCGCGCCACCATCCTCACTGCCGAGGGCGAGAAGGCAGGGCAGATCCTCGAGGCGGAGGGTCGTGCGCAGGCGGCCGTGACCCGGGCTCGCGGCGAGGCCGAAGCGGCGAAGCTGCGAGCCGAGGGTGAGGCGGCCGCGATCAAGACGGTCTACGACGCCCTGCACGCGGCCAAGCTCGACGACCGGCTGCTGGCTTACAAGTACCTCGACCGGTTGCCCGACATCGCCAACGGCACCGCCAACAAGGTGTGGTTCGTACCCACCGATCTCACCTCGGTGGCCACCAACCTCGCCAAGGCGGTCCGCGGCGAGTCCTAACTCCGGCGCAGTCGGATCGCCTGTGGGACAGGGGGATTAGCCTGGGCAGGTGACCACGACGCGACGGCCCCGCGTCGGTCACATCGACTTCCTCAACTGCCTCCCGCTGTACGACGGACTGGTCCGCAGCGGCGGGCTGCTCGACGTTCGACTGCGCCGCGAGACGCCAGATGTCCTCAACGGCCTGCTCCTGTCGGGAGAGCTGGACATCGGGCCGATCAGCCTGGTGCCGGCGCTGCAGCACCACCGCGAGATCGTCGTGCTCCCCGACCTGGCAGTCGGCTCGGACGGACCGGTCCTGTCGGTCGTCCTGGTCAGCAAGCGCCCGGTGGAGGAGCTCGACGGAACCCACGTCGCACTCGGCTCGACCAGCCGCACCAGCGTCCTGCTGGCCCAGTTGCTGCTGGCCCAGCGATATGGGGTGAAGGCCTCGTTCGAGACGGCCCTGCCTGACCTGGGGACGATGCTCCGCTCGGCGGACGCCGCGGTCCTGATCGGCGATCCTGCGCTGCGAGCCACCTACGAGGCCCCGGCCATGGGACTGCAGGTCCTCGACCTCGGTGCGGCGTGGAAGGACTGGACCGGCCTGCCGATGGTCTTCGCGGTCTGGGCGGCGCGGCGCGACTACTTCGAGGCTCATCCAGATCAGGTGGCTGACGTTCAGCGGTCCTTCCGGGCATCGCTGAGTGACTCGCTCGCACGGGTCGACGAGGTGGCCGCCCGCGCAGCCGAGTGGGAGCCGTTCGACGCGGCCACCCTCGCGGGTTACTTCCGCGCGCTGGACTTCCGGCTGGGAGAGCGCCAGCTCGAGGGGGTGCGGGAGTTCACCCGTCGCGGCGCCCAGCTCGGGGCGCTCCCCGCGGACGCCACCCTCGACATCGCGTGACGGTTGTCTCCTCGGACAGCCCCGGCTTCCGCCGTACGCTGAAGGGGTGGATCTGACGCGCACGCTGGACCGGGCGGCCGATGGTGGGCGGATTTCGCCCGAGGAGGCACTCGAGCTCTACCTGGAGGCGCCGTTCCACGCCCTCGGGCGCGCGGCCGACGCAGTGCGACGGGCGCGGTTCGGTGACCAGTCGGGCATCGCGACCTACTTGATCGACCGCAACATCAACTACACGAACGTCTGCCTGACGGCGTGCAAGTTCTGCGCGTTCTACCGGGCGCCGAAGCACGCGGAGGGCTGGACCCACTCGATCGAGGAGATCGTGCGACGGGCTGTCGAGACCGTTGAGCTCGGCGGCACGCAGGTGATGCTGCAGGGCGGGCACAGCCCGGAGCTCGGCATCGAGTGGTACGAGGACATGCTTCGTGCCGTCTCAGCTGCCGCGCCTTCGCTCGCGATCCACTCGTTCGGGGCGTCGGAGGTGGTGCACATCTCGAAGGTCTCCGACCTGGCATTTGCCGACGTCATCACGCGGCTGCGCGACGCGGGCCTCGACTCGTTTGCCGGTGCCGGCGCGGAGATCCTGCCGCTGCGGCCGCGCACGGTCATCGCCCCGCTCAAGGAGTCCGGCGAGACCTGGCTCGAGGTGATGGAGACGGCGCACGGGCTCGGCGTCGAGTCGACCGCGACGATGATGATGGGCACCGGAGAGACGGCGGCCGAGCGGATCGAGCACCTGCGGATGGTGCGCGACGTACAGGACCGCACGGGTGGCTTCCGGGCGTTCATCCCGTGGACCTACCAGCCGGAGAACAACCACCTCAAGGGCCAGACCAAGGCGACGACCATCGAGTACCTGCGACTCGTGGCCGTGGCCCGGCTGTTCTTCGACAACGTGGTGCACCTGCAGGGCTCCTGGCTGACCGTCGGCAAGGACGTCGGCCAGCTGACCTTGCACATGGGCGCTGATGACCTCGGCTCAGTCATGCTTGAGGAAAATGTCGTCTCAGCCGCGGGCGCCAAGCACCGGTCGAACCGGCGCGAGCTGATCTCGTTGATCCGCACTGCTGACCGCGTGCCGGCGCAGCGCGACACCCTCTACCGCCTCTTGACCGTGCACACCGACCCTTCGCTGGACCCTGTCGATCGGGTGGTCTCGCACTTCTCCTCGACCGCCCCCGGCGCCCAGCAGGCGGCACCCGTGGACCTCGCCCTGCCCGTCGTCGCCCCCGCCTGACCCGGTGCCTCCTTCGGCGAGTTGTCCGAACCTCACGTCGCCCTGGGCTCACCCCGTTCGGACAACTCACGCTAGCTCGCTTGTCTCCGCGAGTTGTCCGAAGCCGGCGAGGTCATGACGACGCCGAGCTCGGACAAGCTGGCTCACGGCTGGCTGTGGATGAGCCCAGCGGCGGACCTGGCGCTGCGCGACAGTGCCCTCATGACCAGTTCGGTAGGTGCCCGCAGGCTGGATCGGCTCTGCACGGCGAACGGCGTGCTCACGCTGGACGATCTCGTTCAGGCGCAGTCCGGCGTCGCCTTGCGCCATCAGCTGTACGCCGTCGGGCTCACCGAGGGCCGCCTGCGAGCGCAGGTCCGCGGAGGCCGATGGCAGCGGCTCACCGCCGACGTCTTCGTCATGCACAACGGACCGCTGACGGAGGTCCAGCAGTGGTGGGCTGCGACGCTCGCCGTGGGGCCGCTCGCCGGCAGGACGTCGCTCGCCGCCTGGGGCCTCACCGGATGGCCGAGCGAGCAGATCGAGGTCCTCGTACCCAAGGGTGATCGGCGGATCCTGCCGTCGGGTGTGCCGATCCGCGTGCACGAGTCCCGGCGCGTGACAACCGAGGACCTCCATCCGGTACGCCGGCCGGCTCGCCTCACCGTGGAGCGCTCCGCCATCGACGCTGCAGCCTGGACCAAGACGCCGCGGGGAGCTTGCGGACTGCTGGCTGCCGTCGTACAGCAGCGGTTGACGGTCGCACCCAAGCTCGCGGAGGCGCTCACCGCTGCGGGATCGGTACGTCATGTCAGGCTGCTGCGGACGGTCCTGTCAGACATCGGCGGCGGCGCACAGGCAATGTCTGAGGTGGATCTCGCCGGTGTTTGCCGCCGTTACGGGCTGGTGCTGGAACGACAGCTCGTCCGGCTCGATGGGGAGGGCAAGCGCCGCTACGTCGACGCCAAGGTCAGCGCCCCGGGTGGCCGTTCGGTGCTGGTCGAGGTGGACGGGGCGCTGCACCTCGTGGCGACGACCTACTGGGCCGACATGTCGCGCGGCAACGAGCTGGTCATCTCGCAGGAACGGGTTCTGCGGTTCCCGTCGATCGCCCTGAAGCTCGATGAGGCGACCGTGGGCAACCAGCTTCGCCGGGCGTGTGGCCTCGACCCGGTCGAGCTCCCCGCCGCTGCCTGACCCGGCCCGATCGCTGCCGCGCCCTCGACGAGCTGTCCGAACCCCACGTGGCCAGGGCCGCGGCCGGTTCGGACAACTCGCCATAGCGAGGGGTGGCCCGCGGCTTGTCCGAATGTCCTGTGCCCAGAGCCCCGCCCGATTCGGACAACTCGAGAGGGGAGGGCGGACGGCTGGCACGGCAGGATGGTGCGTATGACGGCGACGATTCATGCGGCGCCGGTGGTGCTGACGATGACGGGCGAGCCGATCCTCGACGGCGCGGTGCTGGTCGAGGGCGGCATTGTCACCGATGTCGGCCGGCGTGAGCGGGTGGTCGCCCAGGCGGCCAGCGCCCGCGTCCGGGACTGGCCTGGCGTCATGACACCGGGACTCGTCAACGCGCACGCGCACCTGCAGTACGGTCCGCGGTTCGCCCACCTCGCGACCGGCGGGCGGCCTTTCGCGGACTGGATTCTCGAGCTGACCCGCATCCGCCAGGGGATGACCAACGTCGATTGGCAGGTCGAGGCCCGTGGGTCGGCTCACCAATTGCTCAAGTCCGGCACGACGGCGGTCGCTGATCTCGTCGGCTACGCGGCACCCATCACGGTGGCTACATCCCTTGGACTTCAGGGGATCTCGTACGCCGAGCTCGCCGGGGTTGATGCCAAGGGCTGGCCTAGCGCGCTCGAGCGCCTCGAGAGCGTTCTCGGCGTCGGGGGGCGTCCGCGAGGCGTCAGCCCGCACACGCTCTACACCCTGGGCACGCAGGTCTTCCGCGACATGGTCGGCCTTGCCCGCGAGCGAGGGATGCGGCTGCACCCGCACCTGGCCGAGACCGCGGATGAAGCGGAGTGGGTGCTGTCCGGCACGGGGAGGTTTAGCGAGATCAGCGAGCGATTCAACCTGGAGTTTGAGTTGCACCGCACCGGCTCGGGGGCCAGCCCCGTGAAGCACTGCGACGAGCTAGGCGGCTTGGGGCCGGACGTCCACGTAGCTCATGGCGTGCACGTCGACGCTGACGACCGGGCGTTGCTGCGCGAGCGGCAGACGGTCGTCGCGCTGTGCACCCGGTCCAACGCCATCCTGCAGGCCGGCGAGGCCCCGGTCGCGGCGTACCTCGACGAGGGCTCACCGGTGGCGATCGGCACCGACTCACTCGCCAGCTCGCCCGACCTCGACCTGTTGGCAGAGGCCCGCGCCGCCAGGGATCTCGCGCGCCGGCAAGGGCTCGAGCGCCCGGAGGAGGCACTGGTGCGGGCCCTCACCACCGGGGGTGCGCAGGCGCTCGGCATGGATCTCGGCACGTTGCGCGAGGGGGGCCGGGCCGACCTGGCGGTGTTCGACGTGCCGGTGGACGACCCCTACGTGCAGCTGCTCGAGCACGGCGGGGGACGGTGCGTCGCCACCGTCCTCGGGGGACGCCTGGTGCACCGGCGATGACCCGAAAAGCGATGATGGACCGGTGACCCGCGCCGACCTCGCCAAGGACCCGCACCAGGTAGCCGCCATGTTCGACGAGGTGGCGCCGCGCTACGACCTGACCAACACGGTCCTGTCGCTGGGCCAGGACCGCGGCTGGCGCAAGGCTGTGGCCGCCGCCCTCGACATGCGATCAGGCGAGCGGGTGCTGGACCTGGCTGCGGGCACCGCCACCTCTTCGGCCGCGCTGGCCAGCAGTGGCGCCACGACGGTCGCGTGCGACTTCTCGCTCGGGATGCTGCGCCAAGCTAAGCCTGCCCTCAACGTGACCCTGGTGGCTGGTGATGCGCTGCGGCTGCCTTTCGCCGATGCCTCCTTCGACGCCGTCACCATCTCGTTCGGCCTGCGCAACACCCAGGACCCGGTGCGCGCGCTGACCGAGCTCCGCCGCGTCACCAGGCCGACCGGCCGCCTAGTGGTGTGCGAGTTCAGCCACCCCACGTGGGCGCCGTTCCGGACGGTCTACGTCAACTACCTGATGCGGCTGCTGCCGGCCGTGGCGTCCAAGGTCAGCAGCGACCCGGCGGCCTACGTCTATCTGGCGGAGTCGATCAGGGCCTGGCCCGACCAGGCCGCGTTGGCTGAAGTGCTGCAGGAGGCCGGGTGGTCGGCCGTGGCCTGGCGGGACCTGACCAGCGGCATCGTGGCGCTGCACCGGGCGGTCAACGAGCGAGGCTGAGCTCAGCTCTGCGTCTTAGGGCGAGGCCACCGGCGGTGCAGGTGAGCAGGCCGGCGACCACGACGAACGCAAGGTTGCTCATCGCGAGCGACTCCTCCCCGGAGCTCTCCGCCAACGCCAGCTGAGGCTCGGTCTCCTGCTGGTCCGCCACCCCTGGGTTGACGTTGACGTTGACCGCCGGGTTGGGATTCGGGTTGGGGTTGGGGTTCGGGTTGAGGTTCGGATTGGCCTGCGGCACCGGTTGGGCGGGTGCCGCAGCAGCCGCAGCAGCGATGGCTGCCAGGGGCGCGCCAGCCGCCGGCGCGGCGAGCACGCCACCGCAGGTCAGCTCCACCTCGGCCGTCCCGAGCACCCGGTTGCCGGTCGCACCGACCAGGTCGATCTGCTGTTGAGATGCCGGCGCGATCGGGCAGCGCAGCTGGAGCTGGAAGGGGAGCTCGTTGTCGGCGCGCAGGTTGAGCCGGCGCGCAAGGTCGCCGCGGAGCGTGGCGAAGCCGGCCCCCTTCGACACCCGCACCCCGACCGGCTTCAGGTCGGGGATCCCGGCCGCGAGCCCCACCACCGCTGCGGTCAGGCCGTTCGCGGTGCGGGTGCTCTGCGAGCCGTTGACCCCGACGCTGACAGCCGTCAGCGACCTCAGCCTGCAGACCAGGGGGTCGCCAGCATCGAGGTCGGGGTAGCCGTTGCCGTCGCAGTCGACCCCGCCCTCGGGTGCGAAGGTGCGGCTCCCCTCAGCGAGGTCCCGCATAAAGCCGGTGGGGTCACTCCTACCGTCCGGCACCGACAGCCCGATGGCGTGGACATTTCCTCGGCGCAGTGCCGCGATGGTCTGGTCTGAATCCGGGCCGGGCTCGGTGATCCGGCCGCCGTTGGCTGAGGGTGCCGATTGACCGCCCTCGTGGGCACGGGCATCGGAGGCGAGCATGGCCAGGCGGAGCGACCCCTTCCGGTAGCCGGCGTAGGACTCGTCCACCGGCACGACCTTGCCCTGGATGAGGTCATGACCCGTGGTCGACTGGTACATCGCGGCGTAGCCCGAAGTACCTCCGTCGCTGGTGCCGCCACCGGTGGTCAGGCTGTTGAGAGCGGCCTCGAAGTCCCCGTCCGCTGGACCGATCTCCTTGTTCAACCGCCAGGGCCAGCTGTCCCTGTCGCCCGGACCCTCCGGAGGGGGGTAGTCACGGAAGTCGCCGAGGCCGAAGCGGGTGTTGAGCCCGGCCGAGTTCAGGGAGTTGACGATGTCGCGGATGCCGGTGCGCATCTGGTCGATCACCCCCGACATGCTGCCCGTGCTGTCCACCAGGAAGAGCAGGTCGACTGGGGTGGGGGTGCGCGGGACCAGCAAGCGGTAGGGGACCAGGCGGGTCTCCCCGGCTGCCAGGGACACCTTGAGGCTGGCGGGCAGGATCACTGAGGGGAACTGCGTGATGACGCCGGGCGGCAGGAGCGTGATCGGGCGGAGCACGCCGCCCGGGCCGACGACCGGTTGCAGGGGCCGGCCCTGCGGGTCGACCGTCACACGCGCCATGGCACCACCGACCAAGCCGGTGACGGCGTAACCCTTGGCGGTGGGAGCAGTGACGCTCAGCGCGACCGGCTGCCCGCCGCTGGTGCTGATGCTGACCGGCACCGGGGTCAGCAGGTAGGTCTCGGTCTGGCCGGACACCGCCACCACCGGCTGCAGCGGTGCGGCCGCGACGGAGAGGGGATCGACCGGGCTGTCCAGCGCGCTCCACGATTCACCCAGGTCGGCGCTGCTCGCCACGAACGGCCCGTCCTTGCGGCCGGCGACCATACGCAGGCCGCCGTTGCCCGGAGCGGCGCCCAAAGACGACACCGGCTGGTCCGGGCTGATGTCGGAAAAGCTTGCGCCGCCATCGGTGCTGCGCAGCAGGGACTCGTCGGACAGGGCGTAGAGGTCGGTCTGGATGGTCGGGTGGGTCGTGAGCTGGGTGCCCCTGAACCCACCCCCGGTCGGGGTCCGCTGCAGCCAGTTGGCACCGCCGTCCGTCGTCGCCCACACCTGCTCGGGGGTGCCGGCCAGCGCCGTGCGGATCGTCGCGTAGGCGACCTGCGGCACCTGGGCGTTGGCCGCCAGTCCAGTCACTTCGCCGAGCAGCGGGAGGCCCTGGTCTGAGGACTGGAGGCTGAACGTCGCTCCCTGGTCGGCGCTGACCGCGATGGCCGGCGAGGCGATGCCGTTGACGGGCGCACTCGTCAGCCCCACGTACAGGTATCGAGAGCTGTTGGCCGAGCTCGGCACGCTCAGCGCAGTGACGGAGGCCTTGGCATCGGGAATCGGGCCGGCGGCATCGCTCGCGGTGTAGACCAGCGTCCAATCGCAGCCGGCATCGCGTGATCGCATCACGACAGCGCCGTTGCTGACGTAGATCACGTTCGGGTCGAACGCGGGGGCGGCGAACAGCGAGGTCTGCCCGTTACCGGCGGGGTAGTTGGGCCACGACTGCACCCAGCCGTTGCCCACGGCCTGGGTCTTGCCGTTCTCCCCGCATGGCGTCAGGGCAGCGGTGGCCTGCGACCCGATCCCCGCGACAGCACACAGCACTGCCAGGGCGAGCAGGAGGCGGAGGCGGGTGAGCATCAGACCGAGGCGGTGCGCCGGGATCGGGGTTTGGTGACGGCTGACATCGCCTGCTGGGCAGCCTCGAGCACGGACAGCAGGACGGTGCCCTCGAGGGTTTCGTGGGTGCGCAGCTCCTCGGCCACCAGCTCAAGGGCGAGCCGGTGCCGCTCGAGAAGCAGCGTCGCGGCGGTGACCGCCTCCACCAGCAGATCGCGGATGGCTGAGTCCGCCGCAGCCTTGGTCGCCTCGGCGATGTCCCCCCAAGGTGTGTCGTCGCCGAGGAACGCTGAGCTGTCCGGGCCCAACAGTCGCATGTGCTCGAGGCCCTCGGTCATGCCGTAGCGGGCGACCATGTCCCGAGCCATCGACGTGGCGTCCTCGAGGTCGCGCTCGATGCCGGTAGAGATGTCGCCGTAGACCACCCGTTCCGCCGCGGGGCCGGCCATCCGCACCACGAGGCGGTTCTTGAGCTGGCTCTCGGTGAGCACCTGCTCCTCGTCGTCGGCCTTGAGCTCGGTGGTGGCGATCGACTTGGCGCCGCCCAGGACCGAGACCCGTTGGAGTGCCTGCGGCTGACCGAGGGCGAGGGACACGATGACGTGCCCTGCCTCGTGGTGGGCGGCTCGGTCCTTCTCGACGTCGGTCAGCAGGTGGCCTCGGCGCTTGGGTCCTTCGAGCACGCGGCGGATGGCCTCCTGGAAGTCGAACGCCGTCAGGGTGAACCGCTCTTCACGGATCGCCAGCAGCGCCGCCTCGTTGACGATGTTGGCCAGGTCGGCCCCGGTGAACCCCGGCGTGCGCTCGGCGATGTGCTCCAGGTCGACATCGTCGGCGAGCGGCTTGCCCTGGGCGTGGATCTCGAGGATCTTCAGCCGCCCCTCGGGATCGGGGCGCTCGATCGTGATGTGCCGGTCGAAGCGGCCGGGGCGGCGCAGCGCGGGGTCGAGGATGTCGGGCCGGTTGGTGGCGCCGATCACGACGATGCCCTTGGAGGCGTCGAAGCCGTCCATCTCGACCAGCAGCTGGTTGAGGGTCTGCTCACGCTCATCGGAGCCGCCACCGCTTGAGGCTGCCCCGCGCTTGCGCCCCGCCGCGTCGAGCTCGTCGATGAAGACGATGGCCGGCGCGGCTGCCCGCACCCGGGCGAACAGATCACGCACCCGCGCAGCACCGACGCCGACGAGGGCCTCGACGAACTCCGCGCCGGCGACCGAGAAGAAGGGGACGCCGGCCTCGCCGGCAACGGCTTTGGCGAGCAGGGTCTTGCCGCAGCCGGGCGGGCCGAACAGCAGCAGGCCCTTCGGCGGGGCGGCACCCATCGCTTCGTACTTGGTCGGATCGCGCAGGTAGTCGACGACCTCCTGCAGCTCGGCCACCGCCTCGTCGACGCCACCTGCGCTCTGGAAGCCGATCGATGATCCGGTGCCCTTCTTGACCCGGCCGTCACGGATCGTGGAGAAGTCGACGATGCCACCGATGGCACCGCCCTTCTTGCCGCCCGGCGCCAGCAGGATCGCGAAGACGGTGGCGAGGATGAGCAGCGGCAGCAGGAACGTCGTGACCAGCCGCAGCTGCTGCTTGCCGGCCTGCTTGTCGACGACCACGGTGGCCTTGGCGGCCGACAGCGCGCGGTAGATCTCGGCGGTCAGCGGCCCGCTGGACGGGATGTCGACGTGGTAGCTGCCCGACGTCGAGATCGCGGAGACCGGGTCAGGCCCCTGCCCGGGCGCCCTCTCGCCACTGGCCTTGAACTCGCCGGTCAACCGATTGTCGGCATCCAGCAGGGTGGCGGAGACGATCCGCCCCTGGCGGGCCAGCGCGGTCAGCTCGGTGAGCTTGAGCTGGGTGCCGGGCGCGGGCGAGGCGAAGACGGTCGAGACCGCCCACGCGAAGGCCCCGAGCTCGAGGGCGAGCAGGAGAAGCAGCCCGAGCGCGGCCTTGCTGCGCTTGCCCTGCGCGGCTCGCCGCCGGCGCCAGCCCCTCACCCGCCCGCCCAGGGCGGCAGTGGCGCGGCGGAACCATGGGGCACGTGCGTCGACGGCAGTCATCGTTCCTCGGGGTGTCGCTGAGCGCGGGGTGCAGGTCAGGGTACGTGCCATCGCCCGGCCACGTCAGCCGTCCTACACTGGGCGGGACGCTCGTGAAAACTTTCACAAGCGTGGGAGGAGGGGCCGTGCAACAGGACGCCGATGTGATTGTCGTCGGCGCCGGCCCCGGCGGCAGCGCCACCGCCCACGCCCTTGCGCAGTCCGGACTCGACGTGCTGCTGCTGGAGAAGACCGCCTTCCCGCGGGAGAAGGTCTGCGGCGACGGGCTGACGCCCCGCGCGGTCAAGAGCCTGGTCGACATGGGCATCGACACCAGCCCGGCCAACGGCTTCATCCACAACCGCGGCCTGCGCATCCTCGGCGGCGGTGTCACCCTCGAGCTGCCCTGGCCAGAGCTCGCGACCTACCCGAGCTACGGCCTGGTCCGCACCCGGCTCGACTTCGATGACCTGCTGGCCCAGCACGCGCAGAAGGAAGGGGCCCGGCTCCAGGTCCTGACCAACGTCACCGGCCCGGTCGTCGAGGGCGGCCGCGTCGTGGGGGTCACCGCCAAGGTCGGCCCCGACAAGGTGCCCGCGACCTTCCGGGCGCCGGTGACCATCGCCTGCGACGGCGTCAGCGCCCGGCTCGCCATCGCCCAGGGCATCAGCAAGCGCGACGACCGGCCCATGGGCGTTGCCGTCCGCCGCTACTACGAGAGCCCCCGCCACGACGACGACATGCTCGAGTCCTGGCTCGAGCTCCGCACCCCGAGCGGCGACCTGCTGCCCGGCTACGGCTGGGTCTTCGGCGTCGGCGACGGCACCTCCAACGTCGGCCTCGGCATCCTCAACACCACCAAGGCCTGGCAGGACACCAATTACAAGGACCTGATGGCCCGGTGGACCGCCTCCATGCCCAAAGAGTGGCAGTACGACGAAGAGCACGCTGTCGGGCCGCTCCGCGGCGCCGCCCTGCCCATGGGCTTCAACCGGCAGCCGCACTACCGCGACGGGATGCTGCTCGTCGGCGACGCCGCGGGTGCCGTCAATCCCTTCAACGGTGAGGGAATCGCCTACGCCCTCGAGTCGGGGCGGCTCGCAGCCGAGGCCGTCGGGCAGGCGCTGGCGCGCCCCGAGGGACCGCAGCGCGAGCGCGCTCTCGAGGGCTACCCGCAGGCGATGAAGTCCGCCTACGGCGGCTACTTCACGCTCGGCCGGGTGTTCGTCTCACTCATCGGCAATCCGCAGGTGATGAAGGTCGCGACCCGCTACGGGCTGCCTCGACCCCTGCTCATGAAGTTCACGCTGAAGCTGCTCGCCAACCTCACCGATCCACGTGGTGGGGACGCGCTCGACCGGGTCGTCAACGGCCTGGTCAAGCTCGCCCCGGCCGCGTAGAACCCCATCCGCCGCGACCCGTAGGCTGCTGGAACGCCCGAGCAACGCCGTACAGGAAGGACCGATCGTGCTGGACTACTACGGACCGGTCGTCGTCCTGTTCGTGCTCGCCTTCGGGTTCGCCGCCTTCTCGGTGGGAGCGGCGACGTTCACCGGTCCCAAGCGCTACAACCGGGCCAAGTACGACGCCTACGAGTGCGGGATCGAGCCGACCCCGCAGCCGATGGGCGGCGGGCGCTTCCCGATCAAGTTCTACCTGACCGCGATGCTGTTCATCGTCTTTGACATCGAGATCGTGTTCCTCTACCCATGGGCAGTCTCCTTCGGCCAGCTGGGGCTCTTCGGGCTGGTGGAGATGGTGCTGTTCATCGGCGCGATCTTCATCGCCTACGCCTACGTCTGGCGCCGCGGCGGATTGGAGTGGGACTAGTGGGGCTTGAGGAGCAGCTGCCCAGCGGCATCGTCCTGACCAGCGTCGAGAAGGTCGTCAACTGGTCGCGCAAGAGCTCGCTGTGGCCCGCGACGTTCGGCCTGGCCTGCTGCGCCATCGAGATGATGGCCACGGGCGCCGGCCGCTACGACCTCGCCCGCTTCGGCATGGAGGTCTTCCGGGCCTCCCCGCGCCAGGCCGACCTGATGATCGTGGCCGGCCGGGTCTCGCAGAAGATGGCACCTGTCGTCCGGCAGATCTACGACCAGATGCCCGAGCCCAAGTGGGTCATCGCGATGGGTGTCTGCGCCAGCTCCGGCGGGATGTTCAACAACTACGCCATCGTCCAGGGCGTCGACCACATCGTGCCGGTCGACATCTACCTGCCGGGCTGCCCGCCGCGTCCGGAGATGCTGATGGACGCCATCCTCAAGCTGCACGACAAGATCATGGAGGTGCCGCTCGGGCTCAACGCACGTCGCCGCCAGGAGCCGGGTTACACCCCGCGGCCGCTGGTCGCGTCCTCGCTGCGCTACACCAAGGATGGCAAGAAAGCCGCCCGCCTCGGGACCGAGTCATGAGCGACTCCATGGGGGACAGCGTGAGCGCTGACGAGACCGCCGTGCAGCCCGCGGGTGAGCACGACCCGACGGGCGCGGCCGCCACGGGCGGCACCCACCTGACCGGCTCCCCAGTGAACTCAGTGAGCCCGGGGGAGGGCGTGGCCAAGAGCGGTCAGGCAGCTGCATCGTCGTCTGAGCGGAGCTCAGTCGACATGTTCGGCGCCGCGTTCGGCAGTGATACCAGCGGCTTCAGCGGTCTGGTGCCCCAGCGGGCGGCTGAGCTCTCCACCGAGCGGCCGTTCGGCGGCTACTTCGACGAGACGGTCGATGCCCTCGAGGAGGCGTGGCCCGGCTTCGGGGACAACGTCCTGCGGATCGTCGTCGACCGCGGTGAGCTGACGATCTACGTCAAGCCTTCCGCCGTACTCGATGTGGCTCGGGTGCTGCGCGACGACCCCAACCTGCGCTTCGAGCTGCTCTCGTCGGTCTCCGGTGTCGACTACCCCGCGCAGGAATCGCGGCTGCACGTCGTCTACCACTTCACCTCCATGACCTACCGCCGTCGCCTCCGCGTCGAGGCAGCCGTCAGCGTCGAGGACCCGCATCTGCCGTCGGTCTGCGCGGTCTACCCGACCGCCGACTTCCAGGAGCGCGAGGCCTGGGACATGTTCGGGATCATCTTCGACGGCCACCCGGCGCTGACCCGCATCCTCATGCCGGACGACTGGGAGGGCCACCCGCAGCGCAAGGACTACCCGCTCGGCGGCATCCCGGTGGAGTACAAGGGTGCGAGCATCCCGCCGCCGGACGAGCGGAGGGCCTACTCGTGACCACCACGGATCCCTATGCCGCCGCCCGGGAGACGACCGAGGGCACGGTCTACACGGTGACCGGCGGCGACTGGGACCAGCTGATCGCCGGCGCCGGTGACGACCAGCGCATGGTCGTCAACATGGGTCCGCAGCACCCCTCGACCCACGGCGTCCTCCGGCTGGTGCTGGAGATCGAGGGCGAGACGGTCACCAGCGCCCGCACCGTCATCGGCTACTTGCACACCGGTATCGAGAAGAACATCGAGTACCGAAACTGGACGCAGGGCGTCACGTTCGTGACCCGCATGGACTACCTGTCGCCGATCTTCAACGAGACCGGCTACTGCCTGGCGGTGGAGAAGCTGCTCGGCATCGAGGTGCCCGAGCGGGCGACCACCATCCGGGTGCTCTGCATGGAGCTCAACCGGATCGCCTCGCACCTGGTGTGGCTCGCGACCGGCGGCATGGAGCTGGGCGCCCTGACCGCCATGACCAATGGCTTCCGCGAGCGCGAGCTGGTCCTCGACGTGCTCGAGATGATCACCGGCCTGCGCATGAACCACGCCTACGTCCGGCCCGGCGGGGTGGCGCAGGACCTGCCGCCCGGGTCGGTCGAGAAGATCCGCGAGCTGGTGACGACGCTGCGCGAGCGGTTGCCCGGCTACGACGCCCTGCTGACCGGCAACACCATCTGGCAGAAGCGCACCCAGGACGTGGCCTACCTCGACATGCAGGGCTGCCTGGCGCTCGGCATCACCGGGCCCATCCTGCGGTCCGCGGGTCTCGCGTGGGATCTGCGCAAGACCGAGCCCTACTGCGGTTACGAGACCTACGACTTCGACGTGCCGGTCGAGACCGGAGCTGACTGCTGGGCCCGCTTCCGGGTGCGGATGCGTGAGATCCCTGAGTCGCTGAAGATCATCGAGCAGGCCGTCGACCGGCTGCAGCCCGGCCCGGTGATGGTGGCGGACAAGAAGATCGCCTGGCCGGCGCAACTGGCCCTGGGCAGTGACGGCCTCGGCAACTCGCTCGACCACGTCAAGAACATCATGGGCACCTCGATGGAGGCGCTGATCCACCACTTCAAGCTGGTGACCGAGGGCTTTCGGGTCCCCGCCGGGCAGGTCTACACGGCCATCGAGTCGCCCCGCGGCGAGCTCGGTGTGCACGCGGTCAGCGACGGCGGCACCCGGCCCTACCGCCTGCACGTGCGCGACGCCGGGTTCGTCAACCTGCAGGCCACCTCCGCGATGTGCGAGGGGGCACTGCTTGCCGATGCCATCGCCGCTGTTGCCTCGATCGACCCCGTCATGGGTGGAGTGGACCGCTAGTGGATCTCGGTATGCCTCAGGCTCCGGTCGACACCTCTAAGGTGCCGCCGCTGACCGATCAGACGCTCGCTGACGCGACGGAGATCGTGGCCCGCTACCCGCGGCCGCGGTCGGCCTTGCTGCCGCTGCTGCACCTGGTGCAGTCGGTCCAGGGCTACGTCTCACCTGACGGCGTCGGGTTCTGCGCCGACGTCCTCGACCTCACCAAGGCCGAGGTCGGCGCGGTCGCGACGTTCTACTCGATGTACCGCCGGCGACCGGCGGGCACCTATCACGTCGGTGTCTGCACCAACACGTTGTGCGCGGTCCTCGGCGGGGACGAGATCTTCGCGGGGCTCAAGAACCATCTCGGGATCGGGCACAACGAGACCTTGGACGACGGCAGCGTCAGCCTCGAGCACATCGAGTGCATGGCCGCCTGCGACTACGCCCCCGTGATGACCGTCAACTGGGAGTACTACGACAACCAGACGCCCCAGTCGGCCCGCGACCTGGTCGACGCCCTGCGCGCCGGCAACCCGCCGGCACCGACCCGTGGGCCGTCCCGCCTCACCACGTTCAAGGAGGTCTCTCGCGTGCTCGCCGGTTTCAACGACGGCTTGGGCAAGGAAGGCGTCTCCGCCGGTCCCGCGACGCTGGCCGGCCTCGAGCTCGCCAAGCAGCGCGGCGAGACCGCCCCTGAGATGGGGGGCTGACGTGCTCACGCCCGTGCTCTCCGCCCACTGGGACGACGCTGACTCCTTCACGATCGAGGGCTACACCCGGCACCGCGGTTACGAGGCGCTCGGCAAGGCCCTCGCCATGGACCCTGATGACCTGATTGCGATGGTCAAGGACTCCGGCCTGCGCGGCCGTGGTGGCGCCGGCTTCCCGACCGGCACGAAGTGGGGCTTCATCCCACAAGGCCCCGAGGGCCAGGGGGCCAAACCGCATTACCTGGTGGTCAACGCCGATGAGTCGGAGCCGGGCACCTGCAAGGACATCCCGCTGATGATGGCCAACCCGCACGTGCTGGTGGAGGGCGTCATCATCGCGTCCTTCGCGATCCGCGCCTCGCACGCCTTCATCTACGTCCGCGGCGAGGTGCCACATGTCATCCGCCGGCTGCAGGAGGCCGTGCAGGAGGCCTACGCCGCCGGTCACGCCGGGACCGACATCCACGGCTCCGGCTACTCCCTCGAGTTGATCGTGCACGCCGGTGCCGGCGCTTACATCTGCGGCGAGGAGACGGCACTGCTCGACTCGCTCGAGGGCTTCCGCGGAGAGCCTCGGCTTCGCCCGCCGTTCCCGGCCACGCACGGCCTCTACGCCTGCCCGACTGTCGTCAACAACGTCGAGTCGATCGCCTCGGTGCCCTCCGTCGTCCTCGGCGGCCCGCAGTGGTTCTCGAGCATGGGCACCGAAAAGAGCAAGGGCTACACCCTCTACTCGCTCTCGGGACACGTGCAGCGCCCCGGACAGTACGAAGCCCCGCTCGGCATCACCCTGCGCCAACTGCTCGACCTCGGCGGCGGCATGCGCGAAGGCCGCGAGCTGAAGTTCTGGACTCCCGGCGGCTCATCCACCCCGCTGCTGACCGCAGAGCACCTCGATGTTCCCTTGGACTACGAGGGCGTCATCGCCGCAGGCTCACAGCTCGGGACCAAGGCCCTGCAGTGCTTCGACGACACCACGTGTGTGGTGCGCGCCGTCCTGCGCTGGACCGAGTTCTACGCGCACGAGTCCTGTGGCAAGTGCACGCCCTGTAGAGAGGGCACCTACTGGATGGTGCAGATCCTGCAGCGCCTCGAGGACGGCACCGGCACCCCTGAGGACATCGACACGCTGCTCGACACCTGCGACAACATCTTCGGCCGCTCCTTCTGCGGACTCGGAGACGGTGCCACCGCGCCGATCGTCAGCGGCATCCAGCACTTCCGCGACGAGTTCGTGCAGCACCTGACCTCCGGCGGCTGCCCGTTCGACCCGGTCGCGTCCACCGTCTTCGCAGGAGAGCCAGCATGACGGCCGCCGTAGAGACCGTCACTGACCTGGTCACCCTCACCATCGACGGGTTCGAGGTCCAGGTGCCCAAGGGGACGCTGATCATCCGGGCCGCCGAATTGCTCGGCATCGCCATCCCGCGCTTTTGCGACCACCCGCTGCTCGACCCGGTCGGCGCGTGCCGTCAGTGCATCGTCGAGGTCGAGGGCCAGCGCAAGCCTCAGACGTCCTGCACCACCACGGTCACCGAGGGCATGGTCGTCAAGACCCAGCTCACCTCACCGGTCGCCGAGAAGGCCCAGCGGGGCACCCTCGAGCTGCTGCTCATCAACCACCCGCTCGACTGCCCGGTCTGCGACAAGGGCGGCGAGTGCCCGCTGCAGAACCAGTCGATGGCCTACGGCGACGGCGAGTCGCGGTTCCACGACGTCAAGCGCACCTTCCCCAAGCCGATCGCGATCAGCAGCCAGGTGCTGCTCGACCGGGAGCGCTGCGTGCTGTGCGCGCGCTGCACCCGCTTCAGCCAACAGATCGCTGGCGACCCGTTCATCGAGATGTTCGAGCGGGGTGCGTTGCAGCAGGTCGGGATCTATGCCGACCAGCCCTTCGAGTCCTACTTCTCCGGCAACACGGTGCAGATCTGCCCGGTCGGTGCGCTGACCGGGGCTGCCTACCGGTTTAGGGCACGGCCCTTCGACCTCGTCTCGTCGTTGTCGGTGTGCGAGCACTGCTCCTCGGGTTGCGCCTTGCGGGTGGACCACCGGCGCGGCAAGGTGCTGCGCCGCCTGGCCGCCGAGGACGATCAGGTCAACGAGGAGTGGAACTGCGACAAGGGCCGCTGGGCCTTCACCTACGCCACGCAACCCGACCGCATCACCACGCCGTTGGTTCGGGACCCGGCGACCGGCCGGCTCCGCGCCGCCTCCTGGGCCGAGGCCCTCGAGCTCGCTGCGCGCGGGCTGGGACTGGCTCGCGACGAAGGCGGCGTCGGTGTGCTGCCCGGTGGCCGGTTGACCGTCGAGGACGCCTACGCCTGGTCCAAGCTGGCCCGGGTCGCCCTGGGCACCAACGACATCGACGCGAGGGTGCGGCCCGGCAGCGACGAGGAGCTCGCGTTCCTCGCCAGCTCCGTCGCGGGGCGCTATCTCGAGACGACCTACGCCGACATCGACAAGGCGCCGGCTGTCCTGCTCGTCGGCCTGGAGCCGGAGGAGGAGTCGCCGATCCTCTTCCTGCGCCTGCGCAAGGCGGCCAGCCACGGCACCCAGGTATTCACCGTGGCGCCGTTCCGCAGCCCTGGTGCGGTCAAGACCTCCGCGACGCTCGTGCAGGCGGTCCCTGGCGAGGAGGCCGCCGCGCTCGGGTCCTTCGACCGGAATCTGCTCGGTGCCGGCTCGGTGATCCTGGTCGGCGAGCGCCTGGCCACTAGCCCCGGTGCCTACAGCGCAGCGGCTGCCCTCGCCGCCAGCACCGGGGCCAAGCTCGCCTGGGTGCCCCGTCGGGCCGGCGAGCGCGGCGCGGTGGAGGCCGGTGCCCTGCCGACCGTGCTGCCCGGCGGCCACACCTCAGGAGCTGCCCTCGGCTGGGGCGAGTTGCCCGACGCACCGGGCCGCGACCTCACCGCGATCCTCGAGGCGACCAAGTCCAAGCAGCTCAAGGGCCTGCTCATCGGTGCCGTCGACCCGGCCGACTGCCCCGACCCCACGCTGGCGCTCGACGCCATCGAGGCCGCCGAGTTCGTCGTCAGCCTCGAGATCCGGCGCTCGCCGGTCACCGACCGCGCCGACGTGGTCTTCCCCGTCGCCGCCGCCGTCGAGAAGGACGGGACCTTCCTCGACTGGGAGGGCCGCGCCCGCCCGTTCGAAGCGGTTCTGCGCACCAGCGGCGCACTCGCTGACCTGCGCGTCATCCACCTGCTGTCCGAAGAGCTCGGCCGTTCGATCGAGCTGCCGGACGTCGCGGCAGCCCGGGCCGAGCTCAGCCGCATCGGGACCGCGCAGAGCCGGCCGGCAGCGCCGATCGCGGCCCCGACCGAGCCGGTCGAGGGGGACGAGGCCGGCGAGGCCCGCATGGTGCTGGCGACCTGGCACTGGCTGCTCGACGACGGCTCGCTCCAAGATGGCGAGCCCCACCTCGCCGGTACGGCGAGAGCACCGCGCCTGCACTTGTCCGCCACCGCGGCGTCGGCTCTTGGCGCCGTCGACGGCGACCTCATCACGGTCAGCACCGACCACGGCAGCCTGACCCTCCCGCTCGTCGTCGCCGACCTGCCTGACAACGTGGTGTGGGTCCCGACGCGCACCGCAGGGGCCCACGTCCGCACCGACCTCGCGGCCGCCCACGGCTCCCCGGTGCGCATCGCCAAGGGAGGTCCGGCATGAACCTCGCGTTCCTCGCCGAGGAGACCCAGCTCCCGCTGACCAGCTTCGGCAACGAGCCGTTCTGGCTGACGCTCTGCAAGGCCCTGTTCGTCTTCGTCCTGCTGCTCGTCCTGACGCTGTTCACGATCGTGTTCGAGCGCAAGGTCGTCTCCTGGATGCAGCAGCGCACGGGCCCCAACCGGGTCGGGCCGCGGGGCTATCTCCAGTCGCTGGCCGACGGCCTCAAGCTGGCGCTCAAGGAGGAGATCATCCCGGCGCTGGTCGACAAGCCGGTCTACATCCTGGCGCCGATCATCTCCGCCGTACCCGCGTTCCTGGCCTTCTCGGTCATCCCGTTCGGGCCGAAGGTGACCATCAACGGGCACGAGACCGCCCTGCAGCTGACGGACATGCCGATCGGCGTGCTGTTCATCCTGGCCTGCTCGAGCGTCGGCGTGTTCGGCATCGTGCTGGCCGGCTGGGCCTCAGGGTCGACCTACCCGCTCCTGGGCGGTCTGCGATCGGCAGCGCAGGTCATCTCCTACGAGGTGGCGATGGGGCTGTCGCTCGTCGCCGTCTTCCTCTACGCCGGATCGTTGTCGACCAGTGAGATCGTCGCTGCCCAAAGCAGTACGCCGTTCGAGCTCTTCGGTCTCGAGCTGCCTCGGCCGGGGTGGTTCGCCTTCACGCTGCCGGTGTCGTTCGTCATCTACATGATCGCGATGGTCGGCGAGACCAACCGCGCGCCCTTCGACCTGCCGGAGGCGGAGTCCGAGCTGGTCGGTGGCTTCCACACCGAGTACACCTCCCTGAAGTTCGCGATGTTCTTCCTCGCCGAGTACATCAACGTCATCACGGTCTCGGCGCTCGCGACCACGATGTTCCTGGGCGGCTGGCAGGCACCCTTCCCGTTCTCGCGCGTGGAGTGGATGAGCGAGGGCTTCTTCCCGATCGTGTGGTTCCTGCTCAAGGTCGTGGGCTTCATCTTCTTCTTCATCTGGCTGCGCGGCACGCTGCCCCGGATGCGCTACGACCAGTTCATGAAGCTCGGCTGGAAGATACTGATCCCGCTCAGCCTGGTCTGGATCTTGCTGGTGGCCACCATCCGCACCCTCAGCGAGGAGGCAACCGACCGCAGGGAGCTGCTCACCTACATCGGTGGCGGCCTGGTCGTCTTCTTCCTGCTCTCGATGTTCTGGCCGCAGAAGAAGCCGGTCACCGCAGCGGACGAGCACGCTGCCAGCGGCATCATCTCTGCGGCGGAGGGCGGCTTCCCGCTGCCGCCGCTGGATCTGGTGGTCCCGCCGACCCCTCGGTCGCTGCAGCTCACCGCTACCCCACTTGCCGAGCCGGCTGGGGCGCCGCCCCCCGAAGGAGAGGACGAGACCAGTGGCTAGCCTCTTCGACCCGGTCAAGGGCTTCGGGCTCACCTTCGTGACCATGTTCAAGAAGACGACGACGGAGGAATATCCCGAGTACGTCCGTCCGGTCGCGCCCCGCTTCCACGGCCGGCACGTGCTCAACCGGCACCCCGACGGTCTCGAGAAGTGCATCGGATGCGAGCTGTGCGCCTGGGCCTGCCCGGCCGACGCGATCTACGTCGAGGGCGCCGACAACACCGACGAGCACCGGATATCGCCGGGTGAGCGCTACGCCGCCGTCTACCAGATCAACTACCTGCGCTGCATCTTCTGCGGCCTGTGCATCGAGGCCTGCCCGACCCGCTCGCTCACCATGACCAACGAGTACGAGCTCGCCGACGACAGCCGGTCGGCCCTGATCTTCACTAAGGAAGAGCTGCTGGCTCCCCTGCTGGCGGGCATGGAGCAGCCCCCGCACCCGATGCGCCTGGGCAGCACCGACCAGGACTACTACACCGGGGAGCAGCAGTGAGCGCGACCGCCGTTCTTGCCGCCGCCTCCACCGGAGAGACCGTCACCTTCTGGATTCTGGCGCCCATCGCGGTGCTCGCTGCCCTGGCCATGGTCATCGCCAAGAACGCCGTGCACTGCGCGCTGTTCCTAGGGACCGTGATGCTGAGCCTTGCCGGTCTCTACGCCCTGCAGGACGCCCCGTTCCTCGCAGCCGTCCAGGTGATCGTCTACACCGGCGCGATCCTCATGCTGTTCCTGTTCGTGGTGATGCTGGTTGGTGTCGACAGCAGCGACTCGCTCGTCGAGACGCTGCGCGGCCAGCGGGCCGTCGCGCTGCTCATCGGTCTCGGCTTTGCCGGCCTGCTGGGAAGCACGCTGGTCGATGCCGTTTCCGACGACAACGTGGGTCTCGAGCAGGCCAACCAGGAGGGCAACGTCGTCGGCATCGCCCGGCTGCTGTTCACCGACTACGTCTTCGCCTTCGAGGTGACCAGCGCGCTGCTCATCACCGCTGCCCTCGGCGCGATGGTGCTGACGCACAAGGAGCGGCTGGTGCCGCGGCTGAGCCAGAAGCAGCTCTCACGCCAGCGCTTCTCCTCCGACCACCCGTTCCCGCTCCCGGGGCCGGGGGTCTTCGCCGATGGTGATTCCGTCGCCCGGGGCGCGCTGCTGCCCGACGGCACCGTCGCGCCGGACAGCCTGGCGCCGACGCTGCAGGAGATCGCCCCCACGGACGAAGGGACCGGCCACCGTGAGCCCTGACCACTACCTCGTCCTGGCCGCCATCTTGTTCACGATCGGCGCGGTGGGCGTGCTGCTGCGTCGCAACGCGATCCTCGTGTTCATGTGCGTCGAGCTGATGCTCAACTCGGTCAACCTCACCCTTGTCGCGTTCAGTCGCGAGAAGGGAACCCTGGACGGCCAGGTCATGGCGTTCTTCGTCATGGTGGTGGCCGCCGCTGAGGTCGTGGTCGGGTTGGCCATCATTATGAGCATCTTCCGCACCCGCCGCTCGGCCTCGGTCGACGACGTCAACTTGCTGAAGTACTAGGGGACCCCGAGTGACAAGCCCTGCGACGCTGCTCGCCGCCGAGTACGTCCCGGCCGTGCCCGCCACCGGCCTGCTCTCGGCGCTCTGGGTCCTCCTGCTGATCCCGGCCGCCGGAGCCGCGGTCCTGCTGCTCTCGGGCCGGCGGCTCGGCGGCACTGCCGGCCCCTACCTCGCCACGGCCGCGTGCGGTGCGTCCTTCCTGTTCGGTCTGGTCAGCTTCTTCGCCCTCCGAGGTCACGAGACGCGGGTCGTCGACGTACACCTGTTCAGCTGGATCCCCGTGGGTGGCCTCCAGGTCGACGCGGGCCTGCTCTTCGACCCGCTGTCGGCCACGTTCGTGCTGCTTATCACCGGCGTCGGCTTCCTCATCCACGTCTACTCGCTGGGCTACATGGAGCACGACCCACGGAAGAAGACGTTCTTCGCCTACCTCAACCTGTTCATCGCGGCGATGCTCCTGCTGGTCCTCGGCAACAGCTTCCTCGCGCTCTACGTCGGCTGGGAAGGCGTCGGTCTCGCGTCCTACCTGCTCATCGCCTTCTGGTTCCACAAGCCCGATGCCGCGACCGCGGCAAAGAAGGCCTTCATCGCCAACCGCGTCGGTGACCTCGGTCTGTCGCTCGCGATCATGGTCATGTTCGCCGCGGTCGGCACCACGTCCTACGCCGGTGTCTTCAGCAGCGGCGTGGCCGGCGGCACCGCGACCGCGATCGGGCTGCTCCTGCTGCTCGGCGCCTGCGGCAAGTCGGGTCAGTTCCCGTTGCAGACCTGGCTGCCCGACGCCATGGAGGGCCCGACCCCCGTCTCGGCACTGATCCACGCCGCGACCATGGTGACTGCTGGCGTCTACCTCATCGCGCGCTCGACGCCGATCTTCAGCGCCTCGCCAGACGCCCAGCTGGTGGTGACCATTATCGGGGCGGTCACCCTCGCCATCGGGTGCCTGATCGGCTGTGCCTACGACGACATCAAGAAGGTGCTGGCCTACTCCACGGTCAGCCAGATCGGCTACATGTTCCTCGCGGTCGGCATTCCCGGCGCCGGCGCCATCGCGATCCTGCACCTGCTGACCCACGGGTTCTTCAAGGCCTGCCTGTTCCTCTCGGCCGGCTCCGTGATGCACGCCATGGGTGACCGGGTCGACATGCGGCGGTTCGGCGGGTTACGCACAGTGATGCCGGTGACCTTCGGCTGCATGCTGACCGGCTACCTCGCGATCATCGGTCTGCCGCCGTTCGCCGGGTTCTTCTCCAAGGACAAGATCATCGAGTCGGCCTACAACCTGGGTGGCACGCGTGGCGCCATCCTCGGCACCGTGGCGCTGCTCGGCGCTGGCATAACCGCGTTCTACATGACCCGGCTCATGGTGATGACCTTCTTCGGCGAGCGGCGCTGGACCGAGGACGTCCACCCGCACGAGAGCCCCGCCGTGATGACCGGCCCGATGGCGCTGCTCGCGCTCGGGTCCGTCGTCTCCGGTGGCCTGCTGGTGCTTGGTGGCCGGCTGCAGCACTGGCTCGAGCCGTCGCTCGGCGAGGCGCACGAGGTGGGTGCCCACACCATCGAGCCCGCAGTGCTGATCGCCATGACCCTGCTCATCGTCGCCGGGGGTGCGCTGGGCGCCTGGTTCGCCTACGGCCGTCGACCGGTGCCCGTCACGCCGCCGGTCGCGGTGACGCCGTTCACGGTCGCAGCCCGCAAGAACCTCTACTTCGACTCGCTGAACGAGTCACTGCTGATGCGGCCGGGCCAGTACCTCACCCGCTTCCTCGTCTTCGTGGACAGCCGCGGCATCGATGGTGCCGTCCACGCGCTCGCAGCCGGCATCGGTGGCGGCTCCGGCCGGCTCCGGCGCCTCCAGAACGGCTTCGTCCGCTCCTATGCCCTGTCGATGTTCGGAGGAGCTCTCCTCGTGGTGCTCGCCCTGCTCGCCGTGAGGTTCGGCCAGTGACCCCCTGGCTGACCATCCTCGGCCTCGTCCCGCTGGCCGGGGCTGTCGTGGTGTCGCTGCTGCCCAAGGGGCGTGACCTCCTGGCCAAGCAGGTCGCCTTCGGCACCTCCCTGCTGGTGCTGGTGCTGACCGTCGTGATGTGCACCAAGTTCTCCACCGAGCAGGGCGCGCCGCGGTTCCAGTTCACCGAGTCGCACGAGTGGATCCCGAGTTTCGGCGTGAGCTACTCGGTCGGCGTCGACGGCATCGCCCTGGTCCTGATCGCGCTGGTCGCCCTGCTCGTCCCCGTCGTTATCTTGTCCAGCTGGGACGACATCGAGCTGCTCGACAGCAGCGGCCAGGACGCACCGCTCGCCAAGCGCAAGAGCATCAAATCCTACTTCGCACTGATGCTGGTGCTCGAGACGATGATGATCGGCGTCTTCGCCGCGACCGACGTGTTCTTGTTCTACGTCTTCTTCGAGTCGATGCTCATCCCGATGTACTTCCTGATCGGCTCGTTCGGCGGACCCCGCCGCAGCTACGCCGCCGTGAAGTTCTTATTGTTCAGCCTGTTCGGCGGGCTGCTGATGCTGGCCGCGGTCATCGGCCTCTACGTGCAGTCGGCTGACCAGGGCGAGGGCACCTTCAGCTTCGAGAAGCTCAGCCAGCTCGAGCTCAGCCACACGGCACAGGTGTGGCTGTTCTTGGGCTTCTTCATCGCCTTCGCCATCAAGGCCCCGCTGTTCCCCTTCCACACCTGGCTGCCAGATGCCGGTGCCGAGGCCCCGACGGGCAGCGCCATTCTGCTCGTGGGCGTGCTGGACAAGGTCGGCACGTTCGGCTTCCTGCGCTACTGCCTACCGCTGTTCCCCTGGGCGGCACGCGAGCTCGCGCCCTATGTCATCGCGCTCTCCGTCATCGGGATCATCTACGGCGCGCTGCTCGCCATGGGCCAAAAGGACCTCAAGCGCCTGGTGTCCTACACCTCGGTCGCGCACTTCGGCTTCATCGGGATGGGCTGCTTCGCCTTCACCACCCAGGCCGGGACCGGCGCCGTGCTGTACATGGTCAACCACGGACTGTCGACCGGGGCGCTGTTCATGGTGCTCGGCTTCCTCATCAACCGGGGCCGCACGCGACTCATCCCCGACTACTCCGGCATCGCGAAGGTCGCGCCCACCCTGGCGGCCCTGTTCTTCATCAGCGGGCTGTCATCACTGGCCCTGCCCGGCCTGTCGACGTTCATCTCGGAGTTCCTGGTCCTGGTCGGCACCTTCACCCGCTACCCGACCGCCGCGGTCATCGCGACGTTCGGCATCGTCCTCGCCGCGCTCTACATCCTGCTGGCGTACCAGCGCACGATGCAGGGCCCGCTGTCGACCGCCCACGAAGGGATGAGGGACCTGCGGGTCAGGGAGGTCGCCGCGCTGGCACCGCTGATCGCGCTGATGATTTTCTTCGGCTTCTACCCCAAGCCGCTGACCGACATCGTGAACCCGGCGATCGCCGCGACGATGCAGGACGTCGATGCCAGCGACCCGGCACCCACCGACCTCCCCGAGAACAGGTAGCCGCGATGCCCACCGACGTCCAGGCGCCATCGATCGCCTATCTCCCGCTGCTCCCGATCCTCATCGTGTTCGGGGCCGCTCTGCTCGGCGTCCTCGTGGAGGCCTTCGTTGCCGCCCGGCACCGGCGCAGCACCCAGGTCGTCGTGGCCATCCTGGGCCTGCTCGCGGCCTTCGTGGCCGTGGTCTACCTCGCGAACGACGGCACCTCTGAGCTGGTCGCGCAGGAGGCCATCGCGGTCGACGGCTTCACCCTGTTCCTGCAGGGCGTGCTGTGCGTGCTCGGCATCGGCAGCATCCTGCTGCTGTCCGAGCGGCGGCTCGACCAGGGGGGCGGCGCTGTCGTCAGCCAGGCTGCCAACCTGCCCGGCTCGCGCGAGGACCTCGAGCTGGCGGACAGCCAGCACGTGCAGACCGAGGTCTACCCACTCGCAATGTTCGCCCTCGGCGGCATGCTGCTGTTCCCTGCCTGCAACAACCTGCTGCTGAGCTTCGTCGCACTCGAGGTGCTGTCGCTGCCGCTCTACCTGATGGCTGGCCTCGCCCGTCGGCGCCGCCTGCTGTCGCAGGAGGCTGCGGTCAAGTACTTCCTGCTCGGCGCCTATGCCTCGGCCTTCTTCCTGTACGGCGTCGCTCTGCTCTACGGCTACGCCGGCAGCGTCAACCTCGGGGACATCCTGGCCGCGACGGCGGTGAGCGGGAAGAGCGACTCACTGCTCTACCTCGGGATTGCCATGCTCGGCGTCGGGCTGCTGTTCAAGATCGGCGCTGTCCCCTTCCACTCGTGGACGCCCGACGTCTACCAGGGCAGCCCCACCCCGGTGACCGCGATGATGGCGTCCTGCACCAAGGTGGCCGCGTTCGGTGCCCTGCTGCGCACGTTCTACGTCGCCTTCGGCACCACCGAGTGGGACTGGCGTCCGATGATCTGGATCATCGCGATCCTGACCATGGTCGTCGGCGCTGTCCTGGCCGTGACCCAGACCGACGTCAAGCGCATGTTGGCCTACTCGTCCATCGCCCATACCGGGTTCATCCTGGTTGCTCTCGGGTCCCTCTCAGCCACCGGCACGGCGTCCAAGGATGGGCTGTCCGGTGCGCTGTTCTACCTGCTCGCGTACGGCTTCACCACCCTTGCGACCTTCGCGGTGGTGGGCCTGGTTCGCGACAGCACCGGCGAGGCGACGCACCTGTCGCAGTGGGCTGGTCTCGGTCGGCGCAGCCCGGTGGTCGCGACGGTCTTCGCCTTCTTGTTGTTCGCGCTCGCGGGCATCCCGCTGACCAGTGGCTTCGTCGCGAAGTTCGCGGTCTTCCGGGCCGGCATCGAGGGCGACGCCACTGCGCTGGTCGTCGTAGGTGTCATCGCCAGTGCGATCACGGCGTTCTTCTACGCCCGAGTCGTCGTGCTGATGTTCTTCGAGGAGCCGGCAGCCGACGGCCCGACCGTGACCATCCCCGGTCTGGCGACCGCGCTGACCATCGGCTTCGGTGTTGCAGTGACCCTGATCCTGGGGGTGCTCCCGCAGCTCGCCCTCGACTGGGCCAACGACGCCGCGCTCCTGATCCGATGACGCCCTTCCTGCGATGACGTCGTGACGGTGGACGCGTCAGGGCTCCTGGGCGCCACGGACCCTGCACTGCGGGCAGCCGTTCACCAGGGCATGGAGCGGGTCGAGTCGCGGTTGCGTGACGTCGTCCGGAGCAGCCACCCGATGCTCACGGAGGCGGCTTCCCACCTCGTCGAGGCCGGCGGCAAGCGGGTTCGTCCCCTGCTCACCCTGCTCTCGGCGCAGCTCGGCGACAGCACCCGGCCCGAGGTCATCGATGCGGCCGTCGTCGTCGAGCTGACCCACCTCGCGACGCTCTACCACGACGACGTCATGGACGAGGCGTCGATCCGCAGGGGCGCGGCGAGCGCCAACACCCGCTGGACCAACACGGTCGCGATCCTCACCGGTGACTACCTGTTCGCCCGCGCGTCGGACCTGACCGCTGGCCTGGGCACCGAGGCCACCCACCTGCAGGCACGGACCTTCGCCCGGTTGGTCGAAGGCCAGATCGCCGAGACCGCCGGGCCTTCGGAGGGTGCTGACGCCGTCGCCCATCACCTCAAGGTCCTGGCGGACAAGACCGCTTCGCTGCTGTCCACCTCGGCCCGGCTCGGGGCGATGATGGCCGGCCTCGACGACCGGACCGTCGACTTGGTGGCGGAGTTCGGCGAGGTGTTCGGGGTGGCCTTCCAGCTGTCCGACGACCTGATCGACGTCCTGTCCGACTCCGAGCAGTCCGGCAAGACACCGGGCACCGACCTTCGGGAGGGCATCGCCACCCTGCCTGTTCTGCTCGTCCGCGCCGAGCAGGACCCATCGAGCATCCTGCTGGCCCGGCTGCTCGGCGGCGACCTGAGCTCGGACGCCGCGCTGGCCGAAGCCCTCCGCCAGTTGCGGCTGCACCCGGCGATGACTCAGGCGCGGGAGGTCCTCCTGTCCTACGCCGACCGGGCCCGTTCGCTTGCCGAGCAGCTGCCCGAGGGGCAGACCCGCGAGGCGTTCATCGCTCTGACCGACTTCGTCCTCGCCCGCACCGGGTGACGCCGACCCAGCCCACCGAGCTGGTCCTCGAGGGGGGACCCCGCCTGCTGCTGTTCGACCTCGGGCTGGCCTGCTGCGCCGTGGAGTTCGTGGCCGCCGCCAGCACCCCCGGAGCTCTCGAAGCCCTGCGTACGGCGACAGCGCCGCTGTCCGAGGCCAACGTGCTGGTGGTCAGCGGGACTCTCACCGATGTGACTGCAGCCGGGATCGTGGAGGTCTACGAGCAGCTCGCCGAGCCGAAGTACGTCATCTCCTTCGGGGCCTGCGCCAACTCCGGCGGCCCCTACTGGGACAGCTACTCGGTGACCAAGGGAGTGGACCAGCTGCTGCCGGTAGACGTCTGGGTCCCCGGCTGCCCGCCACGACCCGAGGCGCTGGTGCAGGCTCTCGAGCTGCTCGGTCAGGGCCGGCCGTGATCGAGCGGGACAGGTGGGTCGACGAGGTCAGGGCCGCCAGGGAGGGGGGCCTGACGTTCTTCGACCTGCTCACCGCGGTCGACACCGGGGAGGCCGGGTTCGAGGTGGTCCTGCACCTGTGGGACGTCGGCGGCAAGCGAGGCGCGCTGCTCACCACGAGCTGTCCCCGCGAGGATCCGGTGATCCCCACGCTGACGGGGCTCTTCGCCGGCGCCGGCTGGCACGAGCGGGCCGCGGCCGAGCTGTTCGGCATCACCTTCGCGGGCCATGACACCCGGCCGCTGCTGCTTGCGGAGCGCTTCGAGGGCCACCCGCTGCGCAAGGACTTCGTGCTTGCCTCACGGGTGGCCAAGCGCTGGCCGGGAGCTAAGGAGCCCGGCGAGTCCGACGCCGACCTGCCGGCTTCGCCCCGGCGCCGCCCACGCCCTCCGGGTGTGCCAGAGGGGTGGGGCCAATGACGCCGTACGAGCAGGGCATGGCGGTGCTGCGGGCGGCTCAGGGGCCGCTGCCCGCGAGGAGCCGCGGGGTCATCGCGCTGCTCGAGGAGAACTGCACGGTCTGCATGCTGTGCGCCCGCGAGTGCCCTGACTGGTGCATCGAGATCGACTCGCACAAGGAGACACTCCCGCCGAGGACCGAGCGCGGCCGGCCGCGGGTGCTGCACGTGCTCGACCGGTTCGCCATCGACTTCGCGCTGTGCATGTGGTGCGGCATCTGCATCGAGGTGTGCCCGTTCGACGCGCTGTTCTGGGCGCCGGAGTTCGAGCACTCGGCCACCACCGCGAAGGACCTCGTGCACGAGCGCCAGGAGCTGAGGAAGTGGCTGGCCGGCGTCCCGGTCCCGCCACCGCTCGAGCGCTAGCGGTAGTTGGTGAACTGCAGGGCGAAGTCGAAGTCCTTGCCCTTCAGCATCGCGATCACGGTCTGCAGGTCGTCCTTCTTCTTGGCAGAGACCCGCAGCTGGTCGCCCTGGATCTGTGCCTGAACGCCCTTGGGCCCCTCCTCGCGGATCACCTTGGAGACTTTCTTGGCGTTGTCCTGGCTGATCCCCTCGCTGATCTTGCAAACCAGGCGGTAGTCCCTGCCGGACTGCTGCGGCTCGCCCGCATCAAGGGTCTTCAGGGAGACCTGGCGCTTGACGAGCTTCTCCTTGAAGACATCGAGCAGGGCCTTGATCCGCTCCTCGCTGCCGGCCTTGAGCAGCACGTCATCGCCGGACCAGGCGATCTCGGCGCCGGTTCCCTTGAAGTCGTAGCGGGTCGCGGCCTCTTTGGCGGTCTGGTTCAGCGCGTTGTCGACCTCCTGGTGATCCACCTTGCTGACGACATCGAACGACGGGTCCGCCACGGAACTCTCCTTCAGGCTGTAGGGACGTCGGCTATTCTGACCCACGCATCAGGCGGGTTGCCCGAGTGGTCAATGGGAGCGGACTGTAAATCCGCCGGCTCAGCCTACGAAGGTTCGAACCCTTCACCCGCCACCAGCAGCGGAGCGGCCCCCTTCCGCAAGGACGGGGGCCTTTCTGCTGCCCGGAAGGGGCCGGTCAGCCGGGCCTTCGAGCATGTAGGCTCGTTGCGGTTCGCCGCCCCTTTAGCTCAGACGGCAGAGCGTCTCCATGGTAAGGAGAAGGTCTACGGTTCGATTCCGTAAAGGGGCTCGACGGCAGCACGACCCGGGCGGTGTAGCTCAGTTGGTAGAGCAAGCGACTCATAATCGCTGTGTCACCGGTTCAAGTCCGGTCATCGCTACTGATTCATGCAGGACTCGATCACGCAGGCACCTCCGGTAGCCTGGTCACCGACCCCTAGGAAAGCGAAGGCACCTCCGCATGGCCGCCACCGACGTCCGCCCGAAGATCACGCTGGCCTGCCAGGAGTGCAAGCACCGCAACTACATCACCAAGAAGAACCGGCGCAACGATCCCGACCGGCTCGACCTGAAGAAGTTCTGCCCCAACTGCCGGACCCACACGGACCACAAGGAAACTCGCTAGCCGCTTCCCCACGATCAGGCCGGCTCCCCACTGCGGGAGGCCGGCCTTCGTGGTTCCCGGGCATCGGCATGAGCCGAGCGCACCGGCAGGCAGGCGCTAACGTGCGTGGACCGTCGATCCGGGAGGTCCTGCGTTGCCCCTGAACCGAGACTTCATCGGCCGCAGCGCGCCGTCGACCCAGCCGTTCGAGGTGACCAGGGGGGACATCCGCCGGTTCGCGCTGGCGATCGGCGACCACAACCCGGCCTACCTCGACCGCGAGGCCGCCCAGGCCTTCGGGCACCCTGACGTGATCGCGCCGCCTACCTTCCTCATCAGCGCCAGCACCGGCGACGCCGCCGGTGGCCTGATCGGCCACCCGGACATGGGACTGGTCTACGCGATGGTCGTGCACGGCGAGGAGAAGTTCGAGTTCCACCGCCCAGTGCGGGCCGGCGACCTGCTCGACTCGGTGACCCGGATCGAGGACATCCGAGATGCCGGCCGCAACGAGCTGATGACGCTGGTCACCGAGGTCACGAGCAACGGCGATCCGGTCGCAACCATCACCAACACGATCGTCAGCCGCGGCACCGCCGCGCAGGAGTCCTGACATGGCCCCGAGCTGGTCCGAGGTCGAAGTGGGCACCGAACTGCCCGCGCAGGAGTTCGCGCTGACCCGCGCCAACCTGGTGCAGTACGCCGGCGCTAGCGGCGACTTCAACATCATCCACTGGAACGAGCGGGTCGCGAAGAGCGTCGGGCTGCCCAACGTGATCGCTCACGGGATGCTCACCATGGCCACGGCCGGCCGGGTCGTCACCGACTGGGTCGGCGACCCAGGCCTCGTGGTCTCGTACGGCGTCCGGTTCTCGCGACCCGTGGTGGTCGAGGACGACGACACCGGGGCCACGTTGGCCGTCACCGGTGTCGTCGAGGCCAAGAACGACGACGGCACGGTGACCGTGGTCCTCACCGCGACGGTCGGCGGCGAGGACGTCCTGACCGGCGCGCGCGCCGTGGTGCGGTTGCCTCAGGCATGACGGGCGTTTCGCTCAGCCGGCGCTACGAGCAGCTGCTCGCGCGGTTCGGCGACCGGCGCTCGTTGCTGTTCGAGGGCCAGTGGCACACCTCCGGCGACCTCTTCGGCCGAGCAGCGAGGGCGGCCCGGGGGCTCGCCCAGCTGGGGGTTCGCCCTGGTGACCGCGTCGTCGTCTGCATGGCCAACTGCCCCGAGGTCGGGCTGGCTTACCAGGCCCTCTGGCGCGTCGGCGCCGTCCCCACCCCCGTCCTGTTCCTGCTGACCGAGGAGGAACTGGCCCACGTCGTCCGCGACTCGGGTGCGGTGGCGGTGATCACCACCCCGGAGTTCCACAGCAAGGTCCAAGCCGCCGCCAAGGGGCTGCAGGTGATCGTGGTCGGCGGTCCGGGTGGCGTGCCCTGGGAGGCGCTGGAGAAGCTCGACGAGCTCCCGATTGTTGATCGAGACACCGGCGACCTCGGCGCACTGCTCTACACAGGGGGGACCACCGGCCGGTCGAAGGGCGTGGCGCTGACCCACGCCACCCTCGACGCGGCCGGTGCGGCCGCCGCCGAACGCAGCCAGAGCGAGTCGATCCTGCTGCCCCTCCCGCTGGCGCACGCCTACGGACTGCTCGTCACCGTGGCGGGGCTGCACGTCACGGAGCCCATGACCACCTACCTCATGCGCTGGTTCGACCCGGCCGGCTGGATCGCCCTCATCGAGGAGCACCGGATCCAGACCAGCACCCTGGTGCCCTCAATGATCCAGATGCTGCTCGCCCTGCCCCTGGAGGAGCACGACCTTTCCTGCCTCGAGCGGGTCAGCTCTGGGGCCGCGCCGTTGCCTGTGGAGGTCGCACTGGAGCTGGAGCGACGGGTTCCGAGCTGCACCATCCGCGAGGGCTACGGCTGCACCGAGTCCAGCGCGCTGGTCAGCAGCCAGCCACTGGGCGAGCGGCGGCTCGGGTCGGTGGGCCAGCCGGTGACTGGCGTGACCGTGCGGATCGAGCTGGCGGACGGGACCGAGGCCGCGACGGGCGAGGACGGCGAGATCTGCGTCGGTGGCGCAACGGTGATGCAGGGCTACTGGAACAGCTCCGACGACACGGCCTTCGCCCTCCGGGGCGGGGTGCTGCACACCGGTGACGTCGGGCACCTCGACGAGGATGGCTGGCTCTACGTCGTCGACCGCATCAAGGACCTGATCATCCGCGGCGGGTTCAACGTCTACCCCCGGGACGTGGAGGACGCGCTCCTGGCCCATCCGGAGGTGGTCGGCGCTGCGGTCGTCGGCAAGCCCGACCCCAAGCTGGGGGAGGAGGTCGTCGCGTTCGTTCAGCTGGGCCCCGGCGCGACCGTCACGACCGACGAACTGGTGGCCTACGGCAAGGAGCGGCTGGGGGCCTACAAGTACCCCCGCGAGGTCCGCGTGATCGACGCCATCCCTTTGACCAGCGTGATGAAGACGGACCGCAAAGCCCTGCGCGCGACCATGGCATGAGCGTTCCCGCTGACGTGCAGGCGCTGGCCGAGCAGCGCCGGGAAGCCCGCGCGCACAAGGACTTCGCAGCCAGCGATGCGCTGCGCGAGGAGCTCGCCGAACTGGGCTGGACCGTGCGCGACACAGCGGAGGGCCAACAGCTGGCGCCCGCCCCGCCGTACCCCGTGGTGGGGTCGGTGGGCGAGCTGCCGGACCGCTCGGCCGAGCCGGCTGACCACCGCTGCACAGTGGCGCTGCTCGTCGACGGCTGGCCCGATGACCTGCGCACCTGCGTGGCCGCGTTGCTGGAGCACTCGCCGAAGGACGTGCGGCTACTGCTGCTCGACAACGGGCTGACCGACGCGGACGCGACCGTCCACGAGCTGGCGGCGCACGGGCGGGTCGAGGAGCTGCACGTAGAACGGGCCGCCGGGTGGGCGGAGGCCCGCAACGCCTTGATCCGCTACGCCACCGCCGACGTCCACGTCCTGATGGACCTCTCGACCGTGCTCGAGGGTGATGCCCTGTCGCCGCTGCTGGAGGCGGTTCAGCACGCTGACGCCGCCGGCTGGCGAGGCGTGCGGGTGGAGGACGGCTGGCTGTCCTTCACCGACAGCCCACCGGGCGAGGTCGAGGCCCTCCTGTCCTACCTGATCGCCGTACGGCGGACGGTGGCCCTGGAGGTCCCGCTGCCGGCCAAGGCGCGGTTCTACCGCAACGCCGACATGGAGTGGTCGTTCCTGCTGCGCGAGCAGGGCAAGCGGCTGGTCGCGGTCGACGTGCCGGCGCACCAGGACCGCCACCGGGGCTATCACGACAGCGACCCGGAGCGGCGGGACCGGGAGTCGAAGAAGACCTACGACCGGTTCCTGCAGCGCTTCAGGGGCCGGGAGGATCTCAGACTGCCTCGCTGAGCAGGGCGTTCAGCCGACTGATGCCCTTCTCCAGCGCCTCGTCGCCGAGGGCGTACGACAGCCGGAAGTAGCCAGGCGTGCCGAAGGCCTCACCCGGCACGACGGCTACGCCGACCTCGTCGAGCACCAGCTCCGCGAGCTGCGCGGACGACTCGATCCGCTTGCCCCGCAAGGTCTTGCCGATCAGTGCCTTGACGGAGGGGTAGCAGTAGAAGGCGCCGAACGGCTCAGGGCAGGTGACGCCAGGGATCTCGTTGAGCAGGCGGACCATCGCCTGCCTGCGGCGGTCGAAGGCCTCCCGCATCTCGGCGACGGCCGACAGGTCGCCGGTCAGCGCCTCCAGTGCCGCTGCCTGCGACACGTTGGCCACGTTGGAGGTCGCGTGCGACTGCAGGTTGGTGGCGGCCTTGACGACGGCTGCGGGCCCGATCAGCCAGCCCACGCGCCAACCGGTCATGGCGTAGGTCTTGGCGACGCCGTTGACGACGACGCACTGCCCGGCCAGCTCAGGGACGGCCACCGGCATGGAGACGTGCTTGGTGTCGCCGTACACGAGGTGCTCGTAGATCTCATCGGCGACGACCCAGATCCCGTGCTCAAGCGCCCACCGGCCGATGCTCTCGACCTCCTCGGGGGAGGCCACGGCACCGGTCGGGTTGGAGGGCGAGCACCAGAGCAAGACCTTGGTGCGCGGGGTCCTGGCCGCCTCCAGCTGGTCCACGGTCACGCGGTAGCCCTGGTCCTCGGTCGTGACGACGTCGACCGGCACGCCCCCGGCCAGCTTCACCGCCTCGGGATAGGTGGTCCAGTAGGGAGCCGGGAGCAGGACCTCGTCGCCCGGGTCCAGCAGGGTCGCGAAAGCCTCATAAACGGCCTGCTTGCCGCCGTTGGTGACCAGCACCTGTGCCGCCGTGATCTGGTAGCCGCTGTCCCGGGCGGTCTTGGCCGCGATCGCCTCCTTCAGCTCCGGCAGGCCGCCGGCCGGGGTGTAGCGGTGGAAGCGGGGGTTGGCGCAGGCCTTGACCGCCGCGGCGACGATGGCGGGCGGGGTCGGGAAGTCGGGCTCGCCGGCGCCGAAGCCCACCACGTCCTCTCCGGCCGCCTGCTTCGCCTTGGCCTTGGCGTCGACGGCCAGGGTCGCTGACTCCGCGATCGCACCGATCCGGCGTGACACGGTGCCGGTCGGGCTAGGGGTCGTGGCGCTGCTGCTCATGCCGCCCATCGTCCCAGGTCGGGGCAAGCCGCTTCACCTCGGCGCCTGCCCTACACTTGACCGCCTGGGGGCAAGAATGCCTCTGCTCCGGCGCGCCCGCGCACCGGCTGCAGCGGCCCTGATCCCTAGGGGTGTAGCTCAGCTGGCCAGAGCGCCGGTCTCCAAAACCGGATGTCGCAGGTTCGACTCCTGTCACCCCTGCAGCACCACACACAACGACCCGAGGGAGAGCACGTGAGCGGGAGCGCATCCGGCGCCACTGCGCCAGTCCGCGACCCCGACGTGCGTCGTGGGCCGATCACCTGGATCACCACGCTGGTCCCGCGCATGCTCACCTTCATCCGCCAGGTGGTCGCCGAGCTGCGCAAGGTCATCTGGCCGACCCGCAAGGAGCTGATCACCTACACGACAGTGGTCATCGTCTTCGTGGCGGTCATGGGCGTGATCGTCGCCATGTTCGACCTCGTCTTCGCCAAGGGCGTTCTCGCCGTCTTCGGCAAGTAGGGCGCCATGCCAGCCCTCCCCACACCCACCGGATCAGCCCTCAGCCAGGACAGGACGTGAGCGTGCCCGAGCACGAGTTCCCAGACGAGCAGACCCCCTCGGTCTTCTCCGAGCAGGTCGAGCCCCAGACCGCCGGCGAAGAGCAGGTGGCTGCTGAGCAGGTCGACCTCGACCCGGTCGCCTTCGATCCGCTCGACGCGGCACCGGAGAGCCCCGAGCTGGTGGCAGAGCCCGCCGCCGACGAGGCCGTTCAGGAGGAGCCCGCCGCGTCCGACGAGCCGGCCGACCCGGCCGATGAGATGCGCGAGGCACTGCGCTACCTGCCCGGCGACTGGTACGTCGTGCACTCCTACGCCGGCTACGAGAACAAGGTCAAGACCAACCTCGAGTCGCGCATCTCCTCGCTCAACATGGAGGACTACATCTTCCAGATCGAGGTGCCCACCGAAGAGGTCATGGAGATCAAGGGCGGCAAGCGTCAGCAGGTCGTCCGCAAGAAGCTCCCCGGCTACCTGTTCGTCCGGATGGAGCTCACCGACGAGTCCTGGTCCGCGGTTCGCAACACCCCCGGCGTCACCGGTTTCGTCGGCCAGACCTCCCGCCCGACCCCGTTGACGATCGACGAGGTCGTCAAGCAGCTCGCTGCGCCCAAGCAGAAGGTCGTCGTGCCCCAGAAGGCCGTCGACTTCGAGGTGGGTGAGTCGATCACGGTCACCGAGGGCCCGTTCGCAACGCTGCCGGGGACGATCAACGAGATCAACCTCGACAGCCAGAAGCTCAAGGTCCTGGTGTCGATCTTCGGCCGCGAGACCCCGGTCGAGCTGTCCTACAACCAGGTCACCAAACTCTAGCGACCGCTAGACTCCCTCCTTTCGTTCCTACTCAGAGACTGAAGACCATGCCCCCCAAGAAGAAGCTCGTCAGCGTCATCAAGCTCCAGATCAAGGCCGGTGCGGCCAACCCCGCACCGCCCGTCGGCCCAGCCCTCGGCCAGGCCGGCATCAACATCATGGAATTCTGCAAGGCCTACAACGCGGCCACTGAGGCGCAGCGCGGGGACATCGTGCCGGTCGAGATCTCGGTCTACGAGGACCGCTCCTTCACGTTCATCACCAAGACGCCCCCGGCCGCCCGCATGATCCTCAAGGCCGCCGGCGTGGAGAAGGGCTCACCGACGCCGCACAAGGTCAAGGCCGGCAGCATCACCGCCGCCCAGGTGCGCGAGATCGCCACCACCAAGATGGACGACCTCAACGCCAACGACCTCGAGGCCGCCGCCAAGATCATCGAGGGCACCGCCCGTCAGATGGGGATCACCGTCTCAGGCTGATACCTCTCAGGCTGGGCCCCGCTCAGCCGCCCCGTGGGAGGGCAACGGATCGTCCGTCGCCCGTCAGCACCACAGCCGTCCGCCAGCCGGACAAGAAGGGCAACACCATGAAGCGCAGCAAGGCCTACAACGCCGCCCTCGCCAAGCTTGAGGCGGACAAGATCTACAGCCCGCTCGAGGCGGCCCGCCTGGCAAAGCAGACCTCCACCACCAAGTACGACGCCACGGTCGAGGTGGCGATGGTGCTCGGTGTCGATGCCCGCAAGGCCGACCAATCCGTCCGTGGCACCGTCAACCTGCCGCACGGCACCGGCAAGACTGCCCGCGTGATCGTCTTCGCGCAGGGCGACAAGGCCGCCGAGGCCTTGGCTGCCGGGGCCGACGAGGTCGGTAGCGACGAGCTCATCGAGAAGGTCAGCAAGGGCTGGGTCGACTTCGACGCCGCCGTCGCGACGCCCGACATGATGGGCAAGGTCGGCAAGGTGGCCCGCGTCCTCGGACCCCGTGGCCTGATGCCCAACCCGAAGACCGGCACCGTCACCGCCGACGTCACCAAGGCCGTCAGCGACATCAAGGGCGGCAAGGTCAACTTCCGGGTCGACAAGCAGAGCAACCTGCACTTGGTGATCGGGAAGGCCTCCTTCGACGAGACCAAGCTGGTCGAGAACTACGCCGCCGCCCTCGACGAGATCACCCGGGCCAAGCCGTCGTCCTCCAAAGGCAAGTACCTCAAGCGGATCACCTTCAGCACCACGATGGGCCCGGGCATCCCGGTCGACCCGAACAAGACCCGCAACCTGCTCGACGACAACGCGCCCGCCGAGGCCTGAGTTTCGGCCAAGGCCCACCCAGGGCGAGCCCTGCTAGCCTGGGCCCAGCCCAAGACCGCTGGTCGCTGGCTCCCTTAGGGGAGCGAGCAGAAGGTCCCGCTTCGGCGGGCGACCCGCGCAGGTGTGAACACGGAAAGCCGCAGCCCGCTCGTGCTGGCGCGGCCCAACGCCCCGTGCGCCTCCTGCGCCGGGGCGCCTGACGTTCGGGGCCGGCCGGCACCGGACGAGAGGAACCCGATGGCCACCGCCACCGACACCGACACGGCCAGCGCGCCTGTCGAGCACAAGCGCGCCACCGTCCGCCCCGACAAGGGTGACGCGGTCGCCGAGCTCGTCGCCAGCTTCTCGGGTGCCAGCGCCGCGGTCCTCACCGAGTACCGCGGGCTGACCGTCAAGCAGATCAGCGAGCTCCGGCGCGCACTGGGCGCCGACACGACCTACTCGGTCGTCAAGAACACGCTCTCCAAGATCGCGGCCGGCCAGGCCGGCCTGACCGGTGTCGACGAGCTGCTCAGCGGGCCCACCGCCGTGGCCTTCGTCGGCGGTGACCCGGTGACGGCCGCCAAGAGCCTGCGCGACTTTGCCAAGGCCAACCCAGCCCTGGTCGTCAAGGGCGGCTACATGGACGGCAGGGCGCTCAGCGCCGACGAGGTCAAGAAGCTCGCTGACCTCGAGTCGCGTGAGGTCTTGCTTGCCAAGCTGGCCGGCGCCATGAAGGCGTCGCTGACGCAGGCGGTCTACCTGTTCGCCGCCCCGCTGTCGCAGGCTGCCCGCGCCCTCGGCGCCCTGGAGGCTCAGCGCGCCGCCGAGGCTCCGGCCGCCGAGGCTCCGGCGGCCGAGGAGGCCGCTACCGAGGAGGCGCCGGCCGCCGAAGTTGCCGCGTCTGAGGCACCAGATGCCCCTGAGGCCCCCGAGGCTTCGGACGCCCCCGAGACCCCTGACCCGACCAGCGAGACCACTGACCCGACCAGCGAGACCACTGACCCGACCAGCGAGACCACTGACCCGACCAGCGAGACCGAGTAACCGGCTCCGGCCGATCCACCACCCCGAAAGCCGGATCCCGGCAACTACCGAAGGAGCCACCACCATGGCCAAGCTCAACACCGACCAGCTGCTCGACCAGTTCAAGGAGATGACGCTGATCGAGCTCTCTGAGTTCGTGAAGCAGTTCGAGGAGACGTTCGGCGTGACCGCCGCGGCTCCCGTCGCCGCCGCGGCAGCCCCGGCTGCCGGCGGAGGCGGCGGTGCTGCCGAGGAGTCTGCTGAGCAGGACGAGTTCGACGTCATCCTCGACGTCGTGGGCGACAAGAAGATCCAGGTCATCAAGGAGGTGCGCACCCTCACCAGCCTCGGGCTCAAGGAGGCGAAGGAGCTCGTCGACGGTGCCCCGAAGCCGATCCTGGAGAAGGTCAACAAGGAAGCGGCTGAGAAGGCGAAGGCGGCCCTCGAGGGCGCCGGCGCGACGGTCACCGTCAAGTAGGCAGCACGCTCCGCGCCGCAGGCGCTGCAGCAACCGCGACGGGGCGGTCCTCCACAGGGAGGGCCGTCCCGTCGTCGTTCCGGCCTCAGACACGGGTCCGCCGGGCCACCGGAAGCCGAACGTTTCGCCGTACGGTGTGACGAGGCTGCAAAGCAACAGCCCCACCGGTGCGTATCCTTCGAGACACTGTCTGTGAGTACGGTCACGTCCAAGCCCGCGCAGGTCCCCTTCGCGGTGCGAACGAGATGAGGGGTTTCCCGGGTGGGCGTCGAGATCCAGGTGGAGCACCTCACCAAGCGCTTCGGACGTCAGACCATCTGGGAGGACGTCAGCCTCACTCTCCCGGCCGGCGAGATCTCCGTCCTGCTCGGCCCCTCCGGCACCGGCAAGTCGGTGTTCCTCAAGACCCTGATCGGCCTGCTCAAGCCCGAGGCTGGCTCGATCATGATCGACGGCCGCGACGTCACCAAGGTCAAGGAGAAGGAGCTCTACGAGATCCGCAAGCTGTTCGGCGTGCTGTTCCAGGACGGCGCGCTGTTCGGCTCGCAGAACTTGTTCGACAACATCGCCTTCCCGCTGCGCGAGCACACGCGCAAGACGGAGCAGGAGATCAAGGACATCGTCCTTGAGAAGATGGAGATCGTGGGCCTGACCGGCTCTGAGCGAAAGCTCCCCGGGGAGATCTCCGGCGGCATGCGCAAGCGGGCCGGCTTGGCCCGCGCTCTGGTCCTCGACCCGCAGATCCTGCTGTTCGACGAGCCCGACTCCGGCCTCGACCCGGTCCGCACGGCCTACCTCAACCAGCTCATCGTCGACCTCAACGCGCAGATCCAGGCGACCTTCCTGATCGTGACGCATGACGTCAACACCGCCCGTACCGTGCCGGACAACATCGGGTTGCTCTACCGGCGCCATCTGGCGATGTTCGGTCCCCGGGAGATGCTGCTCTCGAGCAACGAGCCGGTGGTGCGGCAGTTCCTCAACGCCCAGCGCGAGGGGCCGATCGGCATGGCCGAGGAGAAGGATGCCGGCGAACTCGAGGCCGAGAAGGGCACTGAGCTGGGCGCTCTGCCGCCCATCCCGGTGCAGCTCCCGACCAGCACCGGTGAAACGCGGGCGACCCAGCGCCAGCCGGGTTCGTGGCTGACCGAGCACGGCGTGCAGCCGCCGACCGGCTCGTTCCCTGGGCTCAACCTGACCTTCAGCGGCAAGCACGACCCTCGCGCTGGCAACGGCCGCAGCCGGCCCGCAGGGGAGCCCACAGGAGACGCGGCGGACGAGGTCGACGAGGAGCCGACACGTCCGGTGCGCCGTCCGGCCAAGAAGGCCGGGTCCGTGAGCAGGCCCACCAAGGCGAGCAGGCCCACCAAGGCGAGCAGGCCCACCAAGGCGAGCGAGTCGAGGAAGCCAACCAAGGCGACCAAGACGGCCCCGCCGGCTGGGGGCGCGCGCAAGAGCCCCGCGACGCCGGCCGCCCGCACCCGGGCTGCGGCCACGACCACCAAGCGCCGAGGTAACCAGGGCTGATGGCCGTCTCCCCCCTCGCCCCCGTTCGTGGCGCCGGTGAGTTCTTCGCGTTCTCACTCGACGTCCTGCGCGGGCTGTTCAAGCGCCCCTTCCAGTTCGCGGAGTTCGTGCAGCAGGCGTGGTTCGTCGCGAGCGTCACCATCCTGCCGACCGCGCTGGTCTCGATCCCGTTCGGCGCTGTCCTGGCGCTGCAGATCGGCAACCTCACCAAGCAGATCGGCGCCCAGAGCTTCACCGGCGCGGTGGCCGTCCTGGGCGTGGTCCGGGAGGCCAGCCCGATCGTGACCGCGCTGCTCATCGCAGGTGCCGGTGGCTCCGCGATCTGCGCCGACCTTGGCGCCCGCAAGATCCGCGAGGAGATCGACGCCATGGAGGTGCTCGGCGTCTCGCCGATCGCCCGCCTGGTGGTGCCCCGGGTGCTCGCCTGCATCCTCGTCGCCGTCTTCCTCAACGGCATGGTCGCCGTCGTCGGCGTCATGGGCGGCTACTTCTTCAACATCATCCTGCAAGGCGGCACACCAGGCGCCTACCTGGCTTCCTTCACCGCACTGGCCCAGCTGCCCGACCTCTACGTGGGTGAGATAAAAGCCGCGATCTTCGGGCTCATCGCGGGCCTGGTAGCGGCCTACAAGGGCCTCAATGCCAAGGGCGGTCCCAAGGGGGTCGGCGACGCCGTCAACCAGACCGTGGTCATCAGCTTCATGCTGCTGTTCCTGACCAACTTCATCATCACGGCCATCTACTTCCAAGTCGTCCCGCAGAAGAACGGCTGACGTGGCTGTCGACACCCGCTCGCCGGTCCCCCCGATCCTGCAGCCGCCGCTGCGGTTCTTCCGCCGCATTTCCGGCGGTCTGCTGGCCATGCTCGACGACCTGGGCGCGCAGCTTTCCTTCTACGCCCGGGCCATCGGGTGGACCTGGCGGGTCCTTGTTCACTACAAGAAGGAGGTCGTCCGCCTGCTGGCAGAGGTGGCGCTCGGCTCGGGTGCGCTCGCCATGGTGGGCGGCACCATCGGTGTCATCGCCTTCCTCACCTTCTTCACAGGGACCGAGGTGGGCCTGCAGGGCTACGCCGCCCTCAACCAGCTCGGCACCTCCAACTTCACCGCGTTCATCTCGGCCTACTTCAACACCCGCGAGATCGCGCCGCTGGTCGCCGCCTTGGCGCTCTCGGCCACGGTCGGCTGTGGCTTCACCGCGCAACTCGGTGCGATGCGGATCAGCGAGGAGGTCGACGCCCTTGAGGTGATGGGGGTGCCCTCGCTCCCCTTCCTCGTGACGACCCGGATGATCGCCGGGTTCGTCGCCGTCATCCCGCTCTACATCGTCGGCCTGCTGTCGAGCTACTTCGCGGCCCGGCTGATCACGACTGGCTTCTACGGTCAGTCGACCGGCACCTACGACCAGTACTTCCACCAGTACCTGCCGCCGATCGATGTCCTCTACAGCTTCATCAAGGTGCTGATATTCGCTGTCATCATCATCTTGATCCACTGCTACTACGGCTACTACGCCTCCGGTGGCCCGGCCGGTGTTGGGGTGGCCGTCGGCCGCGCCGTGCGCACGGCCATCGTGGCGGTCAACATCGTCGACTTCTTCCTCAGCCTGGCCATCTGGGGCGCGACCACCACCGTCAAGATCGCCGGCTGATGTCTGCCCCCGTCGCGGTCGGCCGTGCCCTGGTCAAGCGACGGCTGGCCGGCATCGTCTTCCTGATCGTGATCGCGCTCCTGGTCCAGCTGTCGGTGCTGCTCTACAACAAGGCGTTCACGAAGGTCGTGCACGTGACCCTCGAGGCGGGTCGGGCGGGCAACCAGCTGTCGGCACCTGCCGACGTCAAGCTGCGCGGGCTGGTCGTCGGCGAGGTGCGCGAGGTGCGCTCGACCGGCAGCGGAGCCAGGATCGAGCTGGCCCTGCAGCCGGACAAGATCAACAACATCCCGGCCGACGTCCAGGCGCAGCTGCTGCCCAAGACGCTGTTCGGTGAGAAGTACGTCCTGCTCGTCATACCCGAGGGAGCCTCGACCAGCAGCATTGCCGAGGACGACGTCATCACCCAAGACCGCTCGAGCACGGCGCTCGAGACGGAACGGGTGCTCGACGACCTGCTGCCGCTGCTCAAGAGCCTCGACCCGCAGAGCCTGTCGATGGCGCTCAACGCCCTTTCCGAGGCCCTGCGCGGACGCGGCGACAAGCTGGGCAACAACTTCGAGCTGGCCGGCGCCTACTTCAAGCGCTTCAACCCCTCGCTGCCGCGGCTGGCCCAGGACATGCAGGGGCTGGCCGACTTCACCAACAACACGGCTGACGCCGCGCCTGCCCTGCTCCAGGTGCTGGACAACTTCGCGGCCAGCAGCCGCAACCTGGTGGACCAGAAGGACGAGCTCGACACCTTCCTCAGCTCCACGGAAGTGTTCGCGGCCAGCGCCGAGTCGATCGTCGCTGACAACGAAGCGCGCCTGATCGCGCTCGCCCGCGACTCGGTGGAACCCCTCAACCTCTACGCCCGCTACTCACCTGAGTTCTCGTGCCTCCTGAAGGGCCTCGCGGTCTACCACCCGACCGTGGCGAAGACCTTCGGGGGCCTGCAGCCCGGCCTGCACATCACCCTCGAGGTAACCGAGGAACAGGACAGCTACCAGCCCGGTGACGAGCCGGAGTACCGCGACAAGCGGGCCCCCTACTGCGACGGCCTGCCCAACCCCGCCCGGCCGGCCGGAGAGGCCTTCTTCGACGACGGCTACCGCGAGCCCAACCAGGTGCCGGGCGGCGCCGCCGCCTACCTCTCGCCCACCTCGCGCAACGGCGCGGTCCTCGCCGCCGTGACCGCGCCGGTCCTCGGGGTGCCCGCCGATGAGGTCCCTGACATCGTCGAGATGCTCTTCGGGCCGATCGCCGCAGGCCATAAGGTTGGGCTGTCATGAAGACGTTCGGCGCGCTCTACAAGCTGATCATCTTCATGGTCGTGACCACCTTCCTGACCTTGATGCTGGCTGCCACCATCGGCAACTTCAGCGTCGGCAAGACGACGACCTACAACGCGGCGTTCAGCGACGTGACGGGCCTGCTGCCCGGCAGCGAGGTGCGGGTCGCCGGCGTCAAGGTCGGCAAGGTCAAGCAGATCAAGCTGAAGGGAAAGCTCGCCGACGTCAAGCTCCAGCTCGATGGCGACCGCAGGATCACTCGGTCCAACATCCTGCAGCTCCGCTACCGCAACCTCATCGGTGAGCGCTACGTCGCGATCGTGCAAGGCGCCGGCAGCGGCGAGGAGCTCACGGTGGGCAGCACCGTCCCCCTCGCGCAGACCCGCAACGCCCTCGACCTCACGGTGCTGTTCAACGGCTTCCGCCCGCTGCTGCAGGCGCTCGACCCCAAGAGCGTCAACGAGGTCTCGTTCGAGATCATCCAGACGCTGCAGGGCGAGGGCGGCACGATCGAGCGGCTGTTGCAGCGCACCGCTTCACTGACCAACACGCTCGCCGACAAGGACGCCGTGATTGGCCGCGTCATCGACAACCTCACCGCCGTGCTCGACACCGTGGACCGCCGCGACGGCGACCTGAACGCGCTGATCATCCAGCTGCGGCGGCTCTCTGCCGGCTTCGCCAAGGACCGCAAGAGCATCGGGCAGTCGATCGAGGGCATCGCCGACCTCACCGATGCGACCGCCGGCCTCCTGGTCGGCATCCGGCCCAGCCTGCGCAGTGACATCGCCGCGCTGGGTGAGGTCGCGGCCACGCTCGACGCCAACAAGGCCACGGTTGATGGCGTGCTCCAGCGCCTGCCCGAGAAGCTCAACAAGATCATCGCCACCGCCAACTACGGTGGCTGGTTCAACTTCTACCTGTGCGGCGTGGAGATCCAGGGCGAGCAGTTCGTCAACGAGGCCGACCGGTGTAAAGAGCGATGACCCCCTTCCGCGAGCAGAACAAGACCGTCATCGGGGCGATCGGCGCCGGCCTGATCCTGCTGCTGCTGGTCACGGCCTTCAAGCTCGACTCGCTGCCCATCATCGGTGGCGGCAAGATCTACGCCGCCGACTTCAGCGAGGCGGCCGGGCTGCAGAAGATGGACGAGGTCCGGGTAGCCGGCGTCAAGATCGGCAAAGTCGTCGGCATCGAGCTCGCGGGTGACCACGTCGTGGTCAAGATGCGCCTCAAAGGCGTCCAGCTCGGCCGGCTGACCCGTGCCGAGATCAAGATCAAGACCGTGCTCGGCCGCAAGTACATCGCGATCGAGCCCAACGGGGACGGCGAGCTGGACCCCGACACCCACATCCCGGTGAGCCGGACCAAGGCCCCCTACGACATCTCGCCCGCGTTCCAGGAGCTCGCCTCGACCATCGAGCAGATCGACACCGAGCAGATGGCCAAGTCCTTCACGACGCTGGCCGACGCCTTCCGCGGCACCCCCAACGAGGTCGAGTCATCCCTCAACGGGTTGTCGCGGCTGTCCCAGACGATCGCCTCGCGCGACGCCAAGCTCCGGGTGCTGCTGGACCGGGCCAACGGCGTGACCACCGTCCTCAGAGAGCGTGACGAAGACTTGGTGCAGTTCCTTAAGGACACCGACCTCGTGCTGCAGGAGGTGCGCGCGCGCCGGGCCGCCATCCACAAGCTGCTGGTCACCACCACCGAGCTGTCAGAGCAGCTGATCGCGCTTGTCCGTGAGAACCGGGCCGCCCTCGCGCCCGCCCTGAGCCACCTGAAGGGTGTCGTCGAGGTGCTGCGCAAGAACCAGGACAACCTCGACCGGAGCCTTGCTGAGATGGCGCCGTTCGTCCGTCTCTTCGCCAATAACCTCGGCAACGGCCGCTGGTTCGACACCTACGTCTACAACCTGAGCAACCCCACCGGCTTCGGTCCCGGCTCGTTCGGAGGGGGCTGATGACCACCCGCGCCCGCGCTGTCGCCCTGCTGGTCACCAGCGCCTTGGTGATGACCCTCTCCGGCTGTAGCTTCGGCGGGTCCGGCACCAAGCGCTTCTCCGCCGACTTCGACCGTGCCATCGGGGTCTACGTCCATAGTGACGTTCGCGTCCTCGGAGTCCGGATCGGCGAGATCACCAAGATCACGCCGATCGGCACCAGGGTCCGGATAGAGATGACCTACGACTCGTCGTACAAGGTCCCGAAGGAAGCGAAGGCGGTGCTGCTGGCGCCGTCCATCGTCAGCGACCGCTACATCCAGCTGACCCCCGTCTACCGGTCCGGACCCGAGCTCGAGGACGGCATCCACCTCGGCCTCGACCGCACCACCCAACCGGTCGAGCTGGACGACATCTACAAGAACCTCGACACCCTCAACCAGAGCCTCGGTCCCAACGGCGCCAACAAGAAGGGCGCACTCTCCGACCTCATCAGCGTCGGCGCCGCCAACCTCGACGGCAACGGCAAGGCCCTCAACAGCACCCTCAACGGGCTGTCGCGGGCCGTCGAGACGCTGGCCGACTCGCGCACCGACCTGTTCGCGACGATCAGCAACCTGCAGGACTTCACGACCACCATCAAGCAGAACGACGCGATCATCCGCACCTTCAACCGCGACCTGGAGCAGGTCGCGGAGCAGCTGGCCTTGGAGCGGGGCGACCTGGCTGCGGCGATCAAGCAGCTTGCGGTGGCCCTGGCAGAGGTCGCCTCCTTCGTCAAGGAGAACCAGGCCAACCTGACCTACAACGTCACCAACCTGGCCTCGGTGACCAAGGTCCTGGTCAAGCAGCGGGCCGCTCTCCGGGAGTTCCTCGACACCGCGCCGACTGCGCTCTCCAACCTGCAGCTCGCCTACAACTCGGCTTCGGGCACCCTCGACACCCGCGACAACAGCGCCTCGCAGGGCGGCCCGGCGGGTGTCCTGTGCAACCTGCTGTCCATCGCGGGCCAGTCACCCACCGAATGCAACAACATGCTCCCCCGGCCCCCAGGTGCGGCTCCCGCCACGCCGGCTGCCCCGAGGTCGCCGACGCCAGGTGGCCTCAGTCTCGCCGACCTGTTGGAGCCGACCGCATGAGGCGCCAACCACTTCGCCGTACGGCGGCAGGGCTCGGGCTGCTTGCTCTGGTGTCCGTGTCCGGCTGCAAGTTCGAGGGCGCTGCCAGCCTCCCGCTGCCTGGTGGTGCGGGCGGTGATGGCTACCAGGTGAAGATCGAGTTCACCGACGTGCTCGACCTCGTGAAGCAGTCGGCCGTCAAGGTGAACGACGTCACGGTCGGCACCGTGAAGGAGATCGAGCTCTCGGAGAGCGGTTACACCGCTGTCGTCACCGTGGCGATCGACCGCAAGGTCAAGCTGCCCGAGAACGCCACTGCGGCGATCCGGCAGACCTCGCTGCTGGGCGAGAAGTTCGTCAGCGTCGATCGGCCACCCAACGCCATCGGGACCCTGCGCGAGGGGATGTACATCCCGCTGAAGAGCACGACGCGCAACGCGGACATCGAGGAGGTGCTCGGCGCGCTGTCGCTCGTCCTCAACGGCGGCAGCATCGAGCAGCTCAACGTGATCAACCGGGAGCTGACCAAGGCTCTCAAGGGCCGCGAGTCGGAGGTCCGTGACTTCCTCGACCAACTGACCGTCTTCGTCAGCGGACTCGACGACCAGAAGACCCAGATCGTCAGAGCCCTCGAAGGCACCGACCGGCTGATGGCGAAGCTGGCTGCGCAGCGGGGGATCATCGACGTGGCGCTGCGCGACATCCCCAGAGGAGCCGACGTGCTCTCCGACGAGCGGGCACAGTTGACCGCCATGCTGGCCGGCCTCAACAACCTCGGCACCGTCGCGACACGGGTGATCCAGGCGACGCAGCAGAACACGATCGCGGATCTGCGGGCGCTTCAGCCGATCCTGAGCCAGCTCGGTGCCGCCGGAAAGGCGCTGCCGGATGCGCTGGAGCTGCTCACGAGCTACCCGTTCCCACGCACCGTCTCGCTGCCGAACGAGACCGGTGGCATCCGCGGCGACTACGCCAACCTCTACGTCACGATCGACAGCAGCCTCGAGAACGCACTGGGCAACCTGGCCGCTGTCCAGCCGGCCCAGCCGCCACTGCCTGGCGCAGGCCGCACGAGGAGTGGTTCCGCTGCCGGTCCGGCGGCGCCCAAGGTGGTCACCCCCGCCGAGCTGAACACCGACTTGGTGAGAATGCTGCTCGGAGGCCTCGGGTGATACTTCGCCGCACCAAGATCCAGCTGGCTGTCTTCGGGTTGATCGCCCTGGTCGGCATCATCTTCACGGGTGGCCGTTACGCCGGCCTCGGCACCTTGGTCCCGGGCTACGACAGCGGCTACATCGTCAAGGCTGACTTCGTCGACTCGGGCGGCATCTTCGAGGGCGCCGAGGTGACCTACCGGGGAGTGCCGGTCGGCAAGGTGGAGCGGCTCGAGCTGCAGCGCGACGGCATCCGGGTCCACCTCCGCCTCAAGCCCGGCACCGAGGTCCCGACTCCGACCAAGGCACTGGTGAGCAACAGGTCCGCGGTCGGCGAGCAGTACGTCGACCTGCAGCCCACCAATGACGGCAAGGCCTATCTGCGTGAGAACGAGGTCATCCCGCAGAGCCTGACCAGCATCCCGATCCAGCCGACGCAGCTCGTGGTCAACCTCGACGAGTTCGTGCGCAGCATCGACGTCGCTGACGTGACGGTGGTCCTCGACGAGCTGGGCAAGGCGTTCGAGGGCACCGGGGACGACCTGCAGCGGCTGATCGACGCCGGGGACCAGCTCACCCGTGCGGCGACCGACAACCTGCCGCAGACGATCAAGCTGATCGAGGACAGCAAGCAGGTCCTCGACACCCAGCGCGATGTGGCGGGCAGCTTCAAGTCCTACAACGCCGACCTGGCCAAGCTCAGCGCCACGCTCCGGTCGAGCGACCCCGACTTCCGGGCGCTGTTCAAGAGCGGGACCGACAGCGCGGTTGCCACGACGGCGCTGCTGGAGGCCAACCGGGCCAACCTGCCGGTGCTGCTGCAGAACCTCGTCTTCTTCGCCCAGGTCCAGAAGGTCCGCATCCCGGCATTGCGGCAGATCCTGGTGACCTACCCCAACGTCGTGGCCGGCGGGTTCACGGTCACGCCGGGTGACGGCACCGCCCACTTCGGCCTGGTCACGAACGACGAGGCCCAGCCGTGCCCGAGCTCCGACCCCGGTTACGCGAAGTCACCCCGACGCGACGCCAGCAATATCACGCCCCGGCAGTCGATCCTCACCGCCTACTGCTCCAAGGAGAGCCCCAGCCCGACCACGGTGCGGGGGGCCCGCAACGCCCCAAGGGGCAGTGACCGGTCCGCGCCCTTCCCGGAGGATCGCGCGCAGGCCAACAACCAGGCCGCGCTGTTCGCAGGCAGCAGCTCCACCGATGCCTACACCGCGGGCTACCGCAACGGGGTGGCCGACTACGACCCGGCGAGCGGCCGGGCGATCACCAGCGAGGGCCAGACGTTCACCATCGGCAGCAACCGCGGGACCGACGCCTTCGGCGCAGACGCCTGGAAGTGGGTCCTCATGGACCCGCTGCGCAGCTGGTGAGCGAGCCGGACACCTCTGCGGCCGACCAGCGTCGCCGCACCGGCGCGCTGGTGATCGTGCTCAGCGTGCTCGCCGGGCTGCTGGCCGCGAGCAGTATCGCCCTCGCGCTGGTCGCCAAGAGCGAGCGGGACGACCGTGCCGCCTTCCTCAGCGCGCGGGAGGCGGCGGCCACTGCCGCCGGCCGGTTGATCGTCAACCTCGACGCGCTCAGCGCCCCGACCATCGACAAGGACATGCGGCGGGTGGTCGACGGCGCCACCGGCACGTTCAAGAAGCAGTTCACCAAGTCCCAGAAGCAGCTGAAGACCTACGTGCTTCAGCAGAAGATCACCTCGAGCGGCACCCTCCGCTCGGTGGGGGTGATCCGCTCCGACACGGACACCGCGACGGTGCTCGTGGCCGTGGACCGCACGTTCAAGGACAGCGGTCACCCGAAGGGGGTCGTGGCCAACGACCGCTGGAAGGTCTCCCTCGAGAAGCACGGCGGCCGTTGGCTGGTCGCCGAGCTGGAGCCGGTGGCGTGACATGACCCAGCCCCCAGATCCGCTCGAGCCCCGCCAGCCCCTGGTGCCACCTCCGGCCGGTCCAGGGCCCCTCGAACCTGCTCCGCCGCCCCCGCCTCTTCCGCCCAGCGACCCCTTCGAGCCTGGGCGCCCCCTCGACCCGCCGCCGCCCGCCCCGGCGCCGCAGCCACCCCTGCCCTCGGACCCGCCGGTCCCGGGTGGTCCGCCGCTGCCCTCGGAGTCGACCCTCCCGGGCGGCCAGGAGCTCGCAACTGAGCCCGGTGCGACCGAGCCCGCTGCTGCCGGCTCCCAGCACACCGACGACAGTTCCCACGACCACGCCCGCGAGTCGCCGGACGACCTCGCGCCCCCCGCCGCCCCGGCGGCCGCTGCCAGTGGGGCCGACTCCGCCGAGCCAGCCGTCCCAGCCGTGCCGGAGCTTCCTGCCCCACCCGCTTTCGAGGAGCTGGCAGGCCTGCCCGCCGCTCCGCCGCTGGCGCGGCCTGGGAATCGGGTCCTGGTGGCGGTGCTCTCCGCCCTCGTGGTCGGGCTGCTAGCTCTCACCGCCTGGCTGGGCTTCGACGTGCGCGACCGCAAGGCGACACCGGCCATCGAGACCAGTCGGGAGGGAGCGCTGGCCGCGGGCCGCGACGCCGCCCGCTTGATCTTCAGCTACGACTACCGCCGGCTCGCCAAGGACTTCAAGGCGGCCGAGGCCCTCACCACCGGTGAGTTCCGCAAGGAGTACGCCAACACCACCAAGAAGCTGGTCAGCGACGTCGCCCCCCGCTACAAGGCGGTGCTGCTGGCCGAGGTCAGCGAGGTGGGTGTGGTCCGGGCGAGCGAGGACCGGGTGGAGCTGCTGACGTTCCTCAACGTGCAGTCGACCAGCACGCTGGCCACTAACCCCAAGATCACGCCGCGCCGGCTGACGATGACGATGGAGCGGGTCGACGGGCGCTGGCTGGTCGCCAAGATCGACGCCTTCTAACCCGACCCGCACCTCCGGGGGGCGTCCGGCCATGATCCACGGAAGCCTCCCTCGCCTGACGCCACGTGTCGGCGCAGAACGGATCCGTTCCTCGCAAGGCGCAAGGGTGAGGCGGCGCGCTCTGAGACAGCGCCGCCTGGACCGGTAGCGCGCAGCTCCGTCGTACACAGGGAGGGGGTTGGGGTCTTGACGGCACCCGCCCGCGGCGGCACTGTGAGGCAGCAGTCGCGCCATCGGCGAGACCCGGGTTAGACATGTCCGGGCACGAGGCGTAGACTTCTACTTTGCGCTGCCTCCCGTCATATACCTGCCTCGGACCCGATGTCCCGGTCAGCCGGTCGAGTGTGTCTGCGCCGCTGGTGAACCCCTAGGCAGTCCGGCTGATCCCCGGACGCCCCCGGAAGGACCCCCTCTTGGCCGCAAGCAAGTCTCCACAGGGCACAGCAACGACCCCCCGCCCCTCCACCCGCCTCTCCTTCGCCAAGATCCGTGAGCCGCTCGAGGTCCCCAACCTGCTCGACCTGCAGGTCTCCAGCTTCGACTGGCTGATCGGCAACGAGCTGTGGCAGGCCCGCGTCGCCGAGGCCGTCAAGGCCGGCCGCGAGGACGTCAGCACGACGTCGGGCCTCGAGGAGATCTTCGAGGAGATCTCCCCGATCGAGGACTTCTCCGGATCGATGTCCCTGAGCTTCAGGGACCACCGGTTCGAGCCCACCAAGTACTCCGTCGAGGAGTGCAAGGACAAGGACATGACCTACGCCGCTCCGCTGTTCGTCACGGCGGAGTTCACCAACAACACCACCGGCGAGATCAAGAGCCAGACGGTGTTCATGGGCGACTTCCCGGTCATGACCGACAAGGGCACGTTCGTCATCAACGGCACTGAGCGCGTCGTCGTGTCGCAGCTCGTCCGTAGCCCGGGCGTCTACTTCGACAAGCAGATCGACAAGGTGACCGACAAGGACACCTACTCCTGCAAGGTGATCCCGAGCCGCGGCGCGTGGCTTGAGTTTGAGGTCGACAAGCGCGACGCCGTGGGTGTGCGCATCGACCGCAAGCGCAAGCAGCCGGTGACGGTGCTGCTCAAGGCCCTCGGGTGGGACGACGCCCGCATCCTCGAGCGCTACGGCAACTACGAGTCGATGCGCATGACGCTCGAGAAGGACCACACCACCGGTCAGGACGACGCCCTGATCGACATCTACCGCAAGCTGCGTCCGGGCGAGCCGCCGACCAAGGAGTCCGCGCAGACGCTGCTCGACAACCTCTTCTTCAACCCCAAGCGCTACGACCTCGCGAAGGTCGGCCGCTACAAGGTCAACAAGAAGCTCGAGCTGAGCCTGCCGCTGGGCCAGGGCGTCCTCACCGAGGACGACATCCTCGGCACGATCGACTACATCGTGCGGCTGCACGCCGGTGAGCCCGACCACGAGACCGACGACATCGACCACTTCGGCAACCGGCGCCTGCGCACGGTCGGCGAGCTCATCCAGAACCAGATCCGCCTGGGGCTGGCCCGCATGGAGCGCGTGGTTCGCGAGCGCATGACGACCCAGGACGTCGAGGCGATCACGCCCCAGACCCTGATCAACATCCGCCCCGTCGTGGCCTCCATCAAGGAGTTCTTCGGCACCAGCCAGCTGTCGCAGTTCATGGACCAGACCAACCCGCTGTCGGGCCTGACCCACAAGCGCCGCCTGTCGGCGCTCGGGCCGGGCGGTCTGTCCCGCGAGCGGGCCGGCTTCGAGGTCCGTGACGTGCACCCGAGCCACTACGGCCGGATGTGCCCGATCGAGACGCCGGAAGGCCCCAACATCGGTCTGATCGGCTCGCTGGCGACGTTCGCCCGCGTCAACTCGTTCGGCTTCGTCGAGACCCCCTATCGCAAGGTCGAGAAGGGCCGCGTCACCGACCAGGTCGACTACCTCACCGCGGACGAAGAGGACAAGCACGTCGTCGCGCAGGCCAACAGCCCGCTCAACCCCAAGGGCTCGTTCTCCGAGGCCAAGGTGCTGGTGCGACGCAAGGGAGGCGAGGTCGACTACATCGAGCCGGCCGGCGTCGACTACATGGACGTGTCGCCGCGCCAGATCACCTCGGTCGCGACGGCCATGATCCCGTTCCTCGAGCACGACGACGCCAACCGCGCGCTCATGGGGTCCAACATGATGCGCCAGGCCGTCCCGCTGCTACGCAGCGAGGCGCCGCTGGTCGGGACCGGCATGGAATACCGCGCCGCCGTCGACGCCGGTGACGTCATCCTCGCCGAGCAGGCCGGTGTCGTGGAGGAGCAGTCCGCCGACTACATCACCGTCATGCACGACGACGGGACCCGGCGCACCTATCGGCTGGCGAAGTTCCGCCGGTCCAACCAGGGCACCTGTATCAACCAGAAGCCCATCGTCGAGGAGGGCCAGCGGGTCGAGGTCGGCCAGGTCATCGCTGACGGCCCCTGCACCGAGCTCGCCGAGATGGCGCTGGGCAAGAACCTGCTCGTGGCGTTCATGCCGTGGGAGGGCCACAACTACGAGGACGCGATCATCTTGTCGCAGCGCCTCGTGCAGGACGACGTGCTCACCTCGATCCACATCGACGAGCACGAGATCGACGCTCGCGACACCAAGCTTGGTGCCGAGGAGATCACCCGGGACATCCCCAACGTCTCGGAGGAGGTCCTGGCCGACCTCGACGAGCGCGGCATCATCCGGATCGGCGCCGACGTCACCCCCGGTGACGTCCTGGTCGGGAAGGTCACGCCCAAGGGCGAGACCGAGCTGACCCCGGAGGAGCGCCTGCTGCGCGCAATCTTCGGTGAGAAGGCCCGCGAGGTCCGCGACACGTCGCTGAAGGTCCCGCACGGCGAGTCCGGCAAGGTCATCGGCGTTCGCGTGTTCTCGCGCGAGGACGGCGACGAGCTGCCCCCGGGCGTCAACGAGCTGGTCCGGGTCTACGTCGCCCAGAAGCGCAAGATCAGCAACGGTGACAAGTTGGCCGGCCGCCACG
>Ga0136633_1000022_pt1 | contig 99555 bp, 100 predicted proteins | sample AntDrymeUQ832206_2_FD_105494 | JGI IMG/M metagenome (GOLD analysis project Ga0136633, IMG submission 105494) | Polar desert sand microbial communities from Dry Valleys, Antarctica - metaG UQ83 (22.06) | ecosystem: Environmental > Terrestrial > Soil > Desert | place: Antarctica: Dry Valley...
CCCCACGGCACGAATCGCGAGCACTCACCGCCTGCAAACGCGCTGGTCAGAGGCTTCTTTCAAAGAAACCTCTTTGGCTACCCAGATTGGCTATGGGACCGTAAGGGGGAAACTCCCGCTAGGCGGCGGCGACAAATGAGGGCCCCCGGGGCTCGATGAGATCTCGGCCCGGATGCGAGTCCGCGCATGAGGCTCACCTCATCACGACGGCCCCTGTGCGTCGGGGCCGCGACAGCAGAGAGGACGGCGAGGAGGCGAAGACGATGGCGATGCTCAGGTGGCCCATCGCCCAGATGCCGGCTGCCGCGGAACCGAACAACGCGGTCTTGACGGCAAACCGCGGGACCCGGGCCCGCACGACGGCACGAGGCGCTGCGAAGAGCCCCCAGAGAGCGGCGGCCGCGAGCGGCATTCCGACACCGAGTGCGGCCCCGACGACCGGTGAGCTCGCGAGGTGGGCACCCCAGAATGCGAGCGCCGCGATAGCGAGGAGCTTTGGAAGCAGGGCGAGCGTGAGATACGACGCGCTCCAACTCGATGACCTCTCACGGCGTCAGACCGTGCCGCTCCCAGGAGTCGTCCTCACACATTGGCCAGCGCCGCACAGATGGCCGTCTGGGCCGCCACTTTTGTGGGAGCGGATGCGGTACAGCTTCGAGATGACCGCCATCCGGCACCTGCCGCCCGTCTCGATCGCCGCCCGCACCCCGGCCCTGCTGTGCCCACGATGCCGCGTCGAGTGTGCCGGTGGGACCTTCACCCCTGCCGGCGGCGGCGCGGCCGTACGTAGAAGCAGTTCAGGCCGTAGTCGGGAGAGTGCCGTTCGCCGTTTCCATGGCCGGACGGATGGGTGTGGACGGCGACCGGCACAATGGGGGATGGCAATCCGCGTCTTCCTGCTCGACGACCACGAGCTTGTCCGCCGGGGGGTGCGGGACCTGCTGTGGGCGGAGGACGACATGACCGTCGTCGGTGAGGCCTCCACCGCCAGGGAGGCGCTCGAGCGGATCCCCCAGACGAAGCCGGACGTGGCCGTGCTCGACGTGCGCCTGGGCGAGGCCGACGGCGACCACGGCGGCATCGAGGTGTGCCGGGAGATCCGCTCGACGCACCCGGAGATCGCCTGCGTGATGCTCACGAGCTTCGCCGACGACGAGGCGCTCTTCGCCGCCATCATGGCGGGCGCGGCCGGCTACGTGCTCAAGCAGATCCGCGGCGGCGAGCTGGTCGCCGGCATCCGCCGGGTGGCGGCCGGCGACAGCCTGCTGGACCCGTCCGTGACCGCCCGGGTGCTGGAGCGGCTCCGCCATCCCGAGGCCGCCGAGGTCGACCCCCTCGCCGACCTCTCGACGCAGGAGCGGTCCATTCTCGATCACATCGCCGAGGGGATGACCAACCGCGAGATCGGCGAAGCCATGTTCCTGGCCGAGAAGACGGTGAAGAACTACGTGTCCAACCTGTTGACCAAGCTGGGCATGTCCCGGCGGACGGAGGCGGCGGCCTACGCGGCCCGCCTGGCCGAGCGCCGCCGCAACGAGCACGGCTGATGTCCCTGCACCACATCGAGGATCCCGACCGCCTCCGCCAGCTGGTCGACGCCGTGCTCTCGATCGGCTCGAACCTCTCGCTGCCCGAGGCGCTGCGCCGCATCGTCGAGGCGGCGGTGCGGCTCGTCGATGCCCGCTACGGCGCGCTCGGCGTGCTCGACTCGTCGCGGCACAGCCTGACCGAGTTCATCAGCGTCGGGATGACCGAGGAGCAGGTGGCCGCCATCGGTCCGCTCCCCGAGGGACAGGGCATCCTCGGGCTGCTGATCGTGGAGCCGAAGCCGCTGCGGGTAGCCGACCTGAGCACCCATCCCGACAGCTTCGGATTCCCGCCGAACCACCCGCCCATGCGCTCGTTCCTGGGCGTTCCCATCCGGATCCGGGGCGAGGTGTACGGCAACCTGTACCTGACGGAGAAGCAGGGAGCGGCCGAGTTCAGCGAGGACGACGAAGGGCTGGCCATCGCGCTGGCCGGAGCCGCCGCCATCGCCATCGACAACGCTCTGCTGCACTCCCGCGTCACCGACCTCGCCCTCATCGAGGACCGGGAGCGCATCGCCGCCGACCTGCACGACACCGTCATCCAGCGCCTGTTCGCCACCGGGCTGGCCCTGGAGGCCTCGGTTCGCCTCGCCCCGCCCGAGGTGGCCGAGCGCATCGAGGCCGCCGTCGGCGACCTGGACGACACCATCCGCCAGATCCGCTCGGCCATCTTCTCCCTGCGTGCGCCGCGGACGCCCGGGCGGCGCCTGCGGGGCGAGATCCTGGCCCTGGCCACCGAGGCGTCGGCCAGCCTCGGCTTCGAGCCCCGCGTGCGCCTCGACGGTCCCCTCGACCATTCCGTCGGTCGTGACGTCGGGGACCACCTGCTCGCCATCCTGCGCGAGGCGCTGTCCAACGTCGTCCGCCACGCCGACGCCGGCCGGGTCGAGTTCAGCGTGGTCCTGCGGGCGAGCGGCGAGCTGGTGGCGACCATCACCGACGACGGCGTCGGGCCCGGTCAGGGTGAACGCCCCGGGGGCCAGGGTGTCGCCAACATGGCCCGGCGGGCTGCGGCGTTGGGCGGAACGGCGGCCATCGGGCCCGGGCCCGGCGGCGAGGGCACGGTCGTGACCTGGCGGATCCCCGTTGCGCGCGCCGGGCCGCACTCCCGCCGTCGAGCCTGGCGGACGGCCGCCCAGGCGGGGCCGGGAGCCGAAGGTCCCTCCACCTGACCCACTTCGCCCGTAGCGCCGCAGGTCGCCACCTGCGCACGATGAGGGCGTGACATCGCAGCAGACAGGGATGGTAAGGCTCGAGCGGACGGAGTGTCTGCGCCGCCTGGGCCGGAGCGGCATGGGCCGGGTGGCCGTCACCATTCACGCCCTCCCCACCATCTTCCCGATCGACTACGCCGTGCTCAAGGGCGATGTGGTGTTCCACATCGCTGCCGGCACCACCCTGACGGCGGCCATGTGCGACGCGGTCATCGCCTTCGAGGTCGATGACATCGACACCTCGTCGCGCGTCGGGTGGAGCGTGGTCGTCGTCGGTCGATCACGCGAGCTCACGGACCCAGCAGTGATCGCCGCGATCGCCGGGCTGCCGCTCGGTACCTGGGCGGACACTGCCGGGACCTGTGTCGTGCAGCTGCGCACCGACGTGGTCAGCGGCAGTGAGATCCTCGGCTGAAGGTCCCGGTTTCACCCCGCCACCTCCGGCGGAGCAGGAGCCGCCCACGGCGCCGGGGCGGCATGCAGCCCTTCCACGCCAAAAAGGGCGTCATCGACGAAGTGCTTTCGGCCCCCTGCGGGTGACCTTCGCCTCCTTTGCTCGGATCGGCCATTCCGTACGGTGAAGGCGAGATAAACGAAGGGCAAGGAGCCTCCAATGACCACTCTCACCCGACAGCCCACCTCCAAGCCGGTCGACGTCCGTACCGCCCCCGTGCAACCCGTCATCGCCCTCAAGCGGCGCACCATCGACGGCCTGCTGATCGGCATCGGCGCCGTCGCCACCGGCGCCCTCCTCGTGGCCGGCGGGCTCCTCACCTGGGGCGCCAACTTCTCGAGCGACTACGTCGGCGACGAGCTGTCGGAGCAGAAGATCGCCTTCCCGGCTGCCGCCGCCCTCCGGGAGGAGGGTCGCACCGACCTCCTCGCCTTCGCAGGCAAGAGCGTCGACACCGGCCCCGAGGCCGAGGCCTACGCCGGCTACATCGACGGCCATCTCCAGGGCATCGCCAACGGCGACACCTTCGCCGACCTCGCCACGCCTGAGCGCACGGCCAAGGCGGCGTCGAGACCGCGACCGCAGGCGGCGCGACACCGCGACGATCGCCGGGCTGCAGGGCAGGGCCGACGCCATCACGGCCAGCGCAACACGCTGTTCAAGGGAGAGACCCTCCGCTGGCTGCTCCTGAGCGCCTTCGCGGTCGACCGTCGGGCGCATCGCGGGGATCGCCGCCATCGGCGCCTTCCTCGCCGCCGGCGCCATGATGGTCCTCATCGGATTCGGCCTGCGCCACCACCACAAGGTCGTCGTGCGGACCAGCTGAGGACGTGCGGCACCGGGGGGGCCGGCCGGCCCGTTCGATGCCTGCGGCCTGATCGAGTATGACGGAGCCATGACCGACGATGCAGTGCCCAACCATCTCCAGGTGCTCAGCGACAGCGATTGCCTGGAGATATTGGCGCGCCACAAGTTCGGGCGACTCGGCTTCATGGCCGGCGAGTGGACGGTGATCCTGCCCGTGAATTACGTCTTCGAGGAGCCGACCATCGTGGTCCGCACCGGCCCGGGCGCCAAGATGGACGAGATCCCGCTCACCATGGTGGCCTTCGAGGTCGACGACGCCGACCCGGCCGGCGCCTGGGGTTGGAGCGTCCTCGCCCAGGGCCCGGCCTTCGACATCTCGGACTCCATCGACGAATACTCGGATGCGCTCCGCCACCTGCAGGTGGCGCCGCAGGCCCCGGGGGACAAGCCGAACTGGTTGAAGATCACCGCCCGTTGCATCAGTGGTCGGCGCTTCGGTGACGTGCCGCCGGAGCCTGACCAGCCGGAGGACGATCGGCGGTCCGCAGGAGTCGTTCGGCCCTGACGTCACGGGGTGCCCCGGGCCCACAGTGGCGTACGGATCCGGACAGGAAGAGGAACGACCATGAGCCATGCCGTCGACGTACCGTCGATCGAGGAACTGGGGCGCGACGAATGTCTGCGCCTGCTCCGTGACCACAGTGTGGGTCGCTTCGCGGTGGCGACACCCGGTGCAGCCCCACTGGTCATCCCGGTGAACTACGTCCTCGACGGTGAGGTCGTCGTGTTCCGGTCCGGCTCCGGATCGAAGCTGCGGAGCCTCCGCGGCATGCCGGTCAGCTTCGAGCTGGACGACATCGACGGGGTCCGGCACACCGGTTGGAGCGTCCTGGTCCGCGGGATGGCGTACGAGGCGACCCGCTGGGAGAGCGAGCACCTCGATCTCGAGGCCTGGGCGCCGGGCGACAAGGACCACTTCATCCGCATCGTCCCCGACGTGATCACCGGCCGGAGAATCCAGCACGCCGACACCTTCCCCGACCTCGGTGGGTACCTCTGACAAGCTGGCGGCGTGCCGCTCCACGTCCGGGTCGTCGGCACCGGCAGGCCCGTGCTGTTCGTCCACGGCCTCGGTGGGTCGGGGGAGTACTGGACCCGGACGTTCGACCACCTCTCGGGCGACCACCGCCTCGCCTTCGTCGACCTGGCCGGCTTCGGCCGCTCGATCGGCGTCCCCGGCCCCTACGACATCGGCGGCCACATCGACCGCCTGGCCGAGGTCCGCCGGCTCCGCCTGCCCGGCGACGGCCTGATCGTCGTCGGGCACTCCTTCGGCGCCCTGCTGGCGGTCGCCGCCTCGGGTCTGTGGCCCGACGTCACCGGTGTTTTTGCGATGGGCCTGCCCGCCTTCGAGTCGGCCGCCCAGGCACGCTCCCACCTCCGCCATCTCGGGCCGATGGAGCGCTGGATGGCGGCGGGGGCGTGGCAGGCGCGCGCCGCATGCTGGGCCGTGTGCCGAGCCCGCCCGGTGGCCCGCCTCGTCGCGCCGCTCCTGGCGGGCGACGTCCCTCGCGCCGTGGCACGGGCTGGCGTCGTCCACACCTGGGCCGCGTACAAAGACTCGTTCCGGTCGCTCGTGGAGGATGCCGACGTCCGGACGTGGGTCGCCAGCAGGCCCGTGCCGAGGACCGTGCTCCAGGGGTCGCGTGACCGGGTCTGCCCCCCTGCGCTGGTGCGTGACGCCCTCGACGGGCTGGCGGTCGACCTGCGCGTCCTCGACGGCGACCACCACCTGCCGTTGCGCCGGCCTGAGGCGTGCGTGGCCGCGCTCGAGCGGTTGCTGGCGGCCACGTCGGCACCGTGACCCTGACGCGTCGTGCGAGAAGGCCCTTTGGAGAGAAGGACTTTCGGCTCCCGTCTGGGGTCCACCGGCCCTAGGGGAAACGTCAGCCCGGCGGGATGATGAACCCGAGGTCGGAGAGCCGGCCCGCTGACCGAGGGGCCAGCACGATGACGGAGGCCCAGATGGACAAGCGACATTCCCCCAGAGTGGACACGAGCGGCGTTACCCGGTGATGACGATGGCGGGGATCATGCCGGGCGGTTCCGGGATGCACCACTGGAACGTCCCGTTCCCCGACCCCGACGCCATCGCCAGGAGCCTGGCCGCAGGCGGCGCCAGCACCCGCGCCGAGCTGGCCAGGCAGGCCGAGGTGACCGCCACCGACCGTCGCCAGATGGAACTGGGCTCGTGCTTCCGGCCGGCCGGGGCCTGCATGTACGAGTAAGCCTGCGTGCGCTGCCCCTGCCTGCAGGTCGACGACTCCGCGCTTCCCCGCCTCCTCGAGATGGAGGCCGGGACCGAGGCCCTGCTGTCCGCGGCGGTGGCGAGCGGACGCGAAGGGCGAGATCGTCGCGCAGACCGACAACCTCCGTCACGTCGTCGAAAAGAGGGAGCGAGCGGCGGTCGCCGCGGCACGCTGACCCCGTCGACCGACTGACGAGGAGCGCCGGTCCCCCCCCGGGCCGGCGCTCCGGCGCGTCCGGGCCCGGAACGACCCGGGACGACGGGTCCAACGACCCCTTCCGGATGGACCCTCGCCCCTGTCCGCGCCACCTCCCGATGGCGCACCGTGGACGCATGCCCACCACGCCTGTCATCACCCGGCCGCCCGCCGGCACGTCGAACGGTTCGCACTTCCGGCCGAGCAGGCCGTCTCCCGGGCCCCCGCCGGACCGCTCCGGTCGGGACAGCTGCTGATCCTGGTGTACGCCCTCGCCGCCGTCGCCCTCATCGCCAGCCTCGTCGCCGTGGGCCTGGGCGTGCGGGCGGTGGACGAAGCGAAGGACAGCGGCACGGCTGCGGGGGCCGCAGGCGCGGGCGCTGCGACGCCTGTCGCAGTCACCCTCACCGAGATGGCCATCACGCCCGCCGACCTGGACGTGACCGAGGGCGGGGTGCTGGCCGTGGCCAACGGGGGAACGGCGGCCCACAGCCTGGCGGTGGACGGCGAGGGCCTGATCACCCCGATGCTCGACCCGGGCGGCACCAGCGACCTCGACCTGACGGGCCTGAAGGCGGGCAGCTACGTCGTGTTCTGCGAAGTGCCCGGCCACCGGGATGCGGGCATGGAGGCCACGCTCGTGGTCTCGGCAGCCGCCGCCGGCACCGGCGGCCCCCCGGCGGCGGGAGGCCACGACCGCACCGCCGACGCCATGACCCCCGAGCAGATGGACGCGGTCATGGCCGAGGCCACCAAGGCCTTCCCGGCCGCCACCGAGGGCAAGGGCGCGCAGATGCTGGCGCCCACCGTGCCGGCCGACGGCACCAAGCAGTTCGAGGTGACCTCCAGCGTCGTCAAATGGGAGGTCGAGCCGGGCAAGAAGGTGGAGGCGTGGACCTACAACGCCACGGTGCCCGGGCCGACGATGCGGGTGGAGCCGGGGGACAAGGTGAAGGTGGTGCTGCACAACGAGCTGCCGGAATCGACCGTCATCACACTTCCATGGTCTCGAGCTGCCGAACGCCATGGACGGCGTCCCCGACATCACCCAGGCTCCGGTGAAGCCCGGAGATTCGTTCACGTACGAGTTCACCGCCCAGGCAACGCCCGCGGTGGCCATGTACCACTCGCACCGCAACGCGGCCAAGCAGGTGTCGAACGGCCTGGCCGGCGCCTTCCTCGTCGGCTCCGAGCCCGTCCTCGCCGGCGTGAAGGTCACCCAGGAGCACGTCATGATGCTCAACGACGCCGGCACAATCGGGTTCAGCCTGAACGGCAAGTCGTTCCCGGCGACCGAGCCCATCGTGGCCAAGCAGGGCGAGTGGGTGGAGGTGCACTACATGAACGAGGGCGTCATGGCCCACCCGATGCATCTGCACGGCATGGCCCAGACGATCATCGCCAAGGACGGCTACCCGGTGCCGCAGCCCTACAAGGCGGACACCGTCCTGGTCGGCCCGGGTGAGCGCTACACCGCGCTGGTGCAGGCGACGGCGCCGGGCACCTGGGCCTGGCACTGCCACATCCTTCCCCACGCCGAGCGCGAGGACGGGATGTTCGGCATGGTCACCGCCCTCGTCGTGAGCTGATCCGCCGGCCACCCCGACAGGTCCCACCCGCGTGCGGGTGGGACCTTCGGCGCGCCACGGGAGGACCATCGGCCCTCGTCACCGAGCTGCGCTCGGCGCACGCTTGCAGGACACGACGAGGAGACGAACCATGCCCACCAAGGAACGGTCCGGCGAGATCATCGGCACTGTCGACGGCGCTCGTCCGGGCGACGATGGGATCTCCGTGGTGCCGGAGCCGTTGGTCATCGCCAACGTCCTGGTGCCCCTGAGCGCTGCCGCTGCGTCCGAGCGGGCCCTGCCCCCGGCGGCCGCCCTGGCCCGGCGCTTCGGCGCCCGGTTGCACCTGCTGACCGTCGGCATCGAACGGGCCGAGTCCGACGCCATGGCCGCCCGTCACGCCTCGCTCAAGGACAGGTTCCCTTCCGTGCTGGACCTCCGGGTGGACTGGGACGTGGCCGAAAGCATCATGGACGTCGCCCGGGAGCAGGCGCCGAGTGTCGTCTGCATGGTGTCGCACGCCCGCGGCCGTCTGGGCGAGGTCGCCCTCGGGTCCTACACGTCGGAGCTGCTGGCCGGAACCCCGGACCCGGTGTTGCTGGTCGGGTTCGACCACGACGCCGGGCGGGCTCCGACCGATGGACCGGTGTTCGCCTGTGTCGACGGATCCCTCGCCTGCGAACGGGTCCTTCCCGTGGCGGCGAGCTGGGCGTCGGCGCTGGGCGTCGACCTTCGGGTGGTCACCGTCGCCGAGCCCACGTTGTCCGGCCTCGACGACCGGCCCGCCCACCGCATTCACGGGCCCGACGGAGATCCCCTGGCCTACGTCGAGGCGCTGGCCGATCGGTGGAGGCGACCTGATCTCGTGGTCACCGCCCTGGTCGTGGACGACCCGGGCGGCGTCGCTGCGGGCCTCGCGTCGCTGCTGGAGCACACGCCGTGCGGGATGCTGGCCATCACCACCCACGCCCGCACAGGGCTGCGCCGGGCGGTGTTCGGGAGCCAGGCGGCGTCGATCGTGCGCCACAGCCCCGTCCCGGTGCTTGTAGTCCCCCCGCCGCACCACTGACCGCAACACGAGTGACCGTTGGCGGAAGAAGGCGGACGTTCGGCCCTACTAGGGGGCGGAGCGTCCGGAACGCAGATGCTGTTACCCGGAGGTACGACACAATGACCCCTACGCTCGTCCTTCTCCTGGCTGCGGCCTGGCTCGGCACCGGCCTCGTCCTGTCGTTCGTGCTCGCCCGCCGGGGGCACGACGCCTTCAGCTGGTTCGTGCTCGGCACCATGCTCGGGCCGCTCGCCATCATCTTGGCCATCGACTCCTGTCGCCACGACGAGCACCCCGCAAGGCGGTTCGACGCCGGCGCCTCCCCGACCGAAGATGTCCCAGTAACCGGCGGCGAGACGGTCGACGTCCTGGTGGGCTTCGACGGGTCCGACGAATCGAAGGCGGCGCTGGCTTCCGCGATCGAGCTCCTGGGCGCCCGGCTCGGGCGCCTGACACTGGCCACCGTCATCCCCTACGACGGAGGAATGTCCGACGAGGGAGCGGCGATGGCTGCGCTGCGTCGGCAGGCGGCGCTGGTGCGCCGGCCGCTCCCCGGTCTCGAGATCGTGCGTGGCCGCCCAGCGGATGCGCTGAAAGCCGAGGCCGCCGCCGGCGGCTACGAGTTGCTGGTCATCGGCACGAGGGGCTCCGGGCATGCGCACCTCTTCGGCAGTGCCGCCAGCTCGCTCGCCCGCAGCAGCAAGGTGCCGGTCCTGCTGGTCGGCGCCACCTGACCTGCGGGCGCGGCCCGCCTAAGAGGTCAGAGCGGGAGGCGGAGGTCACCGTCGGCGGCGCCACTCCCCAGCAGCTGCTCGACGAGGTCGCCCGCAACCTCGCCGCCAACCGGCCGGACCTGACACGCCGACTTGGGAGGGTGCCACCAGGTTTTCACCCTCCAGGGCGGCCACGCACGGCCAGGAACCGGTGTGACATTCGAATCGAATCGGGCGACCGAACGGCGGCCCATCGATCCGCTTCAACCGTTGGATGGCACAAACGGGTCCAGCGTGGCGCCGATCAGGTTGGCGGCGTCCTGATCTCGGGCCGGCACCCAGGCTGCGTAGGTGCTCAACGTCACATTCGGGTTTGCGTGACCAAGTCGGCCAGCCACCGTCCGAACGTCGACGCCGCCGGAGATGAGTTGCGTCGCAACGAAGTGGCGGAGGTCGTGCAGCCGAACGCCATCGAGCCCCGCTCGTCGAGTGAGACGCTTGAAACGATGTGTCACGATCGTCGGATGCCACGGTCGTGAACCATCCACCTCAGCCGAGTAGACGTACGGATCCCGCGCCAGGCGGCCTCCGCACGCCGCGACGCGTTCCGCTTGGCGCTCCTGGTGAGCAACCAGCACCGCAACTGTGCCAGGGTCGATCGACACCCGCCTTCGGCTCGATGCCGTCTTCGGATGGTCACGCTCGATAGCGCCTTGACTGGTGATGACGACGGCCCGGTGCACGGCGACCGTGCCTACTTCGAGATCCACCGCTGACCATCGCAGCGCGCACACCTCCCCGCGCCGGGCGCCGAGGGCGGCGGACGTTCGGAGGAACGTGGCCCAGTCCGGGTCGAGCTCCTCGGCAACTTCGATGAGGCGCCGAGCTTCCTCGGCCGAGGGGGGTTTCGGGCTGGGCCGAGGAACGCCTGGGGGCTTCGCGTGCAGCGCCGGGTTCTCGGCCAGCCACTGCCAGCGCACCGCCTGGCCAAGCGCCAGCCGGAGGACGGTGTGGACCTTGCGAACGGTGGCCGGCGATAGGGGTCTCCCGCCTCGGCCACCCCCGGCAAGGAGCTGGGAGTAGAGCCGGTCGAGATCCCACGCCCGCAGCTTGCCGAGCGGCATGGCGCTGATGCCGGTGCGCAGGACGTCGTGCTCGACTCCCACGTCAGCGCGGGGGCCCACGTACCGCCGCAGGATGCCGGCGAACTCCGTCCTGGTGTTGGGCTGGAGACTCGGCCCGGCCTGCTCGAACCAGTCCCGGCAGAGGTCGCCCACGGTGACGACGCTCGTGCCCTGGTGACGGCCTTGGCCCATCTCCACCAGGAGGCGAGCGAGGGCGTTCTGAGCCTCACGTTTGGTGCCCGGGACGGTCCTCGTGATCTGCCGACGCCGCCCGCTCACCGGGTCCGGTCCGGCGTCGACCCGGATGCGCCACGACTTCCCGCGCCGCTCGACTGTTCCTCTCATGCTTTGAGAGGGTAGCGGAGGGCTCCCAGACAATCTGTGACCATCTGTGACCAACCGGCTCCATCTCGACCGGCCCGGAACTCAGAAATGGCCTCTCACCTGCGGTTTTGCTTGCAGCCCCAACGGGATTCGAACCCGTGTCGCCACCTTGAGAGGGTGGTGTCCTAGGCCTCTAGACGATGGGGCCGTGGCCGCCGGCTTGCGCCTGCGGTCAAGCTCGGGGGGGAGGACTCGAACCCCCAAAAACAGGTCCAGAACCTGTCGTGTTGCCGATTACACCACCCCCGAACGGGCGTGACGAAGATTAGCCGGTGCCCGGCGCCCCCGGCGAAGCGGTTCTACCGGTTCGTCGGCGCCATCGGAGGCGGCGGCCGCTGTGGCCGCAGTGGAGATGCCGGCCACGCGCCGGTAACCGATGAGGCGGCCGGCTGCTACGGCGAGGGTCTCCTTGCCCAGGTAGGGAAGGGTGGCGACGCCGTGGATCGGCGAGCCGGTGGCCGGCGACGTGTAGCCCTGGAGCCCGAGCTCGTTGGCGATGGCGGCGATGCGTGCGCTGTGGAAGCCGTCGGACACCAGGAGCACCTTCGTGATCCCCCGCCGCTTGAGGAAGGCGGCGGCCGCCGCCAGCTGCTGCCATGACGACCGCCCGTTGACCTCCCGCAGGATCGACGCGTCCGGGACCCCACGGCGGATCAGGTAGGCGGCCGACGCCGTGGCCTCGCTCTGGGCATCGCCCACCTGCTTGCCGCCCGTGACGACCACCTTGTCGGCCAGGCCACGCTCGTAGAGGTCGGCGGCATGGTCCAACCGGGCCCGCAGCACGGGCGACGGCCTGCCGTTGTACTGGGCCGCTCCGAGCACGACGATCGCCTGGACCGAGCGGGCCTGGTCCCGGCCCGACGCCCGCGCCACCTGGACGAACGTGAGCGCCAGGTAGAGGACGATCAGGGCCGTCGACCCAGCCGCCACCTTCACCGCCAGGCGCACCACGGGAGAGTCCTATCCCGCCGGCCGACCGGAGGTAGCCGGCGGCCCGTCCGCGTCGAGCCGCTGGAGCGCCGAGCGCAGGCGCTCGAGCGACCGCTCCCTGCCGAGCACGACGAGTGACTCGAACAGCGGCGGGCCCACGTCCCGCCCGGTGACCGCCACCCGGATCGGGAACTGGGCCTTGCCCAGCGAGAGGCCCAGCTTGTCCCCCAGCGCCGCTGTCTCCTCGTGCAACGCCTCGGCCTCCCATGGCGCCGACCCGTAGACGTCGACGGCGGCGGTGAGGATCTCGCGCGCAGAGGCACCGCGCACCACCCGCTTGCCCCACGCCTTGTCGTCGATCGGCGGCTCGGGCAGGAAGAGGAAGTCGACCATCGCAGGCACCTCGGCCAGGGTCTTCACGCGTTCCTGCACCAGCGGCGCCAGCGACGCAAAATCGGCGGGGTCGAAGTCGGCCGGCACCCAGGGGCCGGCCTCGAGAAACGGCGTGGACCGGGCCACGAAATCGTCCGGGTCCAGCGCCCGGATGTACTCGCCGTTGAAGTGCTGCAGCTTGCGCTCGTCGAAGAAGGCAGGCGACGAGTTCACGTCCTCCAGCCGGAACTCGGCCACCATCTCGTCAAGCGTCAGCGTCTCGCGGTCTCCCCCGGGCGCCCAGCCCAGCAGGACCAGGTAGTTGCGCATGGCCTCGGGCACGATGCCCTGCTCGCGGTAGTCCTCCAGCGCCACCCGGTGCTTGCGCTTCGACAGCTTCTGGCGGCGCTCGTCGACCAGCACCGGTACGTGGGCGAACACCGGCAGATCGGCGTTGCCGTTCAGCGCCCGGTGCAGCAGCACGTACTTGGGGGTGGTGGGCAGGTGCTCCTCGGCCCGCACCACGTGGGTGATACCCATGTCGACGTCGTCCACCACATTGGCCAGCACGAACAGGGAGGACCCGTTCGAGCGCACGATGACGAAGTCCTCGATGGTGGCGTGCTCGAACGTCGGCGTACCCCGGATGACATCCACCACCGTGGTGGCGCCCTCGTCGGGGACGCGGAAGCGCAGCGCCCTGCCAGGCCCCGGCTCGAGTTTGCGGTCGCGGCAGAAGCCGTCGTACCCGGGGATGGCGTTGCCCTTGGTGCGCGCCAGCACCACATCGCGCGTGCAGTCGCAGTAATAGGCCTGCCCGCCGGCCTCCAGCTTGGCGGCTGCCGCCTCGTACAGGTGGGCGCGCTGTGACTGGAAGTAGGGTCCCTCGTCCCAGTCGAGGCCGAGCCAGCGCATGGCGGACTGGATGCCTTCGACCCATTCCGGGCGATTGCGCTCGAGGTCCGTGTCCTCGATGCGGAGGACGAACGTGCCTCCCTGGCGACGGGCCTCCAGCCAGTTGTACAGCGCGGTGCGGGCGCCGCCGACGTGGAAATACCCGGTGGGTGACGGTGAGAAGCGGAGCCTGACCGTCACGGCGCGCATCCTACCGGGCGACCACCGCCGGCCCGCTGGGCCGGGCGGGAAGCCGGCTTGGACGTCAGCCACCGGCTCCCTCGACCGTGTCACACCAGGGCGCAGAGGCCTTCCAGCGTGGGCAGCAGCTCGCACCAGGTGCGGCTCTTGTCGATATAGCCGTCGACGCCCCGCTGCATGGCGTCGGCCAGGGTGAGGGGGTCGGGGAATGCCGACACCACCACGATGCGGGCCGCGGGCAGGCGCTCACGCAGCAGCGGCAGGGCGGTCAGCCCGTCCATGCCCGGCATCTGGAGATCGAGCACGACGACGTCTGGCCGCCTGGTGATGCCGAGGCGCACCGCCTCGGCGCCGTCGGACGCATGGCCCACAACGGCGAACCGGCCGTCCTCGGAGAGCATGATTTCGAGCAGGCTGCGCATGTCCGGGTCGTCATCGACCAAGAGCACCCGGAGCAGGCCGTGCGTCTCGGTTGCTTGGGCCGCACCATCTGCCACTCGGAGCTCCTTTCCTTCGTTCGGGGCCCGTATTGACCACGAGAGTGGTTTCGGCATAGGTGTCGGGACCCTGTAGAAACCCGACGATGCGGAAATAGTTCGCCTTGCTAAGGAGTTGCTGACAGCATGGGGTACATGACCACCGTGGGACCGGGGGCGACGACGAACGACGAGGCGGGGGCCGAGCTGGCCGCCCGCCTGCGCCTGTCGGTGCTGCGCTTGGCCCGACGGCTTCGCCAGCAGGCCGATGCGGACGTCTCCGCGTCGCAGCTGTCGGCGCTCGCGTCCCTCGCCTCGGCCGGTGCCCTCACCCTCGGCGAACTGTCGGCGGCCGAGCGGGTGAAGCCGCCCACCATGACCCGCATCGTGGCGTCGCTCGAGGAGCTCGGCCTCGTCACCCGCACGGTCGACCCCGCCGATCGCCGGTGCGCCCGCGTCTGCGTCTCGGATGCCGGCCGGCGCTTCATCGAGCGCAGCCGCCATCGCAAGGACGCCTACCTGGCGGCCCGCCTGGGCGCCCTCGACCCCACCGACCGGGCGGCCCTGGCCGGCGCCGTGGACGCCCTCGAGCGCCTTCTGGACGTCCCCGAATGAGCCTCACCCGGAGCCCGTCCGGCGACGACGGGGCCCGCGCGGCGGTCGGCAAGGCCACCCGGCGCACTTTCAGCTCGCTGCGGGTACGCAACTACCGCCTGTTCTTCGGCGGCCAGCTGGTGTCGGTGTCGGGGACCTGGATGCAGCAGGTCGCCCAGAGCTGGCTGGTGCTCACGCTGACCGACAGCGGCTTCGACCTCGGCGTTACCGTCGCCCTCCAGTTCCTGCCCATGCTGCTGTTCGGTATGTGGGGCGGGGTCATCGCCGACCGCTTCGACAAGCGCCGGGTGCTGATCGCCGCCCAGGCGGTGGCGGCCGTGCTGGCCCTCACGCTGTGGACGCTCGTGGTGGCCGACGTCGTGCAACTGTGGATGGTCTACGTCCTCGCCTTCGCCCTGGGCCTCGTGCAAATGGTCGACATGCCGACCCGGCAGGCCTTCGTCACCGAGATGGTCGGCCCCGACGAGGTGCCCAACGCCGTCGGGCTCAACAGCGCCATGTTCAACGCAGGGCGCCTTGTCGGGCCGGCGGCGGCCGGCGCGGTGATCTCCACCGCCGGCGTCGCCCCCGCCTTCCTCGTCAACGCCGTGTCGTACCTGGTCGTCATTGTCGCCCTGTGGGCCATGAGGCCGGCCGAGCTGCACCGCGACCCTGCGGTCGAGGACGGTGGACGCCGGCCCGGCCAGATCCGCGAGGGCCTGCGCCACGTGTGGCACACCCGCGAGCTGCGGTCGCCCCTGATCCTGGTGGCCGTGGTCGGCACGTTCGGCTTCAACTTCAACGTGATCCTGCCCGTGCTTGCCCGCTACACGCTCCACGGTGGCGCCAGCCTCTACGGCATCCTCACCGGCGTCATGGCGTTCGGCTCGCTCCTCGGCGCCCTGTTCGCCGCCTCTCGCGCCCGGCCCACCCGTGCCCTGCTGGTGGGGTCGGCCGTCGCCTTCGGTGTCCTCACCCTTGCCACCGCCGCCGCGCCGTCAGCGACCCTCGTCGCCGTGCTGCTCGTTCCGGTTGGCGTCTCGGTGATGTTGTTCCTGGCCACGGCCAACGCCACCCTCCAGCTCAACTCATCGCCCGCCATGCGGGGCCGCGTCATGGCCATCTACGGGCTCGTGTTCCTGGGCTCGACCCCGATCGGCGGCCCGCTGCTCGGCTTCGTGTCGGAACAGTGGGGCGCCCGCGCCGGCCTGGTCCTCAGCGGCGCCGCCAGCCTGGCCGTGGCGCTCGTGGCCCTGGGCATGCCCAGCCTGCGGCGCCGGCAGGCGACGGGCGCGGCGCGGCGGAGCACCGTCGAGGCGATCGACCGGGTGGCCGGCCAGGCCGCCTGAGCCTCTTCCTTGCGTCCGCTCCCAACGGTCAGACGTCGGGTGCGGTGAGCCGGCGGCGCCCGGCCCTCCCGCTGCGCAGCTCGTAGAGGCGCTCGTCGGCCCGGTGCAGCAGGGTGTCGCCCTCCTCGGCCGCGCCGTCGGTTCCCAGCCTGGCCAGGCCGACGCTGCAGGAGGGCGCGCCGGCGCTGCGCAACCGGTCGATGACGACGGTCTCGTCGGCCATCTCGGCGTCAACCAGGATGAGGGCGAACTCGTCGCCGCCGATGCGGTAGGCGCCGTCCTCCTGGCGGGCGGTGGACCCAAGGGCATCGGCGAGCGCCCGCAGGGTCTCGTCGCCGGCACCGTGGCCGCCCTTGTCGTTGATCGCCTTGAGGCCGTCCACGTCGATCACGGCCAGGCTCAGGGGCCGGTTGTGGCGCCGGGCGCGCGACACCTCGCGCTCGAGGTCCACCTCGAACGCCCGCCGGTTGTGGATGCCGGTGAGCGGGTCGGTGAGCGCCTCCTCGGCCAACCGCCGTACCGAGGCCTGGCCGGCCACGACCATGGTGCGGTGGATGATCATGTCGAGCCGGCTGCGCGCCTCGTCCCGGTCGACCTTCAGCTCCTCGACCACGATGCGCAGGAACGCCTCGTGGAGGCACACCAGCTGGGCCAGGGCGGCGTCGACGCTGCCGGCGTTGACGGCGAACGCCTCGGCGGTCGACTCCATGGCCGGGTCGAGGCCCCAGCCGAGCGGCTGCGGGCGCTCGAAGGCGGCGCCCATGGCGTGCACCATCGAGTCGGCCAGTGCCGGCTCAGCGTCGGGCGGGAGGGCGGGGTCCCAATGGCACAGCTCGGCCCAGCGCTGCTTCAGCCGCCCTGCCTGCTCACCCGTGACGTGGGGCGCCGCCGCCGGTGTCCCGGATAACATGGTGAGCCCGAGCGCCTCGACGATGCCCACCACGTCGCCCTTGTCGACCGACGGCAGGAACCTGTCGTCGCAGGCGGATCGCTCGGGGAACGGGCCATCGCTGAACGCCGTGTGCACCACGATCCGGGCGTGCGGCCACCGGGCCGTGAACTCTGGCACCAGGCACAGGCCGTCGCCGTCGCGCAGCTGACGGTCGAGGACCACGCCGTCCACCGACTCGCCGAGCACGGCGCGCGCCTGGCCCATTGACGCCGCCTCAATCACCCGCAGGTCCTCGAGCTCCAGGCAGGTGCGAACAAGCCGGCGCACGACGGAGTCGTCGTCGACCACGAGCACGGTCGGCCGAAACTTCACGGACGACGCATTCCCACTCGAGTCACCCTCGAACCGCTGTTCCACCTGTATGACCCAGTATCCCCTGAAACGGGGGAGCGTGTGCGAGCGGCCGCCCATTCTTCACAGGGATTTCACGGGCGGCCCTCGCCGCCCGCCGGTGGATGGCGGGAAGCCCTTGTGCTCCTCGTCGATCGCTGTCCGCTCCCCGCCCCCTCAGCTCTTCGCCGGAGGCGCCTTGTCGCCTGGGAGCACGTCGACCTCGGACTCGTGCCAGACCGGGTGGTCCCCCGACGTCTCCACGTTGAAGCCATAGTCGTAGGCGAGCGAGCCGCCGATCGTGCCGCCGATGAACGTGAGGCCGGCGGCGGCCAGTGTGACGACCAGGACACGCGGCGGCGTGTACGGGACGGACTCGTAGAGGAACCACCGCATCACGATGTCGATCAGCACCAAGGTGGTGACGGTGAGCATCGTCCACGCGTGGGCATTCGCCGTCCGCCGGGCCTGGGTGCCCTTCTTGGTGGACTTGAGCCAGTCCCAGAAGCCGGTGAGGGCGGCGAACACCGACACCACCGCGCCACCGACCAAGGTGAACGTACCCGCCCGGTACAGCTCGCGGGCCCACGGCTCGTGCTTGAAGGCGAACGACAGCACGTCGAAAGCCGCCACCAACACGTAGGCGCCAACCGGCACGTCCGTCAGCGGCGGGTGCAGCGGCTTGCCCGCCCACCCCCGTAAACCCTTGAACTTGCGGCCCCGCAAGGTGAGCGAGGGACGGAACGAGAGCGTGCGCATGACCTCTCCTGTTCTCTCTGCCGCCGAGATTCTGGCAGCACCGACGCCCGATCTGCGCACCGGTGTGCGCGCCGCCGGGACGGACCCGGGCGCGGGGCCGGCGGAGGTTGCGGCAGGAGAGGCCGCTCTACGACCGTTCTTGCCGCAGGCCGAGGTCCCGGGGCCGCAGTTCGCTGAAGCGGCCTGCGGCAGCACCCGGCGCTGTACGAACACGCGCCGTCGCGGGCGCGGGTCGGCGTCCCCGCCAGCAGCGGCATCCACACGTACACTTCGGCGGCCCCCGATGAGGAGTCTCAGGCGCCCGTCACCACGTCGCCGAAGGCGGCCCTCGCCTCCATCCGCTTGATGCCGTCGTAGGCCGCGTACTTGTAGGCGTCGCTCCTCGTCGGGACGTTGAACGTGGTCTCGATGAACTCGGTGATGGCGCCCCCGTGGCGGATGACCGCCTGGCCGATGTGGACGAGCTCGGCCGCGTCGGCACCGAGGATGTGCACGCCGAGCAGGCGACCGCCGGCCCGCTGGAACACCAGCTTCACGATCCCGTCGGTGTCGCCCGCGACCAGGGCCTTGGTGTTGCGCTGGAACCATGCGCGCCCCACCTCGTGGTCGATCCCTGCCGACTCCGCCTGCTCCTCCGTCATGCCCACGGCGGCGACCTCGGGGATGGAGTAGATGCCGACGGGCAGGAGCTCGTCGACCGCCTGCGGCATGGCCAGTCCGAAGGCATGGCGCATGGCCACACGCGCCTGCTCCATCGACACCGACGCCAGCGCAGGCGGCCCGATCACGTCGCCCGCTGCGAAGACGTGGGGCGCCGCCGTGCGGTACTCGCGGTCCACCACGATGCGGTGCTTGGCGTCGACCACCACCCCCGCCTCCTCCAGGCCGAGGCCGTCGACGTTGCTGGTCCGACCGGCCGCGTACAACAGGCGGTCGGGGCGGAGCACCCGGGCGTCGGACAGTTCGACGTGCAGCCCGTCCCCGCCGTCGTCGCGGCCTACGCCGGCCACCGACGTGCCCAGGACGAGCTCGACGCCGGCCGCCCGCAGTGACGACGCCAGCAGGGCGGACACCTCAGCGTCGAGCAGCGGTAGGAAGCGGTCGGCGATGTCGAGGAGCCACACACGGATACCGATGGCGGCGAAGATCGACGCGTACTCGCACCCGACGGCGCCCGCGCCCACGATCACGATGCTGGCGAACGGCTCGTCGAGTGCGAGGATCTCGTTGGCGTCGAGCACCGTGCGGCCGTCGAAGGGGATGGCGGCGGGCCGCAGCGGGCTCGACCCGGTGGCCAGAAGGACCACGCCGGCCCGCAGGATCCGGTCGGGGTGGCGGTCGTGCGACACCACCACGGTGCGGTCCGCCGTCAGGCGGGCGTGGCCGTGCACGACCTCGATCCCGTTGTGGGCCAGGTTGCCCTTCACCACCTCGCCCATGACGGTGCTGACCGCGCCGGCCCGGGCCCGCAGCCTGTCGAACAGCGCCACCAGGTCGAGCTCGACGGTGAGGCCGTCGTCGCGACCTCCGCCGCTCAGCTGGAGGGCCGTCTCCCGCAGCGACTTGGTGGGGATGCCGCCGGTGTAGACGGCGGTGCCGCCCACCGACGCCGACCGCTCCACCAGCGCGACGCGTTTGCCGTGGTAGGCGGCGACGGCCGCACCCTTCTCGCCCGCCGGGCCTGAACCGACCACGACGAGATCGAACTGCTCCTCGTCCATGGCGCCATCCTCACATCTGCCGAGCGGGTCCCGGCGCGTCCCCCGGCCCACGGGCGATAATCCGGTGTGACCGAACTCCGTTCCTCTGCGGCGAGGCCGGGCGACCGTTGGCGGCGGGCTATCAAGGACGCCGCCGTCCCCGAGGCCTTGCGCGACCGCTCCCCCGAGCCGAGGTTCACCCTCGAGCCCGAGATGTTCCGGTGGCGGCCCGACGAGGACGCCAAGCAGCCACCCCGCCCTTCGCGCCTGCGCGCCCTCGATGCCCTCCCCGACGGCGGCTCGGTGCTCGACGTGGGTGTGGGCGGCGGCGCCTCCAGCCTCGGGCTGGCGCCGAAGGCCGGGCTCATCGTCGGCGTCGACCAGCTGGAGGGGATGCTCGAGTCGTTCGAGTCCAGTGCCCGCGCAACCGGTGTCACCGCACGGGCCGTCCTCGGCGCGTGGCCCGACGTGGCCGCCGAGGTGGATCCGGTCGACGTGGCTGTGAGCCACCACGCGCTGTACGGCGCCGAGGAGATCGAGGACTTTCTCACCGCCCTCACGGCCAAGGCCCGCCGCCGCGCCGTCCTGGAGGTGTCGTCCCACGCTCCGCCGCTCGGCCTCAACCCCCTGTGGGAGGCCATCCACGGGGTGGCCCGGCCGGACCGGGTGGTGGCCGACGAGATTGAGGCGGTGCTCGCGGCCATGGGCCTCGACGCCACGCGTGAGGACGTGGTGCTCCCACCCCGTCCCCGCGAGGTCACGCCCGAGCGGGTGGCCTTCGCCCGCCGGCGGCTCCTGGTCGGACCCGAGCGCGACGAGGAAATCGCCGAAGCACTGCGCACGTTGCCGCCGCTCGAGCACCGGGTGGCGGCCTTCTGGTGGGCCGGAACGGCAACGTAGCCCTTCTCCGCCACACCGGTCCCTCTTCGGGTGTTGCCTGCTGCGCCAGTTCGGGTAGGGGGAGAAGTGCGAGAACGATCGACCAACGCAGGAGGAACCATGGCTGAGGGTCATGAGCAGCACGCGGAGTGGGACACCCACGAGCACGAGGCGCTGGTGCACTCGCACAAGCACTACCACGTGACCCACAACCACAACCGGATCGCAGGTGGCTTCGACCATCTCAGCTCCGAGCACGAGCACGAGCACGACCATGCCCAGATCTCCCACGCCCACTACCCGCACGAGAACTTCGACCACGAGCACAAGGGCGAGGCGCACGACCACGACCACGCAACGCCGGTGAAGAAGTCCGAGGGCGCGAAGGCGGCGCCGGCCCGGAAGGCACCGGCCAAGACGGAGGCCGGCGCCCACCCAGACGGTGACGAGAGCGCGAAGGCGCCCGCAGCGAAGCCGGCCAGGAAGGCGCCCGCAGCGAAGAAGTAGGGAGGCGCAGCGAAGGCGCCCGGCGGCGAGTCAGGCCCACTCCGGCTCGAACGGCGACGCGCCCGCACTCGACCCCGAGGCGATCGAGGCGGGCAAGGCAGCCGCCCGGCCCTCTAGCACGGTGATGGTGGCGGTGAGCTCGCGGGGCCGCCCCTGCGGGTCGGTGCCCACGGAGGCGAGGGTGTGGGTGCCCGGGGTGGCGTCGGCGGGGATCACCACCGTGGTGGAGAAGGAGCCGGTGGGCCCGGCCTGGACCGTGGCCAGCGTCGCCGAGTCAGATGAGGACGAGGGGCAGGTTCGGATCGAGGCGGTGGAGGTCGTCAGAGTCGCTCGTGAGGACGTGGTGACCCCGCTCGCGCGCGCACAGCACCACGGACGCGTCGACCACGTCGGCTGTTCCCGCCGCGCCGCAGAGCTGACCGGCGGCTCGTGCGCGGCGTTCGTCGAGGGTGACGACCTCACAGGTGGCCGATGCCAGCAGCCGAGCCAGGCGGGCCTGCCGGCGGCCGTCCCGCCACACCTGCCCGATGACGCCTGCAGGGACGGCCAGCACGTCGCCCATGTCGATGGCTCGGCGCACCATGCTGACGACGACCCGATCGTTGCGTTCGAAGGCGATCAGCGCGCCCGCATCGAGCGTCGCACCCGTCACCGGCCCAGCGCAGCGTCGGCGGTGAGCCGCTCGGCGTCTGTCAGGGGTCCACCCGTCTCGGCCAGCATCTCATCGAGCATGCCGAGCAGATCATCGTTGATCGCCTGGTTCTGCAGGGCCATCGCCACGTAGGCGCTCACGCTCGCCGCTCGGCCCTCCTCCACCGCCCGCTGGGCCTGGGGGTGAACTTGGTGAAGATCGATGAGCGGGTCCTGGCATCGAGGCCATCGGGACTCCTCTGATTCGCAGACGGATCAGAGGGGGAAGACCGCCAGGTCACGGTGCTCGGTGAGGACGACGCCAACACGCTGATGTCCCAATTTCCCGCCTCCGAAGCCGACGAGCTGGTCAGCGCCGTGTGATGTCGGTGCGGTGCCCCACCCCTTTGATATACTCTTACCTCGGAATCCGATATCAAAGGAAGGCGGTCGCCATGCGCACGGTCGTGGACATCGACGAGGACTCGCTGCGCGAGGCGCGTGCCGCGCTGGGAACGACAACAAAGGTGGCGACGGTCAACCGCGCGCTCGTCGAGGTGGCAGCCCTGGCCGCACGGAGACGCGACCTGAAGCGTCTCGTCCACGGTGATCTGGAACCCCTCGGCGACGAGGCTCTCTATTCCGCCGCGTGGCGGTAGCCACCCACCTGGCTGACAAGAGCGCGCTGGCGCGGCTGGGCCACGAGTCGGTCGGTCGGCGCCTCGGTCCCATGATCGAGGCAGGGCTTGTGGGCACGTGCGGGATCGTCGAGCTCGAAGTTCGGTACTCGGCGCGCTCGCATCCCGAGTACGAGGAGGTCACCCGCGACCGCAGGCTCGGCTACGAGTCGTTCCCGATGCCCGATGAGGTGTGGGATCGGGCCCTCGAAGTGCAACGGGCGCTATCCGAACGTGGCCAGCTCCGAGCCGTCAAGTTTCCCGACTTGCTCATCGCCGCCACGGCGCAGTGGCACGGCCTCGTCGTGATCCATTACGACCATGACTACGACCTGATCGCCGCCGTCACCGACCAGCCGACCGAATGGGTCGTGCCCCAGGGGTCTGTCCCGTGAGCACAAAGCCCAACCCCGGCGAGGCACCTTGGCCGGAGAGCGAGCAGCCCGTCTTACTTCGGCGGCTACGACGACTGGGGCGGTGGCGTTGACATCCACCTCGCGACGGCGCTCACGAAGGCCTCCAGGTCCGCGACGTGGTCGAGGAAGCCCACCACGCGATGGTCGTCGACATCGACGTAGCCGTGCACCAGGACGTTTCGGAAACCGACGGCCCTGGCCATCGACTCCGCCAGCAGCGTTGTCGTCACGCCATGACCCCCCACCAGCCTGAGGGCGTCGGCGTTGGACGCCGGCGGCCCCCAGCCCTCCGAGGCACAGAGGTGCTGGGCCACGTTCAGGCAGCCTTCGATGGCGGTGACGAAGACGTACTTCAAGGCGGCGAGACGATCCCTATCGCCCAACAGGAAATCGCGGTCCTCGCCGGCCCGGCTCGACAGGTAGCCGAGGTCGTCGCTCACCCGTTGGAGGAGCCGGCGCACCCTGCGCTCATCGACCACCGGCTCTCCCGGTGAGGAAGACGCGGTCGATCTCGCGCTGACGGTCCTGTTCGTCGAGGTACATGAGGCGGGTCTGGGCCTGCCAGCGAACTCGTGCCGGGGGATCGTCGTCGAACAGGAGCCGTCCCCGCAGGGCCACCCTCCCGGCCAGCTCCAGGGGGGCCTCGTCCAGCACGAGGAGGTCCACGTCGGTGGGCAGGTCGAGCTCCCAGCTGGCGGGCGCCGCACCGCCCCACCACGCCGCCAGGTCCATGTCGGACTCCGGCCGTCCCCCGCCCTCGGCACGGCTGCCGTGCACGAAGGCGAAGCGGGCGCCTCCGCTGCGCAGCACCGCCGCCGCCGCTTCCTCGTCGGGCCCGTCGACTGGCACGCCCCCAGTATCCCCCATCATCCTCCCGGGCCGGGCCGGGTGTCCTCCTTGACAGGCGAACAGGTGTTCGTCTACGGTGACGGGCAACGCCTCGAGTGGCCTGCGCCAAGGCCCTCCTCTTCCAACGGTTCTCTCGCGACGAGGGGAGGTGTGGTGGCCACAGGCCTGGTGGAGCGCTCCCGGATGTTCCGCGCCGAGTTGGCCCGCTTCGACCCGGCGCTGTTGTCGGGAGACGACTGCCGGGTCCTCGCCGAGGAGCTGGCCCGCACCGAGAAGGCCTGCGCGGCCGCCCGCGCCCGCTCCGGCGCCCGGGTGACGGCGTGCGGCTCCTACCGCGGTGGCGGCTACGGCGACGCGGCGGAGTGGATGGCCCGCACCTCGGGGTCGTCTCGGGGGGAGGCGGCGGCGGAGCTGAAGACGGCGGAGGCGCTGGAGGGGTCGTGCCCCGAGACCAAGGAGGCGCTGGCGTCGGGGGAGCTGTCCCTCGCCCAGGCCAGTGAGATCACCCGCACCGAGAAGGAGTGCCCGGGCTCGGAGTCCGAGCTGGTGGCAGTGGCCAAGTCCTCGGGGCTCGCCACCTTGAAGGACCAGGGCCGCAAGCGCCGCTTGCAGGCGGTGGCGGCCGAGGAACTCGCCGCCCGCCAGCGCAGGGCCCGGTCGTATCGCCACTGGATCGACGAGTTGGGCATGGTGCGCTTTTCAGGGGCCCTGGAGCCTCTGGTGAGCATCGCCCTGATGCACCGCCTCGACGCCGAGTGCGACCGCATCCGGCGCGAGGCGCGCCGGGGCGGCTCCGACGAGCCGTGGGAGGCGCACGCCGCCGACACCCTGGCCAAGATGCTGTCGGGGCAGGCCACCGGGCCCGCCCGGCGGGCCGACGTGGTGGTGGTGTGCGACCTGCGGGCCTATCGCCGGGGACAACACGCCGAGGAGGAAGAGGCGTGCCACATCGTGGGCGCCAGCCCGGTGCCGGTGTCGGTGGTGCGTGACCTGGTGGACGGCGACGCCTTCGTCAAGGCGGTCACCCACGACGGGGTGCGCATCGACACCGTGGTGCACTTCGGGCGCCACATCTCAGCTGAGCTGCGCACCGCCCTGGAGCTGGGCAAGCCACCCGGCTTCGAGGGCGTGAGGTGCGCCGAGGCGGGCTGCGAGCGGCGCTGGAGCACCGAGTGGGACCACGTGGACCCCGTGGCCAACGGTGGGGCGACCTCGTTCGCCAACCTCGAGGGCCGCTGCGCGTACCCGTGCCACAAGGACAAGACCGAGCGCGACCGCAAGGCCGGCCTGCTCGGCAACCGGGGCGTCGGCGGCGACGGTGACTGGCACGACGACCGGAACGACAGCTGGTGCGACGACCGGGACGGGCGGCGGGAAGCGGGCCGGGGTGAGGGCCGGGACGAGGGCCGGGGTAAGGGCGGCGGCGGCGACCGGGACGTGAGCTGGGGCGGCGGCGGCCATGACCCCCCGTGACCGGCGCAAGGCTCGCCGGCACCAACGAGCTCCTGCCCATCCGGCCCAGTGCGGTCGAGCATCTGCTGAACCGGAAACCGCACGCCCGCCGCTTGAGTGGCGAGCACGTCCCAGGGCGCGGCGATGCTGCAGCGCGAGGAGCCCATCGTCGACGAGCTCCGGCGCGACCAGGTGGTCCGCAAGCGGGCGCCGCGCAAGCCGCCGGCTGGGTGAAGATCAGGATCAGGCCGAGAGCGGCTGCAGGTCGAGCCGAAAGCCGACGACGGCGGCGTAGCGGGCCATGATCTCGACGGGCACGTCGACGTCATTGTTGTCGATGGCCTCGACGTGGTCGATCCGCAGACCCGAGCGCGCCGCCACCTCGTTCACCGTGAGGCCCAGTCGCTCCCGCTCCTCCCACAGGGCAGTGGTCAGCTTGATCACCGGGAGCAGACTCTCGAGGAACTGGCGGTAGCCGGGCTCGTGTTCCTCCGCTGCTTCGATGTCGGCTTCGAGTTCGTCGATGTCGTCCTCGGGGTTCTTCACGGCTGCGCCTCCGCTCGACAGGGTACCGCTCACCTCGATCGGCCCCGGTCCCGCCAGTCGCGAAGGCGCGCCTCGGCCAACTCGACATCGGACTGCGGGGCTTGCTGCGTCTTCTTCTCGAACGCCGACAAGGCGAGGAGGACATGGTTGTGCCGGCCCTCGGCCGCGAACAGCACCCGCCACGCCCGCCCGGCTCGACCGGCCCGGACTTCGTGGACGTCGCCGCGCAGATGTCGGGCGGCGGCGCGGCCTTCCCGGGCGACAGCCAGCATCGCCAGGCGGACGCGTGCCAGGTCGGCGGGATCGAGCGTCGACAGGTAGTCACGGGCCGGGCTCACCCCGGTGGCAGTCCGGTAGTACCGCCACTGGCGCCGGAAACTGCGGGTCGCTCACAGATCGAGCGCAGAGCTCACAGAGAGCCCGCCGGCCGAGAACCCCTTACCGCAGAAGTTTTTTGGCGATGACCACCCGCTGGATCTGGTTGGTGCCCTCGTAGATCTGGGTGATCTTTGCGTCACGCATCATTCGCTCGACGGGGAAGTCCCGCGTGTAGCCGTAGCCGCCCAGCAGTTGCACGGCGTCGGTGGTCACTGCCATAGCCGTGTCGGAGGCGAAGCACTTGGCCATGGCGCCGGCCGCGCTCAGCTCCGCCGCTCCGTCGGCGCCGGCATCGATCAGGGCGCAGGCCCGGTACACCAGGCCGCGGGCCGCTTCGGTCTTCATGGCCATGTCGGCCAGCATGAACTGCAGGCCCTGCAGCTCGGCCAGCGGGCGACCGAACTGGCGGCGCTGCTTCAGGTAGCCGGCGGCGTAGTCGATCGCACCCTGGGCGATGCCGACGGCCTGGGCGCCGATGGACGGACGGCTGCGGTCGAGGGTGCCCATGGCGATGTAGAAGCCCTGTCCCTCCTCGCCGATGCGGTGGGTGGCGGGCACCCGCACGTCCTCCAGGATCACCTCGCCGGTGGGGCTACCCCGCACCCCGAGCTTCTTCTCGAGCTTGCCGACCCGCAGGCCCCAGTCCCGCTCCACGAGGAAGCAGGAGATGCCGCGGTGGGCGGCGGCCGGGTCCGTCTTGGCGAAGACCGTATAGGTGTCGGAGATGCCGGCGTTGGTGGTCCAGTACTTCACGCCGTTGAGCACGTAGGAGTCGCCGTCGCGCACAGCCCGCGCCGACATGGCGGCCACGTCCGAGCCGGCGTCAGGCTCGGACAGGCAGTACGAGGCCTGCGCCTCGCCCGTCGCCACCCTGGGCAGGTACGTCTGCTTCAGCTCCTCGGAACCCCACTGGATGACCGGGATCATCCCCAGCTTCGAGATGAGCATCATGAGGCTGGTCGACGCGCACACCCGCGCCAGCTCCTCGATCATGATCGCCTGGGTGACGGCGTCCGCCCCGGCCCCGCCGTACTCGGCGGGCACGCCCAGCGACGGCAGCTCCATGGCCACGCAGTCCCGGTAGTTGTCCCACGGGAACTCGGCCCGCTCGTCCACCTCAGCCGCCCGCGGCGCGATCTTGTCCTCACTGAACCGGCGGAGGACGGCCCGGAACTCCCGTTGCTCCTCGCTCAGCAGGATCGGCTGCATCGCCTCAGTGTCGCACCCGCCAACTGGTCAGCCGTGCGAGGAGAGGTGGTCCAGGAGCAGCCGGTTGAGATCGTCCGGGACCTCCTCGGGGATCCAGTGGCCCACGTCTGCGAGCACCTCGAAGCGGTACGGCCCCTCCACGAAGGCGGCGCTCCCCTCGGCCGCCACCCGGCCCAGGGCGGCGTCGGCGTCGCCCCACACGTACATGGTGGGCACCTCGACCTTGAGCCCGCCGGCCGAACGGGCCGCCGCCTCGCTCACCGACACCGCCCGGTACCAGTTGAGGGCGCCGGTGAGGGCGCCTGGCTCGGTGAGCAGCCGTATGTACTCGCCGGTGTTGTCGGGGTCGGGATGGCCGGTGGCGGCCAGCACGCCGCGCAGGCCGGCGCCGTCGCCGGCGAGGAGGGCCTCCTCGGCCGTCCCCTCCTGGCGCAGCATCTCGATATAGGAGGACTTGGCCGCCTGATCGGGGTCGCCCCCCGAGAGGGCCAGCGCGAAGGCGGCCGGATGGGGCATGGACACGGCCGTGAGCGTGCGCACCCGCTGCGGATAATGGGCCGCAACCAACCACGCCACCGCACCGCCCCAGTCGTGGCCCACCAGATCGAGCCGGTGGGCGCCGAGCTCGTCGGCCACCGCCAGCACGTCGGCCACCAGGTGCTCCATCCGGTAGTGCTCCACGCCCTCGGGCCGGGCGCCCGGCGAATAGCCCCGCTGGTCGAACGCCACCGCCCGGTACCCGGCGACCGCCAGCGCCGCCATCTGGTGGCGCCACTCGAACGAGCTCTGCGGGAACCCGTGCAGCAACAGGACGAGCCGACCGTCCTCCGGTCCCGCCGCATGGGCCGTGAACGTGAAGTCCCCTACTTCGAGCTCGAAGGCGTCGACGCTCATGCGACCAGCATGCTGCGCCACTCGGCGAGCTTGGCCCGCACCTGGGCCGGCGTCATCCGCAGTGTCTCCTCTCGCACCTTGTCGGCCACGTCGCGCTGGACCCAGTAGCTGTGGGCGGCGCCCTGGATGAGCGCCACCCGGAACGCCACCAGGTCGGCCGGCGCGTCGCCCAGGTAGCCGAACAGCGTGAAGGCGAGATCGAGGTCGTGGATCACCGGCGCCCGCCCGAACAGCGCGGCCCGCCGCAGGCCCACGCCGAGGCAGCCGGCCACCGCGTCCTCGGCGTGCTCCCCGGGCGCCGGCTCGAGGCGGTCGACGAAGCGCTGGGCCAGCGTGAGCCCGTACCCCTGGTCGGGGCCGGGCGTGCCGAAGCGGTGTCCGGTGGGAACGCCGGGCGAGGTCAGCTCGGCCGGCCGGTCCTGGCGCCACCCCGCGTGGGCGGGCAGACGCTCGGCGGCGCGCACCCGGTCTCCTGCGTGGAGCGGGACGAACTCCGGTTGGGCCACGCCGTCTACCCCTTGTCGTCGGCGCCGTCGGCGCTGTGCAGCAGACCGTAGACGACCGCGTCTGCAAGGGCCTGCCACGACGCCTCGATGATGTTCTCCGACACGCCGATGGTGGACCACGTGCGCTCGCCGTCGGTGGAGTCCACCAGCACCCGGGTGACCGCGCCCGTGCCCTTCGACGTGTCGAGCACCCGCACCTTGTAGTCGGTGAGGTGGACGCCGGCCAGCGCCGGGTACTTCTCCCCCACCGCCCGGCGCAGCGCGGCGTCGAGGGCGTTGACGGGGCCGTTGCCCTCCCCCGTGGCCACCACCCGTTCGCCCTGCACGTGGACCTTGATCGTGGCCTCGGTGTCGAAGTGGTGGTCCTCGCGCTGCTCGGTGATCACCCGGAACGACTCCAGCCGGAAGAAGGGCTGCTCCCACCCGGCCGCCCTGCGCATCAACAGCTCCAGGGACCCGTCGGCCACCTCGAAGTGGTAGCCGCGGTGTTCCAGGTCCTTGAGCTGCTCCAACACCGCGCCCAGCACCGAGCCGTCGAGGGCGAGACCGAGTTGCTCGGCCTTCAGTGCGAGGGTGGACCGGCCGGCCAGCTCGCTCACCACGAAGCGGGTGCCGTTGCCCACGGTGTCGGGCGGGATGTGCTCGTACAGGTCGCGGCCCCGGGCGATGGCGGAGGTGTGCAGGCCGGCCTTGTGGGCGAAGGCCGACTGGCCCACGAACGGCTGCTGCGGATTGGGGGCGATGTTGACCAGCTCGGCGATGTGGTGGGACACGGGACGCAACCGCTCGAGACGCGAGGGGTCGATGGTGCGGACGCCCATCTTCACGCTCAGGTCAGCGATGGCGGCGCACAGGTCGGCGTTGCCGGTGCGTTCGCCGTAGCCGTTCACGCAGCCCTGCACGTGGGTGGCGCCGAGGCGGACGCCGGTGAGGGTGTTGGCCACACCGCACCCGCCGTCGTTGTGGAAGTGCAGGCCGATCTGGGCTGACACCTCGGCCCGCACCTCGGAGACGATCTGCTCGACCTCGTGCGGAAGCGTGCCGCCGTTGGTGTCGCACAGCACCAGCGTCTCGGCCCCGGCCTCCTCGGCCGCCCGCAGCACCCGCAGCGTGAACTCCCGGTCGGACTTGTAGCCGTCGAAGAAGTGCTCGGCGTCGAAGAACACCCGCAGGCCGCTGGCCCGCAGGAAGGCCACCGACTCGCCCGTCATGGCCAGCGCCTCGTCGAGATCGGTGCGCAGCGCCTCGGTGACGTGGCGGTCCCACGACTTGCCGACGATGCACACCGCCGACGTGTTGGCCTCCACCAGGTGGCGCAGCGTGTCGTCGGCGTCGGCCCGGCTGCGGGGCCGGCGGGTGGAACCGAACGCCACCAGGGTTGCGGTGTCCAGGTGCAGCTCGTCGGGCGCCCGCCGGAAGAACTCCTCGTCCTTGGGGTTGGCCCCCGGCCAGCCGCCCTCGATGTAGGCCACGCCCAGGTGGTCGAGCTGACGGGCGACCCGCAGCTTGTCGTCCACCGTGAGCGACAGCCCCTCCTGCTGGCTGCCGTCCCGCAGCGTGGTGTCGTAGATGTCAACCGCCTCGGGCAGGTCGGGCAGCGGACCGTGCTGGCCGCGCCCCGCCGCCGCGACGTCAGGCGTCGACGTGCTCACACCAGTCCTTGTAGCGGTCGACCTCGCCCTTGATGGCGGCGAAGAAGACCTCCTGGACCTTGCGGGTGACGGGCCCGGGGTCGCCGATCTCGCGGTCGTCCACCGACCGGATGGGCACCACCTCGGCCGCCGTGCCCGAGAGGAACGCCTCGTCGGCCGTATAGAGGTCGCTGCGCAGGATGTGACCGACCTCGCACTCGATACCGAGGTCGCGGGCGATGGTCATCACCGAGTCCTGGGTGATACCGGCGAGGGCGCCGGCGCTGACCGGCGGGGTGATGATGCGGCCCTTCTTCACAATGAAGATGTTCTCGCCCGTGCATTCGCTCACATAGCCCTGAGGCGACAGGAGGATGGCCTCGTCGTAGCCGGCCTTGAGGGCCTCGACCTTGGCCATCGACGAGTTGATGTACATGCCCGTGCCCTTGGCCGCCGGCGGCATGGCGTTGGGGTCGTGGCGCTGCCACGACGAGATCTTCATGCGCACGCCGCGCTTGATCCCTTCGTCGCCCAGGTAGCTGCCCCACGGCCACACGGCGATGGACACGTTGACCGGGCACGGGAGCGGGTTGAGGCCCATCTCGCCATACCCCAGGTACACGAGCGGGCGGATGTAGCACGAGTCGAGCCCGTTGACCCGCACCGTCTCCTTGGTGGCGGCGATCAGCTGCTCGACCGTGTAGGGGATGTCGAGCATGAAGATCTTGGCGCTGTCGAACAGCCGCACGATGTGGTCGGTGAGGCGGAACACGGCCGGCCCGGTGGCGGTGGCGTAGGCGCGGATGCCCTCGAACACGCCACAGCCGTAGTGGAGCGAATGGGTGAGGACGTGGATCTTGGCGTCGTCCCAGTCGACGAGGACGCCGTCCATCCAGATCTTGTCCACCTTCTGCAGGGGCATGGTCCTAGACCCTTTCCGCGACGGCGTCGCCCAGCTCGGATGTGGTTCCCGACAGCGACGCCGCTGCCGCGACCGCCTTCGTGACCCGGGCGGCGGCGCCCGCCTCGCCCAGGAACTCGAGCATCATCGCAGCCGATCGTATGGCGGCGAGCGGGTTGGCCGTCCCCGTGCCGGCGATGTCGGGCGCGGAACCGTGCACGGGCTCGAACAGCGACGGGCCGGTGCCGCCCGGGTTGAGGTTGGCCGAGGCGGCCAGGCCGATGCCACCTGCCACCGCCCCCCCGAGGTCGGTGAGGATGTCGCCGAACAGGTTGTCGGTGACGATCACGTCGTAACGCGCCGGCCGCTCCACCAGGTGGATGCAGGCGGCGTCGACGTGGTCGTAGGCGGTGGTGACGTCGGGGTACTCGGCCGCCACCTCGTCGCACGCCCGCTGCCACAGGTCGCCGGCGAAGGTGAGGACGTTGGTCTTGTGCACGAGTGTGAGATGGCGCCGGGGGCGGGTCCGGGCCAGCTCGAAGGCGAACCGCAGGCACCGCTCCACCCCGAACCGGGTGTTCACCGAACCCTGGGTGGCGACCTCGTGCGGTGTGCCCTTGCGCAGCGAACCGCCCTCGCCGGCGTAGCTGCCCTCGGTGTTCTCCCGCACCACGACGCAGTCGATGGTGGCGCCCTCCATGGGCCGCAGGTTGACGTAGAGGTCGAGCTCGAAGCGCAGACGCAGCAGCAGGCCGCGCTCGATCACACCCGGCGCCACGTCCGGCGTGCCCACCGCGCCGAGGAGGATGGCGTCGAGCCCGCGCAGCTCGTCGAGGATGGCGTCCGGGAGGACGTCGCCGGTGCGCAGGTACCGCGCACCGCCCAGGTCGTAGTCGACCGTGTCGAGCTCGACGCCTGCGGCGCGCACGACCTTCAGCGCCTCCGGGACGACCTCCGGCCCGATGCCGTCTCCGGCGATGATCCCGACCCTGTGGGCCAACGTCTGTGCTCCTTGGGCAAGAAAAAACCGCCCACTGCGTGGACGGTCGGACAAGCGCACACCGGGAACGGCGTGCGCTACGGAATGACGGCTACGGAGTTGGCGGTCACGGCAATCTCACTGTACCGGTGCGTGCCCGTAGGCGCTAGCCGCTTCCAGCACTAGCCTCGGCCCATGAGCGAGACGCATCTGTCCCGTCAGGCTCACGACCGCCTCCGCGAGGAGTTGGAGGATCTCACCACCCGGGGCCGGGTCGACATCGCCCGGGCGATCGAGGCGGCGCGCATGCTCGGAGACCTCTCCGAGAACGGCGACTACCACGCGGCCAAGGACTCGCAGGGGAAGATGGAGTCCCGCATCCGCCACATCGAGCGGGTGCTGTCGGAGGCCTCCATCGTCGACGACGACGCCGACACCGGCGGCAAGGTCGTGGCCGGCTCCACCGTCTCCCTGCGCTACGAGGGCGACGACGAGGTCGAGCGCTACCTCGTCGGCTCCATCGAGGAGCGGGTCGAGGGCGTCACCATCATCACCCCCGGCTCCCTGCTCGGCCAGGCGCTGCTGGGGAAGAAAGCGGGCGAGTGGGTCCCCTACGAGACGCCCACCGGCGCCACCCTCAAGGTCGAGATCGTCGACGTAGCCTGACCCCACGTTTGCTTTCGAGTAAATAGGGTCCGGAATCCGGACCCTATTTACTCGGGAACGGGGATGCGGGTGAGGTAGCGGTCCTCGAGGTCGTCCGCCAGTTGCTGGATGGCCACGACGGCGGGCGACTGCGGCGCCGCGTCGAGGAGGCAGTGGCCCTCCCGATCGGCTGAGGCCACCGCCGGGTCCTCGGGGATGGCGGCCAGCAGGTCGGCGTCGAGGGAGGCCACGAACTCCCGCAGCACCGCCTCGTCGCCCGGGCGGACCCGGTTGCCCACGAAGGCGACCCGCTCGATCCCGAGGTCGCCGGCCAGGCGGTGGGCGCGACGGGCGGTGAGCAGCACCTTCTTCTGGGGCTCGGCCACCAGGAGCAGGGCATCGACGTAGCGGAGGGTGCCGCCGGCCCACGACAGGTGCTCGAGACCGGCCTCCATGTCGGCGATCACCACCGTGCCGGGGAACTCCGCCTCGATGTTCTCTATGAAGCCACGGACCGTGACATGGGAGCCGCCTGTTCAGCCGCCGCCCGGCTTGGTGATGCGGGCCGCCTGCATGTACGTGACCCCGTCCGGGCCCTCGAGGCCGTGCTTGGCCAGGATCTCCACCGGTGTCTGGGCGTCGGTGGTCACCGAGTCGCCCCTGCCCCGGCGCTCCACGAATGGCCGCATGGCGTCGATGCGGTCCTGGTCGATGCCCGAACTCATGGCCAGGTGGGGATCGGAGTCGCAGTCGAGGGCGATGACCCGGTGGCCCCGGCGGGCCAGCGTACGGGCCAGCACCGACGAGATGGTGGTCTTGCCGACCCCGCCCTTGCCTGCGATGCCCACGCGCATGCCGCCATTGTGACCCATCAAGGGCAAGAACGGGACGCTCGGGGACGGCGGGCCGGTTTGTCGGCGGTCAGGGTCCGGAATCCGGACGCTCACGCCGCAACAAGCCGGGCGGCGGGACGCCGCCCCGTTCACACGTCAAGGGCCTCGTGGGCGTCGCTCACGAACAGGCCCGGCTGCTCGCCGCCGGCGACCACGTGCAGGCGCCCGTCGAGGGCCATGACGGCCAGCCCGTGACGGGGACGTTCGAGCCGGCCGGCGTCCACCCAGGCGAAGCCGTCGAGGCATTCGACCGACGCGATGGTGCCCGCCGCCGACTCGCCGCCGGCCACGCACACCCGCCCGTCCACCACCGCAGCCCCGATGCCGCCGCGGGCCTCGTGCAGGTCCGGCTGGTTGCTCCACGCCAACTCCTGGATGGGGTCGATGGACTCGACGCTCACCAGGTTGCCGTCCGCCGCCGTCCGCCCGGCGACGGCGTAAACACGCTCACCCTTGGCGGTGAGGGCGTGGTGCTCGCGGGCGCGGTGCAGGTCGGGGCCCGGCCGCGCATGCACGACCGAGCGGCGGCTGCGGCAGGACGTGGCGCTGTACGACGTCTGCTGCCGCACGCTCGGTCGGGCCCCGCTCCGGCGGTGCCCGCGTGGCGGCGACCGCCAGGTGCTCCCCTACGCTCGGTCGGAGATGTCGTCGGTCACGCCGCCGGTCCCGTTGCCCGCCGGCAGGCCGGTGCTCCTGCCCGGCCGGGGCCAGACGTTCGTGCGCGAGGCGCCCGGGCCGCCGGGGGCGCCGGCCCTGCTCCTGCTGCACGGTTGGACGGTGACGGCCGACCTCAACTGGTTCGCCTGCTACGCACCCCTGGCCGAGCACTTCCGGGTGGTGGCGATGGACCACCGGGGGCACGGCCAGGGGATCCGGTCCCGGCGGCCGTTCCGCCTGGAGGACTGCGCCGACGACGCCGCCGCCCTGGCCGCCGAACTGGGCATCCGGCGGCTGATCCCGGTCGGCTACTCCATGGGCGGGCCTGTGGCCCAGCTGCTGTGGCGCCGGCATCCCGACCTCGTCGCCGGCATGGTGCTGAGCGCCACCGCCTGCAACTTCTCCAGCCCCGACGCCCGGTCCCGGGTCTACTTCTCCGCCCTTCTGGGCCTGTCGGTGGCGGCCCGCATCACCCCGGCGCACGTCCGCCGCCAGGTCGCCGACAACCTCATCCGCCGCCGCCTGCAAGGCGCCGCCCTGGCGGACTGGGGCCAGTCGGAGATGGAGCGCGGCGACGCCACCGCCGTGCTGGAAGCGGGCTGGGCCATCGGCCGCTTCGACTCGTCCGGCTGGATCGGCGAGACCACCGTGCCCGCCGCCGTCGTCGTCACCATGCTCGACCAGGTCGTGAGCCCCCGCCGCCAGCAGGCCCTGGCCGCCGCCATCCCGGGCGCCCGGCTGCTCGAGGTGGAGGGCGACCACGGCGCCTGCGTCACCGACGCCCCCCGCTTCGTCCCCGCCCTCCTCGACGCCTGCACCGACGTCGCCACCCGCGCCGACCGCCCCGTTCCCGAGTAAATAGCTCGCCATTTTGGCGAGCTATTTACTCGAAAGCGGTGGGTTCCAGCCCATGGCGACCTCGACCGCCCGGGCTGCGGCCACCACCGCCGTCGAGTACCGCCGGCCGGGGGACCGGGTCGTGCGCTCCACCGGGCCCGACACCGACACGGCGGCCACCACGTTGCCGTCGTGGAGGACGGGCGCGCTCACCGAGGCCACGCCTGCCTCGCGCTCCTCGACGCTCTGGGCCCACCCCCGCCGCAGCACCTCGGGCGAGCCCCGGAGGACGGCGCCGGCCGACCCCTGGTCCAGCGGCAGGACGGCGCCGGCGGGGACGATGGTGCGCAGGCTGTGGGGCGACTCCAGGGCGACGACGCACAGGCGGGCCCCGCTGCGGGGGACGTAGAGCTGGGCGCTCTCGCCCGTGGTGTCCCGCAGGGCCGCCAACGCAGGGCGGGCCGCCTCCTCCAGCGGGCGCCGCACCAGGCGGGGACCGAGGACGAACCGGCCGTCACCGTCGCGGGCCACCAGGTCGTGGCCCTCCAGGGCGGTGGCCAGGCGGTGGGCGGTGGGGCGGGACAGCCCGGTGGCCGACACGAGGGCGGCGAGGCCGAGCGGGCCCTCCTCGAGGGCGTCGAGAATCGCAATGGCCTTGTCGAGCACGCCGACGCCGTTTACACTCTGTCTTGCCATACGAGATGAGCGTCTCATATTTTGAGACAGGCTGCAACGACCGGACAGAGGAGCGACGATGGGACGCACGCTGAGCGAGAAGGTGTGGGACCGCCATGTGGTGCGGTCGGCCGAGGGCGAGCCCGACCTGCTCTACGTCGACCTCCACCTCGTGCACGAGGTCACCTCGCCCCAGGCATTCGACGGCCTGCGCCTGGCCGGTCGCCCGGTCCGCCGGCCCGACCTCACCCTGGCGACGATGGACCACAACGTCCCCACCACCCTCGACGCCGGTGGCGCCATGGTCGTCGACGACCCCATCTCCAAGAAGCAGATGGAGGTGTTGGCCGCCAACTGCGCCGAGTTCGAGGTCCCGCTGTACCCGATGGGCCACCGCAATCAGGGCATCGTCCACGTCATCGGCCCCGAGTTGGGGCTCACCCAGCCGGGCATGACCATCGTGTGCGGCGACAGCCACACGTCCACCCACGGCGCCTTCGGGGCACTGGCCATGGGCATCGGTACCAGCGAGGTCGAGCACGTGCTCGCCACCCAGACGCTCCCCCAGCGCCGGCCCGGCACCATGTCGGTGACGGTCGAGGGCGAGCTGCCGCCGGGTGTGACGGCCAAGGACGTGATCCTCGCCGTCATCGGCCGCATCGGCACCGGCGGCGGCATGGGCTCGGTCATCGAGTACCGGGGCTCGGCCATCCGCTCACTGTCGATGGAGGGCCGCATGACGGTGTGCAACATGAGCATCGAGGGCGGCGCCCGGGCCGGCCTGGTGGCGCCAGACGACACCACCTTCGCCTACCTGGAAGGCCGACCCCACGCGCCAAAGGGAAGGGCGTGGGAGGACGCGCTCGACGTGTGGCGCTCGCTGGCCACCGACTCCGACGCTGTGTTCGACAAGGCGGTGGAGATCGACCCCGCCGCCCTCGTGCCCCACGTCTCGTGGGGAACGAACCCATCGCAGGTCGCGCCGATCGACGGCACGGTCCCCGACCCCGAGGCCATCGACGACCCGGCTGCGCGCGACGCCGCCCGCCGCGCCCTCGCCTACCAGGGCCTGGCCGCCGGCACGGCCGTGCGCGACATCGCCGTCGACACCGTGTTCATCGGCTCGTGCACCAACGCCCGCATCGAGGACCTTCGGGCCGCGGCGGCCGTGCTCGACGGCCACCACGTACGCGACGGCGTGCGCGCCCTGGTCGTCCCCGGCTCGGCGCTGGTGAAGACGGAGGCGGAGGCCGAGGGCCTCGACCGCATCTTCCGGGCCGCCGGCTTCGAATGGCGGGAGGCCGGCTGCTCCATGTGCCTGGCCATGAACCCCGACAAGCTGGCGCCCGGCGAGCGCTGCGCGTCCACGTCGAACCGCAACTTCGAGGGCCGCCAGGGCCCAGGAGGCCGCACCCATCTCGTGTCCCCCGCCGTCGCCGCCGCCACCGCGGTGGCCGGCCACTTCGCCACCCCACAGGAGCTGCACTGACATGGACCCCGTCCGTTCCATCACCGGCACCGCCGTCCCCCTCGACCGGTCGGACGTCGACACCGACCAGATCATCCCCGCCGAGTGGCTCAAGCGGGTGGAGCGCACCGGCTTCGGCGCCGGCCTGTTCTCGGCGTGGCGCCAAGATCCTGCGTTCGTGCTCAACCAGCCGCAGTACGCGGGCGCCAGCGTGCTGGTGGCAGGCGCCAACTTCGGCACGGGCTCGTCCCGCGAGCACGCGGTATGGGCATTGACGGACTACGGCTTCCGGGCCGTGATCTCGCCCCGCTTCGCCGACATCTTCCGCTCCAACTGCACGAAAGCCGGCCTGGTGCCGGCCCAGCTCGACGCCGAGACGGCGGCGGCTCTGCTGGCGGCGGTCGAGGCCGACCCCACCCTGGAGGTGACGGTGGACGTGGAGGCCCGCGTCGTGCGGGCGCCCGCCGCCGGCATCGAAGCGCCTTTCCCGCTCGACGACTTCACACGGTGGCGGCTGCTGGAGGGCCTCGACGACATCGGCCTCAGCCTGCGCCACGAGGCGGACGTCGCCGCCTACGAAACCACACGTCCGTCCTGGCTTCCCACCACGGTGCCCGCCGGCCGGTAGCCCGCTCCGGGTTCGAACTGGGATCCCCTGGGCCGGATCCTGACTCGGAACGCCCGGCGCCACGACCCGTCCAGTTTCCGCCGGGAGTCCGGCGGGGACAAGTCCTCCTGAAGGGTCACACGAGGAGGAAGTCATGGCACGAGCGAGACGGTTGCATGCCGCGGAGACCCGCAGCGACCGGGCCGTCCTGGCCCAGCACGCCGGCCTCGGGAGGGTGTCACTGGCCAGCGTGCTGGCCGGCACGCTGGTGGCGTACGGGGCGTTCGCCGTCCTGCTGGCGCTCACGGCCGCCGTCGCCGAGGCGGTCGGGCTCGACACCAACCTGAGTACCAGTGCGTGGCGCAGCCTCGGCACGGTGGGCGGCGCCGTGATCGCCGGCGTCCTCCTCCTCTGCTACCTGTTCGGCGGCTACGTGGCCGGGCGCATGGCCCGCCGGGCCGGGGCCACCAACGGCTTGATGGTGTTCGTCCTCGGCGTGGTGGTGACCGCCGGCGTGGCCGGCGTGGTGAACGTCTTCACCGATGGCGACGAGATCCTGCGCAACCTCCGCAACATCGGCGTGCCCACGTCCGGTGAAGAGTGGCGCGACATCGGCACCGTCGCCGGCATCGGGTCGCTGCTCGCCATGCTGGTCGGGTCGATGGTGGGCGGGGCGCTGGGCGAGCGCTGGCACACCAAGCTCCTGGCCCTGGCCGCCGATCCCTCGGTGGGCCCGGAGGCGCAAGCGCGGGCCGCCGCCGAGCACCACCGTCGGGAACTGCGCCGTGCCGAGGAGCGGGCCAGGGAGAGCCGCCTCGAGCCGGTGGACACGGCGCCCAGCGGGGTGACGCCCCTGGCCCGCAATGACGACGTCGTCGGCGACGGTCGCATCGGCGACGGGGACGACGACCGCGATGCCATCGAGGCGCCCGCCAAGTCAGACGCGTCCACGGCGACGGACGACGACAGCGCCCTGTTGCCCGGGTCGGAGGCGGTTCGGCGCCGCTGGACCCGGGTGCGGTCCTGAGCGCCTGCGACAGGGTCTCAGCCGAACCGGGCGCGTAGCGCCAGGTAACCGGAGAGGCGTTCGGCCAGGCGGGCACCCTCGTCGACGGTGAGGTCGCCACGGGGCGCGCGTCCCGAGCACCCCGCCCCGGTGATGGCGGCCAGCGCCCGCACGCCGTCGCCGGCCGGCGGGATGATGGCGCCGTACCCGACCAGCAGGCGGGCCACGGCGTCCACCGACGAGCCCGGCGTCACCGGGATGTCGGCGCGTGCGGCCACCTCCCACAGGGCGGCCTGCAGGCGGAGGTGCACGCCCTCCCACGTCGCCGGCAACCGGCGGGTCGCGCGGCCCTGGCGGAGCACGGGCAGCTGCCACGCCTGCGTGCGGGCCAAGGCGACGGCATCGGCGTGGTCGCCGGCGGAGAGGACGCTGAGCACCTCGGGGAACTGGCCGGCGAGCTGCTCCACGCCGTCGGCCCGGCTGAGCTTGGGAGCATCCATGTCCCAATCGTCCCGACTTTTCGAGCCGACGACCATTGGCAGGAACGACAACTTTCGCTAGAATCCTGCCATGGCCCGCCGCCGCCGCCACACCGTCGCCGCCGTCATCGCCGACGGCGTCGCCCCGTTCGAACTGGCCGTCGGATGCGAGGTCTTCGGCATCGACCGGTCCGAGCTGGTGGACCCCTGGTACCGGTTCCTCGTGTGCGCCTCGACGCCGGGCCCGACCCGATCGTCCGTGGGCTTCACCATCGACACGCCGTACGGGCTCGACGACGTCCGCTGCGCCGACACGGTGATCATCCCCGCATGGGGCGTCACCACCCAGGAGGTGCCGGACGACCTGATCGACGCCCTGTGCACCGCCCACCGGCGCGGCGCCCGCCTGCTGTCGGTGTGCTCGGGGGCATTCGTGCTCGCCGCCACCGGCCTGCTCGACGGCCGCCGGGCGACGACCCACTGGATGTACACCGACCTGCTGGCCACGCGGCACCCGGCCATCGAGGTCGACCCCAAGGTGCTCTACGTCGACGAGGGCGACGTCATGACCTCGGCCGGAACGGCTGCCGGCATCGACCTGTGCCTGCACGTCGTCCGGCTCGACCACGGCGCCGAGGTGGCCAACGCCGTGGCCCGGCGGATGGTGGTGCCGCCCCACCGCGACGGCGGGCAGGCCCAGTTCGTCGAGGCCCCCGTGGCACCGACCGCGGGCGACGACCCGCTGGCCGCGACCCTCGGCTGGATGCTCGAGCACCTCGACCAGCCGCTCAGCGTGGACGACCTGGCCGGGCGCTCGCACATGAGCCCCCGGCACTTCGCCCGCCGCTTCCGGGCCGTCACCGGCACCACGCCGCACCAGTGGCTGCTGAGCCAGCGCGTGCTGCTCGCCTCCCGCCTGCTCGAGACCACCGACGACTCGGTGGAGCTCGTCGCCTACCGGTGCGGCATGGGCACGGCCGCCAGCCTGCGCGTCCATTTCCAGCGGGCCGTGGGCACGTCGCCGCAGGCGTACCGCCGCACCTTCCGCCAGGACGAGGCCGGCTGATCAGCTTGCCGGTGCCGGTGCCCGACCACGGGCGCCGGGCGATCAGAATCCGGGGGTGAGGTTGTCGACCCGGACGACCGTCGCCACCGCGATGAAGGCCGCGACGGCGGCGGCGCCTGCGACCTGCACGGCGATGCCGGCGGCGCCGCTCTGGCGCCGCGCCCATTCGTACAGAACGGCGACGGCGGCGCCGGTGATCAGCCCGCCGATGTGGGCGGCGTTGTCGATCTGGGGCACCACCGCGCCGAGCAGCAGGTTGATCACGATCAGCCCGACGATCTGCGACGTGTCCTGTCCCTTGCTGCGGGCGATCACGAAGTAGGCCCCGAAGACGCCGAACACGGCGCCCGACGCTCCGAGCGAGAACGTCGTCGGCGAACTGAACCAGAGAGAGCACGCCGACCCTCCGAGCGCCGCCAAAAGGTAGAGGGCGATGAAGCGCGGGATGCCGATGGCCGCCTCCACCTGGGACCCGAAGACGTAGAGAAGCACCATGTTGAAGCCGATGTGGAACAGCCCGCCGTGGAGGAAGGCGGATGTGAGCATCCGGTAGTACTCGCCGTTCACGGCGATGGCCAGGGCGTTGTTGGCGAAGCGGACGTCCAGGGTGCGGTCACTGAGGCCGAGCAGGAAGATGGCGACGTTGACGGCCAACAGCGCCATGCAGACGATGCCGCCCTTCACCGCCATCCCACCGCCCCGCGCAAACTGCACCTTCTTGACCTGCTTCATGTCGGTGCGGGCCTCGTGGACGCACGTGGGGCAGTGGTGGCCGACCGGCGCCTCGATCATGCAGTCGGGGCAGATGGGCCGCCCACAGCGGGTGCAGCTGGCCCCGGTGACGCGGCTGGTATGGCGGTAGCACGTCTGCGAGGCCATGCCCGATGCTGCCACCGATCCCGGCGCTGGACCGGGCGCGCCGTTCAGGGGCCCTGATGCCGCGGTGCGGCGCCGGCCGGCGGGTCGGGCCATCCGAGCAGCCCGCCGTACGACGCCCACACGGCGCCGTAGGCGGCCGCCAGCTCGTGGCGCGCCGCCTCCAACGCCTCCTCCGGTGCCGGGGCGTTGTCCCACCGCCCCTTCATCCGCTTCGGCACGGTGAGCGCCTCCAGATCCTGGGATGCCTTGCGCAGGCGGACGTGGGCCCGGCGCAGCTGCTCCGCCTCGTCGTCATCCAGGTCCTGGGGGGTGCGGTCCGGCGGCGCCATGGGCCCTGTCTACCCGGCTGGCCGACCCGGTGGCCACCGGGTCGGTTTGGCCTTGTCACAGAGTTCCACTAGTGTGATCTTCGACACAGCACATGCGTGCCTGCGGCGGAATCGTCCCAGGCGCCCCCTCACGCCGCAGGCGGAACTGCGTGGCAGAGGGCCCCCGTGCCCCGTCCGAACCCCCACCCACGCTTTGCCGCGTGCGTGTGGCGCAGGACGGGGCTGACAAGGAAGGACCACCCTGTGCCCGTTCATGGTGCCCGTCTCCACTCCCGACGACGTCCCCGCCGATTCACGAAGCTCAGACGGGCAGGCCTCGTCGGCCTGACCGGCCTGATCGCCCTCCCGATGGTCTCCAACGGCCCTGTCCGGGCTGTGGACAACGCCACCGGCCAGGTCCTCACCCTCGGCGCCGCCGCCAACTTCGGCGTCGCCCCTGGTCGTCCGGTCACCGGCATGGCCCGCACCGCATCTGGCCGGGGATACTGGCTGGCCGCATCCGACGGAGGCGTGTACTCGTTCGGCGACGCCGCGTTCTACGGCACCGCCCCCACCCCCCTGCAGTACCCCATCGTCGACATCGCCGCCACCGCCTCGGGTCTCGGGTACTGGCTGGCCGGCCACGACGGCGGTGTGTTCGCCTTCGGTGACGCCACCTACGCTGGATCACTCGGCGACCTCCGCCTGAATGCATCCCTCGTCGGCATCGCCGCCACGCCCTCCGGCAAGGGCTACTGGCTGGCGGCCGAGGACGGTGGCGTGTTTGCCTTCGGCGACGCCGGGTTCCTGGGCTCGGCCGGCGGGGCGCCCCTGAACGCGCCCATCGTGGGAATCGCCGCCTCGCCGACCGGCAAGGGCTACCGGCTCCTGGCCCGCGACGGCGGGGTGTTCGCCTTCGGCGACGCCACCTTCGCCGGCGCGCCGGTGGGCCGTCGCGGCCCGTTCGTCGACATCACCACGGCGCCCGACGGCGCCGGCTACTGGGTGGTGTCGAACGAAGGCACGGTAGCGAGCTTCGGCTCGGCCCCCGCCCTCACCGCCCTCCCCGGCGCCAGCAACGCCCCCGTGACCGCCATCGAGTCGACCCCCTCGGGCAACGGTGTGTGGCTGGCCACCGGCGGCGAGGCCATCGGCGATTTCGGCGTCACCTGCTACGCCCTCCAGGGCACCACGGCCAGCGGCGCACCGGTCGGCAGGGACGTCGTCGCCGTCGACCCCCGTACCGTGCCGCTGGGCAGCGAGATCTTCGTCGGCGGCCTGGGCGTGAAGCGCGCCCTCGATACCGGTGGGTCCATCAAGGGCCGCCGCCTCGACATCTGGAACCCGTCGACCGCCTTCTGCCGGGAGTTCGGCATTCGCCGGCTCACGGCCTACGTGGTCCGGTAGCAGGACAGCAGCTCACGTAGGGATCTACGGCGTGACCTCGTCGATGCGGGCGGTCGCCTCGTTGCGCGCCCGCACCCGGACCACCTTGTTGGTGGCGTTGAGGAACGCCCGGGCCGAGGCCTCCACCACGTCGGTGGACACCCCCCGGCCGGAGACCTTCACGCCGCCGGCGTCCAGCTGGACGATCACGTCACCCAGGGCGTCGACCCCGCCGGTGACCGACGACACGTTGAAGTCGGTGAGGCGGGCGTCGATGCCGGTGGCCGCCTTGATGGCCTGGCAGGCGGCGTCGATCATGCCGTCACCGTCGGCCGACGCCTCGGTCTTCTCGCCGTCACGGATGAGGACGACGCGGGCCCGGGGGACGCCCACCGTGCCGCCGGTGACCTCGAGCGACTCCAGGGTGAAGGCCGGCTCGGCGCCGACCCCGCCGATCTCCTCGGCCACGATGGCCTCGATGTCCGCCTCGGTGAGCTGGACCTTGCGGTCGGCCAGCTCCTTGAACCGGGCGAAGGCGGCGTTGAGGGCGTCTCCCTGCACGTGCATGCCCATCTTCTCCAGGGTGTCGCTGAAGGCATGGCGGCCCGAGTGCTTGCCCAGCACGATCTGGCTGCCCCGCTGGCCGACGGACGAGGCGTCGATGATCTCGTAGGTCGACGAGTTGGCCAGCACGCCGTGCTGGTGGATGCCGGACTCGTGCACGAAGGCGTTGCGGCCGACCACCGCCTTGTTGAACTGCACCGGGTAGCCGGTGAGGCGGCTCACCAAGCGGCTGGTGCGGGCCAGCTCCTCGGTGCGCACGCCGACCTCGATGCCGGGGAACTGGTCGGGGCGGATGCGCACCGCCATCACGACCTCCTCGAGGGCGGCGTTGCCGGCCCGCTCCCCCAGCCCGTTCACGCACACCTCGACCTGGCGGGCGCCCGCCTGGACGCCGGCCAGGGAGTTGGCGGTGGCCAGGCCGAGGTCGTTGTGGCAGTGGGTGGACGTGATGTAGTCGCCACCGACGTTGCGCCGGACGTACTGGATCAGGGCGCCGAAGTCCCAGGGGATGCCGTAGCCGACGGTGTCGGGGATGTTCAGCGTGGTGGCGCCGGCGTCGACCGCCGCCTGCAGGACCTCCATCATGAAGTCGAGCGGCGTGCGGGTGGCGTCCTGGGGGCTGAACTCGACGTCGTCGGTGTGCTCGCGCGCCCGGGACACGCCCGACTTCGTCTCGGCCAGCACCTGGGCCGGCGTCATCTTCAGCATGTGCTCCATGTGGTTGGGGCTGGTGGAGATGAACACGTGGATGCGGGACCGGTCGGCGTGACGCACGGCGTCCCAGCAGCGGTCGACGTCGGCCAGCTGCGTGCGCGACAGGCCGGCGATCACCGGGCCGTGCACCGTCTTGGCGATGGCCTCCACCGCCTCGAAGTCCCCCTGGCTGGCCACGGGGAAGCCGGCCTCGATGTAGTCGACCCCGAGGCGTGCGAGCTGCTCGGCGATCTCCAGCTTCTCGGCCACATCGAGCGAGATGCCGGGCGACTGCTCGCCGTCGCGCAGTGTGGTGTCGAAGATGATCAGTCGCTCTGCCATCGGGGTTTCCTTTCGGGTGGGGCGGGACGTCGGGTGCGGGGCGAACCAGGGAAACAAAAAACCTCCTGGCCCGAAGGCGCAGGAGGCGAGGCGAGCTTCCCGGTGAGGGAGCTCGCTCTACGTAAGCAGGAGGACGGTGCGGGTGCGGGCAGCCATGACGCGATCATGGTCGCAGACCCTTCGGCGCCGGTCAAGCTACGGTTGGCCCCATGGTGCGCCGATCGTTCCGCGTCGGGCTGCGAATCGGCCTCTTGGCGGGAGTGCTCGTCACCCTGGTCAAGGTGGTCCGGTCCCGCCGCTCGTCACGCGAGGAGCCCGCGGTGTGGCCACCGCCCCAGCCCGAGCCGGTGGCGGTGGAGGCGCCGGCGCCCACGGTCACCGAGCGCATGCGGCCCGAGAGCCCGCCCGCCCCGCCCATCCCCACCACGCAGCTTCCGCCGGCGCCGCAGGGCCGTTCGGACGAGCCGCCGGGTGCGCCCCAGCCGCCGGCACCCGCCGCCGAGCGTCCGGCGACGCCACCGGTCACGCCCACTCCGGCCGGCGCAACTGTGCCGCTGCCTCCGGCCGGCGCAACTATGCCGCTGCCTCCGCCGGCGGCATCCTCGCTGCCCTCCCCGCCGCCGATGCGTCCGGCGGCGCGGCCGGAGCCTTCGGGCCCGCCCGAAGGCCCGTCCGCTCCTGCCTTTGCCGCGCCGACTCCCGCAGCCTCCGCGCCCGCAGCCTCCGCGCCCGTCCCCTCCACGCCCGCAGCCACCGGGCCGCCCTTCGACGATCCGACAGCCAGGCCGGCGGGCCCACCGGCAGCCGAGACGTGGGCCGACCCGGGCGCGGCGTCCCCGGGTGCCGACGCCGACGTCTCCCCGGTGCCGCCCATGGCGCCGGTGACACCCGCCCGCCCGGCAGCCCGGAAGGCGGCGAAGAAGGCGGCGCCCCGGGCGGCGGCTGCCGGCGGGACGGCCTCGGCACTACCCACCAAGCGGGTCCGCAAAGCCCGTCGCCAGCCGTGGGTGGAGCCGCTCGGCAGCAACCCGCCCACGTCCCACCCCGTGAAGGCGAAGCTCTCCAGCATGCTGTACCACCTGCCGGGCATGGCCTTCTACGACCGCACCCGGCCCGACCGGTGCTACATCGACGCCGAGGCCGCCGAGGCCGACGGCTTCATCCGCGCCAAGCGCTGACAAGTCAGTCGTTCTGGTGGCGGAAACGGCATCATCCGCGCCCCGTTTCGTCCACCAGTTCTGACGTCCGACGGGGGGCGGTCGGCATGCGGCGGCCCCGTGGTCAGAGGGTGACGGAGCGCACGTCCAGGATGCCGGGGGCGGCCCGGAGTTCGTCGAGGCCCTCGGGCGACAGCGGCGTGTCGGTACCCAGCACCATGAGCGCGGTATCGCCTGCGGGCGAGCGGCCCAGCGTCATGTTGCCGACGTTCACGCCGGCCGCCGCCACCACCCCGGTCACCAGGGCGAGCATGCCGACCCGGTCGTCGTTGCGCACCACGAGCATGTGGCGGCCCGGCGGCAGGTCGACGGCGTGGTCGTCCACCATCACGATGCGGGGCTCGCCCCGCAGCCCGGCGAGCGTGCCGGCCACCGAGTGGCTGCCGCCCCGGAGGGTGACGAGGTTCACGTGGTCGTGGGCAGTGGCCGTCTTCGACTCCTTCCACACCAGGCCCCGCTCGGCCGCCAGCTGGGGCGCGTTCACGTAGGAGACCGGGTCGAGGTTGGAGCCCGACGACAGCAGGCCCTTCAGCACCGACAGGGTGAGGATGGATGTGTCGTAGTCGGCCAGCCCGCCCTGGTACTCCACCTCGAGCTGCGGCGGGGTGCCCTCGTTGAGCGACCCGAACATGGTGCCCAGGCGTTCGGCCAGTGGGAGGAAGGGCCGCACCGTCTCCGACGCCTCGGCCGCGCTCACGTTCACCGCGTACGGCACGAACTCGCCCGCCAGGGCCAGGAGCACCTGCTCGGCGATGGTGACGCCGGCCTTGTCCTGCGCCTCCGCCGTGCTGGCGCCGAGGTGCGGAGTGACGGTGACGTGGTCCAGCCCGAACAGCGGCGACTCGGTGGTGGGCTCGGTGGCGAACACGTCGAGGCCAGCGCTGGCCACGATGCCCGACGCCACCGCGTCGGCCAGGGCCGCCTCGTCGACGATGCCACCCCGCGCCGTGTTCACGATGCGCAGCCCGGGCTTGGCCTTGGCCAGCAGCTCGGTGCCCACCATGCCCATCGTCTCGGGCGTCTTCGACACGTGGATGGTGAGGAAGTCGGCCTGGGCCACCAGCTCCTCGGGCGACCCGGCCAGCTCGATGCCGAGCTGTCGGGCCCGGTCCGGCGAGACGAACGGGTCGTAGGCGACGAGGCGCATCCCGAAGGCGAGCGCCCGCTGGGCCACGAGCGTGCCGATGCGGCCCAGCCCGATCACGCCGAGGGTCTTGCCGTACAGCTCCACGCCCTCCCACCGGCTGCGCTCCCAGCGCCCCTGCTTCAGGGCGGCGCTGGCCTGGGGGATGTTGCGGGCCTGAGCCAGGAGGAGGGCCATGGTGTGCTCGGCCGCCGACAACACGTTGGACTGCGGCGCATTCACCACCATGACGCCCCGGCGGGTGGCGGCCACCACGTCGACGTTGTCGAGGCCGATGCCGGCCCGGCCGACCACCACCAGGTCGGTGCCGGCGTCGAGCACCTCGGCCGTGATCTGGGTGGCCGAGCGGATGATGACAGCGGCCGCCCCCGGCACGGCCTGCACCAGGCCGGCGGGATCGAGGTCGAGCTGCTCGTCGACCTGGTGGCCGGCTGCGGCCATGAGGTCGAGGCCGCGTTGGGCCAGCTGCTCGGTGACGAGGATACGCGCCATCTTCAACGGACTCCGGGCTCGGGGGACTTGTTCTTGTACAGGTCCACGAACTCGCTGAGGCGTTCCGGCTCGACCTCCCCGCAGAGTAGGCGCCTCCCCCAGGAGGTGGCGGCGACCTTGCCCTCGATCGACGCCCGGGACACCATGATCACGTCGTCGCCGTGGTCGTCGAACACGCCCCTGACGGCGGCCAGATCGGCCTCGTCGAGGTCGGGCCGGTGCCACAGCACCACGAGGCCGTGCTCGAGCGAGTGCACCAGTTGGGCGTCGGCGGGCGGGGTCTGGTCCTCGCCGTCGTAGAGCCCGGCGGCCGCCGCGGAGGGGTCGTGGTTGCCGCCGGCCGGCGGGTCCACCTTGTACGAGGCGGGTGCGACGTGGTTGTTGGGCGACGGGTCGGTCCGGTCCGACTTGTTGTCGTACGTGCACGAGCCGGCGGTGAGGCGGTCCTGCTGGGCTTTGGCCTCCTTCTTGTTACTGATGACCACGACGGCCACCACCAGGACCAGCAGGGCCACCGCCCCGGCGATACCGGCCCGGGTGAGGGCGGCCTTGCGCTTGCGGGCCCGGCGGGCCGCCTCGAGCCGCTCGGCCCGTGTCGGCCTGGCCTTGCCGGACTGCTGCTGCTCCGCGCCGGGCGCCGGCGACGTCTGAGGAGGGGCGCCGGCGTTGCCCGACGCTGCACCCCCGCCCGTCCCCGTGGCCGTCGTGCCCTGGCCCCGGCCAGGAGGGCGCCTGGCCGGCGGGCGCTTCTTGCCCTTGCCCTTGCCGCTCGCCACCCGACTAACCGGCGAGGAGCTTGGCGATGCGGGTGACGCCCTCGACGAGGTCGTCGTCACCCAGGGCGTAGGAAAGGCGCATGTAGCCAGGGGCGCCGAACGCCTCGCCGGGCACCAGGGCCACCTTGGCCTCGTCGAGGATCACCTCGGCCAGCTCCAGGGTCGACTGGGGCGTACGGCCGGCGATGTCGCGCCCGAGGGTTCCCTTGAAGGACGGGAAGGCGTAGAACGCCCCTTCCGGCTCGGCGCACTCGACGCCGGGGATGTCCCGCAGCATGTCGAGCATCTTGCGGCGCCGGCGGTCGTACGTGGCGCGCATCTCGTCGACGGCAGTCAGGTCGCCGGTGACGGCGGCCAGCGCGGCCCGCTGTGACACGTTGGCCACGTTCGAGGTGGCGTGGGACTGGAGGTTGGCGGCCGCCGCGATGACGTCGGTCGGGCCCACCATCCACCCCACCCGCCAGCCGGTCATGGCGTAGGTCTTGGCCACGCCGTTGACCACCACGCAGCGCTCGGCCAGCTCGGGCACCACGACAGGCATCGAGTGGTGCTCGGCGTCGCCGTAGACGAGGTGCTCGTAGATCTCGTCGGTCACCACCCACAGCCCGTGCTCCGCCGCCCACTGGCCGACGGCCTCGATCTCGGCCCGGCTGTAGACCGCGCCCGTGGGGTTCGACGGCGAGACGAAAAGGAGGACCTTGGTGCGGTCGGTGCGGGCCGCTTCCAGCTGGTCGACGGTGGCCCGGAAGCCGGTGGTCTCGTCGGTGGGCACCACCACGCTCACGCCGCCCGGCAGGGCGATGGCCTCGGGGTAGGTGGTCCAGTACGGGGCAGGCAGGAGGACCTCGTCGCCCTCGTCGAGGAGGGTGGCGAAGGTGTTGTAGACGGCGTGCTTGCCGCCGTTGGTGATGAGGACCTGGTTGGCCTTCACCTCCAGGCCGGAGTCCCGCTTGGTCTTGTCGGCCACCGCCTGGCGCAGCTCGGGCAGCCCGGCGGCGGGGGTGTACCGGTGGTTCTTCGGGTTCCGGCAGGCCTCGGCGGCGGCGTCGACGATGTGGGCGGGCGTTGGGAAGTCGGGCTCCCCGGCGCCGAACCCGATGACATCCTCACCGGCGGCCTTGAGGGCCTTCGCCTTGGCGTCGATGGCGAGGGTGGCGGACTCGGTGACGGCAGCCACACGTGCGGAAATGCGTCCCATGGGGCCATGCTGTCACAGTGAGCACCCAGTCCCCAGCCGACATCCGCATCCCGACGTCACTCCTCCCCGCCGACGGGAGGTTCGGGTGCGGCCCGTCCAAGGTCCGCCCCGAAGCCCTCTCGGCGCTGGCCGCCGCCGCCCCCGCCTTCCTCGGCACGAGCCACCGCCAGGCCGGCGTCCGGTCCGTCGTCGGGCGCCTGCGGGAGGGCCTCTCGACCCTCTTCGACCTGCCCGACGGCTACGAGGTCGTGCTCGGCAACGGTGGCGCCACGTCGTTCTGGGACGTCGCCACGTTCTGCCTCGTCGGCCGGCGCAGCCAGCACCTGGTGTTCGGGGAGTTCTCCTCCAAGTTCGCCGCCGCCGCCGGCGCCGCCCCCCACCTGGACGCGCCCGAGGTCATCGAGTCGCCCCCGGGCACCCACCCGCTCCCCGAGGCCCGGGCCGACGTCGACCTGTACGCCCTCACCCACAACGAGACGTCCACCGGCGTGGCCATGCCCATCGCCCGCCCGGAGGGGGCGCCCGCCGGGTCGCTGGTGGCGGTCGACGCCACCTCCGCCGCCGGCGGCCTCCGGGTCGACGCCTCCCAGACCGACGCCTACTACTTCGCCCCCCAGAAGTGCTTCGCCTCCGACGGTGGCCTCTGGGTGGCGCTCCTGTCCCCCGCCGCCGTCGAGCGGGTGGAGAACCTGCACCGGGCCGACCGCTGGGTGCCGGCCTCGCTCGACCTGCACATCGCCCTCGAGAACTCCCGCCTCGACCAGACCTACAACACGCCGGCCCTGGCGACCCTGTTCCTCCTCGTCGACCAGGTCGAGTGGATGCTCGCCAACGGCGGGCTCGAGTGGGCCGCCTCCCGCTGCGACCGCTCGGCCGAGTACCTCTACGGCTGGGCCGAGTCGTCCCCCTACGCCTCGCCCTTCGTGGCCAAGCCGGCCGAGCGCAGCCACGTGGTCGGCACCATCGACCTCGACCCCTCCATCGACGCGACCGCCGTCACCAAGGCCCTCCGGGCCAACGGCATCCTCGACACCGAGCCCTACCGCAAGCTCGGCCGCAACCAGCTCCGGGTCGCCATGTTCCCCGCCATAGACCCCGAAGACGTCGCCGCCCTCACCAGGTGCGTCGACCACGTCGTCGCCCAGCTTTCGAGTAAATAGCTCGCCATTTTGGCGAGTTATTTACTCGAAACAGCCAGGGCCCGGCGGACAGTCGCCACCACGTCGTCCGGATCGCTCCGCAGGTCATGCCAGGTGAACCGGTACACGTCCCAGCCGGCCAGCTGCGCCTCCCGGTCGCGCCGGCGGTCGACCTCGAAGTCGCGCTCGCGGGTGTGCCAACGCCGGCTATCGGCCTCCACGATCACCCTGGCGGCCGGGTAGGCGAAGTCCACCCGGCCCTCGCCGTCCCCGCGCCACGGGCACGGGTACTCGCGGACCGGCGGTGGTAGGCCTCCGCCACGAAGGACCTCCCGGACGAGTCGCTCCAGCGTCGTGGGCGACGGCACGCGTCCCGGCCCGAGCGCACCGAGCACGAGCCCCAGGCTCGCCATCCCCGACTTGCCGGGCCGACGTAGCTCCTGATGGCACCGACACAGCTCTTCGAGGGTGCACGCCCGCGCCGACAGGGCGTCCTCTATGGCGATCCGGAGCCGTCCAGGGCGCACAGCGGCGGCCAGATCCACCAGCGTGCGCGCCGCCATCGTGACAGGGATGCCGTTGATGGCCGTGCAGTGGTGCGACTGGAGATCCGTGGACTGGCGCAGGCGACCGAGCCGCAGGTGCTGATGGTCGCCGTGCGCCAGCATCACGACGACGGGCCCTGGCGCGAACGTGGCCAGCCCGTGCAGAGCTGCGGCCGCCTCGTGCGAGACCACCGCCCCGGGCCCCGCCTCCAAACAGGCCGCCCGGAGCGAACGGCGCCACGAGTCCGCTACGCCCGGCAGCGAGTACACGCCGCGTGCGACCACGAGCCAGCGACCTGCCCGCAGCCGGCCCTCGACGACCTTGGGCGTCGCTCCCGCCGCCTCGGCCTGCGCCCTTGTGAACAGCCCGTATTGCCGACCGGCCAAGCCGGCCACCGCATCGTCCACCATCCTCGTTCCCCTTGTCCGTCGGATACGACGGCTCCCGAGTAAATAACTCGCCAAAATGGCGAGTTATTTACTCGAAAGCGAGGCAAGGGGGAAGAGGGGCCGCTGGGGAGGTTAGCCGCCGCTGACGTCCTGGGGGCGAACTTTGCCGGCGGAGATGAAGGGCATCATGGCGCGGAGCTCGGCGCCGACCTTCTCGATGGGGTGGTCCTTGCCGGCGGCGCGCAAGGCCTCGAAATTGGGGCGGCCGGCCTTGTTCTCGGCGATCCACTCCTCGGCGAACTTGCCGCTGCGGATCTCGTCCAGGATTTTTTTCATCTCGGCTTTCACGCCGTCGTTGATGATCCTCGGGCCCCGCGTCACGTCGCCGTACTCGGCGGTGTCGGAGATGGAGAAGCGCATGCCGGCGATGCCGTTCTCGTACATGAGGTCGACGATGAGCTTGAGCTCGTGGAGGCACTCGAAATAGGCGGACTCGGGCTGGTAGCCGGCGCCCACCAGGGTCTCGTAGCCGGCCATCACCAGGGCCGTGAGGCCGCCGCACAACACGACCTGCTCGCCGAACAGGTCGGTCTCGGTCTCCTCGTCGAAGGTGGTCTCCAGCACGCCGGCGCGGGTGGCGCCGATGGCGTGGGCGTAGGACAGGGCGAGGTCGCGGGCCTTGCCGGAGGCGTCCTGGGACACGGCGATGAGCGCCGGCACGCCGCCGCCCTCGGTGTAGGTGCGCCGCACCAGGTGGCCGGGGCCCTTGGGGGCCACCATGGCCGAGTCGACGCCCGGCGGGGGCGTGATCAGGTTGAAGCGGATGTTGAAGCCGTGGGCGAAGAAGATGGCGTCGCCCTCGGACAGGTTGGGGGCGATCGACTCGTCGTACACCGACTGCTGCTCGGTGTCCGGGAGCAGGATCATGACGAGGTCGGCCTCGGCCGTGGCGTCGGCCACCCTCTTCACCGACAGGCCGGCGGCCTCGGCCTTGGCCCATGACGAGGAGCCCTCCCGCAGGCCGACACGCACGTCGATGCCCGAGTCCTTCAGGTTCAGGGCGTGGGCGTGGCCCTGCGACCCGTAGCCGATGACGGCGACCTTGCGGCTGCCGACCAGCCCGGCGTCGGCGTCGTTCTCGTAGGAGATCTTGGCGACCATGGGTCAGCCCACCTTTCCACTCACGCTGCGCAGGCGCGGTGCCTGCCGCTCCAACTTGGGCAGCGCCACCCGGCCGGTGCGCTGCAGTTCGATGATCCCGTACGGTCGCATCAGTTCCTCGAAGTCGTCGACCTTGGCCGGCGTGCCCGCCATCATCACGGTGAGCTGGTCGGGGCCGACGTCGACGATCTTGCCCTCGAACACCTGCACGAGCTCGATGACCTGGCCGCGGGTGCCGCCCGCCCCCGCCCGGACCGAGCACAAGACGAGCTCGCGCTCGACCGACTCGTCGGGGTCGAGCTCGTTGATCTTCACCACGTTGATCAACTTGAACAGCTGCTTGGTGATCTGCTCGAGGGGCTTGGACTCGACGTCGACCACGATGGTGATGCGGCTGAACCGCTCGTCGTCGGTGGGCGCCACCGCCAGCGAATAGATGTTGAAGCCGCGGCGGGCGAACAGCCCGGCGATACGGGTGAGAACGCCGGCCTTGTTCTCGACGAGGACCGACAGGGTGTGGTGCGCCGGCGTGGCCGCAGACGGGCTCATCGGCCACCCTCGCCGTGGGCGGGGTCGACGATGATGTCGTCGTTCGAATGGCCGGCGGCCACCATCGGATACACCTTCTCGGACGAGTCGGTGCGGAAGTCGATCACCACCGGGCGGTCGTCGATCGAGTTGGCCTTCTCGATGGCCGGCAGGACCTCTTCGGGCCGCTCGACCCGCAGGCCCACGCAGCCCATGGCCTCGGCCCACTTCACGTAGTCGGGCAGGTCGGGCGACAGGTACACCTCGGAGTAGCGCTCCTGGTAGAACATCTCCTGCCACTGGCGCACCATGCCAAGGTAGGCGTTGTTCAGGATGGCGATCTTGACGGGAATCCGCTCCGCCGCCGCGGTCACCAGTTCCTGGGCGGTCATCTGGAAGCAGCCGTCGCCATCCACGGCCCACACCATGCGGTCGGGCATGCCGACCTTGGCCCCGATGGCGGCGGGCACGGCGAAGCCCATGGTGCCGAGGCCACCGGAGTTCACCCACGTGTAGGGGTGGTCGAACTTCCAGTGCTGCGAGGTCCACATCTGGTGCTGGCCCACGCCGGACACCACGATGCAGTCGTCGGGCGTGGCGTCACGCAGCTGCTCGATGACGTACTGGGGCTTGAGCGCCCCGCCCTCGTCGAACGACTGCTCGTAATGGAGCGGGAACTCCTTCTGCCACTGGCGCAACTGGGCCATCCACTCCGTGCGGTCGGGCTGCGAATCGGCGCCGCCCATGGCCTCGATCGCCTTCACCAGCTCGCCGATGACCTGGCGGCAGTCGCCCACGATGGGCACGTCGGGGCGGCGGACCTTGCCCAGCTCGGCGGGATCGATGTCGACGTGGATGATCTTGGCCTCGGGGGCGAACGACGGCACCTTGCCCGTGACCCGGTCGTCGAAGCGCGAGCCCAACGCGATCAGGAGGTCGGACTTCTGCATGGCGGTGACCGCCGTGTAGTTGCCGTGCATACCGGGCATGCCGAGGCACAACTCGTGGCGGTCGGGGAACGCCCCCCGGGCCATCAACGTGGTGACCACCGGGATACCGGTCATCTCGGCCAGTGTGCGCAGCGCCTCTGCCGCCCGGGCCTTCAGGATGCCGCCGCCGGCGTAGATGACCGGGCGCCGGCTCTCGCTGATGAAGCGGGCCGCCTCCTTGATCATCCGGGGGTGGCCGACCGTGGTGGGCTTGTACCCGGGCAGGTCGACGCTGTCGGGCCAGTACCAGTCCATCATCTGCATGCTCACGTCCTTGGGGACGTCGATGAGCACGGGCCCCGGCCGCCCCGTCGTGGCGATGTGGAACGCCTCACGCACGATGCGGGGGATGTCCTGGGCGTCCATCACCAGCCAGTTGTGCTTGGTGACCGACATGGTGATGCCGGTGGTGTCGCACTCCTGGAAGGCGTCGCTGCCGATGGAGGCCGACCCCACCTGGCCGGTGATCACGACCAGCGGGATCGAGTCCATGTAGGCGTCGCACAGGGGGGTGACGATGTTGGTGGCCGCCGGGCCGCTCGTGACGATGGCCACGCCGGGGCGGCCGGTGACGTGGGCGTAGCCCTCAGCCATGTGGCCGGCGCCCTGCTCGTGGCGCACGAGGATGTGGCGGATGGTGGAGTCGATGATGGGGTCGTAGACGGGGAGGATGGCCCCGCCCGGGAGGCCGAACATGACCTCCACCCCTTCCATCTCGAGGCTCTTGATGAGGGCCTGGGCCCCGGTCAGCTTCATGGTGTGCGCCTTCTGGGTCGGGAGTGTCGGAGCGTTTGTGGTCGGGAACGAAAACGACCTCCCGGCTGGGAGGTCGTGACGCACGCGCGGGAGGAACGGCGTGCGTTAGGTGGCTACGAGGATTCGGGTCGCGGACACAGTGCAGACAGTGTGGCACCTGGGGGACGCGAACGGCAAGCACGGGCCAGCCCGTCCGCGCCGGAAGGCGAAATGCGCACCCCCTTCGGGCGCCGGCGGGCTGAACCGGACGGCCCGAAGCCCGGAACGCGCCGGCGGTCCCTAGCCTTGTCGTGGTGACCCTGTCGCTCTCCGCCATCCTCCTCGCCGTGCTCGCCGTGTCGTGCTCGAGCACCGGCGACTCCACCGCGAGGACCACGCGCGCGCCTGCGCCGCTCGCAGCCCTATCGGGGGCACGGGTCGTGGTCGTCGGCGCCAGCGACGCTGTCGGCTACGGCGCCGACGACCCGGTCACAGACGCCTGGCCAGCGGTCCTGGAGCGCACGGCCCTCGAGGGAGCGACGCTGGTGAACCTCGGGATCCCGGGCGCGACCGTCGCCGTCGCCTTGGACCGGGAGGTGCCCGAGGCGCTGGCCGCCAGGCCCGACGTGGTGGCGGTGTGGCTGAGTGTCAACGACTTCCTCGCCCGGGTGCCGGTGACGACCTACGAGCGGCAACTGGGCGAGCTGGTCCACGCCCTGCGTCGGGGCGGGGCGGCGCGCGTGCTCGTCGGCAATACGCCTCCACTCGACCGGCTGCCGATCTACCTGGCCTGCCAGACGGACCCCGGGTGCCTCGGCGGCGCCCTCCCGGGGCCCGAGGTCATCCGGGAAGCGGTCGACGCCTACAACGCGGCCATCGGTCGCGTCGTGGCCAAGGAGGGCGCCGAGCTGGTGGACCTCCATGCCGTCACGGTCGCCGCCCGCGCCGCCGGCACCGAAGCCTCGTTCGTGGGTGCCGACGGCTTCCATCCGAGCACGGCCGGGCACCGGGCCGTGGCAGGCGCCTTCGCCGCCGTCGTGGGCCGCTCGTAGCCACCGCCGCCTGAGCCGGGAGCAGTGCCACGAACGACGCGGGGAATGCGACGGATCCGTGCGACGGTTGACTTCGAGGACATGACGATGCGACGCAGGGCCGAGCCGACGCCGGAACTGGAGCGGGAAGACGCCGACTGGCGCCGTGACCTCACGCCCGCCCAGTACGCCGTCCTTCGCCGGGCAGGCACCGAGCGGGCCTTCAGCGGCGAGTACTGGGACTGCCACACCGACGGCACCTACCGGTGTGGCGGTTGCGGGGCGGAGCTGTTCTCGGCCGACGCCAAGTTCGAGTCCGGCACCGGCTGGCCAAGCTTCACCGAGCCTGCGGTGGCGGGCGCCGTCACGCTGCGTCGCGACCGCAAGATGCTGATGCTGCGCACCGAAGTCCGGTGCCGGCGTTGCGGAGGACACCTCGGCCACGTCTTCGGCGATGGTCCGGGCCCGGCCGGTCAGCGCTTCTGCATCAACTCCTGCGCCCTCGAGCTCGACCGGAGCACTCCCGGGTAGGCGAAGCAGCCGGTCGGGCCCGAGGCGCTCGTCGTGCCTACGGCTCGGTGACGGCCCCCCGATCGGCGCCTGTCACCAGCCGGGCGTACTTGGCCAGCACGCCGGTGGTGTAGCGGGGCTCGGGCAGCTTCCACTCCGCCCGCCGAACCACCAGCTCGGCCTCGTCGACCAGGAGGTCGATGGTGCGGGCGGTGACGTCGATGACGATGCGGTCGCCGTCGCGGACGAAGGCGATGGGGCCGCCGTCCACCGCCTCGGGGGCCACGTGGCCGATGCAGAAGCCGTGGGTGCCGCCCGAGAAGCGGCCGTCGGTGAGCAGGGCGCAGTCGCCGCCCCGGCCGGCGCCCTTCATGGCGCCGGTGACGGCCAGCATCTCGCGCATGCCGGGGCCGCCCTTGGGGCCCTCGTAGCGGATCACCATGACGCAGCCGGGCTCGATGGCGCCGGCCAGCACGGCGTCGAGGGCGGCCTGCTCGCCGTCGAACACGCGGGCCGGCCCGTCGAACCGGGCCACGTCGATGCCGGCCACCTTGACCACAGCGCCCTTCGGGGCGAGAGATCCTGCGAGGACGGCGATGCCGCCGTCGGCGTGGATGGGCGCGCTCAGCGGGTGGATGACGGAGCCGTCGGGGGCGGGCGGGTCGAGGTCGTCGAGGTTCTCGGCCATGGTGCGTCCCGTGACCGTCATGCAGTCACCATGCAGCAGGCCCGCCTCCAGCAGCGTCCGCAACACCACGGGGATGCCGCCCACCCGGTCGACGTCGACCATGTGGTAACGGCCGTGGGGCCTGGTGTCGGCGATGTGGGGCGTGCGTCGGCCCACCCGGTTGAAGTCGTCGTAGGTCAGCTCGACCCGGGCCTCGTTGGCGATGGCCAGCAGGTGGAGGACGGCGTTGGTGGAGCCCCCCAGCGCCATCACCACGGCGATGGCGTTCTCGAACGCCTCCTTGGTGAGGATGTGGCGGGGCCGGATGCCGGCGTTCAGCAGGCCCACCACCGCCTCGCCGGAGCGGCGGGCGTAGTCGTCCCGGCGGGGATCGACGGCCGGCGCGGAGGCGCTGCCGGGCAGGGACATCCCGAGTGCCTCCCCGACCGCCGCCATGGTGTTGGCCGTGAACATGCCGGCGCAGCTGCCGATGGTGGGGCAGGCATGGCGCTCGATGAGTGAGAGCTCCTCGTCGGTGAGCGTGCCGGCGGCCCGGGCGCCGACCGCCTCGAACACGCTGACGATGTCGAGGTTGCGCTCGGCCGGGTCGCCGGGGATGCGGCCGGGCAGGATCGACCCGCCGTAGAGGAACACCGCCGGCAGGTTGAGCCTGGCCGACGCCATGAGCATGCCTGGCAGCGACTTGTCGCAGCCGGCCAGGCTGACGAGGCCGTCGAAGCGCTCGGCGTGCATCACCGTCTCGACCGAGTCGGCGATGACCTCTCGGCTCACCAGCGAGGCCCGCATGCCCTCGTGGCCCATCGAGATGCCGTCGCTCACGGCGATGGTGACGAACTCGACGGGGAAGGCGCCGGCTTCCCGGACGCCCTCCTTGGCCCGCTTGGCCAGGGCGTCGAGCGGCATGTTGCAGGGGGTGACCTCGTTCCACGACGAGGCCACGCCCACCTGGGGCTTGTCGAAGTCCCCGTCGGTCATGCCGATGGCCCGGAGCATGGCCCGGGCGGGCGCCCGCTCGAAGCCCTCGGTGACCTGGCGGGAGCGGGGTCGGTTGTCAGCCGTCATGGGCCGAGGTTACGGCCCGCGCCGCACGTCCACGAAGGTCAATTCGGCGTGAGGGACACCAGGACGTCGCTCGACGTGCCGGAGAAGCTGACGAGGCCGAGGGTGCCCGAGGTGGAGTCGTCCTGGCGCACGACGAGGCGGCGGGCGGTGGACACCCACAGCGTCTGCTTCGACGTGGACATGACGTCGCCCGTCAGGGTGAGCGCCACCTCCACCACCAGGGCCGGCACCCGCTCAGCGCCGACGGTCACGTCCTCGGTGCGCAGGACCCGGAAGGCCGAGTCCACCGTGGTCCTGCCGTCCGTGGACACGGCCCGCCAGGACCAGGAGCGCCCGGGGGCGGCGTCGCCCGGCAGGGCCAGGGCGGGCGGCGACGGCCGCACCTCCTTGTCGAGGCCCTGGTCGACCAGGTGCAGCGACACGAGCAGGGCGTCGTTGCCGGACAGGCGCAGTACCTGCTCGGTGGTGCGACCGAACCCGCTGCGCACGCTGCGCTGGTCGGTGCCCGACGGCGGGTCGACGGTGAGCACGGCCTCGCCGTTGCGCTCCTGGGTGCCGGTGAGCGAGGTGCTGAACCGGCCGGTGGTGGCGTAGCGGTAGGTGCCCGGGGTGGTGAAGGTGAGGCCGGGGGCCGGCGCCACCCGGACGGCTGTCGTGGTCGTCGTGGCGCGGGTCGTAGCGGTTCGGCCAGGCGCCGTGGTGGACGGGGCGGCCGGCGTCGTGCTGGGGGCCGGGCCGGCCGTCGTGGGAACGCCGCTGGTGGTCGTGGACGCGCCGGTGGACGCCCGCTCGGCGTCACCCTTCCCGCCACCGCAGGCGCCGGCCAGAGCGGCGGTCAGCACAGCGACAGCGACGCGCCCCCGGCCCGTTCTCTGGACGCTGGACCCCGCTATCCGGGGCGAGACGTCCACAGAACCGGCGACCGGGGCGGTGGCACCGGCGGATGCTGCGTCCGCCGGGGACGTCGGGACGGCCGCTGGCGCGGCCCGGCATGTCATCCGGCTGCGGCCCGCTCCCGCAGGAGGGCGGTGACGGCCTTGCCGTCCGCCTTGCCGCCGCTGGCCCGCATCACCTGGCCGACGAAGAAGCCCGTGACCTTGGCGTCGCCCGCTATGAAGCGCTCCCACTCGGCCGGGTTGGCGGCGATGGCGGTGTCGACGGCGCCGGCCAGGGCGTCGTCGGCCAGCGCCTCGAAGCCCCGGGCGGCGGCGATGTCCTCCGGGTCGCCGCCGCCGGCGAGCAGCTCGGCGAGGACCTGCTTGGCCTGGGTGGCGGTGAGCTTGCCCTTGTCCTCGAGGAGGAGCAGCTTGGTGAAGGCGGCGGGGTCGAGGCGGCGGGCGGCGTCGAGGTCGGCGGCCACCTCATTCACGGCCCGGTTGACGGCCCGGCGGCCGTCGGCCTTGGCGGAGACGGCGGCCAGCACCAGCGTGTCGAGGTCGAGCTCCACGACGGTGGCGGCCAGGGCCGTGTCGACCCCGGTCGCCTCGGACAGGCGGGCACGGCGGGCGGCCGGCAGCATCGGTATGGCCGCCAGCACGCGGTCGCGCCAGTCGTCGTCGGGCGCCAGGGGCACCAGGTCGGGCTCGGGAAAGTACCGGTAGTCGTACGCCTCTTCCTTCGAGCGGCCCGGGATGGTGCGGCCCAGGTCCTCGTTCCAGTGCCGGGTCTCCTGCACGATGCGCTCGCCCGTCTCCAGCAGGTCCCACTGGCGGGACGCCTCGTGGTCGATGGCACGACCCAGCGACCGCAGCGAGTTGAGGTTCTTGATCTCGCAGCGGGTGCCCAGCGTGTCGCTCCCCGCCGGGCGCACGGACACGTTGGCGTCGACCCGCAGCGAGCCCTCCTCCATCTTCCCGTCGCTGGCGCCGGTGGTGACGAGGATGGAGCGGAGTTCGCGCACGTAGTCGACGGCCTGCGTCGCCGAGCGGATGTCGGGCCTGCTCACGATCTCGACGAGGGGGACGCCGGCCCGGTTGTAGTCGACGAGGGAGTGGTCGGCGCCGTGGATGCGGCCCCCGCCGCCGCCCACGTGGGAGCTCTTGCCGGTGTCCTCCTCCAGGTGGGCCCGCTCGATGCCCACCACCGACCCGTCGGGCAGGTCGAGGTGGCCGTCGACGTTGATGGGCTGGTCGTACTGGCTGACCTGGTAATCCTTCGGCATGTCCGGATAGAAGTAGTTCTTGCGGTGGAACAGGCTGGGTCGCACCTCGCACGACAGGGCCAGGCCCACCGCCATGGCGTACTCCACCGCCTGGCGGTTGAGCACCGGCAGGGAGCCCGGGAGGCCGAGGCACACCGGGCACACGTTGGTGTTGGGCTCGTCGCCGAAGGCGTTGCGGCAGCCGCAGAACAGCTTGGTGGCGGTGCGCAGCTCGCAGTGGACCTCCAGCCCTACGACTATGTCGTAGGGCCGGAGCATGTCCTTTTCCCGCCGGGGCCCCAACAAAGTCCCGAGCGAGTCGGAGCGCAGCGGAGGCGAGACCAGGGACCCCGGCTCCTCGCCGTCGGCGGGGACCCCAGCCCCGCCCGGCGCCGTCGTCTCGGCTCGTCGGGCGGTGTCCTCAGCCACGGCCGGCCTCCAGGGCGGCGGCCACCCGGAACATCACGGGCTCGCCCAGGGCAGGCGCCATCACCTGCACGCCCACCGGCATGCCGTCGGCGCCGGTGCCGTAGGGGACGGTCATGGCGGGGTGGCCGGCCAGGTTGGACGGGATCGTGCACACGTCGCTCATGTACATGGCGAGCGGGTCGGCCGTCTTGGCGCCGAGGGTGAAGGCGGTGGAGGGCGCGGTGGGCGACAGCAGCACGTCGAACTCCTCGTAGGCCGCCTCGAAGTCCCGGATGATGAGCGTGCGGACCCGCTGGGCCTGCCCGTAGTAGGCGTCGTAGTACCCGGCCGACAGGGCGTAGGTGCCGAGCATGATGCGCCGCTTCACCTCGGCCCCGAAGCCGGCGCCCCGCGTCGCCGCGTTCATGGCGGCCACGTCGGCGCCGTCGACCCGCAGGCCGTAACGCACGCCGTCGTAGCGGGCCAGGTTGCTCGACGCCTCGGCCGGGGCGATGAGGTAGTACGCGGCCAGCCCGTGGACGGCGGCGGGCAGCGAGACATCGTCGACCTTGGCGCCGGCCGCAACCAGCGCGTCGGCGGCCGCCCGCACGCAGGCCTCGACGTCGGGGTCGACGCCGTGGGTGAGCTCGCGGACCACGCCCACCCGCAGGCCGTCGACCCCTTCGCCCAGCCGTGCGCTGATGGGGGCGGCCGGTCCCGGGTTCGACGTGGAGTCCATCGGGTCGTGGCCGGCGATGACCTCGAGGAGGAGGGCGGCGTCGGCCACGGTGGCGGCGAACGGGCCGATCTGGTCGAGCGACGAGGCGAAGGCCACCAGGCCGTAGCGGCTGACCGCCCCGTAGGTGGGCTTCACGCCCACCACGCCGCAGAAGGCGGCGGGCTGGCGGATGGAGCCGCCGGTGTCGGATCCCAGGGCCAGCGGGGCGAAGCCGGCCGCTACCGCCGCCGCGCTACCGCCGCTCGACCCCCCCGGCACCCGGGTGGGGTCCAGCGGGTTGCGGGTGGGGCCGAAGGCGGAGTTCTCGGTGGACGAGCCCATGGCGAACTCGTCGAGGTTGGTCTTGCCGACGACGACGGCGCCCGCCGCCGCCAGGCGCTGGACCACGGTGGCGTCGTAGGGCGGCCGCCAGCCCTCGAGGATGCGGCTGCCGCACGTGGTGGCGATGCCGCGCGTGCACAGGTTGTCCTTGAGGGCGACGGGCACGCCGGCCAGGGGGCCGGGGTCGTCGCCCCTGGCGATGCGCAGGTCGAGGGCGTCGGCGGTGGCCCGGGCCTCGACGGCCAGCACGGTGTTGAAGGCGTGGACCTCGCCTTCGCGCACGTCGACGCGCGCCAGCGCCTCCTCCACCACCTCCCGGGCCGTGCGCTCCCCCCGCCGAACAGCCGCAGCCGTGTCGACAGCCGTAGGAAAGGGCACACTCACGAGCAGGTTCCCGAAGGGCGCCGGCCGTCCATGCCGCCGCAGGCGGCTCCCCCGGCTGGCGGCCGAACAAGACAGAGCGGAGGACGGCCGGCTCTGCCGGACGGCCGGAGCACCGTCGACTCGCCCGAACGGAGCGAGCACAGCGAGCGAGTGAGGGCGAAACTCACGGCGCGTCGCCGAGGATCGACGGGACGCGGAAGCGGTTGTCCTCCGCCTGCGGCGCCATGGCGAGCACCTCGTCGCGGTCCAGGCTGGGCCGCACCTCGTCCGGGCGCAGGACGTTCTGCAGCGGCAGCGGGTGGGCGGTGGGGGGCACGCCGGCGGTGTCGAGGGCGGCCACGCCGGCGGCATGGTCGAGGACGGCGCCGAGGTCGACGACCAGGCGATCGAGCTCCTCGGCGGTGAGGTCGAGGCGGGCGAGCTGGGCCACGTGGGCCACGTCGGCCGGGGTGATGCGGTCGGGCACGGGTGCGAGCCTACGAGACGGCGCCGGCCGTGACTGCGGCGGCGAAGGCGACGGACCGGCGCTCGATCTCCTCGGCGTCGTGGTCCAGCGTGGCCACGTGGAAGCTGCGCTCGAGGATGACGCGCTCCACCGGGCCCGCCACCCGCTCGGCCAGGAGGTCGCTCGACCGGGGCGGCACGACGTGGTCGTTGCGGCTGGTGAACAGCAGCAGCGGGCAGGCGATGCGCCCGAGCACCGGCTCGAGCCGCACCACCGCCTCCAGCAGCGACAACATCGGCGCCACCGGCAATTGCGAATACGAGGGCTCCTTCTCACCCGGCCGGGCGATGTCCGCCCCGATGGCGGGGAGCATGTCTGAGCCGTGGGCCAGCCAGTCCCGCAGGAGGGCGAGGAACGACTCGGCGGGCGGCTCGATGTACGGGTTGATGCACACCGCGCCGGCCACCTCGGGGTGCTGGACTGCCAGCTGGCAGGCCAGCGTGGCGCCCATCGACAGCCCGGCCACCACCACGCGCTCGCAGCGGGCCGACAGGCGCCCATAGGCCTCGTCGGCAGCGGCCGTCCACTCGCTCCAGCCCACGCGCGCCAGGTCCTCCACCACCGTCCCGTGGCCCGGCAGCAGGGGCGCCTCCACCGTGAGGCCGGCGCCGGCGAAGGCGGACGCGAGCCGGCCCACGGACGCGGGCGTGCCGGTAATCCCGTGCAGCACGAGCACCCCGGCGGGACCGCCGGCGAACGAAAGGCCCTGGGTCGCGCCCGTGCTGGGGGTGGACACGGGTGCACCGTACCGACGCCGGAAGCCCGCCGTCGGGAGGTAGCGTCCGCGGTCACCCTTTCGACGCCAAGGAGACCGCCCGTGGTCGAGACCCATCCCTTCCTGAGCGACGAGTGGATCGCCGCCGCCAGGGAGATCCGCGAGGAGTTCAAGAACCAGGTGCCGGCCGGCGAGCACGCGGTGAAGCTCAACCAGGTGATCACCGACGTCCCCTTCGGCGAAGGCACCCTCAACGCCCATCTCGACACCTCGGGCGGCGAGTTGGAGATGGAGACGGGCCACCTCGACGACGCCGACGTGGCCATCACCCTCGACTACGAGACGGCCAAGGCCGTCTTCCTCGACCCCCAGAGCGCCATCCAGCACTTCATGGCCGGCAAGATCAAGGTCCAGGGCGACATGACCAAGCTGCTCTCGGTGGTGCAGGCCCCGCCGGAGTCGCTGGCCGGCGAGGCGCAGCGGCGGATCGCCGAGATCACCGCCTAGCGCCGACCGTGCCGCCCGTCGGAGCCGGGCCGCACACCGGGCGGCGGGACCTGCGAAAGGCAGTGACGCGGACGCTCGCGGAGCGACCGCGCCGCGCCGGCGCAAGAAGCGGTGGCTGGGTGGGCGCGGCGGGCGCCCGGCCTGGGGGAGGCCGGGCGTCGACGCCATTGACAAGTCCCCGGGGGCGGGCGAGCACCGGTGACGGCTGGGGGATCGTCACCTCGACAAGCGCCACCCCCGTGGGCCTGTTCGAGGTCATTGTCCGGGTACCACCGTGAAGTTGTCCAGGACCATCCGCAAAATGGCCCGATCGGACTAGTCCGCCAGGATTCGGAGGAAGGCCTCAGCGCACGTACAGGAACACGCCCGTATTGCGTTCCACCCTCACGCCCGGCACCGGGTCGGTGAGGAACACGGTCTGGCCCTTGGGCCGCCCCCCGGTGCCACTCACCTGGAGGCCGGCAGCCTGGAGGGCGGCGGTGGCCTCGGCCACCGACTTGCCGGTGACGTCGGGCACCGGCACCGTGTCCGGGCCCTTCGACACGTTGACGATGACCACCGAGTCCCGCTCGACCGGCTTACCCACGCCCGGCTTGGTGGAGACCACCTTGCCCTTGTCCACGTCGGAGCTGAACACCTCGTTCTGCTGAGGCTTGAGGTTCTGGCCGGTGATGGCGGCAGCCGCCTCCTCGTAGGTCTTGCCCGTCACGTCGGGGATCTCCCGCGGCACCGGGCCGCTCGACACGGTGATGGTGATCTCGGTGCCCTTGCCCAGCAGGCCCTTCGGCGACCAGTCGAGCACGGCGCCCCTGGGCTGCACCTCGTCGGCCTGGGGAACGGCCTTCGGCGCGAAGCCGGTGTCCCGCAGGCGCTGCTCCGCCGTCGCCTGGTCGGCGCCGGAAAGGTCGGGGACACCACGGGGCGGCGGGCCGCTCGACAGGACGATCGTGACCGTGTCGCCCTCTCGAAGGCTGGCCAGGGGCGACGGGTCCTGCTCGCGGATCTGATCGACCGGCACGGCCTCGTCGAACTCGGCCTTACCGAGCTTGAGCTTGAACTTCTCGTCAGCCACCAGGGCGCGGGCCTCGGTCACGGTCTTGCCCCGCAGCGCCGGTACCGGGTGCTTCGGGACCCGGGCCTCGGAGATGGCGAACGCGCTGGCCGCGCCCAGCAGCGCCAGGAACAGGACCAGCACGGCCCACGGCCAGCGGCGACGGCGCCGGCGGGCGGCGGGCAGGAGGAGGTCGGCGCCGGGCGCGGCGGCGCCGGGCGCCGTCTGCTCGGCGGGCGGTCGGGGCACGACGCCGAGTTCGGTGATGTCGGTGCCGGGGCCCTGCATGACCACGGTGGCGTCAGCGCCGGTGGGACGCTGGGCCAGCGGCAGCCGCGCCGGCGCCGGGAGCTCCCGCGCCGCTTCTTCGAGCGCGTCCACGAACTGGCGGGCGTCGAGCCGCTCGCCCGGCTCGGGGTGGGTGGCCTTCTCCAGCGCCGGGCCGAGGGCGGCGAGAGCGGCGGGCGCCTCGAAGTGGGCGTTCACCCGGGCCATGAGCGTGGCGATGGTGGTGTCGGCCGAGAAGGGCACCCGCCCCGTCACCGACTCCACCAGCACGAGGGCCAGCGAGTACACGTCGGCCTTGCCATCCACCGACAGGCCCTGGGCCTGCTCCGGCGAGGCGTAGCGGGCGGTGCCGAGGATGGCGCCGGCCGGCTCCGTCCAGGCCGCCTCGGCCAGCGCCCGGGCCAGTCCGAAGTCGGCGATGCACAGGCGGCCCTCGTCGTCGAACAGCAGGTTGGCCGGCTTGATGTCCCGGTGCACCAGGCCCCGGCGGTGGGCGTAGTCGAGGCCCCTGCCGGCCTCCAGGCCGACGAGGAGGGCCTGCGACGGCGACAGCAGGTGGCCGGTGTCGAGCAGGTCCCTGAGGCTTCCGCCGCCCAGGTGCTCGAGCACGAGGAACGGCCCGTCGGGGGACTCGCCCCAGTCGAACACCCGCATGGCGTTGGGATGGTTGAGGGCGGCCGCCTGCTGCGCCTCGGCCCGGAACCGGCGCAGGAAGGACTCGTCCTCGGCAAGGGCGGGGTGGAGGACCTTCACCGCCACCTGCCTGCGCAACGTGACGTCCTCGGCCAGGAAAACCTGCGCGGACGCCCCGGTTCCGATCGGAGTCAGGAGACGGTAGCGCCCCCCGAGGACGCGACCGACGTGGTCGGCCATGCTCGACGTGGCCACGCTTTGAGGCTAGCGCCTGCACTCCCCGGGGCTGGGGACACCCCCCGACGCGGGCTCGACAAGAATGGGCCCCGTGCCCTCCGCCGCCGGTCCCGCCCGCATCTTCACGTTCCGGCGCGTGGTGTCGTCCGTGCTGCTCGCGGTGGCGTTCGGGGGGATTGCGGTGGCGTTCATCCTGCACGACGACACACCCAGTCCCCGGCTGCGTCCGCGGGCCGTGGGCACCGTGTCGCCCGAGCCCGACAGCCTCCAGCTCCGACAGACGGAGATCTTCGTCGAGCTCGACCCCACCTACACCGGCACGCTCGCCGTCAACGGCACCGTCATCCCCGACGACCAGCTCGACGTGATCAAGGGCCTCAACCGGTATTCGTTCACCCCTGCCGACGGCAAGGAGATCGACGAGCTGCCGCCCGGGCGAAACTGCGCCGTCGTCACCTACGACCAGGCCGTCAACCCGGGCACCGACCCCGGCACCTTCCGCTGGTGCTTCAACGTCTCCTGATCGCTTTCGAGGAATAGCCCCCGGATTCCGAGGGCTCTTTACTCGGGAACGGCCGTCGCCGGTGCCGGCGGTGGCAATTCGCCGGTCTCCAGGAGGCGCTCGAAGGCGGCCTCGTCGATCACCCGCACACCCAGCGCGGCCGCCCTGGTGATCTTGGCCGCGCCCGGGGCGTCGCCCGCCACGACGGCGGTGGTCTTCTTCGACACACTGCCCGGCGCCTTGCCGCCGCGGGCCTTGACGGCTTCCTCGGCCGCCTCCCGGGGCCAGCGCTCCAGCGTGCCGGTGACCACGAGGGAGACGCCGGCCAGGACCTGGGGCATCCCGGGGTCGCCGGGCCCCTCGAAGTTGACCCCCGCGGCCCGCAGCTTCTCCACCAGCTCCTGGTTGCGCCCCGTGTCGAAGAACGTGCGCACGCTCGCCGCGATAGTGGGCCCGACGCCCTCGACGGCCGCCAGCCCCTCGACGGGGGCCGCGATGATGCGGTCAAGGTGGCCGAGCGCCCTGGCCAGCACCTGCGAGCCGGTGCCGCCGAGATGGGGGACGGCCAGCCCGACCAGGAGGTTGGCCAGGGGGCGCTGCTTCGACTCCTCGATGGCCCGGGCCAGGTTGGCCACGGACGTCTCGCCGAAGCGGTCGATGGCCCGCACCCGGTCGAGGTCGATGGTGTAGATGTCGCCGGCGTCGGCGATGAGACCATGGTCGAGGAACAGCTGCACGGTGCGCTCGCCGAAGCCGGCGATGTCCATGGCCCCCCGCGAGGCGAAGTGCTCGATGCGACGGGCCCGCTGGGCCGGGCAGTCCACGTTCACGCAGTTGGTGTCGCTGGCGCCCTCCAGGCGCACGAGCGGGCCGCCGCAGCTGGGGCAGGCGGCGGGGAACCGCCAGGGCGGCAGTCCTTCGGGGCGCAGCGTGAGCACGGGGCCGACGACCTCGGGGATCACGTCGCCCGCCTTGCGCACGATGACGGTGTCACCCTCACGGACGTCCTTGACACGGACCTGGTCCTCGTTGTGGAGGGTGGCCACGGCGACGGTGGAGCCGCCCACGAACACCGGCTCCAGGGACGCGAACGGTGTGGCGCGGCCCGACGGCCCGATGGACACCTGGATCTCCTTGAGCAGCGTCGTGCGCTCCTCGGGCGGGAACTTGTAGGCGATGGCCCAGCGGGGCGCTTTGGACGTCGCCCCCAGCTCGTTGCGCTGGGCCAGGTCGTCCACCTTCACCACCACGCCGTCGATCTCGTAGTCGAGGTCGTGGCGGTGGTCCTGCCAGTGGCGGCAGAAGGCGTGCACGTCGTCGAGCGTGCCCAGCACCCGCAGCTCCGGGTTCACGGGGAAGCCGGCCGTGCGCAGGAACTCCAGCGTGTCGGCGTGGCGGGCGAACGGAGGGGGCCCCTCCACGTGGCCGATCTGGTACACCCAGAACCCCAGCTGTCGGGACGCGGTGATGCGGGCGTCCTTCTGGCGCAGCGATCCGGCGCCGGCGTTGCGGGGGTTGGCGAACAGGCGCAGGCCCTCGGCCGCCTGGCGCTCGTTCAGCTTCTTGAAAGCGGAGGTGGGCATGTAGACCTCGCCCCGCACCTCGACCGAAGGCGGGGGCGGGACGAGGGCCAGGCGGTCGGGCACCACGGCCACGGTGGCGACGTTGGCGGTGACGTCCTCACCCACCCGGCCGTCGCCCCGGGTGGCGGCCCGAACCAGGTCGCCGTCCTCGTACAGCAGGGAGATGGCGACACCGTCGATCTTCAGCTCGCACACGTAGTCGACGTCGCCCGAGATGAACCGCTCCATTCGCTTGCCCCACGCCAGCAGCTCGTCGAGGCTCGTGGCGTTGTCGAGCGACATCATCCGGGTGCGGTGCTCGACCGGTGCGAACAGGGTCGACGGCGCCGCCCCCACCCGCTGGGTGGGCGACGTGGCCGTCACCAGGTCGGGGTGGGTCTCCTCGATGAGCGCCAGCTCGCGCACCAGCGCGTCGTAGTCGGCGTCGCTGACGTCGGGGTCGTCGAGCTGGTGGTAGCGGACGTTGTGGTGCTCGATCAGCGCCCGCAGCTCATCGGCCCGCTCGGCCGGGTTGTCGGAGCAGGTCACTGTTGCACCATCCCTTCGGGATGTCGCACCAGCGAGTTGCTCATGGACCGGCCTCCCGGGCCGGTCACCCGCCGACGTCTTCGAAGTCGTCGTCGGGCGGCGCCACGGCGGCCCGCTTGCGACGGGGGCTGCGGCCGGGTGAGCGGCCCGCCGCCTCCACCTGGGCGCGGGTGGCCTCGAGGACGGCGAGCAGCTCGTCCATCGGTGCCGACTCCTGGCGGATCGCCAGGCTGTAGCGCTTGAACACGTCGAGGTCCACCAGTCGCACGTCTGCCATGCCCGAGATTGTCGCCCACCGCCGGCCTCTGCCAGAGTTCGCCGTCGATCATGACCCTCCAGCGCATCCTCCCCTGGGCCCTCCGGGTCGCCTGGGCCGTGCTTCCCTTCACCGCCGGTGCGGCCCTGGGCGACGCCCTGGACCCGCGCAGCAGGCCGGTGCAGCTCGTCGCGTCGGTGCTCCTGTGGGCCGTGTGGGGCGTGGTACTGGCCGCCACACTGGTGCCCCACCCCATCAGCCTCACCGTCGTGCGGTGCGCCGCACCGGCCGGCGCGGCGGTGGCGGTGGCCGCCGCCGTGGACGGGTACGGCTCGCCGCTGGCCGTGAGCACCACCGCCCTCGCCATGGGCCTGGCCTTCCTGCCGGAGATCGGGACGCTGTTCGTGAACGGGCCCGCCTACCCCAACGAGCGTCGCTTCCTCCTGCGGGCGCCCGCTCCCCTGCTGCTCGGGATGCTGGCCGTGGTGTGGGCCCTGGCCGTGGGCGGGCCGGTGGTGGGACTGTTCCTGGTCGCCGCCCGGCGGTGGGTGGCGGGCGGGCTGGTGCTCGCCGCCGGCGTCCCCCTCGCCGTGGTATTGGCGCGGGCGGTGCACGGGCTGTCCCGGCGGTGGTTGGTCTTCGTGCCCGCGGGGGTGGTGCTGCACGACCCGATCACGCTGGCCGACCCGGTCCTGTTCAGAAAACAGCTGATCGTGTCCCTCGGCCCGGCCGACGCCGCCACCACCGCCCTCGACCTCACCCAGACGGCGCCAGGCCTCGCCCTCGAGCTGGCGCTCACCGAGGAGGTGCCGCTGCTGCGGGCCAAGCCCGGCAAGCGACTGGGCGAGGCGGCTTCCCCCTCGCGCCTGCTGATCACGCCCACCCGCCCCGGCGCCGTGCTGCGCGAAGCGGTGGAACGGGGCCTGCCGGTCAGGTGAACGACGTCAGGTGACCACGACGCCGGCGACGTCGTCGCCGGGCGGGTACTGCGGGCCCAGCTCCTCGAGCGTCTCGAGGAGGATCGTGCTCACCGCCCAGTTGCGGTACCACTTGCGGTCGGCCGGGACGACGTACCAGGGCGCCTCCTCGGTCGACGTGCGGGCGACCGCCTCCTCGAACGCGGCCTGGTAGTCGTCCCAGTAGGCCCGCTCGTCCAGGTCGGCCTTCTTGAACTTCCACCGCTTGGTCGGGTCTTCGATGCGGGCTCGGAACCGCTCGGCCTGCTCGTCGCGGGAGATGTGCAGGAACAGCTTGACGACGGTGGTGCCGGCCGCCACCAGGTTCTCCTCGAAGTGCCTGATGTGGCCGTAGCGCGGCCGCCACACCTCCCCCGGCGCGTACCCGTGCACCCGCACGACGAGCACGTCCTCGTAGTGGGACCGGTTGAACACCACCACCTCGCCCTTGCCCGGCGTGTGCCTGTGGACCCGCCACAGGAAGTCGTGGTCGAGCTCGTCCTCGCTCGGCGCCCGGAACGAGACGACACGTGCGCCGGCCGGGTTGAGGCCCCGGAACAGGTGCTTGACGGTGCCGTCCTTGCCGCCGGCGTCGATGGCCTGGAGCACCACCAGCACCGACCGGCTGTGCTCGGCCCACAGCCGCTCCTGGAGACCGGCCAGGCGCGCCGACAGATCCTCGAAGGACGCGGTGGCCTGCTCCTTGCCGGGACACCCGGCCGTGCTCCGGGGGTCGATCTGCTTCAGGTCCACGTCGGTGCCCGGCTTCACCCGCCAGCGGTCCCGCTCGGCCATCCGAGATCGTAACCGCCGCCGCCCCACTCCCCCGTTCTCGGAAGGATCAACACCGGATGGCGGTGTCAATCCTTCGAAGAACCGATGCAGGCGGCGAGGGCGGCGCCGAGCACCCGGTCGCCGTCGTAGAGCGCCACCGTCTGGCCCGGGGCGACCCGGCGCTGCGGCTCGTCCCAGACCACCTCGTCGCCCTCCCACGCGCCGGGTACGGCCAACCCGTGGGCGCTGGTCTGGACCAGCACGGGCGTGCCCGGCGCCACCGGGCCGTCGACCCACGACACGCTGTCCGGGGTGACCGCGACCCGGCTGTCGAGCAGGTCGGCGGCCGTGCCCACCACCACGGTGGCGGCGGCCACGTCGACGGAGACGGCGTAGCGGCGCTCGCCGGCGCCACCCCCCATCCCCCGGCGCTGGCCCACGGTGACGAGCTCCACGGCGGGCACGGTGCCCACCTGGGCACCGGTGGCGTCGACCACCCGGCCGGGACGCAGCCCGATGCGGGGGCCGAGGAAGGCTTCCCGGCCGCCGGTGGACGTGATGAAGCAGACGTCCTGGCTGTCGGGCTTGGCCGCCGTGCGCAGGCCGAGCGAGCCGGCGAGGCCCCGGACCTCGGCCTTTGTGAGCCGGCCCACGGGCAGGAGCACGCGGGACAGCTGGGCCTGGCCGAGCATGGCCAGCACGTACGACTGGTCCTTGGCCGCGTCGGCGCCGCGCCGCAGCCGGAAGCGTCCGCCGCCGGCCGTGACCCGGGCATGGTGGCCGGTGGCGATGGCGTCGAAGCCGAGCTTGTCCGCCCGGTCCAGGAAGCGGTCGAACTTGAGGTGGCGGTTGCACTCGATGCACGGGTTGGGCGTTCGGCCCTCGGCGTGGGCCGCCGCATAGGGCGCCACCACGCGGGCCTCGAAGTCGTCGGTGAAGTTGAAGACGTGATGGGTGACGCCAAGCTGCCGGGCGACCCACCGCGCATCCTCCACGTCGGCCACCGAGCAGCAGCCGGAGTCCCCGGCGCCGCCCCACAGCTTCATGGTGGCCCCCACCACGTCGTGGCCCTCGTCGACCAGCAGGGCGGCCGCCACCGACGAGTCGACGCCACCGGACATCGCCACCAGCACCCGCACCGGTCAGTCCCCCCGCAGACGGGCGACGGCCTCGGGCACGATCTTGAGGGCCAGGTCGACCTCGTCGTCGGTGGTCGTGACGCCGAGCGACAGCCGGAGGCTGGCCAGCGCCTCGTCCCGGGGCACGCCCATGGCGGCGAGGACGTGGGACGGCTCCAGGGCGCCGCTGGCACAGGCCGAGCCGGCGGAAGCGCACAGGCCGGCGTCGTCGAGCAGGACGAGCAGCGCCTCGCTCTCGATGCCGGGGAAGCGCAGGTGGCAGCTGCCGGCGATGCGGTCCGCCCGCATGCCGGTCTCGACCGCGCCGTGGACCGCCGCCAGCAGGCCGTCGGCCAGCCGGTCGCGCAGGGCCCCGACCCGGGCGTTGGTGGCGTCCCGGCCGGCGACCGTGGCCCGCATGGCCGCCGCCATCCCCACGATGCCGGCCACGTTGTGGGTGCCGCTGCGCCGGTCGCGCTCCTGGCCGCCGCCGTGCAGCAGGGGCGCGACGTCGATGCCCGCCCGCACCACCAGGGCGCCCACGCCCTTGGGCCCGCCGAACTTGTGGGCGCTGACCGCCACCAGGGCGGCCGGCTGGGCGAGGGTGGCGACGTCGAGCCACGGGAACGCCTGCACGGCGTCGGTGTGGAGAACGGCCTGCGGCGCCGCCCGGCGGACGACTGCGGCGACCTCGGCCAGCGGCTGGACGACACCCACCTCGTTGTTCGCCAGCATCACCGACACCACCGAGACGGTGCCGTCGAGGGCGGCGGCGAGAGCATCGAGGTCCACCACGCCGCCCGGTCCGACGCCGACCACCCGGCCGCCGAGGGCCGCCGTGGCGTGCAGGACGGCGTGGTGCTCCACCGCGCTGCACGCCACCGTGCCGCCCCGCCTGGCCACCACCCCGGCCAGGGCCAGGTTGTCGGCCTCGGTGCCGCCACCGGTGAACACCACCTCGCCGGGCTCGCAGCCGAGGGCCTCTGCCACCGTGACCCGGGCATCGTCGACGGCCGCCCGCGCCGCCCGCGACACCGCGTGCGACCCCGAAGGGTTGCCGAAGTGCTCGGTGAGGAAGGGGAGCATGGCGTCGAGCGCCTCGGGGCGCAGCGGCGTGGTGGCGGCGTGGTCGAGGTAGGCGAGCGGTGCGGCCATGGCGCCACCAGGGTACGGCCCCCCACCGCCCCGGCCGGGCCATTGCAGCCGGCCCTCCCTGGTCAGCGAGGACGTACCGGCGCGATACCGATCGGCTCATCGGTGCGGGCTACGGCGAGCCCTACCGGCGGAGGTCGACCACCCGGCTGTCGTCGTGCTGGGCCAGGCGGACGTCGAGGGCCTTGTGGTCGAGCACCACGTACTGCGTGGCGCCGAGGTCGGCATCGAGGGTGGCCAGCAGCTGGGGCAGGACGACACCGGCGTTGGGAGCGAGGAACACCAGCAGCTCCTCGTAGCCGTCGACGACCCGCAGCTCCGCCTGCCAGGCGGCGACGTCGGGATTGCGGTCGAGGACGCGGAGGAACGACGGCTCCCCGGTGTTCACCTGCAACCGGGGCCCAGGCTCGCCGCACGCCGGGCACGGCCCCGGGTCGAGGGCGCCGTACACGCCGGTGCTGAGGCGCACCAGCGCCGACCCGAACCAGCCGAGGGCGGTCCACACGATCTCGCCGTCCGCGCCGGGCGGCACCGGCGTGCCGGACAGAGGGTCCACGATCTGCACGACCTCGGCGTCCGGCCAGGTGTGGAGGTCGACGCCGCCCTTGCACTCCCACCACATGGCGCGCACGCCCGGAGGGGCCCAGGCCCACAGCACGACGGCGCCCTTGGCCGTGAGCACGGCCTGGAGCCGGGACCGCAGCCCGTCGTCGAGCGGCTGGCCGGCGGCGATGACGACCCGCACCCTCGACCGCCAGTCGGTGCGGGCGTCGCTGGCGTCGTCGACGGTGAGGAGGCGGGCCAGATCGGCCGGCCGCCCCACCACCACGGTGGGAAGCAGCTGGGCGGCGTCGGCGAACCGGGGCACCGGCGGGACGTGGAACGTGGAGACGCCGAACTCGCGTGCGCCGAGCACCAGCTGCCAGTAGGCCAGGTTGGGCCCGGCCGGCAGGAAGCTGAGCACGACGTCGTCGGGCCGCAGCCCGCAGCCCGCCAGCCACCGGGCGCCGATGCGGCCCAGGCGGTCGAGGTCGGCCACCGACGATCCGAGCGGGACACCGGACTGCACGAACCAGTGCACCGGCTTGTAGCGGCGCTCGAGCTCCTTGCGGGCCTTGACGGCGCGCGGGCCGTCGCCCTTGGGCCACGGCGGCCGCAGCATGATCGACCCCGGGTCCTCCACGTCGGCGAGCGTGATGGTGCGGACCCGGGCCAGCTCCTCGGGCGTGCGGGGGACGGTGCCGCCGGACGCCGCGGTCAGCCGCGCCCGTTGAGCCGCCGAGTGGGCGGCCACCTCGCCGCGCAGGTAGCGGGAGAGGGACTTGTCCCGGCCACGGCCCATTGGCGGACCCTACCGGGCACGGGCGGTCATCCGGTGCTACGGGAACCGGTGCTCCATCGGACGCTCGCCGTCGGCAGGGCCGCAGCGGAATAGCGACGGGGCGGCGGCGGTTGGCTTCGCAGTGAGCCGGGTCCGCGTCAGCACCGTCATCGACGCCCCACCCCGGCGCGTCTGGGCCGGCGTCCGCGACATCTCCTCCCATGTCTCCTGGATGGAGGACGCGGTGGCCATCCGCTACACGTCCCGGAGGCACGAGGGCGTCGGCACCACCTTCGACTGCGACACCAAGGTGGGGCCCTTCCGCCTCACCGATCGCATGGAGGTCACCGAGTGGTCCGAGGGCCGGGCCATGGGCATCCGCCACACCGGGCTGGTGCAGGGCACAGGCCGCTTCACCGTGCGGAGCGCCCGCCGTGGCCGCACCCGCTTCACCTGGGACGAGCGGCTCCGCTTCCCGTGGTGGATGGGCGGCGCCCCTGGTTCCGTGGTGGCCGCGCCGGTGCTCCGCCACATCTGGCGGCGAAATCTGGTGAACCTGAAGCGTGAGATCGAGGGCCCGCCCCGCGGCCGCCGGCGGCCCCGACCCCGATGACCCGCCGCCCACTGCTCCTCGCCCGGGGGTGGTGGCCGTCCCTTCGCTACCGCAGCTCGCCGGCCACCAGGTCCATGAACAGCGTGTCGTGGAACGTGCCGTCGGGACCCCGCTCGTTCTGGCGGAGCACGCCGACGGGGCGGAAGCCGATCTTGGCGTAGCAGGCGATGGCCCGGGCGTTGTCCGCCGCCGGGTCGATGGTGAGGTGGTGGTGGCCGAGGTCGTCGACAAGGTGGCGGGCCAGCGCGCGCAGGGCGTCGACAGCCACGCCCGTGCCATGCCAGGCCGTGGCCACGGCGATGTCGATGCCGGCCTGCCGGTAGTCGGGGTCGGCCTCCTCGTAGCACTGCACGATCCCGGCCACCCGGCCGTCGACCTCGATGGCATAGATGGTCGCCTCGGTGTCTTCGTCGCCGACCACCTCGCGCTCGACGCGCCCCGCGTCATACCTCGGCCACCACTGCGCCACGGCTGGCTCCTGGAACATCCGCACCAGCGCCGGCCCGTCGTCAGACCGCACGGGGCGCAGGAGCACGCGACCTCCAGTCAGGTTGGCCGCAGGCACGAGGACGATCGTATCGATCGGTTCTGGCCGCGGGATCGCGCCCCGGGTGCTCGTTTCCGCCGCCAGAACGCTCAGTCGATGGCGAGACCGAGGGCGGCGGCGAGAGGCGCCAGCTCGGCCTGCGGCGCCACACTGCGGCGCATGGCGCGGTGCACGAGGTCCTGGGCCCGCTCCCATGGACCCTCGATCCCGAGGTCGTCGGCGATCCGGAGCAGGGCGAGGGCGGCGTCGACGCCCCGTCCGGCGTCGGGACCGCCCCGCACGGCCCGCTCGGTGGCGTTCTCGAGGAGGCGGCCGACAACGGCCCGCGAGCGGGGGGTGCCGACGGCGAACCCGCCGGCGCGCGCCTCGCGGGCGAGGGCCACCGCCCGCCGGTAGTCCGAGGGCTCCACCGATCCCTGCTGGGCCAGCACCTCGGCGTCGAGGCGGCGGGCCAACACCAGCTCCGACGGGCCCCGCAGCTCCGGGGGGAAGGGGTAGTTCGCGGCGGCCAGGATGTCGATGGTCTTGCGGTGATCGTCGAACAGCCGCTCGTAGGCGGCGGCGAAGCGGTCGGCCAGGGTCCTGGCCGCGCCCTCGACGATGTGCTCGGCACTGTCGGGCAGGGCCGACGTGAGGTCGAACTCGCCGGGCCCGAACCCCTCGCCCAACAGTCGCAGGAGGGCGGCCACCGAGGCACCGTGGTCGAACGAGCCCCGCAGGAAGGCCAGGGCGGCGGCGTCCGCGACGGCGTCGGCCCGCCGGGTGGACCCCAGGACCTCGAGGGCGCCGAGGTGCAGAGCGGCGTACACGTGCTCGCTGCGCCGACCGGTGCGCACGTGTGTAAGGGCGACCCGCCCGGAGCAAAGCGAGACGCCACCGCGGTCCGACCGTACGTGGTCGAGCACCTTCACCTCGTAGGCCCCGACGGTGGTCGCCGGCGGACGATGCTCCAGCAGCTCGACCAGCGCCAGGTTGGCCACCGCCCGGTCGACGTCGACACGGGCCGGCAGGACGTGGCGGTGCCACACATCACGCCCCGTCCCCTCCTCGGAAACGTTGCTCTCGGCCTTGGCGAGCACGTCGAGGAACGTCTCCTCGCCCGCGTCCTCCCCCAGCTCCACGAGCAGGTCCATCACCCGTGCCGCGTACCGGAGGATCTGCACCGTCTCCAGACCGGCCAGGTCGTTGAAGAACCAGCCACACGACGTGTACATGGCCATGGCGTTGCGCTGCGCCTCGAGCAGTGTGAAGGCCTCCACGGCGTCGCCGGTGACGTGCTCGGCGGCGAACTCCTCGCGGCTGGTCGTGCCGAGGAACACCCGGAGGTAGTCGTCGCGAGCTGCCCACGGGTCGGGCAGCACGCCGGCCCCGCGCCGCTCGAAGACCTCGGCCAGGCGGTCCCGGAGGCCGTCGAGGGCAGCCCGCACGGGCCTCCGCCAGCGCTGCTGCCACCCCGGCTGGCCGCCCGTCGAGCAGCCGCAGTCCTCGCTCCAGCGGCCCACCCCGTGGGCGCACGACCACGAGCTCAGGGCCACGTCCACCTCGTACGCCGGCCGCTCGGTGCGCAGGTAGGCGGCCACGTTGGTCACCTCGACACCGCGGGCAGGGGCCTCGACGGAAAGGGCGTGGGCGGCCAGGCGCTCACCCCACCGCTGGTGGTGGCCGAACGTCTCCCCGTCGGCCGCGATGGTCACCAGTCCCTCGCTGCGCCCGTCGGTGACCCGGTCGAGCAGCGCCTGGCTCGACAGCCCGGCCAGCTCGAAGGCGATCGTGTGCGACAGCCCGCCGTCGTAGAACACGACGTCGACGCCCCGCCCCGAGCCGTCGGGATGCAGCCACATGTAGGGCCGGGACGTGTCGACGTCCCCGCCCTCCACGCTCGTCCACGAACGGGAACCGCCGCCGAGGGGCCGCACCCGGCGGGCCTGCCCCGGGGCGAGCACGGTGAACGCCACGCCCTCCTCGGCCAGCACGGCCAGCACCCGATCGTCCACCGCCGCCTCGGGCAGCCACATGCCCTCGGCCGGGCGGCCGAAGCGGTGCTCGAAGTCGATCAGGCCCCAGCGCACCTGGGTGCGGATGTCGCGCTCGTCGGCGAGGGGGAGGATGACGTGACCCCACCCCTGGGCCATGCCGCCGCGGGTGCGGGCGTCGGCGGCGACGATGCGCCCGTAGGTCTCGGGGTCGTGGACCTCGAGCCACGACAGCAGTGTGGGCCCGACGTCGAACGACAGGTGCTCGTAGTTGTTGACGATGTCGACCACCCGGCCGGCGTCGTCGAACACGCGCGCCACACCGTTGGGCCGGTAGCACTCCGCGTCGATCCTCGCGTTCCAGTCGTGGAACGGCGTGGCGGAGGGCTCACGCGCCAAGTGCTCCGTCCACGGGTTCTCCCGGGGCGGTTGGTAGAAGTGGGCGTGGACGACGAGGCTCGGGGCCATCACCCTGACGGTACCGGCCCCGCCGGTGAGGTCAGCCCCCGGGGGCGAGCCAGAGGACGGCGAGGGGCGGGAGCGTGATCTCGGCCGAGAAGGGCAGGCCGTGCCACGAGGCGTCCGCCGCGTAGACCGAGCCGGCATTGCCCACGCCGCTGCCGCCGAACTCGACGGCGTCGGTGTTCACGACCTCCCGCCAGTCACCGCCCGTCGGGAGACCGAACCGGTACCCGTGGCGCACGACCGGCGACAGATTGGCGATGCACGCCAGGGCCGTCCCGTCGACGCCCACGCGCAGGAACGACAGCACGTTGTTCTCCACGTCGCTGGCGTCGACCCAACGGAAGCCCTCCGGACTGTCGTCGCGCTGCCACAGCTGGGGCAGGTCCTGGTAGGCCCGGTTGAGCGACGCCACCATCGTCTGCACGCCCTTGTGACCGGGGTCGTCGAGGAGGTTCCAGTCGAGGGCGCGGTCGTGCGCCCACTCCCGCTCCTGGGCGATCTCGCCGCCCATGAAGAGCAGCTGCTTGCCGGGGTGGGCCCACATCCACGCGTACAGGGCCCGCAGGTTGGCCAGGCGCTGCCACTTGTCGCCCGGCATCTTCGACACCAGCGAGCCCTTGCCGTGCACCACCTCGTCGTGGCTGAGGGGAAGCACGAAGTTCTCGCTGAAGGCGTAGAGCAGCCCGAAGGTGAGGTCGTTGTGGTGGAAGCGGCGGTGGATGGGGTCCTTCGAGAAGTACTGCAAGGTGTCGTGCATCCAGCCCATGTTCCACTTGAAGCCGAAGCCCAGGCCGCCCACGTACGTGGGGCGGGACACGGCCGGCCACGCCGTCGACTCCTCGGCCACCATCATCACGCCGGGGTGGGCGCCGTAGACGGCCTCGTTGAGCTCCTTGAGGAAATCGACCGCCTCGAGGTTCTCCCGGCCCCCGAACTTGTTCGGGATCCACTCGCCATCCTTGCGGGAGTAGTCGAGGTAGAGCATCGACGCCACCGCGTCGACCCGCAGGCCGTCGACGTGGAACTCCTCCATCCAGAACAGCGCGTTGGCGATCAGGAAGTTGCGGACCTCGTTTCGGCCCATGTTGAACACGAGCGTGCCCCAGTCGGGGTGCGAGCCCTGGCGCGGGTCCTCGTGCTCGTACAGGGCGGTGCCGTCGAAGCGGGCCAGGGCCCACTCGTCGCTCGGGAAGTGGGCGGGCACCCAGTCGACCAGCACGCCGATGCCCTTGGCGTGCAGGGCGTCGACCAGAAAGCGGAAGTCGTCGGGCGTGCCGAAGCGGGCGGTGGGCGCATAGTACGACGTGACCTGGTAGCCCCACGACGGGTCGTAGGGGTGCTCGGCCACGGGCATGAACTCCACGTGGGTGAAGCCCATCTCGACCAGGTAGTCGGGGAGGCGCTCGGCCAGCTCGCGGTACGTGTAGTAGTGGTTCTCGTCGGACTTCCGCCAGGACCCGATATGGACCTCGTACACCGAGATGGGGGCGTGGATCTTCTCGGCGTTGTCGCGGGTGGCCATCCACGTCTCATCGGTCCACTCGTGGTGCGACTCCGCGACCATGCTGGCCGTGCCGTGCGCCGGGTGCTGGGCCCGGAAGGCCATAGGGTCGGCCTTGAGCGTCAGGTGGCCATCCGCCGTGGAGATCTCGAACTTGTACAGGGCCTCGGGGCCGATGTCGGGGACGAACAGCTCCCAGACGCCTGACGAGCCCAACGAGCGCATGGGATGGGTGCGCCCGTCCCACTGGTTGAAACTGCCGACCACGCGTACGGACCGGGCGCTCGGGGCCCAGACGGCGAAGGCGGTGCCGTGCGCCCCCTCGTGCGTACGCACGTGGGCGCCCAGGGAGCGCCACAGGTGGCGGTGACGCCCCTCGCCGAACAGGTGCAGGTCGACGTCGCCGAGGGTGGGCCAGAACCGGTAAGGATCGTCGTAGGTGCAGGTGGCGCCGCCGTCGTAGCGGGCCTCCAGGCGGTACGGGCCGACCTCCGCTGCGGCAGGCGCCTCGAAGGCGCCCTCCGGCCGCAGCATGGTCATCTCGACCGGCGTGCCGCCGTCCGGCAGCAGGCACATTCCGGCGGCGCCGGGGCGCCACGCCCGCACGACGCTGTCGTGGGGGCCGAGCACGTGATGCGGGTCCCCCAGCGTGCCCTCCACCAGTCGGTCGAGGTCCACGTCCAGCGGGCTACGGGTCTTCAGGGGCACAGCATTCTCCTCATTCCTGGGCATCGAGCAGCCTTCTGACGGCCCGGAGGGGGATCTCCACCCAGGCGGGCCGGTGGGCTCGTTCGTACAGCACCTCGTAGACGGCCTTGTCGAACTCGAAGGCAGCGAGGACGGCGGAACGGTCCGCGCCCGGCTCCGGCAGCAGGGCGTCGATGCCGTCGGTGCCGAGATAGCCGCCCAGGAACGCCAGGCGGTTGCGGTTCTCCCACGCCCCGGCCAGCGGGGCCAGCCGTTCCTGCTCGCCCTCGTCGCGCTCCGACAGGGCGACGGCGGCCGCGTACTGGAACGAGCGCAGCATCCCGGCCACGTCCTTGAAGGGAGACGACGGCCGGCGGCGCTCCTCGAGCGACCTGGCCGGCTCGCCTTCGAAGTCGAGCACGAACCAGCCGGCGTCGGTGCGCATCACCTGGCCGAGGTGGTAGTCCCCGTGCGCCCGGAGGGCCGCTCCGGGCCGATCGACGGCGCGCAGGCGCTCGACGAACTCCTTTGCCGCCACCGAGTCGAAGTCGCCGTCGGCGAGGCGGCCCATCTGGGCCTCGACGCCTGCCGCCCACGCCGCCGCGTCCCCCGGCGACGTGCCGAACGCGTCGGCCAAGGCCAGGTGCAGCTCGGCCGTGACCTCGCCCAGCCGGCTCGCCTCGGCGCCGAAGTCGCCCCCGGCCGCGCCGGCGTCGTCGACGCCCGCCCCGTACAGGTCGCGCAGGGAGGTGAGGGCGAGTGCCCAGCCCTCGGCACCGCCCGCCAGGTACTGCGCGCACACGGCCAGGTCGACGCCGTCGCGCTGCCACACGCCGACCGGCGCGGCCACATGGGCGAAGCCGCGGGCGGCGAGGGCGGTCGGGATCTCCACGTCGGGATTGGCCCCGTCGTGGAGGCGCCGGAACACCTTGAGCACCAGCCGGTCGTCGATCACCAGTGAGGTGTTCGACTGCTCGGCCCCCATCGGCCGCACCAGCGTGGCATCCTCGCCCGGGGCCACGAGGTGGAGCAGCGTCTTGGCGTAGTCGGGGTCGAAGGTCGCGTCGAAGGCGATCTCGTCGCCCACCACGCCGATGACCGCCTGGTCGTTGCCGCTGAGGAAGTCGGGGGCCGAGCCCGCGGGGCGGAGCCCGACCACGACCTGGTAGCGGGCCCCGCCGGCGTCGGCGAGGAGCCACTCCAGCCCCGGCGCAAGGGTCTCACAGGCCACCACCGCGACCGAGGTGGGGGCGGCCCCGGAGTACCAGCGCTGCCGGCCCAGGTAGCCCGGGAGCAGCGGCTCGAGGGTCGCGGTGAGGGTCGTGTCGCTCGTGGTCGGGCTCATCACATGTCCACCAATTGGAACCAGTAGAAGGCGTACGGATTGAGGGTGACGAAGTACGGGAGTTCGCCCACCTTCGGGAAGGGGACGCGACCCATCAGCTCGATCGGCGTCTTGCCGGCGTGGCGCTGGAGCGGAAGCTCGGCCGGCTGCGCGAAGCGCGACAGGTTGTTCACGCACAGCACGAGGTCGTTGTCCTGGCACCGTAGGTAGGCCAGCACGGACGGGTTCTCGGTGGGCACGATCTCGAACGACCCCGTGCCGAACAACGGGTGCTGGCGGCGGACCTCCAGCATGCGACGGGTCCAGTGGAGCTGCGAGCTGGGATTGCGCTGCTCGGCCTCCACGTTCACCGCCTGGTACCCGTAGACCGGATCCATGAGGGGCGGCAGGTAGAGCTGGGCGAAGTCGGCCTTGGAGAACCCGCCGTTGCGATCGGGCGTCCACTGCATGGGGGTCCGCACGCCGTCGCGGTCGCCCAGGTAGATGTTGTCGCCCATCCCGACCTCGTCGCCGTAATAGAGGATCGGGCTGCCCGGCATGGAGAACAGCATGGCGTGGAGCAGCTCGGCCACCCGCCGGTCGTTGTCCACCAGCGGGGCCAGGCGCCGGCTGATCCCCACGTTGCGCTTCATGCGCGGGTCCTTGGCGTACTCGGTGTACATGTAGTCGCGCTCTTCGTCGGTGACCATCTCGAGGGTCAGCTCGTCGTGGTTGCGCAGGAAGATGGCCCACTGGCACCCCTCCGGGATCTCCGGTGTCTGGGCCAGGATCTCGGTGATCGGATAGCGCTGCTCCCGGCGGATGGCCATGAACATGCGGGGCATGAGCGGGAAGTGGAAGCACATGTGGCACTCGTCGCCCTCGCCGAAGTAGTCGACGACGTCGGCCGGCCACTGGTTGGCCTCCGCCAGGAGCACCTTGCCGGGGAAGGCGGCGTCGACCTCCTTGCGCAGCAGCTTCAGGTAGTCGTGGGACTCCGGGAGGTTCTCGCCGTTGGTGCCGTCGCGCTCGTACAGATAGGGAACGGCGTCGAGGCGGAAGCCGTCGAGGCCGATGTCGAGCCAGAAGCGGACCACGTCGATCATGGCCTGCTGGACCTCGGGATTGTCGAAGTTCAGGTCCGGCTGGTGGGAGAAGAACCGGTGCCAGTAGTACTGCTGGCGCACCGGGTCCCAGGTCCAGTTCGAGTGCTCTGTGTCGACGAAGATGATGCGGGCCTCGGACCACTGCTCGGGGTCGTCGCTCCACACGTACCAGTCGGCCCTGGGGTTGGTGCGGTCCTGGCGGGACTCCTGGAACCACGGGTGGGCGTCGCTGGTGTGGTTCATGACCAGGTCGGCGATGATCCGGATGCCGCGGCGGTGGGCCTCCTCCACCAGCCCCACGGCGTCCGCCAGGTCGCCGTACTCGGGCAGGATCGTGAAGAAGTCGGAGATGTCGTAGCCGCCGTCGCGCAGGGGCGACTGGTAGAACGGCAGCAGCCACAGGCAGTCGATGCCGAGCCATTCGATGTAGTCGAGCTTCTCGGTCAGGCCCTTCAGGTCGCCGGTGCCGTCGTGGTTGGCGTCGTAGAACCCGCGGACCAGCACCTCGTAGAAGACGGCCCGCTGGAACCAGCTGGTGTCGGACGTGGCCTCGAACGCCGTCATCGGTGGGGTCGCAGGTGCAGCACGTGGGCCGCCTGGTACGGGTCGAGGCGCACGTAGGGGTGGCTGCCCTGCCAGGTGAACGTCTGGAACGTCAGCTCGTCGAAGGCCTCGAACGGTTGGTCCCAGGGCAGGCCGAGGACGGCGAGGTCGAGGTCGAGGGTGGCGACGGCGGTGCCGTGCGGGTCGAGGTTGACCACCGTGAGGACGATGTCGGAACGGTCGTCGGTGTGCTTCGAGTACACGATGACATTCGGGTTGTCGGCGCCGTGGAACGTGATGTTCCGCAGGCGCTGGAGGGCCGGGTGCCTGCGGCGGGCGCTGTTGAGGAGCGTGATGAGCGGGGCCAGCGAGGACGGGTCGTCGTAGTCCCGGTCCTTCAGCTCGTACTTCTCGGAGCGCAGGTACTCCTCGTTGGACACTGATGCGGGCTGGTTCTCGCACAGCTCGTAACCGCTGTAGATCCCGTAGGACGGGGTCATGGTGGCGGCCAGCACGAGGCGTTGGCGGAAAGCGGCGGGGGGCCCGTCGCGGAGCGGGTCGGCGAGGATGTCGGGCGTGTTGGGCCAGAAGTTCGGGCGCATGTAGTCGGCCGTGGGGCCGTGTGCGAGTTCGACCAGGTACTCCTCGAGGTCGGTCCGCGCTGTACGCCAGGTGAAGTAGGTGTAGCCCTGGGTGAAGCCCACCTCGGCCAACTTGGCCATGACCTTGGGGCGGGTGAACGCCTCGGCGAGGAAGACCACGTCGGGGTACGACGCCTGCACGGCCGGGATCATCCACTCCCAGAAGGCGATGGGCTTGGTGTGGGGGTTGTCGACGCGGAACATGCGCACGCCCTTGCCGATCCAGAACTCGACGATCTCCTTGCACGCCTGCCAGAGCGAATCCCGGTCGGCGTCGTCGTCGGGCCAGAAGTTGATCGGGTAGATGTCCTGGTACTTCTTCGGGGGGTTCTCGGCGTAGGCGATCGTGCCGTCGGGGCGGTGGTGGAACCACTCGGGGTGCTCGCTGACCCAGGGGTGGTCCGGTGAGCACTGGAGGGCGTAGTCGAGTGCGATCTCCATCCCCAGCTCCTGGGTGGTGGCCACCAGGGCGGCGAAGTCGTCGAAGGTACCGAGCTCGGGGTGGATGGCAGTGTGGCCGCCCTCGGGGCCGCCGATGGCCCACGGGCTGCCGACGTCGTCGGGCCCGGCCTCGGTGACGTTGTCGGGCCCCTTGCGGAACTGGCGGCCGATCGGGTGGATGGGCGGCAGGTAGACGATGTCGAAGCCCATCTCCGCCACGGCCGCCAGTCGCGCCGCAGCCCCCCGGAACCCGCCGTGCGAGCGGGGGAACAGCTCGTACCAGGCGCCCACCAGCGCGCGCTCCCGGTCGACCCACAGGGGCCCGGGCCGCGACGCGGTGAGGTCATGGGCGCCGGCCGGGCCGGACACGAGGTCGGCCGCCTCGTGGGTCAGGGCCGGAGTGAGGCGCTGGGCCGGCGGGATCTTCTCGTCCCGCAGAGCGGCGGCCACGGCGTCGTGGAGGCCGCTCTCGTGGTCGGGCGTCGGCGCGGCGCGGGCCTCGAACAGCCGGGCGCCCTCCTCCAGCTCGACACCGATCTCCTGGCCCGCTGCCAGCTTCGTGGTGGCCTTGTGGCGCCAGGTGGCGTAGCGGTCGGTCCACGCCTCCACCACCAGCTCGTGGGCCCCGAGGGTGGACGGCTCGACGACCGCCTCCCAGCGGTCGTTGCCGAGCTCGCGCATGGGTGCGGTCGCCCACTTGTCGTTGGCAGACGGGCGCCAGCGGACCCGGGCGGCCAGGATGTCGTGACCGTCCTTGAAGATGTCGGCGGAGACGCGTACCGCTTCGCCGACGACCGCCTTGGCGGGATAGCCGTCCGGGGTGCTCGGGCGGATGCCGTTGATCACGATGCGACCGGTCATCGGTGCACCATGCCCTGGGAAACGGTCGGAGCGACGTTGCGGATGTCGCACCGCTCCGCCGACCGGATCGGTGCACGGCTCGGTGCCGTGAGGATCCTGGTGGCCGGGCGCGCGTCGTTCACTCCTCTCTCCCTACCACCCGGCGGGGGGCGCGGAAACCCCGGCGTCCATGGCGCGCCAGCAATACCAGGCGGCCACGGAGCGCCAGGGCCGGTACCGGTCGCCGAGGAGGACGAGCTCCCGAGCTGTCGGGGTCGTCGCCAGACCGTGGATGCGGGCGTACCCCGCCCGCACGCCGAGATCCCCGACGGGCCACACGTCCGGGCGGTTCAGCTGGAACATCAGGAACATCTCCGCCGTCCACGGGCCGATGCCCCGCACCGTGCAGAGGCGGGTCACGATCTCGTCGTCGCCGAGCCGGCCGAGAGGGCTCAGGCGCACGCTGCCGTCGAGCACCTTGGCGGCCAGGTCCTTGACCGAGGCGGCCTTGGCGCCGGAAAGGCCCAACGCCCGCAGTTCGGCGTCCGGCGTGGCCAGCACCGCCTCCGGTGTCGGGCGGCCGCCGTAGCGGGCGGCGAAGCGGCCGTGGATCGCCGCCGCCGCGCCGATCGCCAGCTGCTGGTAGAGGATGGCGCGGGCCAGCGCCGCGAACGGCCCGCCCGGGTGGCGCCGGCGCACGAGGGTGCACGGGCCCGCCTCGGCCACGAAGGCGGCCATCGCCGGGTCGTCCGCGCCGATCCGCGTCACTGCTTGCGCCCACCGGTCCATGGATGCATTCTCGCCCGACCACCCGCCCCCACCCGTCCTCGCTGAAGCGGCCCACTCCGGGCCTGGCGAGGGGCGGCGGCAAGCCCGGTAGCGTCCATCGGATGAAGGCACTGCGCAGCTTCACGGTCCGGGCCAGACTCCCCCCCGCTCTGGCGCCCCTGCACGAGCTGGCCATGAACCTCCAGTGGTCGTGGGACGGGCACACCCGCAACCTGTTCCGCTGGATCGACCCGGCCGCCTGGGAGATCACCGGCCACGATCCCGTCCGCCTGCTCGGCATGGTGGGCCGTGACCGGCTGGAGGCGCTCAGCGTCGACCGGGCCTTCCTCAGCTTCCTCACCGAGGTCCACGGCGACCTGAAGGCCAACCTGAGCGCACCGTCGTGGTTCTCGGACCGGGCGGCCGGCGCGCTTCGCTCGGTGGCGTACTTCTCGCCCGAGTTCGGCATCGCCGAGGCCCTTCCGCAGTACTCCGGCGGCCTCGGCGTCCTGGCCGGCGACCACCTCAAGGCGGCCAGCGCCCTCGGCGTGCCCCTCGTCGGCGTCGGTCTGTTCTACCGCCAGGGCTACTTCCGCCAGGAGCTGAACGCCGACGGCTGGCAGCAGGAGCGCTACCCGAGCCTCGACCCCCACGCCATGGCCCTCACCCTCGTCGAGGGCGCCCGGGTGAGCGTCGACCTGGCCGGCACCGAGCTGGCCGCCCAGATCTGGCGGGCCGACGTGGGCCGCGTGCGGCTCTACCTGCTCGACGCCGACATCGACGACAACGACCCCGACGGCCGCGTCGTCACCGACCGCCTCTACGGCGGCGGCACCGAGCACCGCCTGCGCCAGGAGATCCTCCTCGGCATCGGCGGCGTGCGCGCCCTCGACGCGGTGGGTGAGCCCACGCAGGTGTTCCACACCAACGAGGGCCACGCCGGCTTCCTGGGCCTGGAGCGGATCCGCAGGCTGATCATGTCCGAGGCGATGACCTTCGCCGAGGCGGTGGAGGCGGTGCGGGCGGCGACCATCTTCACCACCCACACCCCCGTCCCCGCCGGCATCGACCGCTTCCCGCGCGAGCTCATGGAGCGGTACTTCGAGAAGTGGTCGGCCGACTGCGGGCTGGGCTTCGACGAGCTCATGGCCATCGGGCACTTCCCCGACGAGCCGGCCGACGCACCGTTCAACATGGCCGTGATGGGCCTGCGCCTGGCGGGCATGTCGAACGGCGTGGCCAAGCTGCACGGGGTGGTGAGCCGCTCGATGTTCTCCGCCCTGTGGCCCAACATCCCGCCCGAGGAGGCGCCCATCACCTCCGTCACCAACGGCGTCCACGCCCGCACCTGGGTGTCCGACGACATGGACGACCTCCTCTCCCGCCACCTGGTGCCGGCGTGGGAGGATGCCGACGCCTCCATGTGGGACCGGATCGGGGGCGCGCGCGACGACGAGCTGTGGCGGGTGCGGGACCAGAACCGCGACCGCCTGGTGGGCTTCGTGCGCCAGCGCCTCCGGGACTCGGCACTGGCCCGGGGCGTGAGCGAGTCCGATGTGGCGTGGTGCGACGAGGTGTTCGACCCCCGCATCCTCACCATCGGATTCGCCCGCCGCTTCGCCGCCTACAAGCGGGCCACCCTGCTGCTCTCGCAGCCGGATCGCCTCAAGGCGCTCCTGCTCTCCACCGACCGAGCCGTCCAGATCGTCTTCGCCGGCAAGGCCCACCCGGCCGACGACGTCGGCAAGGAGATGATCCGCCAGATCGTCCAGTTCGCCCGCGACCCCGAAGTGCGCCACCGCATCGCCTTCGTGGAGGACTACGACATCGCCGTCGCCCGCACCCTGCTCCAGGGCTCGGACGTGTGGCTCAACACGCCGCGCCGGCCGCTGGAGGCGTGCGGCACGAGCGGCGAGAAGGCGGCCCTCAACGGCGCCCTCAACTGCTCCATCAAGGACGGCTGGTGGGACGAGATGTTCGACCGGGAGAACGGCTGGGCCATCTCGTCGGCCGAGACCTACCACGACGTGGACCGGCGCGACGAGGTCGAGGCCAACAGCCTGTTCGACATTCTGGAGCACCAGATCGTCCCCCTCTTCTACGAACGGGTGGAGGGCCTGGTGCCCCGCCGCTGGGTGCGCCGGATCCGGTCGTCGCTCATCTCCCTCGGTCCCCGGGTCACCGCCTCGCGCATGGTGCGCGACTACGTGGAGCAGCTCTACGAGCCGACGGCGGCCAGGGCCGACATCATCGGGGCCGAAAACCATGCCCGGGCCCGGGCCCTCACGGCCTGGAAGAAGCGGGTCGTCGCCCACTGGGGCGACGTGCGGCTCGACGCGGTGGAGAGCGATGCGGCAGAGGCCGACCTGGGCACCGAGCGCGAGGTGCGGGCGCTGGTGTCGCTCGGAGCCCTCATCCCTGACGACGTCACCGTGCAGCTCATCTACGGCCCGGTGGGGCATAACGACGAGATCGTGGCGCCCACCAAGGTCGCCATGACGCTCGAGGGCCCCGACACGGCCCACAGCGGCCATCGCTACGCCGGCACCTTCAGCGTGGAGCACGCCGGCCGCTACGGCTTCACCGTGCGCGTCGTCCCCGCCAACCCCGACCTGGCCAACCCGGTCGAGATGGGCTGCGTGGTCTGGGCGTAGCCCGCCGCCGAGCAAAAGCCAGTTCTGGTTTCGGAAATCGACCGCCAGCGGTCGATTTCCGTTACCAGAAGCAGGGATCGGCGCGACTACCCGAAGTCGATGGCGCTGAACTCGCGGAGCTTGTCAAGGTGGTGACGGGCGTCGACCCGGCGCACCGTGCCCGTCTTCGAGCGCATGACCAGCGACTGGGTGGTGGCGCCCTTGGAGTCGTAGTGGACGCCCTTGAGCATCTCGCCGTCGGTGATGCCGGTGGCGGCGAAGAAGCAGTTGTTGCCCCTCACCAGGTCGTCGGTCTGGAGGATGGCGTCGAGGTCGTCGCCCGCCTCGAGGGCGGCCCTGCGCTGCTCGTCGTCCATCGGGTTGAGCTTGCCCTGCAGCTCGCCGCCCATGCACTTGAGGGCGGCAGCCGAGATGACGCCCTCGGGCGTGCCGCCGATGCCCATGAGGATGTCGGCCCCGGCCTCGGGCCACGCGGTGGAGATGGCGCCGGCCACGTCGCCGTCCTGGATGAGGCGGATGCGGGCGCCGGCGGCCCGGATCTCGGCGATGAGATCGTCGTGGCGGGGGCGGGCCAGGACCACGACGGTGATCTCGCCCACCGACTTGCCGAGCGCCTTGGCCACCGAGTTGATGTTGTCGGTGGGCGATGCGCTGATGTCGATCGAGCCCTTGGCCTCGGGACCGACGGCCAGCTTGTTCATGTAGAAGCAGGCGCCGGGGTCGAACATGGTGCCCCGCTCCGACACGGCCAGCACGGACAGGGCGTTGCCCCGGCCGAGCGAGGTGAGCGTGGTGCCCTCCACCGGGTCGACGGCGATGTCGGTCTCGGGAGGGGAGCCGTCGCCCACGCGCTCGCCGTTGAAGAGCATGGGCGCCTCGTCCTTCTCGCCCTCGCCGATGACGATGAGGCCGTCCATCGTCACCGTCTGCATCACGATCCGCATGGCGTCGACGGCGGCGCCGTCGGCGGCCAGCTTGTCGCCCTTGCCGACCCAGCGGGCGGCAGCCAGGGCGGCTGCTTCGGTGACCCGCACCAACTCCATGGCGAGGTTACGGTCGGGGGCCTGCTTCTCGGCTGCGCACATGGCTCCGACCCTAGCCGGGACGCCTGTTCGGCCTCCATATCGGCGACACTGGAGAGGTGGGCAACAGGAAGAGCTGGGAGGACGAATTCGCTGTCCGGCCCCGGCGGGACGCGGACTTCGAGACCATGTCGGGCATCCCGCTCACACCGGTCTACGGGCCCGACGACGGGGAGTTCCCGGGGCAGTTCCCCTACACCCGCGGGCCCTATGCCTCGATGTACCGCTCGAAGTTGTGGACCATGCGGATGTTCGCCGGCTTCGGCACCGCCACCGACACCAACGCCCGGTTCAAGGAGATCCTGCGCACCGGCGGCGACGGGCTGTCCACCGCCTTCGACCTGCCCACCCTGATGGGCCGCGACTCCGACGACCCGGCCGCGCTGGGCGAGGTGGGCAAGGCGGGCGTGGCCGTCGACACCGTGTCCGACATGGACGACCTGTTCGAGGGCATCGATCTCGGCGGCGTGACCACGTCGATGACCATCAACTCGCCGGCCGCCATCCTCCTCGCCATGTACGTGGCCGTGGCCGAGAAGTCGGGGGTGGATCGCAGCCGCCTGGGCGGCACGATCCAGAACGACATCCTGAAGGAGTACCAGGCCCAGAAGGAGTACATCTTCCCGCCCCGGCCGAGCCTGCGCCTGGTCACCGATGTGGTCCGCTTCACCACCGCCGAGATGCCGGCGTGGCATCCGATCTCCATCTCCGGCTACCACATCCGCGAAGCCGGCTCCACCGCCGCCCAGGAGCTGGCCTTCACGGTCGCCAACGGGTTCGCCTACGTGGAGGCGGCCATGCGGGCCGGGCTCGACGTGGACGAGTTCGCCCCCCGCCTCAGCTTCTTCTTCAACGCCCACATCGACTTCTTCGAGGAGATCGGCAAGTACCGGGCAGCGCGGCGCATCTGGGCCCGGTGGATGCGCGACCGCTACGGCGCCGTGGCCGAGAAGTCGCTGCGCCTGCGCTTCCACACCCAGACGGCCGGCGTGTCGCTCACCGCCCAGCAGCCCGAGGTGAACGTGGCCCGGGTGGCCATCGAGGCGCTGGCCGGCGTGCTGGGCGGCACCCAGAGCCTGCACACCGACGCCTTCGACGAGGCCCTGGCCCTGCCCACCGAGCGGGCCGCTCGCATCGCCCTGCGCACCCAGCAGATGATCGCCCACGAGTCGGGAGTGGCCAACGTGGCCGACCCTCTCGGCGGGTCGTGGTTCGTGGAGGAGATCACCGACGAGCTCGAGCGCCAGGCCGAGGAGGTGTTCGCCCACCTCGACCGGCTCGGGTCCGGATCCATGCTCGACGGCGTGTGCGACGCCATCGAGTCGGGCTGGTTCCAGGGCGAGATCGCCGACGCCGCCTACCGCTTCGAGAAGAAGGTGGCGTCGGGCCGGCGGGTCGTGGTGGGCGTCAACCGCTTCACCGAGACCGACGACAGGCGCACACCCATCCTGTCCATCGGCGCTGAGGTCGAGGAGTGCCAACTGGCCCGGCTGGCCCGCGTCCGGGCGACCCGGAACGGCGACGCGGCGGCCGCCGCCCTGGCCGCCGTTCGGGAAGCGGCCGCCCACGCCGAGGTGAACGTGATGCCGTCGATCCTGGAGGCGGTGAGGACCCACGCCACCGTCGGCGAGATCGTGGGCGCGCTGGCCGACGAGTTCGGGCGCTGGACCGAAGACCCCGTGATTTGAGCCAGATCGAGCCGCTGGCGGCCGCCGCGTGCGCAGGCGGCCGGTCGTTCAGCGAACCGCGCCTCTCCCCCGACGGATCGTCGGTGGCGTTCGTGGCCCGCCACGCCGGTGGCACCTCCCTCGTCGTGGTGGACGTCGGGCTCCCGGCCGCGAAAGGCGCTTCTCTACCGCCTCTGCCCCCTCACGGGGAGGTTTCCCAATACAGAACGGTGGGACACGAGGGGCGGGTCGTGGCCGGGGGTCCGGAGCCGGCCGGTCGGGGCGGCGTTCTGGCCTGGCTGGCCGACGGCGGCCGGCTGGCGTATGTCACCCGAGCCGGTGAGGTGGCCGTGGTGGCTGCGGGCGGTGGCGCGTCCGAGATTGTCGCCTCGGACATCGAAGGTGGTCCCTCCGCCTTGGCGGCGTCGCCCGACGGCTCCCGGCTCGCCTTCGTGGCAGACACCCGGGCGGTGTCGACGGTGGCGGTGGGCGGCGGGCCGGTGACGGTCGTGTCGGACGGCGCCGACTTCGCCCTCGACCCGTGCTGGTCGCCGGACGGGGAGCGGCTGGCCTGGCAGGAGTGGGACGTGCCGGCCATGCCCTGGGACGCCGGCCGCGTCGTCATCGCCCCCGCGTCGGGGCACGGTGAGCCCTGGCTGGTGGCCGGCGGCCCCGACATGTCGGCCCAGGAGCCCCGCTTCGCCCCCGACGGCTCGGCGCTCGCCTTCCTGTGCGACGCCGGCGGCTGGCTGAACCTGTGGGTGGCCCGGGCCGACGGCACCCGGCAGCGGCCACTGGTGCTGGAGGAGCACGAGCACGGCGGGCCGGTGTGGGGCGGGGGCCAGCGCTCGTTCGCATGGTCGCCCGACAGCCGGTCGATCGCCTTCACCCGCAACGAGGGAGGCTTCGGGCGCCTCTGCGTCGTCGACGTGGCGACCGGCGAGGTGCACCAGCTGTCGCGAGGCATCCACACCTCGCTCACGTGGGCCGGCGACGTCGTCGCCTGCGTCCGCAGCGGCGCCCGCACACCCACGACGGTGGTCGGCGTCCGCCCGGCCACCGGCGTGCGCCAGACGCTGGCCACCGGCACCGAGGTCGACCTGTTGGGGGCCGCCGAGTGGATGCCGGAGCCGGAGCTGGTGGAGTGGCGGGCGGAGGACGGCTCGGTCGTGCACGGCCGGCTGTGGAGGCCGCCGGCAGAGCTCCCCGGCGACGGTGCCCCGCCCCTGCTGGTCTGGGCCCATGGAGGGCCCACCGACCAACGCCAGGTGACGTTCGACCCCCGGCTCGTGTTCTTCGTGAGCCGCGGTTGGGCTGTCCTTCACCCCGACCCCCGGGGTTCGACCGGCTGGGGTCGGGCGTGGGCCGAGGGCCTGCGGGGTGGGTGGGGTGAGGTCGACGTGGGCGACGTGGCCGCCGGGGCCGCTGCCGCCGTCGAGCGGGGCTGGGGAGATCCGGCCCGCATGGTGGCCATGGGCGGCTCGGCCGGAGGGATGACGGCGCTCCTGCTGGCCGCTCGCGACCCGCAGCGTTGGGCGGCCGTCGTGGCCCTGTACCCGGTGTGCGACCTCGCCGACCTGGCCGCCACCACCCACCGTTTCGAGGCCCACTACACCGTCGGCCTCATCGGCCCGCTGCCGGGAGCGGCGGAGGCGCACCGGGCCCGCTCCCCTTTGTCCCAGGCCGACCGCATCGCCGCCCCGGTCCTCCTCCTGCACGGGTCCGACGACCCCGTCGTCCCCGCCGCCCAGTCGGCCGAACTGGCCGCCGTCCTGCGCTCCCGGGGTGTCCCTGTCGAGCACCACGTCTACGAGGGCGAGGGCCACGGTTGGCGGTCGCAGGCGACCGTACAGGACGAGCTGGAGCGCACCGAGGCCTTCCTCGACCGGCTCGGACTTCCACAAAACAGGCAGAGATAGTTTCCCGACGGCTTCGAAAGTGGTCCAATGTGGCGATGACGACGACCTTCTGCCCAGGGTGCGGCGCCGAGTACATCGAAGGCGTCGCCGTGTGCCCCGGCTGCGGCATCCTTCTCGACGCCGACGACGCGCTCGTCTACGAGATGGACGGCTGGGAGCCGGGCGAGCGCGCCGCCCTCGACCAGCTGCTGGCCGAGGCCTCCATCGCCCACCGCTGGGACGGCGACGACCTGCTCGTGCCCGAGGACGCCGAGGAGCAGGTGGACGGCCTCATGGACCGTCTCGAGTTCCCCGACGCCCTCGAAGCGGTGGCCGCCGAAGACGAGGAGGACGTGGACGACGAGGCCGTGTACGCCGTGATGTCGGACCTGTTCGTGGCGGCCGACCGGCTGGCGGACGAGGACACCGTCGACGTGGAGTCCGCCGGCGAGCTCGTGGTGGCCGCCGCCGCCGCCACCGGTACCGAGGCGCCGTACGGCGTGGAGCCGGCGTCGTGGAAGCAGGTCCAGCAGCTGGCCGAGGGCATCGTCGGCGCCATCGAGTCCGAGGCGGAGGACGACGTCGTGGTGCGCGAGGCGGCCTCGCTGCGCGACGTCCTGCGCCGCCTGGTGTGACGGCGGTCTCCGACCGAACCCGCTGACCGCCGGTAGGCGTGGGTGCCCCGGTAGCTTCCACGGGTGGTCCTGGCAGAGATCGAGATTCGGCACTCGCGCGCCATCGCGCCCACGAGGCGTGTGGCCCTCGGCGAATTGTTCCTGCCCACCGACGACCCGAACTACGGGGGCCTGCTGTTGGCCGCCATTCTGGGGGCCCGGGCGGCCACTCTGCCGGACGACGAGCGCGACGGCGTCGACCGGCTGCTGTGGGACGTCGAGTACCGGGGCAACGTGGCCCAGCCCCGCCTGCGCCACCGCTTCCAGACCGACGTGGTGGGCCTCGACCGCAGCCGTCACCGCCTGGTCGACGAGGACGGCGCCGTCGCCCTGCGCCTCGACGACCACGGGGCGTCCATGCCCCAGGTCCTGGGGGCCGTGTACGCGGCCAGCCGCCTGTCCTCCACCGTGCGCCCGTCGGTGTTCCGCCTGCTGCGCCGGGCCACCCGGTGGGAGGGCGAGGCCGACGAGCGCATGCTCAGCTACCTGTCCGGCGACGAGGCCGCCTTCCTCGCCGCCAAGCCGGCCGGCGACGAGCGGTGGGCCCTCGAGGTGCTCGGCTTCTCGCCCCGCAGCGAGCCGCCCCGCAGCGACATCCTGCGCCGGTTCCGCTCCCTCGTCCGCGACGCCCACCCCGACCACGGCGCCGAGGTGCAGGGCGCCAGCACGCGCATCACCGAGCTCACCGAGGCCAAGCGCATCCTCCTCACAGGTGGGTAAGGGCCTGCTGCTGGCGCCGGGGGCGTCGGCCGGGCGCGACCAGCCCGCCCTCGTCGCCATCGACGACGCCGTCATGCCCGCCGGGTTCGCCGTCGAGCGGATGGACTTCCCCTACCGGCTGGCCGGCCGCAAGGCGCCGGACAAGGCGCCCTTGCTCGTCGCCGCCGTCCGGGAGGCGGCCGCTGCCCTGGCCGGGCGCCACGGCATCGCCCCGGAACGCATCGCCATGGGTGGGCGCTCCATGGGCGGGCGGATCTGCTCGATGGCGGCAGCCGAGGGCCTGCCCTGCCTTGCCCTCGTCCTCGTCTCGTACCCGCTCCACCCGCCGGGCCGCCCCGACAAGCTCCGGGTCGACCACTTCGGGTCTCTCACCATGCCGTGCCTGTTCGTGTCCGGCACCCGTGACGCCTTCGCCACCCCGGCCGAGCTGGAGACCCACACCGCCGCCATCCCCGGCCCCGTCACCCACATCTGGCTCGACGGCGGCGACCACGGCCTCCGCCGCCGGGACGAGGCGTGCGCCGACGCCGTGGCCTCCTGGCTCGCCACCCTGGGCGACTGAACGGCCGCCCGTTCTCGTCGGCAAACCGGCGCGAAGTTCGCGCCGGTTTGCCGACAAGAACCTCAGCCGGGCCTGGGCGGGGGGGCGTCCTCGGGGTTGAGGTCCTCGAGCTCGGTGTGGGCCGTTTCGGGGTAGCTGGTGATGACCAGGACGGCCAGGGCGAGGGGGCCGAGGGCGAGAAGGGCCATGGCGGGCCCGAACCGGCCGAACGAGTCGGAGAGCTGGCCGGCCACGATCAGCCCGACCACGCTGCCGACCCGTCCGAGGATGGCGATGGCGCCGTTGGCCCGGCCCCGCAGCGAGGTCGGGAACAGCTCCGGGCCGTAGACGCCCAGGGCGGGCACGGTGGCGCCGCCGACGATCGAGCCGACCACCGACCAGACCCACATGGGCCAGCCCGACACCGCGAACATGACCACAGTGGCGGCCACGCCGGTGGCCAGTGCCACCGCTCCCACCGCCCGCCGCCCCCGCTCCGCCAGCCGGCCGCCCACCACCACGCCGATGGCGCCGGGCGTGGCGGTGAGGATGGTGAACAGCGAGATGCGGCCGGCGCTGAAGCCCCGCTCCGTGCGCAGGTACTCGTTGCCGAACTGGGACGCTGGCGCGAAGAACAGGTTGAACAAGAAGGCCGACGAGGCCAGAAGCCAGAAGCGGCGGCCATGGCCGGCCATGCCCGCCTGGCGGTGGGGCGCCACGAAGCGCCGGCTCTCCGGCAGCCGGCGGGCCACGGCCAGCACCACCGGCAGACCGAGCAGGCTGAGGGCGAACAGCACCCGCCAGCCCCCCGCCACGTCGGCCAGCCGCAGCAGGAGCACGCACAGCCCGGCCCCGAGAGCGGCCGACATGGCCAGCAGGCTCACCGCGTAGGCCCGCGACCCCTTCGGCATCTCCTCCGCCACGGCCACGGTGAGCACGATGGCGGCCGCAGTGACGAACCCCCTGGAAGCCACCTGGCTTCCGGCCAGGAACCACAGCGAGGAGGCCAGCGCCCCGCTGGCGGTGAGGATGCAGCCCACCGTGGCGGACAGGAGCAACACCCGCCGCCGCCCCCGCTTGTCGGCCATGGAGACGAGGACGAGGGCCACGACGACGTCGGCCCGCACCGCCGCCAGGGCGACGCCCTGGGCACCCTTGCCGGCGCCGAACTCGTCGGCCGCGAACGTGATCGTCTGCGTGAGGACGGTGCCGAGATAGCCCACCACGACGGACAGGCCGCACAGGGCGGCCAGGGTTCCGGCCGCCCGGGGGTCGAGGCGGTCGGGCGGCGCCCACCACGGCGCGCCGGCACGGGGGTCGAGCCGCCGCAGGTGCCGGCGAAGCGGCCAGCGGAACAGGAGTCCCCAGAACGGCAGGTCGAGCCGGTATTCGACGGTCTGGCGCACCCGGTGGCGGCCGTCGGCCGTCGCCTCGACCTCCATCGTGCGGCGGTAGTCGGCCAGCGGGCCGGCGGCGGCGGTGAACGTCCCACTGGCGCCCTCGTCCTCCAGCACCACGCCGTCGCGGGGCTGGAGGGCCCTGGCGAGCGCGGCGTCGTCCACCGTGGCCTCGGTGGTGACCCGCCGCAGCGACGCCACCCGTGCGGGCGCGTCCGATGTCACCCGGAGAAGGTGGCGAAGAGCTCGGCGTACACGGCGGCGGCGTCGACCAGCCGGTCGATCCCCACCCACTCGTCGTTGATGTGAGCCTGGCCTATCTCGCCGGGGCCACACACCACCGAGGGGATGCCCGCCTGGTTGCGCACGAACCGGGCGTCGGTGGTGAAGCGCATCCCGATCACCGGGACGGGCTCGCCCAGCACGGCGGTTGCGGCCGCCTGCAGCTGCGCCACGAAGGGGTGCGACGGGTCGAGTTCGGACGCCTCGCCGAACACCTCGGGCTCGATGTCGTAGTGGAGGTCGGGGTCGCCGATGGCGTCGACGAGGGCCCGGATGCCGGCTTCCGCCGACTCGGCCGTGTCGCCGGGGAGCAGGCGCCGGTCGACCTTGAGGGTGCAGCGCTCGGCCACCGTGTTGTGGCCGCTGCCGCCGTGGATCATGCCGATATTGCAGGTGGGACGGCCCAGCAGCTCGTGGTCGGGACCGCCGAAGTCAGCGGCGTGAAGGGCCAGCACGACCTTCGCCGCCTTCTCCACGGCAGAGGTGCCGTTGCGGGGTTCGCTGCCGTGGGCGGGGCGGCCGTGGACGACCAGGTCGGCGACGAACAGCCCCCGCTCGGCCACGCACAGGGCCATGCCCGTGGGCTCCGGTACCAGGCAGGCGGCGCCCTGCACCGCACCCGAGGCGACAAGGGCGGCCGTGCCGTAGCCGCCACCGCGCTCCTCGTCGGCCACCAGGTGGAAGGCGATGTCGCACGCCGGCTCCCGGCCGGCCCGGCGCAGCGCGTGCAGCGCCTCCACGGCGGCGGCGATGCCGCCCTTCATGTCGGCCGTCCCCCGCCCGTACACCCGGCCGCCGTCGATCTCGCCGCCGAACGGGTCCCGCGTCCAGCCCGGCCGGTGGACGGGCACCACGTCGAGGTGGCCGTTCACGATGAGGACCGGGCGGTCCCCCGTGCCGACGGTGGCCAGCAGGGAGGCCCGGCCGGGCGCCGGCTCGAACTCCTCGAAGCGTGCGCCGAGGGGCTCCAGCATGTCCCGGCACGTCCCCAGCACGGCGCGCTCGTTGCCGGGCGGGTTCTGGGTGTCGACGCCCACCAGGGCCCTGGTGAGCTCGACGACCGAGTCGGCGTCGACGTGGGCCCGCATCGCCGGAGCATACCGACGACCGGCTCCGACCCCGATGTCGGTGCTGTCCGAGTGCGCATCGACGGGCCCCGGCGCGGGATACTCTGCGTCGTGGACCGCTTCGTCGTGCGCCCCGGCCCCCCGCTCGGCGGGTCCGTGCGGGCCGGCGGGGCCAAGAACTCGGTCCTGAAGCTGCTGGCCGCGACCCTGCTGGCCGAGGGCGTCCACGTCCTGCGCAACGTGCCCCACATCGCCGACGTGGAGACGATGTGCGACCTGCTGATGTCCATGGGTGTCGACGTGCGCCGGGAGGACGACGTCCTCTACGTCACCCGGCCGGCCGACGTCGTGCCGGAGGCGCCCTACGAGCTGGTAGAGCGCATGCGGGCGTCGATCGTCGTCCTCGGCCCCCTGCTCGCCGCCTGCGGCCGGGCGTGCGTGTCGATGCCGGGCGGCGACGACTTCGGGTCCCGCCCCGTCGACGACCACCTGAGCGGGCTGGAGGCGCTCGGCGCGTCCTTCGAGCTGAGCCACGGCGTCATCGAGGGACGGGCCGACGTCCTCATCGGCAACCGGATCCTCCTCGAGGTGCCGAGCCACACCGCCACCGACACCGTGCTGATGGCGGCCGTGCGGGCCAAGGGCACCACCGTCATCGAGAACGCGGCGCGCGAGCCCGAGGTGGCCGACCTGGCCGGCCTGCTGATCCGAATGGGCGCCGACATCCAGGGCGCGGGCACGTCCACCATCACCGTCCAGGGCGTCGACGACCTGCTGCCGGTGGACCACGAGGTGATCCCCGACCGGGTCGAGGTGGCCACCTTCCTGGCCGCCGTGGCCATCGCCGGCGGGGAGATCACGGTCCTCGGCGCCCGGCCCGACCACATGGACATGCTCCTGGCGAAGCTGGGCGAGATGGGCCTGCGCACGTCGCCCACCCTCGACGGGCTGTGGGCCGCCGCCCCCGGCCGCCTCCGCTCCGCCGACGTGTCCACCCTGCCGTACCCCGGCATCGCCACGGACTACAAGCCGCTGCTCATGTCGGTGCTGGCGGTGAGCGACGGCGTCGGCATCGTCACCGAGAACCTCTACGGGGCCAACCGGTTCAACTACGTGAGCGAGCTGGTGCGCATGGGGGCCGACATCCGCATCCAGGCCCACCATGCCGTGGTGCGGGGCGTGGAGCGGCTGTCGGCTGCGCCGGTGAAGGCCCACGACCTGCGGGCCGGCGCCGGCCTGGTGCTTGCCGGCCTGGGCGCCGACGGCGAGACGGTGGTCGCCGAGGGGTTCCACATCGACCGCGGGTACGACAACCTGGCCGGCAAGCTGCGTTCGCTCGGCGCCGACGTCACCAGGGAGCGGTAGCGGCCGCTCCGAACAATGGGGAGCGGTAGCGGCCGCTCCGAACAATGGGGAGCGGTAGCGGCCGCTCCGAACAATGGGGAGCGGTAGCGGCCGCTCCGAACAATGGGGAGCG